>Ga0070683_100002341_pt1 | contig 15036 bp, 10 predicted proteins | sample KBSC713LmetaG_FD_64662 | JGI IMG/M metagenome (GOLD analysis project Ga0070683, IMG submission 64662) | Corn rhizosphere microbial communities from Kellogg Biological Station, Michigan, USA - KBS C7.1-3L metaG | ecosystem: Host-associated > Plants > Roots > Rhizosphere ...
GACGCGGCCTCGCAGCTGGTGGAGCTGAGACAGGCCGAGGGTGTCGGCGCGCTCGATGATCATCGTGTTGGCGTTGGAGACGTCGAGGCCCGACTCCACGATGGTGGTGCAGACCAGCACGTCGAAGCGCTTCTCCCAGAAGTCGAGCATCACCTGCTCGAGCTGGTGCTCGCCCATCTGGCCGTGGGCGGTCGCGACGCGCGCCTCGGGCACGAGCTCGCGGATGCGGGCGGCTGCCTTCTCGATCGACTGCACCCGGTTGTGGATGAAGAAGACCTGTCCCTCGCGCAGCAGCTCACGACGGATCGCCGCGGTGACGGTGCGGTCCTCGTAGGCACCGACATAGGTCAGCACCGGGTGGCGCTCCTCCGGAGGCGTGGTGATCGTGGACATCTCGCGGATGCCGGTGATCGCCATCTCGAGGGTCCGCGGGATGGGGGTGGCGCTCATCGAAAGCACGTCGACGCTCGTGCGCAGGCGCTTCATCTGCTCCTTGTGCTCGACTCCGAAGCGCTGCTCCTCGTCGACGACGATCAGGCCGAGGTCCTTGACCTTGACGTCGGGGTTGAGCAGCCGGTGGGTGCCGATCACGATGTCGACCGAGCCCTCGCGAAGGCCGTCGGCGACCTCGCGCGCCTCCTTCTCGGTCTGGAAGCGGCTCAGCGCCCGGATGGTCACCGGGAACGCGCCCATCCGCTCGGCGAACGTCGTGTAGTGCTGCTGCACCAGCAGCGTCGTCGGGACGAGCACGGCGACCTGCTTGCCCTCCTGGACCGCCTTGAAGGCCGCCCGGACGGCGATCTCGGTCTTGCCGTAGCCGACGTCGCCGCACACCAGCCGGTCCATCGGGACGGTCTGGCGCATGTCGGCCTTCACCTCGTCGACGGTGGTCAGCTGGTCGGGCGTCTCGTGGAACGGGAACGCGTCCTCGAGCTCGCGCTGCCACGGCGTGTCGGGGCCGAACGCGAACCCCTGGGTGGCCTGGCGCGCGGCGTAGAGCTTGATCAGCTCGGCGGCGATCTCGCGCACCGCACGGCGGGCGCGGTTCTTCCGCTTGCCCCAGTCGGAGCCACCGAGGCGGTCGAGGCTGGGCTGCTCGCCGCCGACGTAGCGGGTGATCTGGTCGAGGGCGTCGGCCGGGACGTAGAGCATGTCGGCCGGCCCGCCACGCTTGCTGGCGCCGTACTCCATGACGAGGTACTCGCGTGTCGCACCCTGGACCGTGCGCTGCCGCATCTCGACGAACCGGCCGACGCCGTGCTGCTCGTGCACGACGTAGTCGCCCTTCGACAGCTCCAGCGGGTCGATCTGGCGCTTGCGGCGCGTGGGCATCCGGCTCTGGTCGCGGGTCGCGCCCCGCTGGCCGGCCAGATCCTCGCCGGTGACCAGCACGATCCCGAGTCCGTCGGCCACGAAGCCGTGGGCGAGGGTGCCGGTCGCGACCGTGACCACACCCGCCTCGGGGACGACCCGATCGGGCGCCTGCAGTCGCGCCGCGACGTCGTGCTCACCGAGCACCTCGACCATGCGCTGGGCCGGGCCGTGGGCCGGGTGGACGACCAGCACCCGGTAGCCGTCGGCGAGCCAGCCGCGCAGGTCGGCCACCGCACGCTCGACGTCACCGCGGTAACCGTCGATGGGGGTGGCGGCGACGACGCGGCCGGCCCGGTCATCGGCGGCGAGCAGCTCGGCGTCGAGGCCGAACGGGCTGACCGTCCACCAGGGGCGGCCGAGCTCGCGGGTATGGGCGGTCACGTCGTCGAGGTCGCGGTAGGACGCCGCCCCGAGGTCGATCGGCGCGGTGCCGCCGCCGGCCGCCGCCGCCCAGGACGCGCCGAGGAACTCCTCGCTCGTCGCGACCAGGTCGGCGGCTCGGCTGCGCACCCGCTCCGGGTCGACCACGACCACGTGCGTCGTGTCGGGCATCGCGTCGACCAGCAGCTCGAGCTCGTCGACCAGGACCGGGGCCAGCGACTCCATGCCCTCGACCGCGATGCCGGCGGCGATCTTGTCGGTCATCTCGGCCAGCTGGGGGTGGGCCTGACCCAGCGCGGCCGCGCGACGGCGTACGTCGTCGGTGAGGAGCAGCTCGCGGCACGGCGGAGCCCAGAGCCGGTCGACGGCCTCGATCGTGCGCTGGTCGGCCACCGCGAACGAGCGGATCTCCTCGACCTCGTCGCCGAAGAACTCGACCCGGATCGGATGCTGCTCGGTGGGCGGGAAGACGTCGACCAGGCCACCGCGCACGGCGAACTCGCCACGCTTCTCCACCAGGTCGACCCGCGTGTACGCCGCGTCCGCCAGCCGCCGGGTGACGTCGTCGAGCTCGGCGGAGTCGCCGGGCTCGAGCTGCACCGGCTCGAGGTCACCGAGCCCGCGCACCTGCGGCTGGAGGATCGACCGCACCGGCGCCACCACGACCTTCAGCGGTCCGGTGGCGGCCGCGCCGCCGGGGTGACGCAGCCGGCGCAGGATCGCGAGCCGGCGACCGACGGTGTCGCTGCGCGGGCTCAGCCGCTCGTGCGGCAACGTCTCCCAGCTCGGGTAGTAGGCGACCGACGCCGGGTCGAGCAGCGTGGTCAGCTCCTCGGCCAGCTCCTCGGCATCTCGACCGGTCGCGGTGACGAGCAGGACAGTCCGCCCGGCGCGCACGAGGCCGTCGACCAGGAACGGCCGGACGCCGGCCGGAGCCGTGAGCTCGAGCCGGCCGACCGACGGCGCGTCGGCCAGGGCCTCGGCCAGAGCAGGCTCGGCGAGCACGGCATCGGAGACGACGGAGGAGAGCACGAGGAGGCCAATCATGAGGAGTCGGACAGCACGAGAGCCCCCTCCCGAGGTGGGGAGGGGGTGAGGTCTCGAGGATAGTCGGGCCCGCCGACAGCCCGTCCCCGCCGTCGACCTCACCGGCGGACCGGGAGCAATCCGCGCGGGAAGGCGCGCGGCTCAACCTCCGCTCAGGCCCGCCGCGTTGCGCAGCCCGAGCAGGGTCTCGGTGTCGTGGAAGCCCGCACGGCCCTGCGCCGCCACGATCTGCAGCAGGGTGACCAGGGCCCCCGAGTACGCCGTGGCCGCATGCTGCCGGGTGACCAGCGAGAAGTGCCAGGGCCGCACCGAGACCGCCTGACATCTGCGATAGGCCCGCTCGACGGCCGGCAGGACCCGTCTGGCTCGGGGCGCCATCAGGTCCGCGAGATGCATCTGGCGACCGCTCTGCTCGGCGACCGGGCGGACGTAGTTGGTGGTCAGGCCCATCCAGTAGTCGGCGTGGTCGGAGGCGTGGCGCAGCTGCGACTCGCACCCGCGGACGGCCTGCGCCTCGTGGGAGCGCGCGCGCCCGTCGGCGTACAGGACGACCATGCCCGCGACGAGCGCGAGCACCACCACCGCCCACCATCCGCGATGACGACGAGCCTGACGCGGTGGCGTCGCGGCCCTGCGCGCGTCACGCTCCGACTCCCGCGGCAGCCGCACCGGCTCGTCGCCGAGGAGCTCGGGCTCGGGCTCCATCCGCACAGTGTGCGCCCACGGGGACGTCTGCGGAAGGGTGCGACGAGCCCGCGCGACGACTATCCGCCTCGGATCTCGCTCAATGTCCTGTGCCGTTGAGCAGAGCGCTCGCCGTACGCACCATGATCTTGACGTCGAGCCACAACGACCAGTGCTCGATGTACCAGTTGTCGAAGTAGGCACGGTCCGCGATCGAGGTGTCCCCGCGCAGCCCCTCCACGGCCGCCAGCCCGGTCAGACCCACCATCACCCGATGCCGGTAGCAGTACGACGGGAACTCGTGGCCGAACTTGTCGACGTACTCCGGCCGCTCGGGGCGCGGGCCGACGAGGCTCATGTCGCCACGGATCACGTTCACCAGCTGCGGCAGCTCGTCGATGGAGTAGCGACGGATGAACGCGCCCACCCGCCCGGTCCGGTCGGCGTTGGCGGCCCACTCGCTCGACGTACCGACGGGCTGCGGTCGCATCGACCTCAGCTTCAGCAGCTGGAACTGCCGTCCGTTCAGGCCGACCCGCTCCTGCCGGTAGATCACTCCAGGACCCAGCTCCAGACGCACGGCCAGGGCCGCGATGCCGAGGAGCGGACCTACGAGGAACAGGGCCGCCGAGGCGATCGTCACGTCGGCGAACCGCTTGATCGCCATCCGCTCCCTCGAGCGCCGTTGTCTCAACCTCTCGAGCGGAACCCCCCAGACCTGGTCGACCGGCAGGGTGGAGAACTCCGGAAGGCGCGGCAGCACGAAGATCTCCGTCCGGACGGCGGAGCAGTGTCGCAGCGCCTCGAGGACGCGCCGCTCCTCCTCCGAGGACCCGTCCCCGATGATCACCGCGTCCACCTCGCCGGACGCGATCAGCCGCGGCAGGTCGGCCACGTCGCCGATGATCGCCGCACCCGGCAGCCGGTGGCTGTGAGCACCGAGCACGCCGCGCAGACGCAGACCCGTCTCCGGGTGCTGGGAGATCCTCGTGGCGAGGTCGGCCGCGCGCGAACCCCCGCCGATCAGGACGGCGTCCACGTGGAGGAGCCCGTGCCGGCGCCAGCTACGGAGAACGGCGTACCCGACCATGCGGCCGACGATGAGGAGCAGGCCGCCCAGCACGGCTGCGCGGAAGCCCTGCCGCAGATGGTCGAGGACCACGGACGTCGCCACGAGCCCGATGGCGGAGGCGAAGAGGATCGCGGGAACCTCGTCCAGTGCCGACAGCCGAAGCCGGCGCTCGTAGAGGCCGAGAGCCGCCAGGCTCGCCAGGACGACTGTGGCCCACAGGACGTGGGTCGTCAGGTCCGCGTGGACGACCGCGATCGTGAGCGCCAGGGCGACCACGTCCACGCCGAGGCGAATCCCGCTCTCCACCGACGCCGATCGCAGCCCGAAGACCGTTGCCCGCCATCCCTGGACGGCCGACTCAGGCGTCGTGCCGCCGCTGGCGACGTCGACCGTCGCGTCACCGACCATGCCGCCGACATCCACCCTCGGCAAGCGCAGCTCTACATGTGTGCTCATCCGGCGTCCCCCCAGAACGCTGTCAATCGCGCGATGTCGGTTGCCCGACGTCAGGGGCGTCCCGCCACCCTCGGTGCCGTCCCCCGCCCCTCATCCTTCTGCAAGGTCCAGGGCGTCGGCTTACCCAATTCTCGCGAAATGCGTGGCCCGCTTGGCGATCCGTGATAATGCAGGACGGCCATCGCCTGGCTTCGCCGCGCGATACGGGAGGAGTTCGCCGCCCGCCCTGGGGGAAGGAAACGGGCGGCGAACCACTGCTCCCCCTAGGGAGTCCTGGGTGGCGGCTACGCCGTCCGCGGCGGTAGCAGATCTGCGGAACGCCGCATTGCGTCGACGGCGCCAGGAGCTCGGGGCGCGCGCCAGCGTGCGCGGTGCGCCAACCCGACGGCCGTCAGCTGAGAGCTGACCTGCAGCTTGCCCAGCACGGACTTCACCTGGGTGCGCACGGTCGACTCCGAGACGAAGCTGCGGCGAGCGATCTCGCTGACCTGCCGGCCGGCCATCAGCTCCCCCAGCACCTCCGCCTCGCGGGCGGTCAGCAGGTCGAACCGGGCCTTCACATCTCGATCGAACTCCTCCTCCTCGCGCCATCGCGCGAGCAGGTGTTCCCGCTCCTGCTTGGCCATCACCGGCAGCCCGTCGCGGACCCTCCTCAACGTGTGGAGGATCTGCTCGAGCGGCAAGGACTTCGAGATCACGGTGGCGGCACCCGCTGCGAGGGCCGCGCCGATCTGGACCGGGTCGGAGCTCCCGGTCACCACCACCACGTGGGAGCGGGACGTCAGTCGGGTGATCAGGTCCAGGCCGTGGCCCGCCTCGCCGAGGTCGAGATCCAGCAGCACGACGTCCGGGTTGCCCTCCAGCACCTGGGCCGTGAGCGTGGCGACCGTCGCCGCGTTCCCGGACGGAACGACACAGCGGGCGTCGTAGCCCACGTTGACCAGAGCCACGACCAGGGCCTCGGCGAAGAGCAGATGGTCGTCGACCACCGCCAGGCGACTGATGCTCATACGAGTCCACCCGCCAACCGACCCCACGGCAGCTTCATCTCGAACACGGCGCCCTGGTCCGGCTCTGGATCCTTCAGGTCGAGGCTTCCCCCGAGCTCGCGAGCGAGCACCTTGGCCACCGAGAGACCGATGCCGTCGCCACCGGTGGGCCCCTTCGTCCCGCGTTCGAAGATCGCCGGGCGCAGGTCCTCGGGTACGCCGGGCCCGTCGTCACTGACGATGATGCGCACCTGGTCGTTGTCCTGGCGGACGTCGATGTGGGTCGGCGACCCGGAGGCGTGGCGGGCCGCGTTGGTCAGCAGGATGTTGAGGATCTCCACGACCTCGTCCCGGCGCCCGTGCACGCGTTGGCCCGTGCGCTGCCACGAGATCTCCTGGCCTGCCAGGCGCCGCGCCACGACCACCGACTCCACGACCTCGTCGAGGTCGAGCTCCTCGGGCGGACAGGCGACCCCCGCGTTCGCCGGTGCGAGCAGTCGTTGCAGTCGCTCGACCTCCGCACGCAGCATCCGCTCGATCCGGAGCCTTTGCTCACTCCCGAATGCCAGCGCATCGCCCTCCAGCGCTTGGACGGCGCACGCGACGGCCGCCAGGCTCGCACGCAGCTCGTGCGTCTTGTTCTCGTAGTCGAAGACACCGCGGTCGACGATGGGCATGCCAATCGTCGTACGCTCGACGGCCAGCACCGCGTCGGTGCTTCCGTCTCCGTCGCGCCCCCCAATGCGTGTACCGAGCACGCTTCCACCCCGCAGACATTCCCCCATCCGACGGCCACGAGGGCCGAATACGCCACCCCCCTGATGACGCACGCCTAGGAGTTCCCCAACTCCGCCGGCCGGCTTTTACACCATACCCCGGGGCCGGGTCGAAGATCGACACGCCCTGGTCACCCCAGGTCCGAAAATCATCCGACCGGACTAGGGGGTCCCTGGGGTCGCCGATCGGGCTCCTCACGAGGGATCCGCCACTCGACCCACGAACAACGGCGTCCCGTGTGCGGTGTCGTGGATGACGAAGAGGAAGGGCCGGTCCAGGACCAGGGTGTGGCTCCGGGCCACGGCACTGTCGGCCATGCCGACCGCGGTCGCCGCGGCCGCCTCGGTGCCGTCCTCGTCCACCGCCACGAAGGTCTGGTGCACCACGAACGCGAGGTGCAGGCGCTCGTCGGCAGTCATCCGGGAGAAGTCCGCCCGCCCCGCGGCGAAGGCATCGGTCATGCCGAGCGCACCGAGGGCCTCCCCGAGATCGGTGGCCACGCGATAGCTCCAGCGCGGCATCGTGACCGAGACCGCCGGCTCGCCCGCTTCGGTGAGCGCATGCGGCCCGAGCAGCTCCGCGACCGCGGCGTCCTCACGCGCGGTCGACAGGGCGACGGTCATCGCGAGCCTGCCGCCGCGGTACGGGAGCCGAGCGCCGGTGAAGTGCCGGCCGGCGAGGTAGACGGCCGACCCCTCTGCATCCCCCCGCATCATCGGGACCTGCACGATGCTGCCGTCGGCTCGGTGGAACGCCGCGTCTCCGGTCGCGGACCTCTCGAACGGCGTGTCCCACGGCGCCTTGAAGTACAGGGCATTGACCGGCACCAGCCGCGTGGTCGCGTCTACGATCCCCTGCGGCAGGATGTCGGGGATGCGGGCGTGCGTCTGCCGAGCGGTCCAGTCGTTGACGAGCCGCCGCGCTCCCTCGGCATCGCCCTGGAAGTCGACGTCGAGCATCCCGGCGCCGTACTGCTTGGCGAGGACGGTGAGGAACGCCCGGTGCCAGAGCGGTCGCCGAACAGCTGGTCGGCCGTCGCAAGGGCGATCGCGCCGCGGTTGTCGTCGCGCAGCGTCACCGGGCCGGCCAGTGCCTGCAACTCCTGGGTCAGCGCCGCCATCCCGGTGTTGTGCGCCGCCAGCGAGTCGACGTGCAGTACCTCGAGCATCTGCCGGGCCGTGGCCGACGCGGCGCCGTTCGCGGTCATCGCCAGGGCGACCGCGATGGAGTAGGGCGACAGCGCGAGGTTCGCCTCCGATCCGCCGACCTGGCCCCAGAGGTCGGTCGCGAAGGACCGGACGGCGGCCACCACGCCGTCGACGGCGGCGGGCTGCCCGGCGCTACGCGCGACATCCGCCTTGACCAGCCGGATCGGGTGGTTGCCGGGATGGTCCGCGACCGAGTCGACGCCGGTGCACGCGTCGAGGCCGGGGGCCGCGATCCCGGCAGCGCCCAGGGCTCCCACGGCACGCACGACCTGGCGTCTGGTCAGCATGCGGGTCTGACGTCAGCGAGCGGCCTCCGGTTCCTGCACGTCGTACGTCGCTCGACCGGTGCCTCGGGAAGAGGAGAGGCGTGCGGCGGTCGCTACCGCTCAGTCGGTGCCGTGGCGGCGTACGAACTCCAGGATCTGCGCGGACAGCTCCGGCCGGCACACCACCAGGTCGGGAAGGGAGACGTCTTCCTGGTTGTATCGCAGCTCCGAGCCGTCCACGCGCGAGCAGAACAGCCCAGCGGCCCGAGCGACGGCCACGGGTGCGGCGTTGTCCCACTCGAACTGTCCACCCGCGTGCACATACGCGTCCGTGACGTCACGCACCACGGAGATCACCTTGACCCCGGCCGACCCCATCGGCACCAGATCGGCGTCGATCTCGCGCGCCAGCGCCTCCACGAAGGCCGGTGGCCGGGTGCGGGAGACCGCGATCCGGGGACGCGTCGAGGAGCGCTCGGGCACGAGGGAGGGTCGCGCGGTGGAGTAGGTCTCGTGCAGAGCCGGCTGAGCCACCGCGCCCGCGGTCAGGTCGCCGTCCTCCCAGAGGGCGACGTGGACCGCCCAGTCGTCACGCGGTGGTTCGGAGAACTCCCGCGTGCCGTCGAGCGGATCCACGATCCAGACCCTGGAGGCGCTCAGCCGCCGCTTGTCGTCGGCGCCCTCCTCGGAGAGCACCGCGTCGCCCGGCCGGTGGCGAGCCAACAGCTCCACCAACAGCTCGTGGGCGGCCCTGTCACCGGCGTCCTTCAGCTCGCGTCCGGTCACCCCGGACTCGCGGACCTCGAGCAGCCGCTCGCCCGCCGTGGTGGCGAGCCAGGCGGCCAGCTCGTGGTCGTCGGAGTCCAGGGGACGTTCGGTCGCGGTCACGGGCCCGACAGTAACGTCCCCTGGTCAGCCGGCTACGAGCAGTTGGAGGCGGGGTCCCACGGGTCGGCGTCCTTCGGGTCGCACTTGCACGGGGCGAAGGAGCCGAAGTCGACCGTCGTGGTGACGGTCTGCCCGTCGACCTGGTAGGTGACCGAGGCGTAGCGCTGCGAGCTCGTCGTGCTCTGCACGATGAACAGCTTCGTCGAGTCCGCCACCGGCACCGTGAACGAGGTCGGGCTGAAGTCGGTCGTGGTGGCACCGCTGATCGTGAAGCCCATCACGATGATCGGCTGGGCCGTGCCGCTCGTGTTGTGGAACGTCAGGACCATGCGGTAGCCCTTGTAGACGTCCGTGCTGTTGCCGGGCAGCTTGCACGCGGCGCCGACGCCGTCGATGGTGACGGGTGGCGGCGTGCCGGTGCCGGCGAAAGCCGGAGCGGAAGCGGCGACCGCGACGGCGGGCACCGCCCACACGCCGGTGCGGACGACTGCGCGTCTGCTGGGCTTGTTCATCTGTCTGTCTCCTGTTCCCTGTGTGCCTCGGACCGAGCGGTCAGCGGCAGGTATGGGCGGGAGTGACGTCCCTCGTCCGACCGGCGGCTGGAGAGCCGCCGGTCGGGCGCGGAACGCAAGGAACGGCGATCGGCCGTACGACGATCGCGCGGTCGCACCACGTCGGTGCGGCCGTTGCCGAACGAGTCCTCGACATGCGCGAGGAGACGAGCTCCACGATCTATCCCCCATCGGGACCCCTCGGTCCCGTCCCGTGGCCGAACGCATTGTCGCCGAGTCCCCCGACTCGATATTCGACCGATCCCATTCTGGCGACCCGACCCCCGAAGCGCCAGTCCACGACGCGCTTCTCTGTGTAAATTCCTCGTGGCTCGTCCGGGCCAGGGGGCGAGGACCCGTGCGGGCCAGGCGTCTCGCGCGGACCGCCGGTCAGGAGTTGAAGCGGGCCTGGGTGCGGTCGAGGCCGTCGACCAGGAGCGACTCGACGGCATCCGCGGCGGTGCCGACCAGCAGCGGCAGCGAACGGCGCTCGGCCGTCGAGAAGTCCGACAGCACGAAGTCGGCGACGTCCTGCCGCCCGGGCGGACGGCCGATCCCGACGCGGACCCGGTAGAAGTCGCCGGTGCCCAGTGCTGCCCGCAGGGAGCGAAGGCCGTTGTGCCCGTTGTCACCTCCGCCGAGCTTGACCCGGAGGGTGTCGAACGGGATGTCCAGCTCGTCGTGGATCGCGACGATGCGCTCGGGGGGGACCTTGTAGAAGGTGGCGAGCTGCTTGAGAGCGCCTCCCGACTCGTTCATGTAGGCCCGGGATCGCGCCAGGACCACGCGCGGACCGGGCGACCCCGGCGGGCTCAGGCGTCCCTCGACCACCTCGGCCCGACCCGACTTGTGGGCGCGGAAGCGCGCGCCCAACCGGTCGGCGAGCTCCGCGGTGACCAGGTAGCCGACGTTGTGCCGGTGGCCGGCGTACGACGGCCCGGGGTTCCCCAGCCCGGCCACGAGCCAGACCTCTCCTGGCTCGCCCGCCATGTCACCCACCTCTCCCTCTCCGGTGCGGGAGGACGCACCTGCCCGGGCCGAGCCGCGTCGCAGCCGGCCCAGGAGGTGGCGGAGCCTCACTCGGCGGAGTCGCCCTCGCCGGACTCGTCCGCGGCCTGGGCGGACTCGCCGTCGGCGGACTCGCCCTCGGCGGCGGCAGCGGCCTCGTCGCCCTCCTCGTGCACGATGCCGGCGTCGGCCTCGGCCTCGGCCAACTCGGACTCGAGCTGCTCGGCGGTCTGCTGCTGGGTCACGTTGACGATCAGCGCGTCGGCGTCGGTGAGCAACGTCGTACCGTCCGGGAGCTGCAGGTCGGAGGCGTGGATCTGCGTGCCGACGGCCGCGCCCTCGATCGAGACCTCGATGTTCTCCGGGATGTGCGTGGCCTCGGCCTCGACCTGGATCGTGCTCTCGGCCACCACGAGGGTCTCCGAGGCCGCGTCGCCGACCAGGTGGATCCGGACGTCGACGGTGACCTTCTCGCCGCGGCGCACGGCCACGAAGTCGATGTGCTCGAGGACGCGGCGGATCGGGTCGACCTGCACCTGCTTGGTCAGGGCCAGCTGGGTGTCGCCCTCGATGTCGAGCTCGAGCAGGGCGTTCGAGCCGCCGTGCTTGAGCGCCATCATCGTGTCGTGACCGGGCAGGCTCAGGTGGATCGGGTCGTTCCCGTGTCCGTAGACGACGGCAGGGATCTTGTGCTCACGCCGGATGCGGCGGGCGGCGCCCTTGCCGAACTCGGTGCGCTTCTCGGCGGTGATCTTCTCGGCCATCAGGTCTCTCCTCGTACGTCGTGCTCGTGGTCTCGGGCCCGGACGAGGACCGCCGCGCGACCGGTCGCACGGCGGGGACCGCCGGGCCCAGTCGATCACGGACACCCGCAACGGGTCCCTCGCCGAGGCAACCGTCGAAGTCTAGACACCCGCGCCCCGCACGCCGAATCGGCAGACCACCGTGGTGTCCTGGACGGTCGAAACGTGGCCCGTGGTCGCGCGGCACGGCGGTCGCCTAGGGTGCATTGACGTGTCCCTCACCTACGACGAAGCGCGCGCTCGGGCCGCCCAGGTCTCCCAGGTCTCCTACCGGATCGACCTGGACCTGACCTCCCGGGAGACCTTCGGCTGCCGGACCGTCATCACGTTCTCGCTGGCCGACCCGCGCGCCACCACGTTCCTCGAGCTGGCCAGGGCCGAGCAGCTGCGGGTCACGGTGAACGATGCGCCGGTCGAGGCGCCGGCGTACGACGGTCTGCGGATCACCCTGCACGACCTCGAGCCCCGCAACGAGGTGGTCGTCGAGGCGCGCATCCCCTACGTCAACGACGGAGACGGCATGCACGTGTTCGTCGACCCGGCCGACGACGAGAGGTACGTGTCGGCCCTGCTCGGCATGGACGTCGCCCACCGCGTCTTCCCCTGCTTCGACCAGCCCGACCTCAAGGCGCCGATCACCCTCGGGGTGACGGCCCCGAAGGACTGGACCGTGGTGGCCAACGGCCGCGAGTCAGCCCGCGAGGGCACGGTCCGCACGTTCACGACCACGCCGCCGATCTCGACGTACCTGTTCGTGGTCTGCGCCGGCCCCTGGCACTCCCGCACGTGGGAGCACGCGGGCCTGCCCTTCGGCTGGCACATCCGTCGTTCGCTGGGCGCCGAGCTCGACCGCGACTTCGAGGACATGCGGCGGGTCACCGAGTCCTGCTTCGACTTCTACACCGACGCCTTCGACGAGCCCTACCCGTTCGACTCCTACGACCAGGTGATGCAGCCCGGCCACAACTGGGGAGCGCTCGAGACGCCCGGCTGCGTGACCTTCCGCGACGAGTACGTGCCGCGCAACGACCCGGACGCCGGCGAGATCGTCGACCGCTCGACGGTGATCGCCCACGAGATGGCGCACATGTGGTTCGGCGACCTGGTGACCATGAAGTGGTGGCAGGACACCTGGCTGAACGAGTCGTTCGCCGACTTCATGGGCTACCACGTGGCCCACGAGGCGGGGGTCCTGGGCTCGTGGCCCGACTTCACGCTCAACCGCAAGCCCACGGGGTACGCCGCCGACCACCGTCGCTCGACCCATCCCATCGCCGAGGACGCCGAGCACCTGGTCGACGTCGACACGGCGTTCACCAACTTCGACATGATCACCTACGCCAAGGGCGCCTCGGTGCTGCACCAGCTGGTCACCTGGCTGGGCTGGGACACCTTCGTGGCGGGCACGAACGTCTACCTGACCCGCCACCGCTTCGGCAACGCCGACCTGGCCGACTACCTCGAGGCCCTCGACTCGGTCACCGATCGGGACGTCCGGAGCTGGGCCGAGGCCTACCTGCGCACCACCGGCTTCGACACCGTCCGGGTGACCCGTGACGGCGACGTGCCGGTGCTGGAGCGCGACGGCTCCCGGCCGCACCGGTTCACGGTCGCGGCGCTCGAGGGCGCCACCGTCCGCGACAGCCGGCTGGTCGACCTCGGCGCGACGCCCGTCCGGCTGCCCGAGTACGCCGGGGCGCCGGTCATCCCCAACGCACACGACGAGGCGTACGCCGCCGTACTCCTCGACGACCTGTCGTGGCGGGCCGCCGTCGACGACCTCGGCCTCCTGCCCGACCCGCTGCTGCGGGCCGTGACCTGGACCAACGCGATCACCCGGCTCCGCAACGGCCTCGTCCCGGTGCGCGAGTACCTCGACGTGGCCGAGCGTCATCTCGGCCAGGAGACCGATCCCGTGGTCTTCGACTCGGTGTCGCGGCGGCTGGTCCGCCAGGTGCTGGCGCAGTGGACGGCGCCGGAGGCCCTCGCGGCCGCCGAGCGCTCGGTGTCCTCGGTGGCCCAGGAGGCGCTGGACGCGGGCGACGAGGGCCGCGGGCTGGCGGCGATGCGGCGGATCGCCGCGACCACCCACGACGTCGACCTGCTCCGCCGCTGGCTCGCATCCGGGCAGGCCCGCCCCGGTCTGGCCGTCGATCGCGACACCCGGTGGATGGTCGTACGGCGGCTGGTCGTGCTCGGCGCGGCGGACGACGGCCTCGTCGACCGCGAGTCGGCCGACGACCGCTCGGCCAACGGGCGCGAGTCGGCGCTCGCCGCCCGGGCGAGCCGTCCGGACGCGGCGGCCAAGGCCGATGCCTGGGCCAAGCTGCACGACCCCGGCATCTCCAACCGGGACTTCGGCGCCCTGGTCTTCGGGCTGTGGACTCCCGGGCAGGAGGACCTCACCGCGCCGTACCTGGACCGGTACCTCGAGGAGGCACCGGCGATCGCCGGCCGGGGCCAGGCGTTCTCCCTGGACGTCGGCCAGGCGACCCCGCGCTTCCCGATGGCGCTGCCCCGGCTCGAGTCCTACCGCGAGGCGCTCGCCCGGGCGGCCGCGACCCTCGACAACACGGTGCTCCGCCGCTCGTGGGACGACACCTTCGACGACCTGGGCGTGACGTTGCGCGTGCGGCGAGCCGGCTGAGGCCGTCGTCGGTCGGGCTCGTCGAGACCTCAGGCTTGCCCGTCGAACATCTTGGTCACCGAGCCGTCCTCGAAGACCTCCTTGATGGCCCGCGACAGCAAGGGTGCGATCGACAGACAGGTCAGCTTGTCGAACCGCTTCTCGTCGGGGATCGGCAGCGTGTTGCTGACCACGATCTCGGTGACGGCGCTGTTCTTGAGGCGGTCGACGGCGTCTCCGGAGAGGATCGGGTGGGTCGCGGCGATCACCACGCCGGCAGCGCCCTCGCGGGTGAGCGCCTCGGCGGCGTTGAGGATCGTGCCGCCGGTGTCGATCATGTCGTCGACCAGCACGCAGATGCGGCCACTGACCTCACCGACGACCCGGTTGGCCACCGTCTCGTTCGGACGGTCGGTGCGGTGTGTCTTGTGGATGAAGGCCAGCGGCGCACGCAACCGGGAGGACCAGCGCTCCGCGACCTTGATCCGGCCGGCGTCCGGGCTGACCACGGCGAGGTCCTGGTCGCCGTACCTCTCCTTGACGTACGTCGCGAGGATCGGCTGGGCGAACAGGTGGTCGACCGGTCCGTCGAAGAAGCCCTGGATCTGGTCGGCGTGCAGGTCGACGGTGATCAGCCGGTGCGCGCCGGCGGTCTTGAACATGTCGGCCACCAGGCGCGCCGAGATCGGCTCGCGGCCGCGGTGCTTCTTGTCCTGGCGCGCGTAGCCGTAGAACGGCATCACGACGGTGATCCGCTTGGCGCTGGCGCGCTTGAGGGCGTCGACCATGATCAAGTGCTCCATCAGCCACTCGTTGATGGGAGCGGTGTGGCTCTGGATCACGAAGGCGTCGGAGCCGCGCACCGACTCCTCGTAGCGGACGTAGGTCTCGGAGTTGGCGAACTCG
>Ga0070683_100002342_pt1 | contig 15031 bp, 9 predicted proteins | sample KBSC713LmetaG_FD_64662 | JGI IMG/M metagenome (GOLD analysis project Ga0070683, IMG submission 64662) | Corn rhizosphere microbial communities from Kellogg Biological Station, Michigan, USA - KBS C7.1-3L metaG | ecosystem: Host-associated > Plants > Roots > Rhizosphere ...
CTGGTCGATGGGCTACGCCTTCAACGTCGACGTCAAGGAGATCGACGACAAGGCCATACAAACGGCAGCGACGACGCCGGTGAAGAGCGCGGTCGTGCATGGGACGATCAGGGGGAACGGCAACGCGGCTCTCGCTGTCGCGCACTACGGGTCGAACAACATGATCTCGTTCCGCTACAAGCTGCGGAACGTTCCGATGAAGATCGCCGAGGCGGCATTCACGGCCGACGGCGTGAACTTCCCGGCCGGCTCATTCATCATCACGGGCGGCGACATGGCTGCCGCACGTTCGGCGGCCGAGTCGCTCGGTCTCACGGGAGCGGCGCTGTCGTCGGTGCCGACGGTCGCGACGCACGACGCGAATGTCCCGCGCGTTGCGATCTACTCGCAGTGGAGCGGAACGCAGGAGCTTGGCTGGTACCGCTACGCGTTCGATCAATTCGGCATCCCGTTCGACCTCATATATAAGGAAAGGGTCGCAAAGGGCGATCTGAAGAAGGACTACGACGTCATCATCATGGCGGCGCAGAACATCAATCGAGCCGCGGTGCTCGCTCCGCCGGCTGCGCGTGCCCAGCCGTATCAGAAAACTGATAAGTTCAAATTCCTCGGCATGTACGGAGAGTCGGCGGACATCAGCGGCGGCTTCGGCCAGAAGGGCGTCGAGGAAATCGAGAAGTTCCTCGACGGCGGCGGGACACTGATCACGACCTTGCAGGCCGTCCGCTTCCCGATCGAGTTTGGTCTCGCTCGGTCGATCGACACGGAAACACCGACGGGTGTGAACGCGCAAAAGCCGCTCATTCAAGCGGAGATCGTTCGCACGGATCACCCGGTGTTCTACGGCTATGAGAACAAAATCTTCCCGATCAAGTTCGGTCAGGGCTCACAGGTCTTCCGCGTCGGTGTCGCCGATCAGGCGAACGTGCTTGCGCAGTACGTCGGCGGCGATGCGTCAGTGCTTAGCGGGCTCATGGTCGGCGCGGACAACCTGAAGGGCCGCGCGTTCGCAGCCGACATTCCGAATGCGCACAACGGACACGGTCGCGTGATCATGTTCGCGAACAACCCAGTGTATCGCTGGCAGAACCATGGCGAGTTCAACATGGTGTTCAACTCGATCATCAACTGGGACGACGTTCCTGCTCCGCCGCCGATGACAGCTCCTGTCAACGCAGCCGGCGGACGTGGTGGACGCGGAGGTCCGCCGCCGCGGTAAGAAAGCCGAGCATCTCGGCATTGAGAAACGGCATGACGGCGGAGGACACCCGCGTCATGCCGTTTTCGATTTCTGCCGCTGGAACGATTTGATGCAGTCGGAGACCGTGTTCGAGTAACGAGTCCGCGACTGACTTGCGTCCGTCTCGACGCTGATGGAAGTTGGCGGACGCGCGCGAGACAATGCGCGGCCGCACGCTTCACCGAGACGAATTTCAAATATGCAGATCAGTTTCCGGCGCCACGCGCTCACCCTCCTTGGCAGTGTGCTGCTGCTTTCGTGCACTGACAACCCACTCGGCCTACGAGCGGTTCCGACCTCGCCGTTCCGCGACGTTGTTTCGCTGCCAAGTGTACGGTTCAGCGAAATCCACTACGACAACACTGGCACCGACACCGGTGAAGCGATCGAGATCTCCGGTCCTGCCGGAACCGACGTCACCGGCTGGCAGATCGTTCTCTACAATGGAACCGGCGGCGCGGTCTACGACACGAAGACGCTGAGCGGGACGATTCCGGCGACGTGCGGCACGCGCGGCGTCATCGTTCAGACATACCCGTCGAACGGAATTCAGAACGGCAGCCCTGACGGCATGGCGCTCGTCGACAAGAACGGCACCGTCATCGAGTTCCTCTCATATGAAGGCACGTTCACCGCGGTCGGCGGTCCCGCGGACGGTAAGACGTCGGTCGACATCGGCGTCGCCGAAGCAGGAACCGAACCCGTCGGCATGTCGCTCGCGCGAAGCGGCAGTGGAACGTGGAGCGGGCCGGCAGCGAGCAGCTTCGCCGCGTGCAACGACAACGACGTCGTCGTGGTTGGTCCGCTCGCAAAGATCACGGTGTCGCCCTCGAGCGCGACGCTGGTCGTCAACGGCACACAGCAGTTCACCGCGGCCGGCACTGATGCGAGCAACAATCCGGTGACGGCGACGTTCATGTGGTCGAGCGACAAGTCAGATGTGGCCTCGGTTGACCCATCGACTGGTGTCGTCACCGCGAAGAAAGCCGGCGACGCGATCATCGCCGCGACATCGGGATCGATCGTCGGCACGGCGACCGTTCACGTGAATGCAACCGGAACGCAGCCGCCGCCGGGCTCAGTGCACATCACTGAGATTCATTATGACAATACTGGAACAGACGCCGGCGAAGCGATCGAAGTGACCGGACCTGCCGGCGCCGATCTCACGGGTTGGACGATCGTTCTCTACGACGGCGGCACTGGAAACTCGTACGGAACGCCGTCGGCGCTGAGCGGCGCGCTGCCAACGAGCTGCGGAACGCGCGGCGTGGCGGTGGTCAATTATCCGTCCAACGGAATTCAGAACGGCCCGAACGACGGTATGGCGCTCGTCGATGCCGGCGGCAACGTCGTCGAGTTCCTTTCATATGAAGGAACGCTCGTCGCGAAGAATGGTCCCGCGAACGGAATGACGTCGGTCGACATCGGCGTCGCGGAAGCTGGAACCGAAGCGTTGGGGATGTCGCTGCAGAAAGATCTGAGCGACGGATCGTGGTCAGGGCCCGTCGCCAATACGTTCGGCACATGCAACAGCTCGACCCCCGTTTCGTCGGCGCAGATCGTCATCAACGAGCTCATGGCCGATCCACTTCGCGCAACGGGCGGTGCAAGCTTCGGCGAGTGGTTCGAGGTGTACAACGCTGGCTCGACGCCGATCGACATGCAGGGCTGGACGATCGCGTCGCAAGGCCAGCCGAGCGCCGTGATCTCCACGAGTCTCGTCGTGCCGGCGAAAGGCTACGCGGTACTCGGCCGAGGTTCGGATCCGCTGCAGAACGGCGGCATCTCGATCGACTACAACTATTTCACGGGAACATCGTCGACGACGATCTTCCTCGACGCGACCGACTACCTCGTGTTGCGCGATGGAACGGGCGCGCGCGTCGACTCGGTGCGTTGGACGAACAGCAATACGTTCGTGAAGGGCGTGACGCGCGCGTTGAAGGATGCGACGCTCGACAACAGCAACGTCGACGGCGCGAACTGGGGTTACTCGACGACGCCGTTCGGCGACGGAGACCTCGGGACTCCACATCTCGCGAACGGAACGCTGAACACGAATCCGCCGCCGGTTCCGAACACGATCAGCTTCACGGGTCGTCTCGCGAGCGATCCTGCGCTGCCAATCGGGTTCGAGGATCAGCTGTTCGCGACGGAGAAGGACGGTACGGGCGCGACGATCAACACCGCGGAGTTCACGTGGAAGTCGGAGACGCCATTGCTTGCGTCGATCGACGCAAACGGCGTGATGCACGCGATCGCTCCGGGCAATGCAATCTTCCGCGCGACAGCGGCCGACGGCACGACGAACACGACGACGCTCGCGATGGCGATCGCGACGGCGAGTACCACGGCGCAATACGGGAACAACACCGAGTTCGGCGATCCCGTCGACAACGATCCGTCGGATGACTTCATCATTCGACGTCGCGAATACACGACTTCTTATAACAAGAACAAGGGAACGCCGAACTGGGTTGCCTACGATCTCGACGCGAGCCAGTTCGGTTCGAACGTCGATCGCTGCGATTGCTTCACGTTCGATCCGCTTCTTCCCGCGAACTTCACGCACTTCACGACGGCGGATTACACCGGCGCCGGCGCGGCCGCGGGATACGGCATCGATCGCGGCCACATGGCGCGCTCGTTCGATCGCACATCGGGCACGCTCGACAACGCGGACACGTATCTCTTCTCGAACATCGTTCCACAGGCGTCCGATCTGAACCAAGGTCCATGGGCGCTCTTCGAGAACTTCCTCGGCGACCTCGCGATGAATCAGAACAAGGAGGTTTACATCATCGCGGGTCCTGCCGGCAATAAGGGAACGGTGAAGAACGAGGGCAAGATCACGATTCCGACGTCGACCTGGAAAATCGCCGTCGTCATGCCGCGCGACAAAGGACTCGCGGACGTGCACGATTATCGCGACATCCAGGTCTACGCGGTCAACATGCCGAACGACCCGGGCGTGCGGAACAATCAGTGGCAGATATATCAGACCACCGTTCGCGCGATCGAAACCCTCACCGGCTACAACTTCCTCTCGGCGCTTCCCGACAAGATCGAGAACGCTGTGGAGACGAACACGCAGCCGCCGATCGCATCGGTGAACGGGCCGTTCACGTCGAACGAAGGCTCGAGCGTCAGCATGAGCGCCGCGGCCTCGGTCGATCCGAATGGGTCGATCGTCAGCTATTCGTGGACGTTTGGCGACGGCGCGGGTGCCACGGGTGCGACGACCACGCACGCGTACGCACAGGACGGCAACTACACGGTTCGCTTGATCGCGGTCGACAACGACGGACTCGCCGACACCGTGTTCACGACGACGAAAGTTGCGAACGTCGCGCCGGCGATCGCGCTGTTTGCCGGCGACACGCTGCTTCCTGGAGAGACCTATTCGAAGAGCAGCTCGTTCACCGACCCGGGTGCTGATCCTTGGAGCGCGACGGTGAACTACGGCGACGGCTCCGGAACGATGGCGCTCCCGCTCAGCGCGAAAACGTTCTCGCTTTCGCACACCTATGCGAACGTCGGGACGTTCACGGTGACGGTCGGCGTCTCCGACGATCACGTGACGTCGACGAGCACGGCGACTGTGTTGGTGTGGTCGCCGGTTCAGGGCGTTCAGAGCGCGCTCGATCTCGTCAACGCGATGGCGAGCGACGGACGGTTGAGCGGCGGTTCGGCCAATGCACTCGGCTCGAAGCTCGACGCGGCGCTCAAGCAGCTGGACGCTGGAAAGACGACGCCGGCTGCGAACCAGCTCAACGCGACGCGCAATCAGCTCGATGCGATGGTCGGCAGCGGCCAGCTGCCGGCGTCGGTCGTGCAGCCACTCCATACGCTTGTCGACCGCCTGATCGCGACGCTCGGCAGGCCGTAGTTCGAACCAAATCCGGGGGCCGCGTGTCGAATGAGGGAGGACGCGGGAACGACGGAACCCCGGTTCTTCACGCGGAGGCGCGGAGGATACGCGGAGGACGGCGGAACGACGGTTTCTTGAAAGGTCAAAAAACAGCTTTCGCCAGTCCCTCTGCGTCTCTGCGTGTCCTCTGCGTCTCTGCGTCAAGAAATGCGGTTTCGCGGTTATGCCGTTGCGCGGTTATGCCGTTCGGGAGCAGTACAACCTATCTTTTTGTATCCAATCCTTACAAAGTAAGGAATGAAACGGACCTCACTCGGCCACTTCGAGCAAATCGTTCTCCTCGCCATCCTGCGACTCGGCGACAAAGCGTACGCGCCCGCCATCCTCGACGAGATCGAAACGAGAACAGGTAACCCCGCATCGCCGGGGTCGATGTACGTCACCCTCGATCGACTCGAAGACAAAGGGATGCTCCGATCGCGGCTCGCTGACGCGACCGACGAGCGCGGCGGACGGCCACGGCGATATGTCACCGTCACTGCATATGGAGTTCGCGAGCTGCGCGCGTCGCGCGCGGCGCTCATGAAGCTGTGGCGAGGGCTCGAGGGCGTTCTTGAAAACTCCTGACATGACCCCTCGCCCTTCGCGCGTTGCTAGCTGGCTCCTCGAGCGTGCGGTCGAGCGGTCGGCCTACGGCGATTCGGTCATCGGCGATCTCCACGAACAGTTCGCTCGCCTCGCCGAACGTTCGCCGAGCCGGGCAGCGATGTGGTTTTGGCGACGATCGATGTCGATCACCACCCGATTCTTCGCCGCGCGCCTGATCCCGCGACGACGTCATCACGAAGCACGACGAGGAGATCCAGCATTTATGAACTTTCTCAGCGACCTAAAATTCGGCGTGCGAACGCTCCGCCGCTCACCGAGCTTCACGATTGCCGCGATCGTCGCGCTAGGCCTTGGGACCGGATCGACGGCTGGAGTCTTCAGTCTTCTGCGCGGTGTCGCACTTCGACCGCTTCCCTATGCGCAGCCCGATCGCCTCGTCGCGCTGTGGGAAGTGAATCACGCGAAGTCGCTCGAGCATGAGCCGATCTCGCCGGTGAACTTCGTCGACTATCGAAAGCTCACGAACGTCTTCGCTGACGCTGCCGCATGGTGGCGTCCGCAGATCAATCTTACCGACGACAACGGCCAGCCTGTACGCGTCAGCGCGATCGAGACGACCGAGAACCTCTTCTCGGTGCTCGGCGTACGACCGTTTCTCGGGAAGTCATTTCCAATTCACGAAAAGCTGTACGGCGTCGAACAACAGGCGATCATCAGCTATCGCTTGTGGCAGTCGCGCTTCAACGGCGATCGCGACGTCGTAGGAAAGCCCGTCCATTTGAATGGCTATGACTACACGATCGTCGGCGTGATGCCGGCCGGCTTCAACTTTCCCGGCGAGACGGATCTCTGGGAGCAGACGCGCTGGGATCCAGGGCAGCACTCGCGCTTCGCCCACTTCATGGAAAGCGTCGCGCGACTCGAGCCCGGGGTTACTGAAGACCAAGCGCAGCGCGAGCTCGCCAATCTGACCGCACGACTCGGCGCCGAGAACAAGCCGTCGAACGCCGATTGGGGCGCGCGCGTCGTCAGTCTCGATCGCGAGGTCGCCGGCGTCTTTCGGCCTGCGCTATTCGCCTTGCTCGGAGCGTCGAGCTTGTTGTTGCTCATCGCCTGCATCAACGTCGCGAACTTGCTGCTCGCGAGAGCGATGCTTCGCCGACGCGAAGTCGCGCTGCGTGCCGCGATCGGCGCGACGCGACCGAGACTCATTCGACTGTTTCTCACAGAGAGCCTCGTTCTCGCGGTCATCGGCGCGGCACTCGGCCTCGCTGTCGCTGTGCTGAGCGTTCGCGGCCTCCTCGCGTGGTCGCCGATTCACATTCCTCGCGCCGAGACAGTCGGCGTCGACTTCTCCGTGCTGACGTTTGCGACGGTGATCGCTGTCGTGACTGCGATTGCGTTCGGCCTCGTGCCGGCACTCTTTATGTCCCGAGCAGAGCTTCAGGACGCGCTCAAAGACGGAACGAAAGGAAGTGGAATGCGCGGCAAGCGGCTTCGAAGCGGATTAGTCATTGCCGAAGTTGCGTTGGCCGTGATGCTGTTGGCGGGATCGGGCCTGTTGATTCGCAGCGTCTCAAAGCTCATTCGCGTTGACGCCGGCCTCGATCCGGCCTCGACGATCACCGTCGACCTCCAACTGCCTGACGCCGCGTATCGGGAGTGGGAACGCGTCGATCAGTTTTATACTTCTCTAACGCAGAATCTGCGACCGAACCCGGAGATCGTCGCCGCGGGGGAGGCAAACTTCCTGCCGCTCGAGCCGGGATGGCGTATCGCTTATCAGGTGAGGGACAATCCGGTCCCCCTCGACGCGAGGCCACAGGCGCAGTTCCACGTCGCCGACGAAGGCTACTTCGGCGCACTGCACGTTCCCCTCGTTGGCGGCCGGTTCTTCACAGCGCTCGACAACGCACAGTCGCCGCCGGTCGTGATCATCAATGAGACGATGGCGCGACAGCTGTGGCCCGGTCGGAGCGCCGTGGGAAAGCAAATCACAACGGAGCTCACGTCGATCGGCCCTCTCAGCAAGCGGCTTGTGGGCGGAAATGATTTCCAAATCGTCGGCGTCGTGAAAGACATCAAGAACACGTCGCTGCGAACGGGAGCGGAGCCGGCCGTCTATTTCCCCGAGCGACAATTTCCGAGCCGGAAGATGTACCTCACCGTTCGCGGCCACGGAGAGCCCGCACGTCTGGCCGCGATCGTCAGACAAGAGGTTCGACGGCTCGATCCGTCGCTCCCGCTCGGTGACATCAAATCGATGGAGCGTGTGCTCGCGCAGTCGGTTGACCCGCCGCGATTCGTGATGCTTCTGATGACCGTTTTCGCCGGACTCGCATTGACGCTTGCCGCGGTCGGCATCTACGGAATTCTCACATTTGCCGTCAGCAACCGACGTCGCGAGATCGGCATCAGACTCGCGCTCGGCGCCGAGCCGTCGGGGATGCTGCGAATGATCCTCCGGGAAGGGGTTGGCCTGACCGTCGTCGGCTGCGCGCTGGGCATCGTTGGCGCGCTCGTGGCTGGTCGGTCGCTCTCCGGCTTCCTGTTCAGCGTCGAGCCGTGGGATCCGGCGACCATGTCCGGCGTGATCGCGGTCGTGCTCCTCGTTGCGATCTGCGCGTGCGTCGTGCCCGGTCGGCGGGCGGCGTCTGAAGATCCGGCGAGTGCGTTGAGGGTGGAGTAGCGGTCACGGGTCATCCCGAGGAGTGAAACGACGAGGGATCGCTTTCTCGCCGAGGCTCTTGTAACTGCCTTCGTGAAAGCGATCCCTCGCTTCGCTCGGGATGACTCGCGAGCACAATGATCGTTCGCGCCGCTTGAGACGACCCCTCAGCCGTAGCGACCCCCTCCTCCTATACAGTAGAATCTCTACAGATTCATACTCTCACGGACGGGGGGAGAGACCTATGTCGGTCGCTGTAGTCCTTGGCGGATTCATCGTCGCCGCGCTTGGCGTTGCCGCGAGCTCGATCAAGATCATCGGGCAAGCGGAGGTAATGGTCGTCGAGCGTCTTGGACGCTTTCACCGCGTAGCGCGGTCCGGACTCAATATCCTGATTCCGTTTGTCGAGCGAGCGCGTCTACTCGACGTCCGCTACTTCGAGGCCGACGTCTCCGGAACGAAGCGAATCACCGCAACCTCGACCGCGCGAATCGATCTTCGCGAGCAAGTTCTAAATTTTCCGAGCCAGCCTGTCATCACGAAAGACAACGTCACGATCGACATTGACGCCGTCCTCTACTATCGCGTCGCCGATCCGCAAAAGGCTACGTACGCCGTTCAAAATCTTCCGTATGCCCTCGAGACGCTGACGCGCACGACGCTCCGCAACATCGTCGGGGAAATGGAGCTCGACCAAACCCTCGGCAGCCGCGACATGATCAATCGTCGCATGCGCGAGGTGATCGAAGACGCATCGATCGGATGGGGTGTCGACGTTACACGCGTCGAGCTCCAAGCGATCGAACCGCCGCGCGACATTCAACACTCGATGGAGCTCGTCATGCGCGCCGAGCGCGAACGTCGCGCCGCTGTGACGAACGCGGAAGCAGGGAAGCGAGCGGCTATTCTAGAATCCGAGGGCCAGCGCGAGGCGCAGGTCCGAAAGGCCGAGGGCGAAAAGGAAGCAGCGATTCTTCGCGCCGAGGGTCAGGCGTCCGCGCGCCTAGCGATGGCGCAAGCCGAGGCCGAGGCGATTCAGCGAATTGCGGCGTCACTCCCCGAGGGCCAGGTCGCGATGTATCTGCTCGGGCTCAAGTATCTCGAGGCGCTTCCACAGATCACTCAAGGCAAGGGCTCGACGATCTTCCTTCCAGCCGAAGCGGCGGGCGTCATGGGCGCACTCGGCGGAATGAAAGAACTCTTAAGAAACAGCGGCAGCGGAAACGAAGGTCAAGGCACTGCCGCTCCGCCGGCTGCGCGTCCCCAGCTCAAGTCTCTCACGTCATCGACGAACGATTCGTCGACAAAGGAAGGCTGAGTGGCGAAGATCACTCGAGAGCGTGCGGAGCGGATCGCACGATCGCACGCTTGCGAAAACTGCCGTGAGTACAGCTACAAAAAGATCAAAGTGACTGAGCCGACAGCCGCGCATCGAAAAGAATTCAACGAAGCGTGGCACGTCGTCTTGATCTGCGGCGTTTGCGGTCTCGAGCAGGAGCTCGGCATCGCGGACGACGGCGACATCATCTACGCTGCCTGAAGCGAGGCCGCCATCACCACCGCTGCGAAGCAGCCGAAGGACCTGCTTTCCGCAGTCAAGGGCCGAGGAACCCAGTCGCCCAGTCGGGGAAGCCGTTCAGACGGGCCTGCTCGGCGACGGCGTCCCAGTCGTAGTCCAACACAACCAGCTCGACGCTCCACTTGCGATTCCGCTTCGTCGCAATCGCGTAGCGCGCGTGCGGCGAGCACGACTCGGCGGCGAACGGATTTTTGTTGTCGGCATAGCGTGGACATCCGACGCTTCCAGGATTGATCACGAGTTTATTTCCCGGCGCGCCCGCCGTTCGTTGATCATGACTGTGTCCACAGAGAATCAACGACTCTCGACGATCTCCAATCCGCTCACCGAGCGTCGTCGCGCTCGCGAGAAGTAGCCGGCCGTCGACTTTGTCCTCGAGCAAGTACTCGGAGTCGCTCGCCGGGGTGCCGTGTACCGCGAACACGTCGCCGTCGATCGCGAGCGTCGCCGGAAGTGCGCCGAGCTGCTGACGCTGTTCGGCGGTCAGCGAATCGCTCGTGAACGCGACGGTTGGCTCCATTTCGTCGCGGGTCTTTTCCACCAGCTTGCGATCGTGATTGCCTCGAACGGTCGGCCACCCGAGGACGTCGAGTAGCTCGAGCGTCTCCCTCGGCCACGTCGGACTCGTGACACAGTCGCCGAGATTGATTGTCGCGTCGACCCCTTTCGATTGGAGATCCTCGAGGACCGTCTCGAGCGCGAGGAGGTTGCCGTGAATGTCTGAAAGAATCGCCAGTCTCATCGCTCCTCCCTAGTGGGCAAACGCAACCATCACACATCCGGCCACGAGCGTAGCCAAGGCTACCTTCTTCGGCGTCGACAGCGATTCGCCGAGTAGAAAGGAACCGAGCAGAGCGCCCCAGACGATGCTGAGCTGTCTGAGCGCGATGACGTAGCTCGACGTTCCCGAGCGCAGCGCAAGAAGGACGAGCAGATAAGTCACGGTGTTGAGCACGCCGACTTGAACGATGCTCCAGCGATGTGCTTTCCAGACAGTCGCGATGTCTCCAGGCCTGCTTCGTCGCCAAACAGTTGCGATGTACACCAGAGCAACAAGAAACGTGTAACCGTAGAAATAGATGAATGGCGTGAGCGTCTGAATCGCGTGCTTGTCCCACACCGTGTATAGCGCCGCGATCAATGCCGCCGCGAGCGAGTAGAGCGCCGCACCGCCGCTCGCCCGCGAAGTCGAGCCAGGGGCCCGCAACTGAAGGATCGCGATCCCCGCGACAATACATGCCAACGACGTCCATCCGATGATCGTCAGCCGCTCGCGAAATACGAGAAATCCAAGCGTCGGGAGAAAGAGCAGAATTCCGGCGCGAGAGATCGGATAGACGAACGACAGGTCGCCGACCGCGTAGGCCGCCGCGAGTGCGGCGTAGTTGAGTAGCACGAGCGCCGCGCCGATTGCCATGAGGGGAATTGCGTTCATTCCCACTCCGTGTGTGGCAACCACGAGCCAGACGAATACCGGCGCGAAACAGACGACCTCTACGCCTTTGCTGAGCGCGATGAATGTCGACGTGCCTCGCGCGCGCTTCAGCAAAAAATTCCAATAGGCATGCGTGAACGTCGAGATGACGACGATGCCGACGGAAGATGGCTGCATGATCAATTCTTCGTCGCGACCGGCGAACAGTCCATGTCCAGTGCGCAAGGCGCTAACCAGTCCAGATCCCGCTGGCCGCTTGCGATGAGCGCGCGTATACTGGCGCATGCGCCTTCCTCTTCTCATCGCGGTCGCGACATGCCCGGCGGTCCTCGCCGCGCAGAAGAACGTCGACTGGCCCGTCTACGGCGGCAACTCGGATCACACGCACTACTCGACGATCGATCAGATCACGCCGGGGAACGTCTCGACGCTGCAGGTCGCGTGGACCTATCAGACGCACGACGAATTCAACGGGTCGGAGATGCAGGCGAACCCGATCGTCGTCGACGGCGTGCTCTACGCGACGACGCCGAAGCTTCGAGTCTTCGCGCTCGACGCGGCGACAGGTCGCGAGCTCTGGACCTTCGATCCGAGCGGCGGCAATCCTGCGCCGAGCCGCTTTCGACATCGCGGCGTCGTGGTGACGGGCGATCGCGTGTTGTTCACGTATCGGTCGAAGCTCTGGGCGCTCGACAGGAAGACCGGCCAGCCGATCAAGTCATTCGGCGCCGACGGCAGCCTCGATCTTCGAGAGGGGCTCGATCGTCCAGCGACATCGCTTTCGGTGAGCGCGAGCACACCCGGAGTCGTCTTTGAGAATTTGCTCATCATCGGCAGTACGGTCAGCGAGACGCTCCCGGGTTCGCCCGGCGACATTCGTGCGTACGACATCAAGACCGGCGAGCTCAAATGGAGCTTTCACACCATTCCGCATCCTGGCGAGTTCGGATATGAGACGTGGCTGCCGGACTCCTGGAAGGTGAACGGCGGCGCGAACGCCTGGGCCGGCGTCACCGTCGATCCCAAGCGCGCAATGGTGTTCGCCGCGACCGGCTCGGCGTCATTCGACTTCTACGGCGTGAACCGTATCGGCGACAACCTGTTTGCGAATACAGTGCTCGCGCTCGACGCGCGCACTGGGAAGCGGATATGGCATTTTCAAGGCGTGAAGCACGATCTCTGGGACTGGGACTTTCCCGCGGCGCCGATGCTCGTCACGGTTCGTCGTGACAACAAGAACGTCGACGCCGTCGCGCAAATCACGAAGACGGGCTACGTGTACGTTTTCGATCGCGAGACGGGCAAGCCGCTCTTCCCGATCGAGTATCGCAAGGTTGCCGCATCGACGGTCGACGGAGAGAAGGCCGCTGAGACGCAACCGTACCCGGTGAGTCCGCCGCCGTTCACGCGTCAGACGCTGACTGAGGACATGCTCACGACGCGGACGGCCGCCGCCCACGAAGCGGTTCTCAAAACGTTCCGGGAATACAAGACGAACGGGATGTACGATCCGCCCAACACTCGAGGCACGATCATCTTTCCCGGTGTCGACGGCGGCGGAGAGTGGGGCGGCCCCGCGTTCGATCCGGCGACAGGACTTCTATATGTAAACGCGAATGAGATGCCCTGGTTCCACAAGCTCGTTCCGCGCAATGACAAGTCGCTCTATGGATCGAATTGCGCGAGCTGCCACGGCGACGATCTCAAAGGGTCGCCCGACATTCCATCGCTCGTCGGGATCGGCGATCGCCGTCCACGAGATCAGATCGCGAAAGTAATCCGGGAGGGAACCGGTCGCATGCCTGCGTTCTCCGGTTCGCTCGACAACGGTGCAGTGAACGATCTTGTGAATTTTCTAATCACCGGCCACGATGTCGCCGAGCAGGCCGGGACGAATCCGAACTATCTCAAGTATCGAAGCACGGGGCTCAAGATCTTCCTCGACCCCGACGGGTATCCCGCCATAACTCCCCCATGGGGGACGTTGAGCGCAATCGATCTCAACAAAGGCGAGATCAAGTGGCAGATCCCATTTGGTGAATACCCGAAGCTCGCCGCGCAGGGCATGGCGAACACCGGCACCGACAACTACGGCGGCGCGATCGTGACGTCGAACGGTTTGCTTTTCATCGGCGCGACGACCTACGACAACAAGTTTCACGTATTTGACAAAGCGACGGGCAAGCTGCTTTGGGAGACGACGCTTCCCGCGGCAGGCAATGCCACGCCGTCGCTCTACGTCGTGAATGGAAAGGCGTTCGTCGTCATCGCGTGTGGGGGAGGAAAGAACGACGCGCCGAGCGGTGGAACGTACGTCGCATTCTCACTCCCCTCGCCCTGAGAGTTCGGGGTTTGGGTGGGTTCGACACACGAACCCGCCCAAACCTCGACTCCTTACTCACCCAAGAACACGGCCTGCGTCCATGCGTGGCGTCCATTCGAGTCGGTGACTCGAGCGCGAACGTATCCTTCGTTCCCCTTGATCGCGTAAGAGGCCGTCAGCCCTCGCACCGTCGACAAGATTACACCACCGCGGCCAATAAACGACGTCACGAACAACCGATCATCGCCTTTCGGTCGATCGAGCGTCAGCCGAATCTCCTTCTTGGTCATCGACAGGTCCGAGATCGTGACTCCCGTCGACGCGTAGAAGTCTCCGCGTCGAATGGCACCGAGGATTGCTGGAGCCGTAAGCACATCCGCGCGGACCACGATCCATGAACGGCCAGGGCGAGTGAGCTCGTAGTCGTCGGCGTCCGACGGTTTGAAGCTGTGCGCATCGTCGTCGCCGACCGCGAACAACACTTTGCCGCGCGTCAACAGTGAGTCCCACAACGCCTCGGTCGACGGTACCACTCGACCGTCGGCATCGGCGCTGCCCGGATTGTTCACGAGCGTATGCGCATTCGCGATCTCGAACAGCGTCGAGTCGGGGAGATTGACGACGTCACTCAGCCGAACGGACCAGCGATAGTTCGGATGATTCACCTGCGGGATTCCGCCGGCCGCACGAATCGCCGCGACGTTCTTCGTGTACCCCTCGGCCATCGTGATTCCGCTTGCGAGTCCCTTCTCGCCCTGCGGCAGCACCACGCTCGAGACGCCGAGTCCGTTGATGTGCGCCTGTCGTTTGCCATCGGCGTGTCTCGGATCGGCAACGCGCTGGGTGATCTCCTCGCCGCGAATCACAAGGAAGTTCGGTGTCCCAAATCGTGCGTTGAGTGGGGCAGGATCGGTGAGGGTTTCGTGATCGGTGATGAACAAGAACGAGTAGCCGTGATCGCGATACCAGCGCGCGAGGCTGTCCGGCGGGCTGTCGCCGTCGGAGTTGAGGCTGTGCGTGTGTGTGTTTCCGCGATACCAGTGCGTCGATTGTGCACTCGCCGCCGTCGTGATGAGGACGAGCAGCGCGGCAGCCGTTCTGAAAGGACTCATGCTCCCATCTTCATGTATTTGCCGATCGTCGCAACGAATCGGTCGATATCTTCCATCGTGTTGTACATGTGAGGCGACGCACGAAGTCCGGGATTCGAGCCGTTCGCGCCGCGAACCGTGACGACGATCTTCTCCTTCTCCGTCAGCGCATCGCCGAGCTTCTTCGGATCCAACGCGCCGGGTTTGAAGAC
>Ga0070683_100002344_pt1 | contig 15025 bp, 9 predicted proteins | sample KBSC713LmetaG_FD_64662 | JGI IMG/M metagenome (GOLD analysis project Ga0070683, IMG submission 64662) | Corn rhizosphere microbial communities from Kellogg Biological Station, Michigan, USA - KBS C7.1-3L metaG | ecosystem: Host-associated > Plants > Roots > Rhizosphere ...
ACTGCGACGGCACTGAAGTTGCGAGTTGCACCGTCACGTGCGGAGCACCCGCCGCACCACCCGAGCCGCCGGCACCCGCCGTTCCCGTCGTCCCGCCCCGACCGCTCGCGCCGGAGCCAGCGGCGCCGCCAGCGCCGGAGCCGCCGCCGGTCGCCGCCGCGCCACCGGTCGCGCCGGTTGCGGTGCCCGCGCCGCCGCCGGTTCCCACGGGCGAGCCGCCGCGTCCACCCCCGCCATTGCCGCCGCCGCTTCCACTGTCTCCGCCGTTCGAAGCACCCGCGCTCCCGCCCGTTCCGACCATGCCGCCGGAACCCTGCGTCCCTGCCGTCCCGGGAGAGGCGCTCCCACCCGATCCGCCGTCCGGCGACGGGTCGCCGGACGGCGTGCCGCAGGAGACGAGCGCGGCAGCAGCAACTCCCAACGATAGCCAGCTCGGGACTTTGGTTTTCATGGCCACCTTGTCGCGCCGGGTTCGTTCCCGACCGATACGTACATGTCGCGCGCTCTCGCGGCCATCGGTCGGACGAGCCGAAACGTCGCGATGGAAATGTAATTAACTATTGCGCCACGGTCAGGATCCGCCCGGGAGGCGACCGCCGGGGTGGAGGCATGACGAATGGCGACAAATTTCGGGGAATCCGCTCATAAATGCGCCGATCGGCTGGGCTGTACAGCCTGGACTGCGCGCGCGGATTCGACTTGAACGATCTTGGATTTCGAGTAAATCTTAATTACTAATTGTCGCCGGCGCAGGGGGCGACGGCGGTTCGCGCACCCGGGGAATTGCTCATCGCGACCTTAGGAGGCACGCCTAATGGAACTCGAACGCTGCCGGGAAATGAAAGCAGTCTCCGCGCGCGCCACGTTCTCGCGTGCGCGGACGACGACGATGCCCCACGCCCGGCGCGAGAGCCCACCGCCCACGGTCAAGAGCATCTACAAGGAGTACGCGCGCTTCGTCTGGTTGACGCTGCAACGCTTCGGCGTCCACTCGACTGACGTCGCTGATCTCGCGCACGACGTGTTCGTCGTCGTCCACAGACGCATCGGCACCTTCGACAACACCAGTCGCATGACGACCTGGTTGTTCGGGATCTGCCTGCGCGTCGCGGCGAACTACCGCCGGCGTCAGCGCCGGACGCTGTCCGAGGCGGCGCTTCGTGCGCACGTAAACGACGAGGCCGTCCAGGTGCCTGTCGACGAGGTGCTCGCGCGCCGGCAGGCGAGCGCCGACGCCGAACGGGTGCTGGCCCAGCTCTCGCTGGAGAAGCGCGCCGTGTTCGTCATGTTCGAGATCGAAAATCTCTCCTGCCAGGAGATCGCGGACCTGATGGGCATTCCGATCGGCACCGTCTACTCACGGCTGTACGGGGCACGGGCCCAGATCGAGCGGATCGTGTCGCAAACGTCCAAATGAGAGCGGTCGCGTGAAGGCAAATCGGCACCGGCGGTCCGCGGCCGCCGGTCCGCGGTGAAGCGGAATCGAGATCGACGCTGGCCATGAATCTTCATCGTGCTGCCCTGACCGAGAGCTCGTTGCCGAACGGCGAGGGGGTCGCGACCTCGCGCGAGTCGGAGGATGCCCGCCTGGTGCTCGCGCTACGAGCCGGAGAGCTCTGGGCCTCCGAGGCGATCTGGGCGCGCTACGCGGCTCGGGTGAATCGTTTCTTCGTCCGATACATCGGACGCTCGTTCCACGACGTCGAGGATTTGACCCAGGACGTGTTCCTGCGCGTGTTCGCCGGACACCGAGGCATCCAGAAGCCCGGATCGCTTCGCCACTTCGTGATGTCGGTTGCGCTCCACGTTCTCAATCAGCAGATTCGCTCCCTGCAGGTGAGGCGAACGGTGTGCCTGTCGGCGACGGGCGAGATCCCTGACGTCGCGACGCCGCCGCGCGCTGACGACGACGCGCGGTACGCGTTGCGACGATGCTACGAGATCCTGGATCGAATCCGTCCGCCGGAGCGCGTCGCGTTCGTGCTCCGTTATCTGGAAGGGATGACCATCGATGAGGTCGCGACCCAGCTGAATGTCTCCAAGAGCACGGCGAAGCGCCTGGTCAGCCGGGCGACCAAGAAGGTCACCACGCGAACGAGCCGGGCGCTGGATCGTCGCGCGGCGCGCGGTCAGCCGTCCGAGAGGACGAAGTCGTCCACGGTCGCCTGACCACCGGCCGTGACGCCGACCGTGCACTGACCTCCGCTCACGGCGACTCCGGACAGCGTGACGTTCGTGAATGACGTGGCGCTGGCGATCGGCATCATCGCGTCCGCTCCTCCGCAGCCTTTGGCGTAAAGCTGCCCGCCGCTGCCGCTGGCCTTGACCCAGACCGACAGCTTGTAGGTGCCGTCCGGGATCGCGGCGATCCGTTGCTCCAGGCTGCCGTTCGCGGCGAGCTGCCACGACCAGCGTCCGGTATGGCCGCTCTCGAGGTTGCTGCCATTCGTCGACTTCCAGCCGGCGGGAACGGTCATCGAGACGCGGTCCGCCTCGAACGACGGATTGAGGACGTAGTTGTTGCCGCGGGCGACCGCCCACGTTCCCGCCTTCGCATCGATCGACCAGCGGCTGAGCGACTGGAAGTGCGGCGTCTTGCCCGTGAAGGTGAGGGGCATCCACTGGTTGAGCCCGATGCCGTTGCCAGCGAAGTCGCTCCAGCGGTCTCCGGCGAAGATGACGGTCGTTCCCGCGGTACCCTGCACGTTGAAGAAGAACCCTGTCTGGGTCACGTGGCTGAAGTCCGCCTGGGTGCCGTCGAGGACGAACTCCGCCGACCACGGTCCCTTGAGGTTGGACGCCGAGACGCAGTAGCTCTGGGACGCGTTCCAGCCGTGCAGGTCCGACGAGCAGAAGACGTAGGTGCCCTCGTACTTGAACATGCAGTTGCCCTCGCGCCCGCCGCCCGAGTAGACGAGGATCGCGTTCTCCGCTGCCAGGAAATCCGACGCCCGCAGCGGCGAGACGTAGCGGTTCGCGCGGCCGCTGCTGCTGGAGCTGACGACGTAGGCCGAGCCGTCGTCGTCCTGGAACATCGTCTGATCGCCGGTCGCACCGTTGACGATGCCGGGGAGATTCGTCTGGACGCGGTTGTACACGAACGTGCCGTTCGGCGTGTCGCTCGTCGCGAAGTAGAGACCGCCGCCGCCTTGCGCCACGAGGACGTATTTCTTCGTCGCCGCGTGATAGACGACGCCCAGCCGCCCGAACCAACCGCCGGCGTTCGACGGTTTCGAAACGGTCTCGAGCTTCCAGTTGACGAGGTCGGTCGACGAGTAGGTCGTGACGCCCTGGAACGAGGTATCGCTGTTCTTTCCCTTCGACGGATCGGCCACGTACGTCACGGCGCCGCCGTACTTGACCCCGTACCAGTAGTAAGTGTCGCCCACACGGAGCACGCCGCCGCCTTGTGAGTAGATGGGGTTGCCGGCGGTGTCCTTCCAGAACGTGTCGTTGACGATCGTCGCGCCGCCGCCGGTCGCACCGGCGGTTGCCGAGTTGCCGCCCGCGCCGCCGCGTCCGCCAGTCCCGCCGGCCTGATTTCCGCCGCGGCCGGCGCTGCCGCCGCCCGTGCCGCTGTTTCCGCCGCGCCCGCTGGCGCCCGCCGCGCTGCCGCCGGAGCCGCCGCGCTCGCCGGCGCCGGCCGCGCTGCCTCCGATGCCGGCGCTTCCGTCAGTGCCCGCGGTTTCGCCGCCGGCGCCGCCCGGCGTGCCGGAGCCGCCGCTTCCGGGGCCGCCCGCGTCACCGCCGGCGGCGCCGGACGTGCCCGCGCTGCCGGTCTGCGTTGCGCTCCCTCCGGAGCCGGCCGTTCCTCCCGGTGCCATGCCGCCCCCCGCGCAACCAGCGGCGACAAATGCGCTGCCGATGGCGAGCACCAAGGTCAGACAGCGATACTGGACGCTCCGGCGCCGGGTTACAGCGTGGCCAGCGGAGCGCGTTCCGTTCATGACCGAGAACATCATTGCGTCACAGTTGATGTTGCGGCGCCGAACATCCTTCACTCCGCGACGCTGGCGTGGTGCGGCGCGGCCGCTGTCTAAAGCCGGCTCGCGTAGGCCGTCTTCATCTGGTCGTAGACAGCCATGCTGGACGTGACCGTGTAAGTGCTGCCGGATCGACTCAGCAGCGTGACGCCGGGGTTCCAGCTCCCTGCGACGGTCGGTTCCCAGTAGAAGGTGCCGAGGCCCTGCTGATTCGGAAGGTTGAAGAGGACGTCGTTGATCTCGCGCGGCGCGCCCCCGTACTCCGCGGCGAAGATCTTCACGTTCGGAAATTTGCCAGCGAGCCCACCCTCGACGGTCTGCCAGATGCTCTTCGATTTGGACGCGCTGCTCGAATCGCCCTGGTAGGTCTGGTAGCAGGACTCGCCGAAGGCGTCGACGGGCGTGTACTTCAAGGCGTTGGTCAACCAGTCGACGCTGGTCGAGAGCGCGGACTTGCCGTCGGTGTGGTCGCCGCCCTTGGCGATGTGAAAGGAGGTCAGGATCTTGGGATCGACTTCCTTGACCCCGTTGACGCCGGCCTTCAGGAGGGCGCCGAGATTTGCCCAGTTCGACGTGCTTCCGGTGACCGGGTTGTTGCCCGTCGGGGACCCGCCGCTGTCGCAGCGATGGATCAGCATGCCGGGCGTCGTCTCGTTCCCGATCTGCACCAGGTCGGGCCGCGCACCGCCCGTGATGAGCTGGGTGATCGCGTCCTTGGTGTAGTCGTGCACGGCGGTGGCGAGCTGCGTGATGCTCGTGTACCCCTGCCACTTGATCGGGACGCACTGCTTGCCCGGATCAGCCCAGTTGTCGCTGTAGTGAAAGTCGACGAGAAAGCCCATCCCGGCGGCCTTGATCTGCTTCCCGAACGCGATCGTATGCGCGAGGTCGCACGCGCCCGATTTGTTGTATCCGTCGGCCGCGGTGGGGTCCACGAAGACCCGCAGGCGGATCGAGTTGATGCCGTGCGCCTGCAGCGTGCTGAGTAGATTGGCGCGCGTCGCGTCCGGTTGCGTCTCCTCGAACGAGACGTCGACGCCGATCCAGTAGCTGAAATCGAGCGAGGTCTGACCGCCACCCCCGCCTCCTGTGCCGGTTGTTCCGGCGTTGCCGGTTGTGCCGGCGCTGCCGCTGGTTCCGGCGTTGCCGGCGGCGCCGCCGCCCCGGCCCGCGCTACCAGAACCCGCGTCGGGGCTTGCGCCGCCGCCCGCATCCATTCCGCCGTCGGGTCGCGGGGATCCGCCGCCGCCGGCTTGCCCCCCTGTGCCCGTCGCATCGTGCCCACCGGAACCGGCGGTGCTTCCCCCGACACCGCCGGTTCCGATGGAGGAGTCCGCCCCCGCGCTTCCCGTCGTGCCTCCGCGACTGCCTCCGTCACCGCTCGCGCTACCGGCGCTCCCGCCGCCGGCGCTCGCGCCGCCGTGACCGGCCGTCGTGACACCGCCGGTCGACGTCGAGCTTCCCGCGGTTCCGCTGTTTCCCCCGGGCGTGACTTCGCTCCCGGCGCAACCAACCAAAACGGATCCGCCGCCAAGCACCAGAACCACGAGGACGAAACGACCGAAGACGCGTTCGCGCGTCGATTGCGATGCCGCGACAAGTGAGCTCATGATCGTTGGTTGATGTCGACCGATTGATTTCCCATCGGTCGCGGGCGACAACCAACGCCGCCCAACGATCTCGCAGCTATTGCTTGGATCCGGGCGTGTAGAAACGCTGGTCGGGCGTGATCCAGCCGGTGTAGATGCTCCAGTTGTAAAGGTGATACTGCTGCGGCTGGCTCGGCTTCGAAGGCGGCGCGTCGAGGTCGCAGCCGCCATTGCTGTAAACCCACGCCTTGCTGTCGTCGTAGATGATCACCTCTTCGCGCTCGTCGCCGCATAGATCGGCGTGCGCCGCGAAGTTCTGCTCGGTGTTCTTGCCGGGGTACGTAAACTCGGCGACGGTCTTCATGAAGCCGTCGTAGAGGTAGCCGCCGCCGCTGCCGCGCCGGTACGAGAAGATGAAGTCGCTCCCGGTGCCGTCCCAGTTGTTCAGGTTTTCGGTGACCGTCAGCCAGCCGGAGTTGTTGGGGCGATTTTCTTTCCAGAGGAGGTTCCCGCGTCCGTCGAGGAGGATGTTGTTGCTCTTGAGGCCGAGCGCGTCGGTGCGCAGGCGATCGAGCAGCACCACCTCGAGGCCCGCGATGTCGGGCCGGTAGTTGCCGATTCCCAGCTGCTGGACCTCCGTCGAGTGCGTGTCTTGCCAGAGCCGCGTGCCGGTCTTCCAGTCGAAGGCCGCCGCGACATCCCCGCAGATCACGATCTCTTTGCCGTTGGCGGAATTCCCGTCGAGGTCCGCGGTCGCGATCGCGTCGGCGTGCAGCTTCAGCGTCGTCGCCGACCACAGCGTCTTGCCGGTCGAGTCCATGAAGTCGTACCCACCCATGACTTCATCCTTGCCGTCGCCGTTCCAGTCGTAGACGAGCGGGTAGTGGCCCGTGCTCAGATCGGAGAACCCGGTGTCGGGACCCTTGCGATGGTTCCACAGCACCGTCCCGGCCGGCCCCTTGGTGCTGTCGATGCCGGTCATCGCCCAGAACTGGCCGTAGCGGGTCTTCACGATGATGTCTTGCGGCCAGGTGGTGCCGCGCAGGTTCGTGAACGCGATCGAATCGTTCGCGCCCGCCGCGGGCAGCGGGATCTTGCGGAGCAATTTCCCGGTGACGCCGTCGAGGACCGTCATCTCGGTGCGGCTCATGTTCGCGAACACCTCGGCTTTCCCGTCGCCGTCGAGGTCGTAGACCTGAATCGGGATGTCCGAGCTGGCCGTGTGGAACGTGTTCGGTTTGCCGTACTGCCAGAGCACGTTGCCCTTGAGATCGAACGCCGTCACCGCCGCGACCACTTGGGGCGTGTAGGAGTCGAGCGTCGCCTGATCGACCGGCTGCCCAACCACCAGCTCCATCCGACCGTCACCGTTGATGTCGCCGATCCGGAGGCCGGGGCAGCCGCTCACGCCTTTGAAGTCGATCGTGCTGACGAGAACGGGACCCGTCGCCGGGCCGGCGGTGCCCCCGCGTCCGCCTGCGCCGCCGCGTCCACCGGCCGCGGTGCCGGCGGTTCCGCCGCTTCCACCGCCGGTCGTTCCGGCGGCGCCTCCGCCCGTGCCGGACTGACCGCCCGCCGCGCCGCCGCGTCCGCCGGCGCCTGCGGATCCGGCGCCGCTGCCACCTCTGCCGGCGTCGCCGCTGATTCCTCCCGCGGCGCCGCCGCTGCCGGACGTGCCGCTTCCTCCGCCGCTGCCGGCAGCGCCGTTGCCACCGACGCCGGCCGTTACGCCGCCATTCGCGCCCGCCATGCCGTCTGCCCCCGCCGCGCCGGCCCCCGCCGCGCCCGTCGAGCCGGAGGCACCCGCGCCGCCGTGGGATCCACTCGCGGCGCCGCTCCGGCCCCCTTCCGGCCCGGGCGTGTCACCGCGACTCGGAGTGCACCCAAGCGCCGTGGCCGCGATCAGCAGCAGGAGCGACCGCTGACGATCGCCCGTCGAACGAGCGGGACTCGACCTGGGCGGGAACATTCGTTGCGCACATGGATGTCAGGACCGCCGTTATCCTTCACCCTGCACCCTGGCGCTTCCCGCGCGGTGGGAGTTGTCTACGCCCGGTCGCTGAGCGGACCAGCGTCGCATCGACGGACGTCGAGAGCTTCGCGAGGTCGTCAGGCGAGGGGGGTTGGGGGCGACGAGCCGCGCGAATCAGCGTGTCGACCCCGGCCGGCTGTTTCTCGGAGTCGTCGCGCCAGCGGGTCGGATCCTTCGACGCGGGTCTCAGGTGTGTCGCGACCGATCGCTGCACGCGCGCTCCGTTTCTCGGTGGATGTCGTCGCGCGCCGAATCCGTGGCGATGCGCTCGGGGCGTTCGTGTCACACGCCATCTGTGTTCCGAGAAGCCGCTGACGGCTCCGCGGGCCGCGCGCCGCATTTCTGCTTCCGCTCGAGCCTGCGCCGTCGAACCGGCGTGTGCCTTGCATTCTGCCGGATACCGGCCGGACCGTCCCTTAACCAAAGTAAGGCGCACGCGAAAACAGACCGAAACATTGGGCGTTTATCGTTGTTTACAGGTTCCAGACGAAGGAACCGCACGGAGAACGACGACGATGGCTTATCTCGCTCCTTCCGAGTTCGTGGCGAAAATGGTCGACGCCGGCGAGGCGAAGATCTTCATGTCCACCCGGGACACCTTGATTCGCGCCTTCATGGCCGGAGCCCTCTTGGCCCTGGGGGCGGTCTTCGCCGTCACGGTGACGGTCCAGACGGGCTCGGCTCTGTTGGGAGCGATCCTCTTCCCGGTGGGCTTTTGCATGCTCTACCTGCTCGGCTTCGACCTGCTGACGGGCGTGTTCATGCTGAGCCCGCTGGCGCTGATTGATCGGCGTCCCGGCGTGACCGCGGGCGGCGTCCTGCGTAACTGGGGCCTCGTCTTCGTGGGAAACTTCGCGGGCGCGCTGGCCGTCGCCTGCATGATGGCGTTCGTGTTCACCTACGGCTTCACGGCCGCGCCCGGTCCGGTCGGTGAGAAGATCGCGGGCATCGGGGTGGCGCGCACGCTTGGGTACGCAAGCCATGGCATGGGCGGGTGGCTCACGATCTTCGTGCGCGGAATGCTCTGTAACTGGATGGTCTCCACAGGCGTGGTCGGCGCGATGATCTCGACCCACGTGAGCGGCAAAGTGCTCGCCATGTGGATGCCCATCATGCTGTTCTTCTTCATGACCTTCGAGCACTCCGTCGTGAACATGTTCCTGTTCCCGTCCGCGCTGATCATGAAGGGCCAGTTTTCGATCAAGGACTACTTCATCTGGAACGAGATCCCGACCGTCCTCGGAAACCTGGTGGGCGGCATCACTTTCACGGGCGCGACGCTGTACAGCACCCACGTCCGGACGGCGCCGTCGCGAGCGCCCGCCATGCGCGCCGTTTCGCCTTTGCGGCAGAACGTGAACGGGTAGCCCACTCCCTGCGAAGTGGGAGCCAGGGCTACCGACATGATCGATGTCCGGTCGCTTGAGCATCTCGGTCGGGCAGCACTCCGACAAGGGACGTAAGCCGACCAATCAGGACTTCCACGGCGTTTACATTCCCGCCGAGCCGCTGCTCAGCTCGAAGGGGATTTGCATCGTCCTCGCCGACGGTATCAGTAGCAGCGGCGTGAGCCAGCTCGCCAGCGAGTCGGCCGTCAAGTCGTTCCTAGAGGATTACTACTGCACGTCCGAAGCCTGGTCGGTCCGCATGTCCGGCGAGCGGGTCCTGAGCGCGACGAACTCGTGGCTGTACGCTCAGACCCGTCGCAGCGAGTACCGCTACGACCACGACAAGGGATACGTCTGCACGTTTAGCGCGATGGTGCTCAAGTCGAGCACGGCGCACCTGTTCCACGCGGGCGACGCGCGCATCTATCGGCTGGAACGCGCGCACCTCCAGCAACTCACCGAGGATCATCGTCTGCGCATCTCCGACGAGACGAGCTATCTCAGCCGCGCGCTTGGCGCCAGCGAGCGGCTCGAGCTCGACTATCGGGCCATCCCGGTCGAGCCCGGCGATCTCTTCGTGTTCGCGACCGACGGCGTGTACGAGCACGCCGGCGAGCGCGTGATCGCCGGCGCGATTGCCGACCACGCCTCCGACCTCGACGCGGCAGCTCGCGCCATCGTCACGGCGGCCTACGAGGGCGGTAGCCCGGACAACATGACCGTGCAGGTCGTGCGGGTCGACGATCTGCCCAGCCGCAGCGCCGCCGAGCTCATGGAGAGCGCACGGGAGCTGCCGGCTCCGCCGGATCTCCGGCCGGGAATGTCGTTCGAGGGCTATCGGATCGTGCGGGAGATCCACGCCAGCCATCGGAGTCATGTGTACCTGGCAGTGGAGGAGGAGACCGGCGCGCAGGTCGCGCTGAAGGTGCCGTCGACCGACATGCGCGACGACACGGCGTACCTGCACCGCTTCCTGCTCGAGGAGTGGATCGCCCGACGCCTCGACAACCCGCACGTGCTCAGGCCGCGCCCGCAGACCCGCGCACGAAATTTCGTCTATCTGGTGACCGAGTACATCGAGGGACGCACGCTGGCCCAGTGGATGCTCGACCATCCACAGCCTGATGTGGAGACGGTGCGGCAGCTCGTCGAGCAGATCGCGGCGGGCCTCCAGGCCTTTCACCGCCAGGAGATGCTCCACCAGGACCTCCGCCCGGAGAACGTCATCATCGACCGCGATGGCACGGCGAAGATCATCGACTTCGGCTCGGCGCGCGTGGCGGGCATCGATGAGATGAGCGCGCCCGTTCAGGCGCCGGGACCCGCGGGCACCCTCCAATATTCAGCGCCCGAGTATTTTCTGGGCGAGCCAGGAGGTCCGCAATCTGACCAGTTTTCGCTGGGCGTGATCGCCTACCAGATGCTGGCCGGGCGGTTGCCGTACGGCGGCCGGGTGCCGCAAGCGCGCACGCGCGAAGCCCAGCGGCGTTTGACGTACGCGTCGGTGCTCGACGACCGTCGTGACATTCCGGCGTGGGTCGACGAGGCGCTGAAGAAGGCCGTCCACCCCGATCCGGATAAACGCTACGCCGAGTTGTCGGAGCTCACGTACGATCTGCGCCAGCCTAACGAGCAGTTTCTCAGTCGGAGCCGGCGACCCCTTCTCGAGCGCGATCCGGCGACGTTCTGGAAAGCGGTCTGTGTCCTTCTCATCGGCGTGATCGTCATCCTGCTCTCGCGCCGCTGAGGCGAGCGCTTCCCCCCGTCTACTCGACGCGCTCGAAGTGCCTTCACTCGATCGGATAGCCGCGCCACACCCAGACCAGCGCGTCGGCGAGCGTGGCGTTCTGGACGTTGCCGTCGCAATGTCCGGCGTTCTGACCGACCACGTAACGATAGTGGTAGCCCTTGGCCTTGAGCGCGGCGGCGGTGCGCTGGTTGGCCAGCACCCAGTTGTGATGCCCGCTCTCGGCGGCGTTGTAGCCGTTGTCGCGGTCATTCGCGTTCACGAACACACGCAGCGGCTTCGGATCGCTGTTGGCGATGAGCGCCATGCTCGAGTGATACTCCCAGGCGCCGAGGGGAAACATCTTCTCCTCGGGCGCGTCGGTGTCCTGCTGATCGACGAACGTTCCGGAGTACGTGATCGCCTTGCGGAACAGATCGGGCCGGAACCACGCCATCGTGAGCGCCGCGGCGCCGCCCGAGCTGCACCCGATCGATCCGCGCCCCTCCGGATCGGTGGTGAACGCCAGGTTCGGAAAGGCCGCCTTGATCTGCGCGTTCGCGAGCACTGCGGGAAGCACCTCGCCGTCGATGAAGCGCGCGAAGCGATCGGACATCGTGTCGTACTCGAGGCCGCGCTCGCTGCCCAGGCTGTCGCCGCCGCCGTTCGCGACCGCGATGGCGACGAACGCCGGCAGACGGCGGGCCGGATCGTTGGAGGCGGTCAGGTTGTCGAGGGCGAGCTTGACGTTGCCGAGCGCTCCGGGCCCGTCGTGGATGATCATGAACGGAGCCGCGGTGCCGTCCTTGTACTTCGCGGGGATATAGACGTTGATGCTGCGGCTGAACGCCTTTGGAGACGTCAGCGTCGTGTCCAGGCCCGTGTAGATCTTGCTGTCGGCCGATTGCATCGTGAAGGAGAAGCTCTTGCCCGCCGGCGCGCCCTTCGAGGTCAGGTCGCTCTGCTTCGTGTAGGTGGGCCCGACGGTGAAGTCGCCGTCGCCCTCCGTGCCGGGGTCGACCGCGCCGCCCGCGCTCCCCGCCGCGCCGGCAGTTCCGCCCGCGGCGCCGCCGCGGCCCCCGGCGGGGATCGATGATCCAGCGGTCCCGGACGAGCCACCTCCCCCCGAGCCCGCGGGCCCGTTCCCACCCGAGCCGCCACGCCCGCCGCCGCCGGCGCCCGCAATCTGTCCACCGGTGCCGGCGCCCCCCGAGCCGCCGACGCCAGCTCCGCCCGCTGACGAACCACCGGTGGCGCCGCCTGCCGTGCCGCCCGCCCCCGCTGTTCCGACGCCCCCGCGTCCGCCCGCGCCTGTCGGATCGCCCGCGATGCCGCCGGCACATCCCAGCAGCAGCGCGAACGCGAAGGGTAGAGGGCGTATCGACATCGGCGTTTCGTTAGGAGGGTGGCAGCGCCTGCCGGCTGCGGAAGGCCTCGCTCAGCATCACGGTGCGGATGATGGTCCGGAGGCTACCGCCGGAAGCCCCCGCGCGGTTAGCCAGATAGTTGACCCAGGTCGCGTCGTCACGCTGGTCGAGGAGGCGCCCGATCGCGAACGTCATGAACTTGTTCGTCAGGCAGGCGGAGAAGCTGGCGTCGGTGCTCAACGCCGCGGCGAGCTCCACGGCCCCGCTGAACGCGGTCTTCCCGTCGGGCAGCGTTCCGGTCGCGTCGATCGCAGCGGTCCCGTCCATCGTGCGGTAGGCGCCGATGGCGTCGTAATTTTCCAGCCCGAAACCCAGGGGGTCCATGACGCTGTGGCAGGGCATGCACTCGGGCTTGCTCCGGTGCGCTTCCAGGCGCTGGCGCAGGGTCAGGCCGGAGGTGTCTTGCTCCGGCAGCGACGGCACGTCGGGCGGAGGCTGCGCGATGAACCCGCAGAGCAGGCGCGTGAAGATGAAGTTGCCCCGCTTGACGGGCGAGGTCCGATTCGCCAGCGAGGTGGAGGTCAAGAACGCCCCCAGCGTCAGGAGGCCGCTGCGGTTCGTCGCCGACGTGTCGACGCGGACCAGATCGCTGGCCGCGCCGCCGCTGCGCGCGACGCCGTAGTGCGTGGCCAGCGCGGCGTCGACGAACGTGAAACGCGCGTTCAACATCTGTTGCACGGGCATTTCGTTGCGGAGGAACTCCTGCATGAACCGGCGGGCCTCCGAACGCATCGACGCGAGCAACGCGGGCGTGTACTTGGGGAAGGTCTTGGTGTCGACGTCGTGCGTGTCGAGGGCCCGATAGTCCAGCCACTCGCCGGCGAAGGCGTCGAGCAGCGTATCGGCCCGCGAATCGGCGAGCATGCGATCGACCTGGGCCGCCACCTGCTCGTCCGTGGCGAGCTCACCCGCGTCGGCCGCCGCCGACAGCGCGTCGTCCGGCATCGACGACCAGAGGGCGTAGGAGAGCCGGGTCGCGAGCTCGTGCGGGCTCACCCGACGGCTCTGGGTCGACGACGCGTCGGCGTCGATCTCGACCTTGAACACGAAGTACGGAGACAGCATCACCGCCGCGAGCGCGGCCTTGAGGCCGTCGGTCGCTGTCAAACCCTGCGTCCGGGCGGTGGTCACCGGCAGCATCAGTCCCTGCACCTCGTCCGAGGTGACCGGCCGGCGCCAGGCGCGCCGCGCGAAGCTGCCGATCACCGTCTGCGCGCAGGTGTCGCCGGCCGTGTCGACATTGCACGTCACGACCTTCGCTTTCCGGGTCGCGTTCGCGAACAGGTCGGTGACCAGCGCGTTCGCGGCCGATTCGTAGGTCATGACGTATCCAGGCGACAGGCTCAGCGCGGATCCCACGGTGTCGAACTCCGCGCCGAGATCGTCGGCGGGAAAGTCGGTCGCTGGCTTGAGCGTCGTCCCGAGGAGGTCGCGGACCGTGTTGTTGTACTCGTCGTGATTGAGGCGTCGCACGACGACCGCACCGGCGTTCGTCGGGGCCGTCGTCACCGCGCTGCCGCCAGCGCCGCCCGTCGCCCCGCCGCTGCCCGTCCCGATCCCTGCGCCGGTCCCCGTTCCGAGGCCGCTGCCGGTACCGCCAGCGCCGCTGATCTTTCCCGTGCAGGCGGCGGCGAGCGCGAGCGAGATCAGCGCGGCCCACACGCTGCGGCTTCCAGACCTTGCTAGCGATGCCATGCGATCGCCTCCTTCCCGTCGTTGCCGAAGGTCGTCACCGGTGGCACGTCGTAGAGACCGAACAGCGTGATGAAGAAGTCGCCGTAGGTCTTCACCTGCGTGTAGTCCCGGCTGGTGGGAAAGCGGACGTGGCGGTCCGGTGTCACCAGCCCGCCCAGGCGGCCCGCGAGGAGGATCGGCTTGTCGTCGTGGTTGTGGCGATTGCCGTCCGCGAGCTCGCTGCTGATCCAGACGAGCATGTTGTTCAGAAGCGGCTGCCCGTCGGCGTCGGTGGTCGACTTCAGCGTGCGCAGGAAGCCGGCGACCTTCCCCATCTTCCACAGCACCATCGCGCGAAACCGCGCCACCAGCGTCGCGTCGCCCGAGTGATGCGACACCGAATGGTCGCCCGAATCGGTGCCCGCCAGCGAGGCGAGGTCGGGAATGAACGACAGGTTCCGGTTGCTGAGCGCGTCGCTCATCATGAACGAGATGACGCGCGTGACGTCGCACTGGAACGCGACGACCATCAGGTTGTGCATGTAGTCGAGCTGCTTTTCGAAATCGAGGCCGGTCCCGGGAGCGGCGGGTGGCTTGCACGAGGCGGTCGCGCCCGCCTTGCTCTGGATCTCCTGTTCCAGCGACCGGATGCCGGTGAACAGCTGGTCGACCTTGGCGAAGTCTGCCGTGTTCAGCTTCGCCTTCAGCGAATCGCGGTGCGGCTTGATCGCGTCGAGCACGCTCTGACGAAGCGCCTGACGCTTCGCCGCGTCGGCGGCGCTGGCACCCGAGTCGGTCCCGGCGAACAGTCGATCGAAGGCCTTCTTGACGTCGATCTCCTTGCCGAGCGGCGTGGCCGTGCCCGCCGGGTACGTCATCGCGGCGGCGTCGTAAGCCGGCCCGCGCCACGAGATGCTGCGCGTGTAGTAGGTGCCGAACGTGTCCGTCGGCCCCGAATTGTGCGTCCCGAGCTGCAGCGAGTTGATCCCCCGACAGCCCGACTGCGCATCCGCGATCACCTGATCGGCGGAGGTGTTGGTGAGCTGCTGATTCGCGGTCGGCTTGCGCGCGGTGAGCAACGCGCCGCAGCCGATCGCGTGATCGCCGATCTCACGCCGTCGCTGCTGGTTCTCCAGCCCACTCACGAAGGTGAGCTCTGACTTGAGATCCTGCATGGACGCCAGCATCGGCGGCAGCGACCACGCC
>Ga0070683_100002350_pt1 | contig 15013 bp, 13 predicted proteins | sample KBSC713LmetaG_FD_64662 | JGI IMG/M metagenome (GOLD analysis project Ga0070683, IMG submission 64662) | Corn rhizosphere microbial communities from Kellogg Biological Station, Michigan, USA - KBS C7.1-3L metaG | ecosystem: Host-associated > Plants > Roots > Rhizosphere ...
GGCCGGCGGAAGACCCAGCGGGTGACCGCGAAGCCGGTCCCGCCGGCGACGATCGTCCCGATGGCGAAGGCGGCGAAGCCGCGCCCGGCCAGGCCGGTCAGCGGGTGCCGGGTGAGCATGCTGAGCAGGGCGGCCGGCATGGCGACGTAGAAGACGAAGCGGCCGAGCACGTCGACGGCCAAGTTGCCGAGCACCCGGCTGCGGCCGACGAGGAACCCGACGGCGGTCAGCGCCCAGATCGGCGCGAACGCGGCCAGCACGAACCGTCAGTCGCCGTCTTCAGTCTTGAGCCCGGCCAGCAACTCGGCCAGCTCGTCGGGCTTGATCAGGACGTCCCGGGCCTTCGACCCTTCGGACGGCCCGACGATGCCGCGGGTCTCCATGAGGTCCATCAGGCGGCCGGCCTTGGCGAAACCGACCCGCAGCTTGCGCTGCAGCATGCTCGTCGAGCCGAACTGGCTGGTCACGACCAGCTCGATGGCCTGGAGCAGGAGGTCGAGGTCGTCGCCGATCTCCTCGTCGACCTTCTTCTTGCCCTCGTCGGCCTTGACCAGCACGTCTGGCCGGAACTCGGGTTCGCGCTGGTCCTTGCAGAACTTGACGATGTCGTTGATCTCGGTCTCGCTGACCCAGGCGCCCTGAATCCGGACCGGTTTCGAGGCGCCCATCGGCAGGAACAGCGCGTCGCCGCGGCCGATCAGCTTCTCGGCGCCCGGCTGGTCGAGGATGACCCGCGAGTCGGCCAGGCTCGACGTGGCGAACGCCAGCCGGGACGGCACGTTGGCCTTGATCAGGCCGGTGACCACGTCGACAGAGGGACGCTGCGTCGCCAGCACAAGATGAATGCCGGCGGCGCGGGCGAGCTGGGTGATGCGGACGACCGAGTCCTCGACGTCGCGGGGGGCGACCATCATCAGGTCGGCCAGCTCGTCGACGATGACCAGCAGATAGGGGTAGGGCCGGATCACCCGCTCGCTGCCCGGCGGCGCCTTGATCAGCCCGGAGCGGACCCGCTTGTTGTAGTCGTCGATGTGCCGGACCCCGGCCGCGGCCAGGTCGTCGTAGCGCATGTCCATCTCACGCACGACCCAGTCGAGCGCGTCGGCCGCCTTCTTCGGGTTGGTCACGATCGGCGTGACCAGGTGCGGGATGCCCTCGTAGCTGGTCAGCTCGACCCGCTTGGGGTCGACCAGCAGCAGCCGCACCTCGTCCGGCGTGGCCCGCGTGAGGACCGAGACCAGCAGCGTGTTGAGGCACGACGACTTGCCGGCCCCGGTCGCCCCGGCGATCAGGATGTGCGGCATCTTTGCGAGGTTGGCCACCACGTAGCCACCCTCGATGTCCTTGCCGAGCGCGACCAGCAACGGATGGTGGTCACCGGTGGCCGCCCGCGAGCGCAGCACGTCGCCGAGCGCGACATTCTCCCGGTCGGAGTTGGGGATCTCGATGCCGACCGCGCTCTTGCCCGGGATCGGGCTCATGATCCGCACGTCGGGCGACTTCACCGCGTAGGCGATGTTGCGCGACAGCGCGGTGATCCGCTCGACCTTGACCCCGTGCCCGACCTCGACCTCGTAGCGGGTGACCGTCGGCCCCCGGCTGAAACCGGTCACCGCCGCGTCGACGTCGAACTGCTCGAAGACGCCCATGAGGGCGGCGATGACGTCGTCGTTGGCGCGGGTCTTGCCGCGCGGCGCGTCGCCCGTGCCGAGCAGCTTGGGCGGCGGCAGCTTGTAGTCGGCGTCGGTGAGCGCGAGCTGCTCGGCCCGGGTCGGCATCGGCGAATGCTCGGGCGGCTCCTTGGGCTTCTTTGCCCTCGTGGCCGGCGGCCGCGGGATCACCACGGTGTCGTGGAGGATCTCGCGCTCCAGGTCCGCGTCCTCGTCGTCGCCACCTTCGCCGAGGTTGAGCCCGAGTTGATCCGGCGACTCGGCCAGCGCCCCCTGGCGCCGGCGGGAGGAGCGGCGCCGCCCCTTCGGCTCGCCGTCGGGCTCGTCGTAGAGCTCGTCGAACTCGTCCTCGTCCCCGGCCGTCTCGTCGGTGACCCGCCCGAGCGCGAGGTCGCGAAGCTGCCGAACGCGGGCCGGGATCTGGTTGATCGGGGTCGCCGTGATGACCAGCAGTCCGAAGCCGGCGAGCAGGATCAGCAGCGGCACCGCCACCCAGCCGGTGACCGCGCTGGCCAGCAGCCCGCCACTGGCCCGGCCGAGCAGGCCGCCGGCCCGGTCCATCAGCTCCGGGTCCTTCGGGCCGCCCTTGGCCAGGTGCATCAGCCCCGCCGTGCCGACGAAGAGCGCCGACCAGCCGACGAGGCCACGGCCGCGGTGCGGCTCCTCGTCCTCCTCGTCGGGCTCGGCCCGCATGAGCCGCACTCCGCCGGCCACGAGCAGGACCGGCAGGACGGTCGACAGGCTGCCGAAGAATGTGTGGCAAATCTGGGCCAGCCACCGCCCGACCGGCCCGGCCGACTGGAACCAGACCGCCGCGCCGAGCAGGACCGCCAGCCCGATCAGGGCCAGCCCGGCCCCGTCGCGGCGGTGCTCGGGATCGAGCTCACGGGCCGTCGCCGCCTTGCGCCCGACCGCGCGGGCCACCCAGCCCACGGCGTGTGCGAGGCCCATCCAAAGTGCGGCCAGGCCCCGGAACAGCAGGCCGAGCGGGGTGAGTTGGCTGCCGCCGGTGCGCCGGCGGCGAGCGGCCGACGACCCGCTGAGGGGCCGGCGCGGCGCGGGTGCGGCCTTGCGCCCGCGGCTGTTGGTCCGGGTGGTGCCCCGCGTGCTGCCTCGTTTGGCGGCCGGCATCGGATACTCGCTGGTGTCCTCGTCGGCGGCGCGACTGCTCCGCCGGGCCCGGCCCCGATTGGTGCTGCCGCTGCCGCTGCCGCCGGCGCTGTTGGCGGTGCCGCGCGCGCTGGCGTCGCCGCGGCTCGCGGGCGCACCACGACCGCGGCCGGCCTGAGAGGTGCGGCCCGCCATGACTCACACGGTAGCGGCGCGGTGTGACGATTCCGTGCTTTTGGGGCCCGTGTCCCGCCTGTTTCGACGCCACCACCAAGCCCCGGCCCACGAGCCCAGGACGACCACGCCGACCAGGATCTGCATCAACCAGGTGAGCCGGGCCGGGTAGATGACCCCCTCGACGTACCGGTCGATGAACCCCTTGGTGAGCGGCGGCTCCCCGACCCGCCGGCGGGCCCAGTCCTGCGCCCAGGTGAGCGGGCAGGTCAACGGGAAGGCGACGATGACGGCCGCCCACCCGACCGCGAGGAGGTGCGGCCAGATGGCACGCGGCCACCGCCAGACGAGAAATCCGCCGAGGATGACGTACGCGAGGTAGCCGAAGTGCACCCCCACGACGCTGCCCTCGACCACCCGGTATCCCATGGGTGTACCCCGTCCAAGATCCTCTCTCGCCCACTCGCCCACCGGGCCCGGTGGCCAGCCGCGGCGCCGGACGAGCTAGACCTCGACGACGTTGGGGACGATCATCGGGCGCCGCCGGTAGGTCTCATTCACCCAGCGCCCGACCGTCCGGCGCACGATCTGCTGCAGCGCATGAGGATCTGTGATGCCCTCCTGCGCAGCCTTGTCCAGTGCCTCCGTGATGAACGGCACGACCGCCTCGATGATCGCGGTGTCCTCGGAGAAGCCTTTGGCCGACACCGTCGGGCCGCCGACCACCTTGCCGGTCACCGAGTCGACGACCACGGTCGCGGCGATGAAGCCGCCGTCACCGAGAATGCGCCGCTCGGTCAGCAGCGACTCCCCCACGTCACCGACGGCCAGCCCGTCCACGTAGATGTACCGCGACCGCACGTGCCCGGCGAGGCTGGCCCGGCCGTCGACCAGATCGACCACGTCGCCGTCCTCACACAGCACGACGCGATCGGCCGGGATGCCGGACTCGACGGCGAGCTGCGCGTGGGCCCGCAGATGCCGCCATTCACCGTGTACCGGCAAGAAGTTGGCCGGCCGCACCACGTTCAGCAAGTAAAGGAGCTCCCCGGCCGGCGAGTGGCCGGACACGTGCACCTTGGCGACGTCCTTGTGCACGACGATCGCGCCGGCCCGGGAGAGCCGGTTGATCACGCGGTACACGGCAGTCTCGTTGCCGGGTACGAGCGACGACGCCAGGACGACCGTGTCCCCGGGGCCGATGTTCACGTGCCGGTGGTCGCCGTTGGCCATGCGGCCCAGCGCGCTCATCGGCTCGCCCTGGGAGCCGGTCGACATGAGGACGATCTGGTCGGCCGGCAGGCTCATCGCCTCGTCGACCGGCACGACCAGCCCGGCCGGGATGTGCAGCAGGCCGAGATCGCGCGCGATGCCCATGTTGCGCACCATCGAGCGGCCGATCAGGGCGACCTTGCGGCTGTGGCTGTGCGCCGCGTCGAAGACCTGCTGCACCCGGTGCACGTGCGAGGCGAACGACGCGACGATGATCCGCCCCTCGGCACGCGCGAAGATGCCGTCGAGGACCGGGCCGATCTCCCGTTCGGGTGCCACGAAGCCGGGGATCTCGGCGTTGGTCGAGTCGGACAGCAGCAGGTCGACGCCGGTCGAGCCGAGCCGCGCGAAGCCGGCCAGGTCGGTGATCCGCCCGTCGAGGGGCAGCTGGTCCATCTTGAAGTCGCCGGTGTGCAGCACGACGCCGGCCGACGTGGTCACGGCGACCGCGAGCGCGTCCGGGATCGAGTGGTTGACCGCGAAGAACTCGCATTCGAACGGCCCGAGCTTCTCGACCCGCCCCTCGCGGACGGTCAGCGAGTATGGCTCGATGCGCCGCTCGGCAAGCTTGGCCTCGACCAGCGCGAGCGTGAACTGCGAGCCGACCAGCGGGATGTCGGGCTTGTTGGCGAGCAGGTAGGGCACCGCGCCGATGTGGTCCTCGTGGCCGTGGGTGAGGACGATGGCCTCGACGTCACCGAGGCGGTCCAGGATCGGCCCGAAGTCCGGCAGGATCAGGTCGACGCCGGGCTGTTCCACATCCGGGAAGAGGACGCCACAGTCGATGACGAGCAGGCGGCCGGCGTGCTCAAGAACGGTCATGTTCCGACCGATGGCGCCGAGGCCGCCGAGCGGTATGACCCGCAGCCCTCCGTCGACCAACGGTGGCGGCGGACTCAACTCCTGGTGCGAAACCGTCACGAAGACCCCTTTGCTGTCACAGCGCAATCCCCAGTTGTTCGTGATGGGCAATCTGGTCCGCGGTCCCGATAATCCGCCCGGCCTCGGCACAATCTTCGCGCAAGCGCCCCAGCTCGGCAGCGTTCACCGAAACAAGTGGGGGCCGGACCGGGCCGGCCGGCAGGCCGAGGAGTGCCAGCGCCGCCTTGGTCAGGATCACCCCTTGGGTGCGGAAGAAGCCGCAGAACGCCGGCAGCAGCTTCAGGTGCAGCGCGCGCGCCTTGTCGACCTGGCCCTGTTCGTAGGCCAGGATCATCTCTTTGGTCGGCGGCCCGAACACGTGGGTCGGCACCCCGACCACGCCGACCGCCCCGATCGAGAGCAGCGGCAGCGTCAGCTTGTCCTCGCCGGAGTAGTAGGCGAGGTCGGTGCGGCTGAGCACCCACGACGACTCGCCGAGGTCGCCCTTGGCGTCCTTGACCGCGATGATCCGCTCGTGCTCGGCCAGCCGGATCATCGTCTCGGTGGCGATCGCGACGCCGCTGCGGCCGGGGATGTCGTAGACCATCATCGGCAGCCCGCAGCTGTCGGCGACCGACGTGAAGTGGTGCACCAGGCCGGCCTGCGGGGGCTTGTTGTAGTAGGGCGTCACGACGAGGATCCCGTCGGCGCCTGCCTTCTCGGCGGCCCGCGCGAGCTCGCTCGTGTGGTGGGTGTCGTTGGTGCCGACCCCGGCGACCACGGTGGCCCGGTCGCCGACCGCCTCGATGACCGCGCGGAGGATCGCGTCCTTCTCGGCGTCGCTCGTCGTCGGCGCCTCGCCGGTGGTTCCGTTGATCACCAGCCCGTCGTGCTCGCACTCGTCGACGAGGTGGGTCGCGAGCCGTGCGGCACCCTCGGTGTCGAGCGAGCCGTCCTGATGAAATGGCGTGACCATCGCCGTCAGCAGTCGACCGAAAGGCCGCCCGGGCTGAGAACCGGTGCGTGTCATACGCACAACTTAACCTCACGATTCCCATGCGTATGGGCTGGCCGCCACCTCAGTTCCGTCCGGCAACGTAGAGATGGTGAAGTCGGCGAATACGTTGGGCGCGATGCGCTTGAGTTCGCGCAGGCAGGCAATGGCCAGCTCGCGGATCTCGACGTCGGCCTCGGCGGTCGCGCGCATGATGACAAAATGCCGCCAGGCGCGGTAGTTACCAGTGACCACGATCCGGGTCTCGGCCGCGTTGGGCAGCACCGCCCGCGCGGCCTGCCGGGCCTGCTTGCGCCGGGCCGTCGCCTGAGGCACGTCGGCGAACTTGGCCTCCAGGCCTTGCAGCAATTCGTTGTAGGCGCGGACGGCCGCCTCGGACGCCTCGACGAACGTCTTGTGCAACTCCGGGTCCTCGGCGATGACCTCCGGCTCGACCATGGCGGCGTCGCGGCCCGGCACGTACCGCTGGGAGAGCTGCGAATACGAGAAGTGCCGGTGGCGGATCAGCTCGTGGGTGAAGGAGCGGGAAACCCCCGTGAGGTAGAACGTGACCGACCCGTGCTCCAGCACGGACATGTGACCGACCTCGAGGATGTGCTGGAGGTAGCCGGCGTTGGTCGCCGTTGCCGGGTTGGGCTTCTTCCACGACTGGTAGCAGGCGCGGCCGGCGAACTCCGCAAGCGCCTCGCCGCCCTCCGCATCGGTTGACCACGGCACGTCGTCGGGCGCCTCGAAATGGGTCCACGCGATGGCTTTGACCTGGGGCTGGACGATCGACGGCACGGCGACTCCTCTCCTGGTGTGTTCCGCACCGACCCTAAGGCCAGGACGCTTGACGCCAAAATGACGGTTGACTGACGTCAATTATGACGTCAGACTGACGTCATGGATCTGACGCCGTACCTCGACACGCTGCGCGGCGAGCTCATGGCCGCGGCCGCACCCGGTGGGCCGGAGCTCGGTCAGGCCGCCGAGTTGCTCAGCGGGCCGCTCGAGGTGTCGGCCCGGCTGGCCCTGCTCGAGGTGCTCTCCGACGCGACCGCCGAGATCACCGCGCAGCTGAGCGCGGCCAGCGTCGAGGTGCGCCTGCGCGGCCGCGACGCCGAGCTGATCGTCACCGAGGTGGCCGAGCCCGCTTTGTCGGTGCCGGAGACCGAGCCGGTCAACCTCGACGGTGACCTCGCGCGGCTGACCCTGCGAATGCCCGAGCCGCTCAAGGAGCGGATCGAGGCGATCGCCACGAACGAGGGAGTCTCGGTCAACGCCTGGCTCGTCCGGGCGATCGCCGAGGTCGCCGCGCGCAAGCCGGCCAAGCCCGGGAAGCCCGGCAAGCCCACCAGCACCAGCAAGCGCATCACCGGCTACGCCCAAGCCTGAGGAGACCTGATGCCCGAGTTCGAGTGCCGCAAGCCGATCACGCTGTCCCTGCGCGCGGGCGGCGGCACGGTCGACATCACCGCCGAGGAACGGCCGACCGCGGTGGTGGACGTCGGCCCATACGACGACAGCGACGCCGCCCGCGACCTCGCCATGGCGACGCGCGTCGAGATGCACGGCGGCACGCTCAGTGTGACCACGCCGGAGCCGCCCGGATCCTGGCTGTGGCGCCGGCACGCCCGCCTGCGGATCGCCGCTCGCGTGCCGCTGGACACCGCCCTCACTCTCAAGGTCGCGTCGGCCGACCTGGTGGCGCACGGCCGCTTCGGGTTGGTGACCCTGAACATGGCCTCTGGCGACGGCTACCTCGAGCACATCACCGGCAACGCCAACCTCAAGACGGCCAGCGGCGACCTCACGATCGACCGGATCGATGGCACGACTCAGGTCAACAGCGCCAGCGGCGACGTCGCCATCGGCCACGCCGTCCAGAGCCTCACCGTCCACGCCGCGAGTGGCGACGTCCGCATTGGCCGGACCGGCGGTTCGGCCAAGGTCGCCAGCGCCTCCGGAGACATCGACGTCGCTGAAGCGATGCGCGGCGAGCTCCGGCTGCGCTCGGCGTCCGGCGACGTCACCGTGGGCGTGGTTCCGGGGACCGGCGTCTGGCTCGACCTCAGCACGTCGTCGGGCCGGGCCCGCTCGGACCTCTCGATGCCGCAGCCGCCGCCGACCACTCCGAGCGACGCCGACCTGCACCTGCACGTGCGCTCGATGAGCGGCGACATCACCGTGCGGCGGGCCCCGAGCAGCCATCCAGCGGCGGTATGAGGCCCGGTTGGGGTCTGCGTCAATGCGGGGGTCGCAGCGCGGCGAGGCGCGTCGGCTGGCGCCGCGCCGGGCGCGGTCTCCTGCCGTGATCGGCGTGGTTCCCGGCGGCGTGACGAAACTGCGCCGCCGCCGCCCGGCCCCGGCTTGACGCCAGGGCAAGCGCCGATTGCAAAGGGGGCCGAGCCGAGGCGGAGGCCAAACGCCGGTCCGGCAAGGCGCCGTTTCATCCGAACCAGTTTGTATATCGGAGCCGCTATCCGGGCGGACGGCGACGCCGCCGGTCGTCGTCTGGGGCCGCCGCAGGCCGACCCCCACTTCGATACAGGCCTAGACGTACAACCAGGTGAACGGGGCCCACGGCAGGTTGCGCAGGATGCTGAACAGGATCCAGGCCCCGATGAACCCGGCCAGCACCGGGGTCGGCAGCTTCAACTGCGGCAACAGCTTCTTCTTGGTCACCACGCCGAGCGTCCAGGCGAGATAGGCGTAGAGCAGGAACGGCGTCGCGAACACCAGCATCGCGTGGTGGCGGGCGGCCGCGGCGACGTTGCCGTGCAGCAGATACCACGCCGCACGCGTCCCGCCGCAGCCCGGGCAATCGAAGCCGGTCAGCATCTTCATGACGCACGTCGGCCGGCTGTCGGCGTCGGCCGCTGTCGGGTCCATCAGCAGCGTGTAGACCACCCCGCCGGCGACGCACAGCGCCACCCCGGCCGGGGCCAGCCACTCCGGCATGCGCGGGCCCAGCCACTGGAAGAACGACCCGATCCGACCCGGCTGCTTGTAGGTGTATTGGTAAGCAACCGGCTCGGCGTGGTCGTGGGCAGCGGACGTCACGAACATCACCGTACACCGGCCGCGCTCACCAATGCCTTGCCCAGCCGGTCGGCCAGGTCGCCGGAATCCGGTGGCGCAACAGCGGACAGCCCGAGCCAGCCGGCGAACCGGGCGAGCTCCACCACGAGCGCGTCGACCACCTCGTCGGGCGTCGCTGCCCCTTTGTGCAAGCGGGCCGGCACCGGCTCGATCCAGGCGGCCGGGATGCGCAGCACCCCGGCCTTGCGGTCGGCCTTGAGGTCGAGCCGGGCGACCAGTCGATCGCCGAGGAGAAACGGCAGGACGTAGTAGCCGAAGATCCGCTTGGCGGCCGGGGTGTAGATCTCGATCCGGTAGCCGAACTCGAACAGCCGCGCCACCCTTGCCCGCTCCCAGATCAGCGGGTCGAACGGGCTCAGCAGTGCGGCGGCCGACACCCGGCGTGGGATGCGCGCCTCCGGGTGCAGGTAGGCCGGCTGCTTCCAGCCCTCGACCGCGACCGGGACGAGCCCGCCCGCCTCGACCAGGTCGGCGATCGCCTGCTTGGCGTCGGCGACCGGCACGCGAAAGTAGTCGCGCAGGTCGGTCTCGACGGCGACGCCCATGGCCCGGGCGGCGACCCGGATCAGCTCGCGGTGGGCCTCCTCGCGGGGTGGGGTCGGCGCGTCCAGCACGGCCGGCGGCAGCACCCGCTCGGGGAGGTCGTAGACCCGGGCGAACGAGCCGTTGCGCCGCACCACGGTCACCTCGCCGCGGTAGAACAGCCACTCGATCGCGATCTTGGTCTCCGACCAGTTCCACCCCCAGTTGCCGGTGCGCCGGGCGACGTCGCCCTCGATCTGGGCAGCGGTGACCGGACCCTTGTCTCGGACCTCGTCGAGCACCGACTTGATGACCTGCGGCTTGTCCCGGGCGAGGCGGACCATGCTGCCCCAGGCCGCGCCGTCCTCCATCCGCCAGCGCAGCGCCGGCTGCAGCCCGACCGGCACCAGCGACGCCTCGTGCGCCCAGTATTCGAAGAGCTCCCGCGGCCGCTCATAGGCCAGCCGGTCGAGCAACTCGGTCGGATAGGCCCCGAGGCGGCTGTAAACCGGCACGTAGTGCGCGCGCTGCACCACGTTGACCGAGTCGATCTGCAGCAACCCGGTGCGGCCGAGCACGCGTCGCAGGAGCCGGCGGTCGGGCGTGCCCGTGGGCAGCGGATCGGCGAACCCCTGAGCGGCCAGGGCGATCCGCCGAGCCTGAGCGAGCGAGAGCGTGTCCACCACGCTCGCGACACTAGCGTCGGGGTATGACAGAACCGACGAGCTGCTCGGCGTCCTTGGCGTCGAAGGCGGCGGTCACCTTGCGATCGATCTCGGCGAGGTCCGGCGCGTCTTCGTCGGTCGGCTCGGCCGTGCCCTCGACCGGTCCGGCGGCCGGCGCCGCGACCCGGATCGGCAGCGTGAAGAGCAGGATGATCAGCACCAGCACATAGGCGTTGCTGCCGAGCAGGCCGAAGTCGTGGAACCGGTTGTGGAACGCCCAGGGCAGCCGGCTGCACAGAATCCCGAAGGTGATGATCGCGAAGATCAGCGTGTTGCGGCGCTCCCGCTTGCTGCCCCATGACCTGTCGGAGGCGTGGTCGACCAGGAGGACGAACGCCGGCAGTGCCCACACCAGGTGGTGGATCCAGGTGATCGGGCTCACCAGGCAGCCGACGATGCCGGTCAGCGCGAGCCCGGCCATCTCGTCGCCGGCCCGGATCGCTCGCCGCGCCCGGATCGCCCAGACGACCAACACGCCCAGCACCAGAGCGAGCCACAGCAGCTTGTTGGGCTCGGTCGGGTTGAGCCGGGACACGATGCCCATCAGGGACTGGTTGGACACGAACGCCGTGCTGCCGACCCGGTCGGTGTTCCACAGCGCGTCGGTCCAGAACGTGCGCGACGCATCGGGCGCGACGGTCGCCGCGAGCCAGGTGGCCGCCCCGGCCGTCGCGCTGGCCACGGCCGCGGCGCGCCAGCGCCGCGTCACCAGCAAGTACACGATGAAAATGCCGGGTGTGAGCTTGATCGCAGTCGCCAGGCCGATGCCGATCCCGCCGAGCCGGCGCCCGGGGAGGATCAGCAGGAACAGGTCGGCCACGGCCAAGAAGAGCAGCAGCAGGTTGACTTGGCCGAAGCTGACCGTCTCATGCAGCGGCTCGAACGCGGCGAAGAGCCCGACCGCGATGGCGAACGAGAACCACATCGACCAACCCTGCCGGCGCACGATCGGGGCGATGAACCAGTAGATCATCACGAACGTGACGGCCAGGGTCATCGACAGGCTGATCGCGATCGTGACGTGCCAGCTGAGGAACGCCATCGGCGCCATCAACAGCGCGGCAAACGTGGGGTAGGTGAAGCCGTATTCGGTCTTCGGCAGCAGGTAGTCGTAGAGCTGGCCGCCGCCGTGCAGCCAGTAGTTCATGGCGCCGTCGTAGACGCGCAGGTCGAAGTAGCCGTGCCGGTCGGCGGTCAACGCCAGGAACTCCCACACGGCACCCAGGAACGCAAGCACAACAAGGACCTTGACGACGGTGCTCCGTCGCCCGGCCCGGACGGCCGTCAACACGGCGACTCGTCCTCGTCCCACCTACGCTGCCCTCCGCTTCGCTTGAGCTCGAACCGCACTTCCCGGCTGCGCCTACTCTGAAACCCATGGCGCTGGGGTTCGTCCGACCCGCGCGGCTCGACGACGTCGGCGAGATCGCGCGCATCCAACTCACCACCTGGAGGGTCGCCTATCGGCGCCTCATGCCCCGGCACGTGCTCGAGCAACTCGATGAAGCTTGGATTGCCCAGCAGTGGGAGCGGTCAATCACCGACCCGCCGACGCCCAGACACCGAGTGCTCGTCGCGATCGAACAGGTCGCTGATCAGTCAACCCCAGCATACGTGGTGGGGTTCGTAGCGTCAGGTCCACCGGACGAGGCCGCGCTCGCTCCGGACGAAGATCACACCGCATTGGGTGACGGGGTGGTCGCAGTCACCGACCTGCTCGTCGAGCCTCGCTGGGGGCGGCGCGGGCACGGCAGCCGATTGTTGGCGGCATGCGTGGATTCATGGAGAAATGACGGATTCACGACAGCGGTCGCGTGGACTTTCATCGACGACGCGGCGACGAGCCGGTTCCTGGCCAGCGCCGGCTGGGAGAAGGACGGCGCCAGCCGCGCGCTGGACGTCGACGATCTGCTCATTCCGCAGATTCGGTGGCACGTAGCCGTTATCGGCACGTGACCGGGTTGCGTCCGAATCGGTTCACGCCGGTCCCGGTATATGAGACCGGTCCTACTGGCTGAGCAGTGAGCCGAGCCCGATCGTCAGACCCGGGCGCGAGCGGACGGACCGGACCGCCAGCAGCACACCGGGCATGAATGACTGACGGTCGTAGGAGTCGTGCCGGATGGTGAGCGTCTCCCCGGTCGTGCCCAGGAGCACTTCCTGGTGGGCCACCAAGCCGGCCGCGCGGAGGGAGTGCACCCGCACACCGGCGATGTCGGCGCCCCGGGCGCCGGCCATCTCGTCCTTGGTCGCGTCGGGGGCCGGGCCGACCCCGGCCGCCGCCCGCGCCTCGGCGATCATCTGCGCGGTGCGCAGGGCCGTGCCGCTGGGCGCGTCGAGCTTGCCCGGGTGGTGCATCTCGACGATCTCGACCGACTCGAAGTAGCGGGCGGCCCGTGCGGCGGCGTCCATCATGAGGACGGCGCCGATGGCGAAGTTGGGGGCGACGATCACGCCCAGCTCCGGCTTGTGCGACAGCCAGGAGCGGACCCGCCCAAGGCGCTGCTCGGTGAAGCCGGACGTGCCGATGACGGCGTTGATGCCCTGGTCGATGCACCAGTGCAGGTTGTCCATCACCACATCGGGCGTGGTGAAGTCGACCACCACGTCGGCGCCCGCGTCGGAGACGTTGAACAGCCAGTCACCGTCGTCCACCATCGCGACCAGCTCGAGGTCATCGCTGGCGTTGACCGCCCGGCAGACCTCCGTGCCCATCCGCCCGCGCGCGCCGAGCACTCCGACCCTGATCGGCTCCACCTCTTCACTCACGCGCGCCAACCTATCCCAACCCGGCTCATGCCAACACCGACGCGAAGTCGTGGTCGTCGAACGGTCCGATGACAGCTAGCGACATCGGGCGTACGAGCAGCTCAGCCGCGATGCGACGAACCGCTTCGGGGGTCACCGCGTCGACTCGCGCGAGGACGTCGTCGACCGAGAGCAGCTCGTCGTAGAGCAATTCGCCCTTGCCGAGACGGCTCATCCGCGAGCCGGTGTCCTCCAATCCCAGCACGACGGCGCCCTTGAGCATGCCTTTGCCCCGCTCGATCTCCTCGTCGGTGATCCCGTCGCGGGCGACGCGGGTGAGCTCCTCGCGGGTCAGCGCCAGCACCTCGTCGACCTTGCCCGGCGCGCATCCCGCGTACACCCCGAAAAGGCCGGTGTCCGCGTACTGCGCGGTGTAGGAGTACACCGAGTAGGCGAGGCCGCGCTGCTCCCGGATCTGCTGGAACAGCCGGCTGGACATGCCGCCGCCGAGCACGTTGTTGAGTGCACCGAGGGCGAACCGCCGCTCGTCCTGCCGCGGGTATCCGTCGCAGCCAAGCACCACGTGGGCCTGCTCGGTGTCCTTGTTGCGCACGACCACCTGGCCGGCTCGCACCGGTACCCGCTTGTTCGTCGGACGGTGCGGGGCCGGGACGCCGGGCGCGTTCAGCCCGGCCCGGTCGAATGCCGCCCGGACCTGCCGGACCACCTTGGCGTGATCCAGGTTGCCGGCCGCCGCGACCACCATGGTCGAGGGCGTGTAGCGCTTGTGATAGAAGCTGTTGATCTGCTGCCGCGTCAGCGCCGAGATGGTCTTCGCACTGCCGGAGATCAGCCGGCCGAGCGGGTGGCTGCCGTAGACGGCCTCCGTGAAGACGTCGTGGACCTCGTCGCCCGGCTCGTCGTCGTGCATGGCGATCTCTTCGAGGATCACCCCGCGCTCGGTCTCGACGTCGGCCTCGGCCAGGATCGAGCCGGTGACGAGGTCACAGACCACGTCGACGGCGAGTGGCAGGTCGGCGTCGAGCACGCGCGCGTAGTAGCACGTGTACTCCTTGGCGGTGAACGCGTTGGTCTCGCCGCCGACCGCCTCGATCTGCGCCGAGATGTCCAGCGCCGATCGGGTCTTGGTGCCCTTGAAGAGCAGGTGCTCGAGGAAGTGTGAGACGCCGGACAGCACCGGCGTCTCGTCGCGGGAGCCGATGCCGACCCAGACGCCGAAAGAGACGCTGCGCACGGCCGGGATCGACTCGGTGAGGATGCGCAGCCCGTTGGGCAGCACGGTACGGCGTACCGTGCCGCCCAACGGGTCATCCGCCAGGGTCTGGGTCTTCGCTCGGGGGGTCATGCAGGTCAGCTGTGGCGGTGCCGCCGACGACGAAACTCGCCGCCGTCACCGTCTCCGCCGCCCTCGCCGCCGCCTTCGCCGCCGCCGTCACCGCTTTCGCCGTCACTCGAACCGGTGGCCGGACGGGGGCCGCGATCCCCACGGTCGCCGCGCGGGCCGCGGTCGCCGCGGTCGCCACGGTCGCCACGGTCACGCGGGCCTCGGTCGCCCCGGTCCCGGCCGGACGGACGTCCGCCGCCCTCGGCCGGCGCCACTGCGACCTCGCCCTCGGCCAGCACCTTGTCCAGGTAGATCTTGCCGCGGTTGTCGATGTCCGCGATCTGCACCTCGACCTTGTCGCCGACGTTGAGGAAGTCCTCGACCCGGTCGACGCGCTTGCCGTTGCCCACCTTGGAGATGTGCAGCAGGCCGTCGCGGCCGGGCAGCAGCGAGATGAAGGCGCCGAACGCGGCCGTCTTCACCACGG
>Ga0070683_100002352_pt1 | contig 15007 bp, 15 predicted proteins | sample KBSC713LmetaG_FD_64662 | JGI IMG/M metagenome (GOLD analysis project Ga0070683, IMG submission 64662) | Corn rhizosphere microbial communities from Kellogg Biological Station, Michigan, USA - KBS C7.1-3L metaG | ecosystem: Host-associated > Plants > Roots > Rhizosphere ...
TCGCAACGTGCACATCGAGCTCGACGACGAAGCGCGGCAGTGGATCGTCGACCGCGGCTACGACAAGCTCTACGGCGCGCGCCCGATGGGCCGCCTCGTTCAGGAGAAGATCAAGCAGCCGCTCGCCGAGGAATTGCTGTTCGGCAAACTCGTCAACGGCGGCGAGGTCCGCGTCCGCATCAAGGACAATGCCCCGGCCTTCGAGATCGTCCCTGCTGCGCCCAAGCCCGGCAAGGCCAAGCCGAAGGCGAAGGCTCCGGCAAAGAAGAAAGCCGGCGGCGAAGCCCCCGCGGCCGAGTAAATTCCCCTCCCTGCAAAGGGAGGGGCTAGGGGTGGGTGCGCGAAGCGCGCTTGCTGGGCCGGGAGGAAACTCCCGGGCCTTTTCATTTGCGCGGCTCTAATATCTGCAATGGGTGGAAAGTGGACTCAGACTGAAGCGCTGCAAAGCTACGCCGTCAACACTGGATAATAAATGACGGCATAAGCGATTCCGCCCCCAAGCAGCGCCGCCGGAGCAAGCAGCTGCGCCCATTGCTTTTTGACAGTCAGCGCCAGCACCGGTGGCACGAGGAACGTCGCGACTAGATGATTTTCATTCCACCAATTTTCCATGTTGAGCGCGGCGCCCGCCAGCAAGTTCACCGCTAACGCAGTTACCACCAAAACCAGCATCGCGCCGATATAGGTTTGGCTTTCGCGTTGATGAAAAAGCTTCATGTCGTAGGTCTCACCCCCTTCGAAATCGGGGCTGACCAGCGCGCATATGCTGTAACTGATTATCACTAGGACCAAGCCACTGGCGATTGTGGCAAGCGACAGCCTGCCTCCTCTGCGGAAATCCCACAGGCTAAGCCAGTTGACCGACAGATGAGTGAGCGCAACGAGCATCCACAGCAGATGAGGCCAGGACAGCACCAGCTGCCGCCGGTGTCGCACCATCCGCGTCCACGCGAATAAAAGGTGAGTCAGCGCCAACGTGTAGATGAACGAGAAAAACAGGATGATGAATTCGAAGGGGCTCACGGGTCGGTCTCACGCGGGCCGTGCAGCGGTCTCGGTACGTGAAAATACATTTCGCAGGGCCCCGTCGGTTACGGCAGCGTAACAGAAGGTCAAATGTCCGCAATGGGTCGAAAGCGGACGCAGCCCGCAGCAGCGCCTCAACCCTTGTCCCGGATCACGATCTTCCCCTGTGACCCGTTCGCCGCCGCGCTCACGCTGATCGTGAAGGGGCTGCCGTCCTTCGACTTGCCCGTCACCGCGTCGCCGGCGAGCGCGACCTCGGCGCCCTGCTTCCTGAACTGGTCGAGGAAATAGCTCCGCACCTCGTCGGGCGAAGCGGGCGCGGTGAAGCTCATGTCCACGTTCGACACATCGTTGTGCGAATCGAGGTTGAAGCTGGTGACCTTGCTGCCCGGCATCAGCTTCACGCCGTCGATGTCGATGTCGCCTTCGTGCATGAAGCCGCTGGGGATCTTCACCTGCCCTTCGGCGATCGGCAGGTTGAAGGCGATATTGCCGCTCTCGTCGGCGTGGATGCTGACATTGTCGCCGCTGTCCTTCGGATTCTTCGAATGGACGTTGCACCCGGCGAGCAACGGCAGAGCGAGCAGCAACGCGATGCGGTTCATTTGCGACCTCCTGTATTACTCAAATAATACAGCAGGACAGCCACGCGGGTCAACCGCTTACCAGAAGCGCTGGATGGCGACGGCCGGTGTGACGGAGGCCGCCGTATTGTGCCCCTTCGGCACGTCCAGCGCGCCTCCTTCATGGCCACGTCGAGGCGCTCGGCATAGCTTTGCGCATGCGCTCCAGCGGGAATCGAACAGATCAACGCGGCCGCTACGGCGGCCAGTACAGGCTTCATTCGAGCGCCCCTCCAGGTCAGTTTCGGGTCGCCCGGCGCTAGGTCCGACCGACCGCCGCCGCTTCCGGAACTGACTCGTCAAAACTTGGATGGGCGAATGAACAGACGGGGAACGATCGGCGCCAATAAAATCCGCGCGGGGAGCGATAAGTCGACGCCCGCTACAGCGCGCCATATTCGTCGCGGCGCTTCCACCACGGCCCGCTCTCGTTCCGGCCGAGCGGCGCGCGGTCGAGCCACTGGTGCATGCCCCAGAGCGCATCGAGCCCGCGGGCATAAGTCGAATAGGTGTGATAAATCTCGCCATCATCGAGCGCGAAGGCGCTCATCCCCGGCAGCTCCTTCACGTAGGTGCGAAGATTGACCCCACAGGCCGCGGCATGGCCGGTCGGTGACGTGGGGGCATCGCGCGGGATCGGCGGATTGTCATGGAAATTGTACTCATAGCCCTTGTCCTGCTGCGCATCGGTGAAGCCGACGGCGAAGTCGTAATTGAAGTCGCTGCCGAAGGAGGATGCCCAGGGGAAGGTCCAGCCCATCCGTTCCCTGTAGGCCTTGAGCTTCTCGAACGGTGCGCGCGACACCGCGACGAGCATCACGTCGTGGTGCGCGAGATGCTCCCAGAAGCCGTTGAACCCGTCGGCAATCGCCGAGCAGGACATGCAGCCGGCGTTGTAGTCGGGCCCGAACATGAAATGATAGACGAGCAGCTGTGAGCGGCCGTGAAACAAGTCGCCAAGCGACTTCTCGCCAGAGCAGGTCTCGAACCGATAGTCCTTGTCGAGCTTCACCCACGGCAGCGCCTGCCGCTGCCGCGCCACCTCGTCACTGTGGCGCGTCAGCTCCTTTTCGGCTTTCAGCAAGTCGAGGCGCTGCTTCAGCCATTCCTCACGAGTTCCGGTCCGATGCGTCGTCGCGATCGTCGCCATCCTGAGCTCCTTTCTTTTTCCATCCGATCAGCAGGGCGGCGAGGCTCGCGGTCGAGCCGCCGCCCAATGCGAGCCATGCCAATGTCGATGCGCACAGCGGGCACATCGCCTCAGCCTTCGAGCGCTTGTTTGACCGCCTCGCGCGATTGCGCATGCAGCGCCCAGAAATTCTTCACGCCGCGCCCTGCAAGACGCTCCTGGAGGACCGTCAGGTGCGAGTTCCAGCCGCTGCCGAAGTCCTGCGCTCCCGTGCCGCTGGTGATCCCGCGGTGGGTCAGGACGAGGCGCGTCTTCTCGCCTTCGGAAAACAGCTCGTAGGTCACGGTGCCGTTCCTGCCGCCTTGGAAGGTCGTTTCGAGCAGCCGCGGCGGCTCGAAGCGGATGACCTTCTCGGTCCAGACCGTTCCTTTGAACTGCGCATAGCCGTCCGGATAAGGCACGTTCCGGTCGTCCGAGAGCTTGTCATGATCGACGACGAGATCGAACTCACCGCTGGGCGTCGCATCGCTCCCGCCCATGAACCATTGCGACCGGAGCTCGGCCTCGGTCAGATAGCGCCACACGGTTTCCGGCCGCGCATCGAGCGTCCGTTCGAGCCGGATCGCGTCGGACCCGACGCGCTGGATCGGTGCAAGTGCGGCTTCAGTCATTGTTCGTCTCCTTGTCGCGTTCGATCAGCGCTTCGAGGCGGTCGAGGCGCGTGGTCCAGAACTTCTCCCACTGCCTCAGCCACCGCTCGGCTTCCTCGAGCGGCTTCGCTTCGATCTTGATGAGGTGCGTGCGGCCCAGCTTGCGCCGGGCGATCAGGCCGGCATCCTCGAGCACCTTCACGTGCTTCGACGCGCCGGCGAAGCTCATTGCGAAGGGCTCGGCGAGCTCGCCGATCGATTTTTCCCCGAGGGCAAGGCTTGCGAGCATGCCCCGGCGTGTCGGGTCGGCAAGCGCCCGGAACGTCGCATCTAGTCGATTCTCAACCATGAGGTTGAATATCGTTCCGCGCGCGGTGATTGTCAACCGATTAGTTGAATAACGACGCGGTCGACGAGAAGCCGCTTGCGGGAGCTTCACGAAAGTTGAATCGTGCGCGCCTTCATTCCGGAGGGGTCTTTCGTGTCGCGCATCCACTCGCTGTCCAAGCTCGCCGTCCTGCTCGCCGCCGCCGCGCTGCCGCTTCCCGCGGCTGCCGCGCCCGCGACGGGGCCGAGCCGCTATTTCACCGGCAACGACCTCTTCAACCTCGAATGGGCGAGCGATCCCGAGATCAGCCCCGATGGCCGGACCATCGCCTACGTCCGCAACTCCAACGACATCATGAATGACAATACGCGTCGCTCGATCTGGCTGATCGACGTCGCCTCGGGCCAGCAGCGCCCGCTGCTCGCCGGCCAGGGCTCCTATTTCTCGCCCCGCTGGTCGCCCGACGGCGCGCGCCTCGCCTACGTCGCCGCCGAAGGGGGCAGTCCGCAGCTCTTCGTGCGCTGGATGGGCAGCGGCGAAAGCGCGCGGATCACCGGCCTGCCGACCAGCCCCAGTGGCGTCGCCTGGTCGCCCGACGGCCGTCGTATCGCTTATTCGATGCTGGTTCCCGACGAGCCGATGAAGCTCGGCAAGGCGCCGGACAAGCCCGAAGGCGCGAAATGGGCCGACCCGCTGCAGGTGATCGACAAGGTGACTTATCGTTTCGACGCCGCCGGTTACCTCAAACCCGGCTACCGGCAGATCTTCTGGGTGCCGGCCGACGGCGGCGCGCCGAACCAGCTGACCTTCGGCGCGACCAACGCCGGCGGGGAGCTGTCCTGGACTTCCGACAGCCGTTCGATCCTGTTCAGCGCCGACCTCTCGCCAAACTGGCAGCGCGAGCCGCTCCAGAGCGAAATCTACAAGATCGGCATCGACGGCGGCGCGCCGGTCGCGCTCACCAGCCGCGACGGCCCCGACAATGCGCCGGCGGTCTCGCCCGACGGCCGCCAGATTGCCTGGGTCGGCTTCGACGACAGGCATCTCGGCTATCAGAACCGGCACCTCAACGTCATGAACCTCGACGGCTCGGGCAAGCGCGTGCTCACCGCCTCGCTCGACCGCTCGGTGTCGAGCCCTGCCTGGTCGGGCGACGGTCGCGCGATCTACGTCCAAGTCGAGGATCAGGGCGTCAACAAGGTCGAGCGTGTAGGCCTCGACGGCTCCGTCCGCATCATGGCCAGCGACATGGGCGACGGCGAGCTCGACCGCCCTTACGCCGGCGGCGACTTCAGCGTGTCGCGCAACGGCGTGGTCGCGCTCACGTCGGGCGACCCCCTGCACCCCAACCAGATCGCGATTGCGTCCGGCAGCGGTGTCCGCCGCCTCACGCGCCTCAGCTCCAGCCTGCTCGACTCCAAGGCGATGGCGCAAGTGCAGAAGCTTCCCGTCAAATCGGAATTCGACCAGAGGCCGATCGACGCCTGGATGGTGACGCCGCCCGACTTCGACCCGTCGAAGAAATATCCGCTGATCCTCGAAATCCATGGCGGCCCCTACTCCGCCTACGGCCCGCAATTCTCGACCGATGACCAGCTCTACGCCGCGCACGGCTACGTCGTCGTTTATTCGAATCCCCGCGGCTCCACGTCCTACGGCGAGAATTTCGCGAACCAGATCGAGAAAGCCTATCCCGGGCACGATTACGACGACCTGATGAGCGTCGTTGATGCCGCGATCGCCACCGGCCATGTCGATCCGGGCAACCTGTTCGTCACCGGCGGCTCGGGCGGCGGCGTGCTCACATCGTGGATCGTCGGGAAGACCGACCGGTTCCGTGCCGCTGCAGCCCAGAAACCCGTCATCAACTGGGCGAGCTGGGGGCTCACCGCCGACATCGCGAGCTTCAGCTCCCCCTACTGGTTCGCCAAGCGCCCGTGGGAAGACCCGATGGGCTATTGGAACCGCTCGCCCTTGAGCGTGGTCGGCAACGTCAAGACGCCAACGCTGGTGGTGGTCGGGTCCGAGGATTATCGCACGCCCGACAGCGAAGCGGAGCAATATTACGAGGCGCTGCAGCTGCGTGGCATCCCGACGGCACTGGTGAAAGTGCCGGGCGCGAGCCACGAGACCTTCACCGACCGGCCGAGCCAATCGGCGGCGAAAGCGAGCGCGATCCTCGCCTGGTTCGACAAATACCGCACCAACGCTCGGGCGACGACCGCCTCTGCTGGTGAACAAGGGGCTTCCCCAGCCAGCGCTCACTAACTAACGGGCGTTTCAGCGTTTTGGCCGCCGGAAGGCGGCCGCACCGCCGTGGATTCCATGGGGAGAGACGACATGAAGGCATCCCGCTGGCTGTTGGGGAGCGCCGTTGCGCTCGCCGCCGTTCCGTTCGCCGCCGCCGCCCAGACCGGCAGCTTCAGTCCCCAGCGTCTATCCGACATCGACAAGACGATATCGTCCGACGCCTTCCAGGGGCGCGGGACGGCGAGCGCGATCGAGCCCAAGGTCATCGCCTATATCGCCGACCAGTTCCGCGCCGCCGGAGTCCAGCCGGGCGGCGACCTCGTCGGCGGCAAGCGGAGCTGGTACCAGAAAGTGCCGCTGCTCGAATCCCAGATCGTCGGCACGCCGCAGATCAGCCTCGACGAGAACGGGACGGTGGTCCCGCTCCAGCAGGGCCCGCAAATCGCGGTTCTCGCGCCGCTGAACGGCGCCAAGCAGGTCGACATCAGCAACGCGCCGCTGGTCTTCGTCGGCTACGGCGTCGATGCGCCCGAACGGCAGTGGAACGACTTCAAGGGCCAGGACATGCACGGCAAGGTCCTGGTGGAGCTGGTCAACGACCCCGACTTCGAAGCGCAGCCCGGCGAACCGGTCGCCGGCGTCTTCGGCGGCAAGGCGATGACCTATTACGGCCGCTGGACCTACAAGTTTGAGGAGGCGGCGCGGCAGGGTGCTGCCGGGGTGATCCTGATCCACGAAACGGCGCCAGCCTCATACGGCTGGGAGGTGGTCCAGAATTCCAACACCAACGCCCAGTTCGACATCGTCCGCGACAATCCCGCGGCCCAGCGCACCGCGTTCGAAAGCTGGATCCAGCGCCCCCTCGCGGTCCAGCTGTTCCAGCGGTCGGGCCTCGACCTCGAACAGGCGAAGGTCGCTGCCCGCCGCCGCGAGTTCCAGCCCATCCCGTTAAAGGCAACGCTCAGCGCGCATTATGCGGCGAACCCGACCGTCGTCACGTCGCACAATGTCGTCGGTCTTCTTCCCGGCAAGAAATACCCCGACGAGACAATCATCTATTCCGCGCACTGGGACCATCTCGGCATCGGGAAGCCCGACGCGACCGGCGATCGCATCTACAACGGCGCGATCGACAACGGCACCGGCATCTCCGAGCTGATCGAGCAGGCGCGCGCCTTCGCGCATGGACCGCGGCCGGATCGCTCGGTCGTCTTCCTCGCCGTCACCGGCGAGGAAAAGGGCCTGCTCGGCTCATCATACTACGCCGCGCACCCGCTCTACCCGGCAGGCAAGACGGTCGGCGTGCTCAACGTCGACGTGATGAACGTCTGGGGCCGCGAGAAGAATTACACGATCCGCGGCACGGCCAAGCTCGGCCTGCTCGACGATCTCATCGCCGAAGGAAAGAAGCAGGGCCGCTATTATTCGCCCGATCCGCACCCCGAGACGGGCGGCTTCTACCGCTCCGACCATTTCTCCTTCGCCAAGACCGGCGTGCCCGCGATCAGCTTCACGCCGGGGCTCGACCTCGTGAACGGCGGCGTCGCCGCGGGCGAAGCGCACAGCCAGGACTACAATGCGCACCATTATCACCAGCCGAGCGACGAATGGTCGGCGGCCTGGGATTTGAGCGGCATGGCCGAAGACGGAGAGCTTCTCCACCAGCTCGGCCTTCGGCTGGCGAATTCGCGCGAATGGCCGAACTGGAGCCCGGACAGCGAATTCCGCGCCGCTCGTGACGCGACCGCCGCTGAGCGCGAAGGCGCGGCTCCGGCGGCCGCTCCAGCTCCCGCGCAGGCTCCCAAGAAGGGAGAGCGCGGTTGAACCTAGCGGCGAACCCGCCGCAGGAGGAACGTCGCAAAGCCGATTGTCAGCCCTGGGCGATTCTCGCCATCCTGCTGCTCGCCCTCGGTCTGATCGTCTGGCGCGTGCACCGGCCGGAGCCGAAGCTCGCCGCCCGTACCGCGCAAACCGGCCTTCCACTGACGAAAGAGCAGAAGTCGGTCCTGTTCCAGACCGCCGAGCTGACCTTCGATGTCGAGCCCGACCGCAGACGCATCGATGCGCAGGCGATCCTGGGCTTTGTCGTGAAGGCGCCGATAGCGCGGCTGCAGTTCGATCTCGATCCCGAGCTTCCGATCTCGTCTATCGCGGCGGACGGCAAAACGCTGCCCTCCTCGTCATGGAAGAACGACGGCGGCCTCGTCACCGTCCATCTCCCCTCCCCAAAGCGCGCCGGCGAGCGCCTGTGGCTCGCCGTCACCTATGGCGGCCATCCGCACGTCGCGAAGAAGGCGCCATGGGACGGCGGCTTCGTCTGGGCGCGCACCAAGGATGGGCGACCATGGGTCGCGAGCGCCGTCGAGGGCGAAGGCTGCGACCTCTTCTGGCCGTGCTTCGACAACAGCCAGGTCGAGGTCGGCATCGTCACCCAGCACATCATCGTGCCCAAAGGGCTGTCAGCACCGTCCAACGGCCGGCTTCTCGGCGTAGATCACCTCGCTGACGGCCGCACGCGCTGGAACTGGCGCGCGTCGCATCCCAACAATTATGCCGTCGCGATCGACGTCGGTCCGTTCCGCCTTGCCCAGCGCCTCTACCAGAGCCGCTTCGGCAACCGTTTCCCGGTCCAGTTCTGGTACCTCCCCGGGGAGGACAAGCAGGCCGCCGCGCTGCTCGAAGAGATGGTCCGGACCGTGGGTTTCTTCGAGGCGACGATCGGCCCCTATCCCTGGGGAAGCGAGAAGGTGGGCGTCGTCGAAACGCCGCACTTCGGCATGGAGCACCAGACGATCAACGCCTACGGCAACGCCTACAAACCCGATCCCCAGGGCTATGACTGGCTGTTCAACCATGAGTTCAGCCATGAATGGTTCGGCAACCAGATGACCAACGCCGACTGGGACGACATGTGGCTGCACGAGGGCTTCGCGAGCTACATGCAGCCGGTCACGGTCGCCTGGCTGCACGGCCGCATGGCGGACGACGCGGCTCTGTTCAAGGAACGCCAGCAGATCGCGAACAAACACCCGATCGTCTCGGGCCGTCACCGCACGGAGGAGGAGGTCAACGACCCCGCGAAAGGCCCCGGAACCGACATCTATTACAAGGCCGCCTGGATGCTGCACACGCTCCGGACCCTGATCGGCGACGATGCGTTCTGGAGCGCGACGCGGCGGCTGGTCTATGGCCGGCCCGACCCGCGGCCAGGGAATTTCCAGGCGCGTTTCGCCTCCACCAACGAGTTCATCGCGATCGTGAATCAGGAGGCGCACCGCAACCTGGACTGGTTCTTCGACGTCTATTTGCGTCAGGCGAAGCTGCCGCGCCTCGTCACGAGCAGGAGCGGACGGACCTTGTTCCTGCAGTGGAAGACGCCGAAGGGGCTCCCCTTCCCGATGCCGGTCGATGTGCTCGTCGACGGCAAGCTCCAGACCGTTCCGATGAGCAGCGGCCGTGGCGCGCTCCAGCTGCCCAGCACGGACAGCATCGTGACCGTCGACCCCGATTCGAAGATCCTGCGCCAATCGGACGCCATCGATCGTTTCCGCGCCGATTCCGCGAGCAAGATCCCGTACGGAACGAGCTGATCATGGAAGGTCTTTCGTGAGCGAAACCCTCGAACCTGCGATTCCCGACGGACTTGACCGGCAGGCCGAGCGCCTGATGCACAAGCTGTGCGACAAGGAGCTGACGATCGCTACCGCCGAAAGCTGCACCGGCGGCATGCTCGCCGCGCTGCTCACCGACATTGAAGGCGCCGGCCACGGCTTCGAGCGCGGTTTCGTCACCTACACTAAGGATTCGAAGGCCGAGCTGCTCGGGATCGCCCGCGACCTGCTCGACCACAACGAGGCGGTGTCCGCGGTGGTCGCGCGCGCGATGGCCGAAGGCGCTCTTACCCGCTCGCGCGCCGACATCGCGCTTGCCGTTACCGGTTTTGCCGGCCCGGCCGGCCCCGGCCATGAGGAGGGGCTGGTGCACATGGCGCTGGCGCAACGCGGGCGAGCGACCGTCCACCGCGTCGAACATTTCGGTGCGATCGGCCGAGGCGAGGTCCGGGTGAAATCGCTGGAGACGATGCTCGACATGCTTGAGCATGCGCTCGAGGGGGAATAATCCTCCCCCGAATTCCCGGGGGAGGGGGACCAGCGAAGCTGGTGGAGGGGTCTGGCACGACCAGGCGATCCCCTCCACCGCACTTCGTGCGGTCCCCCTCCCCTGCAAAAGCAGGGGAGGATTCAATGGCTGACCTCATCTTCTACACTAACCCGCAGTCGCGCGGTCGAATCGTCCGCTGGATGCTCGAGGAGGTCGGTCAGCCGTACGAAACCGAGATCATCCCGTACGATCAGCTCAAGAACGAGCGGTATCTTGCGATCAATCCGATGGGCAAGGTCCCGGCGATCAAGCACCGCGGCCATGTCGTCACCGAATGCGCGGCCATCTGCACTTATCTCGCCGACGCCTTTCCCGAAGCGATGCTCGGCCCGCGCTCGGACGAGAAGGCCGATTATTACCGCTGGCTGTTCTACGCGGCTGGTCCGCTGGAGGCGGCGGTGTCCAACCAGGCGATGGGGTGGGTCCCCACGCCCGAGCGCGAGCGGATGTTCGGCTACGGCAATTTCGACCGCGTGATCGCCGTGCTCGACGAGCTGTTCAGCCTGCGCGACTATGTGTGCGGGGATCGCTTCACGGCCGCCGACGTCTATGTCGGCTCGCAGATCATGTTTCCAATGCAGTTCAACATGCTGCCCGAGCGCGACAGCTTCCTCAGATATCGCGAGCGGCTGCAGGCCCGGCCCGCCTATAAGCGCGCGACGGAGATTGACGAGAAGATCATCTCGGAGATGCAAGCCTCCCCTGCGCAGCCTCAGTCGGCTTGATATCCAGGCCCTTCGGTTAGCCAACGCTCGATCGCGCTGACGATATGCTCCTGCTCCTCCGCCGTGAGCTCACGCCCGGCAGGAATGCCATGCCACTTCGCAAGGCATGAGCGGCAGCAGGTCGCGGTCGCATGCTGCGCGACAAACACGGGATGCCCGCGCATCGGCGTCTGCCGGCCGTCGTTCGCCGGATCTGCAGGCGCAAGGCGCTTGCCGATGAAATCGCGCGCGTGGCTTCGCATCGTGTCGAGCCCGCGCTCGTCCAGATAGGCGCGATCCTTCGCATTCAGCCGGAACTTCGCCCGGAATGGCGAACGCGCAAGCTTCGCGAATACATTGTCGAGGTCTCGCATGCGTCTGCGGAAACGAACGCTGCTCACGCACGTTGCCGGCGCGATTCAGCAGTCCAATTGCTTACCTGCCGCTAACCATCTCCCTTTGACCAAGCTTAACGCCGACTCGGTTAAACAGGTCTCGCACCCAGCCTTACCCCCCGGGTGTTTGCACAAGACCGGTCCTGCCACTTCCGCTTGAACCCAACTGGCAGGACCGGGACTACCCTGAACAATTATCGCCCAAAAGGAAGGGCCGGTGGATCGCTCCACCGGCCCTCTCTTTTATCCGTCCCGTGCCGAACTTAGCGGCGGCTGCCGAACAGGCGCAGCAGGAACAGGAACATGTTGATGAAGTCGAGGTAGAGGTTGAGCGCCCCGATCACCGCCGACTTGGCCATCGCCTCGCCGTTCCCGGCGACGGCGAAGTAGATGCTCTTGATCTTCTGCGCGTCATAGGCGGTGAGGCCGGCGAACACGAGCACACCGATGGCGCTGATCGCCAGGTCGAGCCCCGGCGAACGCAGGAACATGTTGAGCACCAGGGCGACGAGGATGCCGACCACGCCCATGATCAGGAACGTGCCCATGGCCGAGAGGTCGCGCTTCGTCGTGTAGCCGTAGAGGCTGAGGCCCAGGAACGCCGCGGCCGTCGCGAAGAAGGCCTGGGCGATCGAGGTCCCGGTATAGACCAGGAAGAGGCTCGAGAACTGCACGCCGATCAGCGCCGCATAGACCCAGAACAGCGCCTGCGCCGTCCGCGCCGAGATGCGGTTGATGCCGAAGCCGAGAATGAACACGATCGCCAGCGGCGCGAACAACGCGACCCAGAACAGCGGCGTCGCCTGCCCGGTCGCCGGATTGACGATCAGGTTCACGAGACTGCTTTGGGCGAACAGCATCGCGACGATGCCGGTCAGCAGTACGCCCGACGCCATGTAGTTGTAGACCGAAAGCATGTAGGACCGCAGGCCGACATCGCGGGCGGCGCGCGGTACGCCTACCGTCGCGGCGTTCACGCCGGTCGTTTGCGGGTCTTGCCAGTTGGCCATTTGATCTCCTTCGCGCGGGCAAAAGGCCCGTTCGCTATCGCCGAATATATCGTGGATGGATGAAGGGACTTCAAGCAATTCCGGTCGACGACAATTGCGCGTTGGTCGAGCGAACCGGAACGGCAGATTAACGGCATTGCCGATCGTGCTCTGCAGTGCGACACTGACGACTGTCGATCGGGGGAGCAGCAGCTTTGGTTCGGCGGCTCGGATTGATCATTGCCGCGTTGTTCGCTGCGCTTGTGAGCGCTCCTGCATTCAGCGCCTCGCCGCCCCAGCGGATCATCGCCGTCGGCGACCTCCACGGCGATTTTGACGCGTGGCAGACGATCGCCCGCGCTGCCGGGCTCATCGACGGACGCGGACACTGGGCCGGCGGCAAGACGACCCTCGTCCAGATGGGCGACATCACCGACCGCTGGGCGGATTCGCTCAAGATCATCCGCAGCCTTCAGCGATTGCAGAAGGAAGCGGCGCGCTCGGGCGGCAAGGTCTATGTGATCCTCGGCAATCACGAGGCGATGAACCTGCTCGGTGACAACCGCTACACGACGCCGGGTGAATATGCGGCCTTCGTCGATGCTCAGTCGGCCGCACGCCGCGACCGCGTGTACGAGGCCAACCGCGCCCAGGCCGAAGCTTTCTACAAGACGCAGGTCCCGCCGCTTACGCCCGAACAGGTGCGCGCGAAGTGGATGGCCGAGCACCCGCTCGGCTGGGTCGAGCACCGGCTCGCCTGGCAGCCGTCGGGCGAGCTCGGCCAATGGGCGACGCGCAACCCCGCGATCCTCAAGATCGGCGGCACCCTGTTCGCCCACGGCGGCATCAGCGCCGAATATGCCAGGCAGCCGCTTGATGCCGTGAACAAGCGCGTCGCCGCCGCTATGGCCGCGGCCGACGACAGCCCCGCGTCAGTGCTCAGCGATCCGCTCGGGCCTTTGTGGTACCGCGGCCTCGTCATGACCGACACCGAAGCGCAGGCCGCCCGCGCCGCGGCAAAGCCGCCGGCCCCGCCGCTGACGGCGGAGCAGGAGCTCGGAGCGGTGCTCGCCGCGTATGGCGCCCAGCGCCTCGTCGTTGCGCATACGCCGCAGAAGAGCGGGATCCTGATCACGCTGGGCGGCCGTCTCGCGTGCATCGATACCGGCATTTCTCGCGCCTATGGCGGGCCGCTGACGTGGCTGGAGATCAGTGGCGACAAGATGATCCCGCATAGCGTCCCGCGCGCGCCGTAGGTTCAGAGGAGGGGGCAGATGAACAAATGGATTTGCGCCGTTGCAGCACTGGCGCTCGCCGCGCCTGCCGCATCGGCCAAGGAGCCGAAGCCGCCGACGCCGCTGTTCGCAAGCGACGCACCGATCCACGTCACGATCCAGGGCCCGATGAATTCGCTCGCGTCGAACCGCGCTGCAACACCGAGGCCCGCGACCATGACGGTCGACGGTGTCACTTACCCGATCACGCTGACTCCGCGCGGAATCACGCGGCTGAGCAAGGACACATGCGAATTCCCGCCGCTGAGAGTCGATCTCACCCAGCCGGCACCGCCCGGATCCCTGTTCGACCACCAGAAGCATCTCAAGCTCACCGTCTTCTGCAAGCGCTCGCCCGCATTCCAGCAGAAGGTGCTGCTCGAATATGCGGCCTACCGCCTTTACAACCTCATGACTCCGGAGAGCTTCCGAGCGCGGCTCGCGAACATCGACTATCTCGACGAGACCGGCCGCCCGTACATCTCGCGCGCGGGCTTCTTCGTCGAGGATTTCGGCGACGTCGCCAAGCGCAACGGCATGAGCCAGGCGCACATGGGCGCGGTCGTCCCGCTGGGGCAGATCGACCCCACGGCCGCCGCGCGCTTCGCGATCTTCGAGGACATGATCAGCAATTACGACTGGTCGATGCGCGCCGGGCCGAAGGGCACGGAATGCTGTCATAATGCTCGGTTGATGACCGGCGCGCCCGGCGGGCTGCTCACCCCCGTGCCTTATGATTTCGACTATTCGGGCCTGGTCGACGCGCCTTACGCCATTCCGCCCGAAGGCATTCCGGTCAACGACGTCCGCCAGCGCGACTATCGCGGTTATTGCGCGCACCAGACGCAGGCGCGGGCGATCGCGGCGCAGCTGTCGCCACGGCGCGCGGAATTTACCGGGCTGTTCGCGAGCATCCCCGGCCTCGACCCGCGCGAGCAGGCCAAGGCCGCGAGCTTCATCCAGGGCTTCTTTGCCGACCTCGACAGCGGACGGCTGCTGAAGAGCTGCGTCAGCTAGATTTTTCCGCGACTTCCTCCGCGACGACGACGGTTTCCGTCACGCGGTAATCGGCGAGGAAGCGCTTCATCCCGCTGCGCTCGCCATATTCGGTGACCCAGAGGATGGCGAAGCAGTAATTGAAGAAGATGCTGATCACCGCGGCGAGCTCGATCGCGCCGATGCCCGCCGCCAGCCCAGTCGCGACGGCGAGCAGGATGAACAGCGCGTCGCCCGAGCTCTTGAGCGAGTTTCGGAACCGCACCGCACCCGCGATCCCGGCGAGCGAAAAGGCCAGCGCCAGGCTGTTCTGGACGATGATCACGATCCCCGTGACGACCATCGGCAGGACGATGATCGTGTTGACCAGCGACTGGTCATATTCGTCGCCGCCGCGCACCGCCATGTAGGTCCAGCTGATCGGCAGCGAGACGAGGATCGCCGCGACGATCGCGACCACCAGCCAGAAGACGCTCTGCCCG
>Ga0070683_100002353_pt1 | contig 15006 bp, 17 predicted proteins | sample KBSC713LmetaG_FD_64662 | JGI IMG/M metagenome (GOLD analysis project Ga0070683, IMG submission 64662) | Corn rhizosphere microbial communities from Kellogg Biological Station, Michigan, USA - KBS C7.1-3L metaG | ecosystem: Host-associated > Plants > Roots > Rhizosphere ...
CGACGGGACCGGCCCGGGACAACCGTAGCGGCCCAGCTCGAACGCAATGCGCCGCTGCCCCAAGCGTGGATGGGTAGGGCGCAACTCGCAGATCGCCGCTTCCACCTCCGGACTGGTCTGCGCCGGATGAGCATGCGGCCGATGCGACCAGTCGGCCAGCCCGTCCAAACACTCGGCCCCATATCCGCGCCTCCGATGCACAGCCTGCCGCGACACCCGCACCGCTCGGCGACCTCAGCACACGGCTATGGACACCGGCTAAGGACGGCTAAGGACACGTTCTTGAACGGCGGGGCGCATAATTCAGGCATGACGGGCAGCACGGACGGAACCATCGGCTGGCGATGGCTCGACGTGCGGCTGCACCGGCGGGCCTGCCGGCAGGTCCGTTCCGAACCGGCACCGAGCCGCCTGCGCCGGACCGCCACTGTGGCCGTCGCCGCCGTCGTGCAGCTTGGTGCCTTCGCGACCCTGCTGTGCGGCGCCTGGCTGTGCACGGTGCAGTTCCCCAGTGCCGCGCTGCTGCCCGGTGCCGTGCTGCTCCTCTTCGGCGTACTGGCGCTGCCCCGAGTGGCCCCCCTGCCACGGGACGCCGTCACCACCGGGCGTGCCGACGCACCGGCGCTGCACGCGTTGACGGATCGGGTCGCCGCCGCGCTGGGCGTGCCCCAGCCGCACGTCGTCGCGCTGGACGGCCGGTTTGCCGCCGACTCGGGCTTCGCGGGGCTGCTGCGGCGCCGGTACCTGCGGATCGGCGTCCCGCTGTGGGCAGTGCTCGACCCAGCCCAGCGGACCGCGCTGGTGGCCCTGGAGCTGGCCCGGTTCGGCGGCGGCGACCCGAGCCGCGCCGCGCTGACCGGCACCGTCGAGCGCACCCTCACGGCCATGGTCGCTGTGTTCGAGCCGGCCGCGGACCAGCGCCTGCAGGCTGGCCGCGTGGACGACACCACCAAGATGATGGCGGCGTCCGTAGGCGGGCGGGGCCTCCAGCAGAACTCGCAGTCGTCCATCAACCTTGGCGGAGACCTCGTGCGCCCGTTCATGGCGCTCCTGCAGGGCGTGTTCGGGCTGGTGCGCCTTGGCTACCTGACGCTGCTGCAGCCCGAGTCGTTTCGGGCGGTCCTGGCCGCTGACGCCCGGGCGGCCGCGGTGGCCGGCACGCTGGAGGTCCGGTCGGTCCTCGCCACACGGCTGCTCGCCGAGTCGATGGTGACGGTTCTGCGGCGCAACGCCCGCGCCGGTGATCACTCCAGTGCGGTCCGACGCGACGAACCCGATGTGGTCGTGGCCGCCTGGCCCGGTCTCGCCGCCAGCGTCGCGGCGAAGAACGCGCCGTCGATGCGCGAACGGTGCGACGCCGATGTGGCACGCACAGCGTCACCGTTCGCGGTCACGCCGCCGCTCGGCCGGCGCATCGAGATGCTCGCCGAGGCGGTGGCGACGTTGCCAGCCGACCCAGGGGAGTCCGCGGAGACTGACGTCGAGCTGCGGTCGATGTACCGGCGGCTGGTGCGTGACCTCAGGAACGGATAAACCCCTTGGCGGTGCGTCGAGGTAAATCGGCGGGAGCGCTGCGATGCCGGTAGGACGGAAACGCCGTCGTGGGCACGTGCGGCGGGGGCCATCGGACGTAGAGCGTCAAGGATGCGGACAGCGCAGGCGGCGTCCATGCGTTCGCTAACCGTCTGCGGGGTCCACCACTGGTCCGCGAGGTTCCTTCCAGCTCTGTCTGGGCGCGAGTCAGCTACCGGCACATGCTGCAAACCTCGTGGGGATAGCCGGTCACAGTGCCAGTGAAGCCGCACCGGCAGAACAGTTGGCGGCTGGGGCGCTCTGAGCGACGCGTCGGCTGGTCGAAATGGATGGCTTGAATTTGCCAGAGGTCCAGCTCGCTAAAGATCGCGTGGAACGGCTCTGCCCGGCAGGTGTGTCGTGTGGAGTTTCCTGACAAGGTGGACATTCTGTTGTAGACACATCCTGGGACGTGGTGGTGTCGTTGGTCCGCTCGTGACCTCGGACGAGGCAGTCGGTGCGTCGGGTCGGTCGTGGCAGGTTGAGCATCGTTATCGGGCGGTGTTGGAGGTCCGCAGCGGCTCACCGGTGGCCGAGGTGGCGTTGCGGTACGGGGCGTCGCGGCAGTCGGTGTACACGTGGAAGGCGCGGTACGAGCGCGAGGGCCTGGCCGGGCTTGAGGAGCGGTCGCGGCGACCGCATCACAGCCCGCACCGCCTCGCCGCGGAGATCGAGGCGCTGGTGTGTGAGTTGCGGCGTTCGCACCGTCGGTGGGGTGCTCGGCGGCTGGTGTTCGAGCTCGCTCGTCGTGGTGTACCGGCGGGTGCCGTCGCAGGCGACAGTGCACCGGGTGTTGGTCCGTAACGGTCTGGTCCGGGCCGAGGAGCAGGACCACCCGCGTAAGTACAAGCGGTGGCAGCGGGAAACGCCGATGCATTTGTGGCAGCTGGATCTGGTCGGCGGGATGTATCTGGCCGATGGGCGGGAGTTCAAGCTGCTGACCGGGATTGACGACCACTCCCGCTACGTTGTCGTCGCCGCGGTCCTCGCGGTGCCGAACGGGCGCGCGGTGTGCGAGGCCTTCACCGCCGCGATGGACCGCTACGGCGTGCCGTCGGAGGTGCTGACCGACAACGGTAAGCAGTTCACCGGCCGGTTCACCAAGCCGATGCCGGCGGAGGTGTTCTTCGAGCGGGAAAGATCGAGCGGTTCCAGTGCGCCACGTCGCACCTGGTTGTATCCCCGGCATAGCCGGGAGGGACTCGAAGGGAGGTTCCTGGGTCTGATGGCTTACCCACAGCTGAAAGGCCGACGCGGGGACAAGAGCATGCCAGGAAACCGGCGGCCGGGTCCAGATGTCCGGGACGGTGCGCTGGGAGACCCGCGTGATATGGCGAAAGCTGGATTGCCTGAATCCCAATGCAGAGCGCCGAAACGGTGCTGGGTGTCCTGCGTGAGCGTGGCAGGCGTGGCCTGCCGTTGGAGGAACTGTATCGGCAGATGTTCAACCCGCAGTTGTATCTGCTGGCCTACGGGCGCATCTACGCCAACGAGGGTGCGATGACGCCCGGGGTCAGCCAGGAGACCGTGGACGGTATGTCGCTGGGCAAGATCGGCCGCATCATCGAGGCGATGCGCTTCGAGCGGTACCGGTTCCATCCGGCGCGGCGGGTGCTGATCCCGAAGAAGTACGGGAAGCTGCGTCCGCTGGGACTGCCGACCTGGTGGGACAAGCTGGTCGGTGAGGTCGGTGCGGCTGCTGTTGGAGGCGTACTACGACGTCCAGTTCTCCGACCGGTCTCACGGGTTCCGTCCGGGCCGGGGCTGCCATACCGCGTTGCGGGAGGTGGCCAACACCTGGACCGGGACGACCTGGTTCATCGAGGGTGACGTCGCCGACTCTTTCGGGAGTCTTGGTCATCAGATCATGGTCTCGACGTTGGCGGAGTCCATCCATGATGGACGGTTCCTGCGGCTGGTGCGCAACATGCTCACCGCCGGATATCTGGAGGACTGGGTCTGGCACGAAACGCTCTCCGGCGCACCGCAGGGCGGTGTCGTGTCCCCGATCTTATCCTCGATCTACCTGCACAAGTTGGACCGCTTCGTCGAAACAGTGCTGATCCCGGAATACACCCGAGGGCGACTTCGGGCGCGTAACCCGGCCTACCGCACGGTGGAACAGGCGATCGCGCGGGCCCGCCGGCGAGGCGACCGTACTGAGGTGCGCTCGCTCTACCGGCGGCTGCATCGCCTACCCAGCCAGGATCCTGACGATCCTGGCTATCGCCGGCTGCGCTACTGCAGGGACGCCGACGACACCTTGCTGGGGCTCGCCGGACCGAAAGCCGAAGCCGAGGAGGTCAAACAGCGTCTGGCTGTGTTCCTGCGTGACGAGCTCAAACTGGAGCTGTCGCAGGACAAGACGCTGATCACCCACGCCCGGACAGGCGCGGCCCGATTCCTCGGCTACGAGATCTCGGTAGCGGGCACCGACCGCAGAACGCGGCGGCCGTCCACCAGCGACCGGCGCAACCGTCGGTCGCTGAACGGGACGGTCGTGTTGCGGGTGCCCGCCTCGGTGGTCAAGGCAAAAAGTGCCCACTACCTGGCACGCGGCAAGCCAGCTTGCCGCAACCCGATGATCCGCGAAGATGACTACACCATCGTCGGGAAGTTCGGGGCCGAGTACCGGGGCATCGTCCAGTACTACCTGCTGGCCGGTGACGTCCAACGACTGCACCGGCTGCGCTGGGTCATGGAGACCTCGATGCTCAAGACCCTGGCCCGTAAGCACGGCTCGTCAGTGTCGAGGATGGCCGCCAAACACAAGGCCAAAATCGGCACACCGCACGGGCCGCGCACGTGCTTCGAGGCCAGCATCGTCCGCGACGGCAGGAAGCCACTGGTCGCACGGTTCGGCGGGATCGCCCAAACGGCAGAAAACGGCGGTCATCATCGACCGTCAACCCACCGGCCGCTCTACCCCCACAAACAGCTGATCAAGCGGCTGCTGACGGGAGGATGCGAGTTGTGCAGGCGAACGGATGGCATCGAAGTGCATCACATCCGCAAGCTCGCCGACCTCGCCAAGGCCGGTGTGGACCAACCCGTATGGATCCAGCAGATGGTGAAACGGCGCCGCAAGACCCTCGTAGTCTCTGACGAATGCCACCAGCACATCCATGCGATGCCGCAAGCACCACGGCTCACGTCGTAGTCACTGGAGAGCCGGGTACTCGGAAACGGGTCCGCCCGGTTCGGAGGGAGGCCACGCGGAAAAGAACCTGAATCAGGTACCTCGCTGCGTGGTCGACCCTACCCAGACGCTGCGCCGCGAACTGCTGGACGAGGCCGGCCCGTTCACCGACCTTCCGGCCGCGCAGGCGGCCGTCGACGCGTGGGTGCATGCCTACAACCACGTGCGTCCGCACCAGTCGCTGAACATGGCCACCCCGGCGAGCCTGTTCCAGCCCCGCCAGCAGCAGCCCCCATGCCTCGGCCGCGCCGGTACGGTCCGACCCGGGGCCGCCACCCGCCGCGCCGCTGGCGGCGCTCCTGCCCGCTAGTATCAACGCGGTCGAGTTCGACACCGTCATCGCCGCGTCCGGTGTGCTCAACGTGCTACGCGACCTCGAACGGCTCTACGCGAGGAAGAAAAGCGGCGAACAAGGAACTCGTCGCGCTGGTCAAGACCACCGGAACCGCGCTGCTGGACCTGCACGGCATCGGCCCGTCCGGGGCGGCGCGGCTGCTGGTCGAGGTCGGTGACATCACCCGGTTCCCGGCCAAGGGCCATTTCGCCTCGTGGACCGGGACCGCCCCCCATTGACGCGTCCTCCGGTGACAACGTGCGTCATCGGCTCTCCCGCGGCGGCAACCGCCAGATCAACCGGTCTGGGAAATCCTGTGCGCGGCCGGGATCGATCGCGCCCCAGACCGGGCCGCCACCACCTGGGCCCAATTCCTGCGCTCGCAGGCCGAGGCACTGCTGGCCGCGGACTTCATCGAGACCATCACGCTGGCCGGTACCCGGATGTACATACTGGCGGTCATTGAGCACGCCAGCCGCCGCGTCCGGGTCCTTGGTGCGACCGCGCATCCGTGCAACGCGTGGGTGACCCAGGCCGCCCGCAACCTCGTGATGGACCTCAAGGACGCCGGATGCCGGGTGAAGTACCTGATCCGCGACCGGGACGGCAAGTACCCGGCTCTGTTCGACGCGGTCCTCGCCGAGGCAGGGATCGCAGTCGTGCGCAGCGGCGTCCGCGTTCCCCCGGATGAACGCGGTGATGGAGCGCTGGGTGCGGACCTGTCGGCGCGAACTACTCGACCGGACGCTGATCTTCAACCGGCGACATCTGCTGTACGCGCAGCGCGAGTACGAAATCTTCTACAACGAGCACAGACGGCACCAGGGCATCGGCAACGCCCGGCCACTGGCCCCACTACCCGAACGGATCACCGACTCCGACCGGCTCACCCACCTGAACATCCATCGACATGACCGCCTCGGCGGCATCCTCCACGAATACGAACATGCCGCCTGACCTGCCCGGATGACGTTCTCGGCAGGTACAATGCCGGGAAGGAGCCGGGACGACGGTCGGGCGAGCCGGCACCAACGACGGCACCATCGGAGACACCGCGACGGCCGTCATGACGCCCACCGCGGGGCGGACGAACAGGCAGTGGAGGTGTGTTCAAGCGGCGCTTGAACACGCAACGTCAAATCAAGCAGGTGTGTTGGAAGTTTGTGTCCGAGGGGGGACTTGAACCCCCACGCCCGATAAAGGGCACTAGCACCTCAAGCTAGCGCGTCTGCCATTCCGCCACTCGGACTTGCGTGCCTCACTCTACGCGTCGCAGACGCGCCGAGGTCAGCGGGTTTCGTGCGACCCCTCGGGGTTGCACGGGCCACCAGAGTACACGGTCCTCCACGCGCCCGACGAACCGGCACCCCAACAAAAGCACCCGGGACCCGACGAACCGGCACCCCAACAAAAGCATCCCAGGACCCGACGAGCCGGCACCCCAACAAAAGCACCCCAGGACCCGAGAACGCGAGAACCCGAAATCACGAAGAGCCCGGCAAACGAGCCGGGCTCTTCATTGCCGGACCGGCCGGGAGGGGGGCGCCGGGCAGGTCCGCGTCTGGGCTATGGGTTGAAGATGCTGACCCCACCGGGGCCGACGAGCAGCGCCACGATGATCAGGATGACGCCCCACAGGATCTGCCGCCGCAGGAGGGCGACGATGCCCGCGATGCCGATGATGACTGCGATGATCCACAGAAGAGTTGCCATGCCTTCTTCTACCTCCGGGGGTTGAGCGGTAAACATTGCTGGATGTGCGAGGGCCAGGTCGTGCGCCGCGACAGCAGGTCCCGCACCTTGTCGACCACGCCCAGCGCGGGGTCCACAAGCTTGTTGAGGGGTGGGGTGTCCGGCGCGCCGGGGTGCGGCCGGGTCGGCGCTGCCTCCTGGGCGATCCGTACCCGGTTGCCGAGACGGATCAAGTCGTGCTCCGGCAGTACACCTAAAAGCTTCCGGTGCAGGCCGAGCGACAGATGCCCGTCCAGCGCCGCCGGTGCCAGCGGGTCGCACCGCAGGATCCGGTCCAGCGCGAGCGCCGCATCGGCGAGCCGAGGGCCGGCTGGCAGCACCCGGCGGGCGGCCGGGTAGAGGTACTGCGCCTCGGCCGACAGGTGCCGCACGAGGCAGGCGACGAAAACGTCGACGGCCCCGCTCGAGCGAAGCTGCGCGAGCAGCCTGTGGTCCTCCTCGATGAGGTCGACCATGCTGCGCCCGGCCGGGCGGGCGTCGACGCCGAAGGCGCGGGGCAGCGGTGGCAGGAGCGGCGCAGCGAACACGATCGCAAGCTACCCCGGTGATAGGACGGTCAAACTATGAGACAAGTGAGGTTACTGGCGCGTATCGTCACAGTCACCCATTTCAATGAGGCAGAGCCGCCCGAAAGGGGCCGCCCATGTCCATTTCCAAGAGGTGGCCGAGCAGAGGCTTGACCGTCCTCATCGCCGCCGCCCTCGTCACCGTCGCCCTGCCCGCCACCGCCCACGCGGCCGCCGGACCGCCGCCCAGCTCGATCGCGAGCATGGGTGACTCGATCAGCCGCGGATTCAACGCCTGCGGCTGGTACGTCGACTGCCCGTCCCGCTCCTTCAGCACCGGCACGACGAGCAGTGTCAACAGCCACTACCTGCGGATCCTCGCCAAGAACGCAGCGATCAGCGGCCACAACTTCAACGACGCCAAGAGTGGCGCCAAGGCGGCCGACATGCCCGGGCAGGCCGACAAGGCGGTCAGCCAGGGCGCCGCGTATGTGACCATCCTGATCGGTGCGAACGACGCCTGCACGAGCTCCGAGTCGAGCATGACCTCGGTGTCGGCCTACCGCGCGTCGATCGACACGGCCCTCGGCCGGCTCAAGTCCGGCTTGCCCAACGCCAAGGTCCTGCTCGTCAGCATCCCCGACATCAAGCGGCTCTGGCAGGTCGGCAAGGGCAACCTCGGGGCGCTCACCGCCTGGAGCCTCTTCGGCGTCTGCCAGTCGATGCTCGCCAACCCGACGTCCACCGCCACCGCGGACAACCAGCGCCGCGACCGCGTCCGGCAACGGGTGATCGACTTCAACGGCCAGCTGGCGGCCGCGTGCGCCGCCTACGGGTCCAACTGCGCCTTCGACGGCAACGCCGTCTTCAACTACCCGTTCGTCCTGAGCCAGGTCTCGCAGTGGGACTACTTCCATCCGAACGAGTCAGGCCAAGGTGTCCTGGCGGCCGCCAGCTACGCCGCCGGCTTCAACTGGTGATTCAGAGGCCCCCGGGCAACCGGGGGCCTTCGAAGTTAGGACCGCAGGCACACGTCGAACGGCTGACCGCTCGGATCCAACAGGACCCGCCATGTCTCGCCGGGCTGGAACTCCGGAACGGTCGCGCCCAGCGCCACGCACTCCTTCTCCGCCGCATCGAGGTCATCGACATACAGGTCCAGGTGGTAGCGCTTCTGCCCGTTCGAGTCCGGCCACGACGGCGGCCGGTAGCCCTCGATCCTGCCAAAGCCGATCGAGGTCTTCCCATCGCTGATCATCGCGTACTCGTCGGTGCTCGCGGTCACCTCCCAGCCGAGCACCTTGCCGTAGAAGTCGGCCGCGCCGGCCGGGTCGGTCGTGTCGAGGTTGACCATCATGAGGTCGCCGATTTTCGTCGTCATGCTCTGAACGCTGCCACCCATACCTGACAGGTACCGTCAGGTATCTCGTACGGTATGAAGAGCAGATGAACGCCACGGAAGAGGTCGTCGAGATCTGCCGGGATCTGCTGCGCATCGACACCACGAACACCGGTGACAACGAGACGAGCGTGGGCGAGCGGGCGGCCGCCGAGTACGTGGCGGAGATGCTCTCGGAGGCCGGCCTCGAGCCGCACCTGCACGAGAGCGCGCCGGGCCGGGCCAGCGTCGTCGCCCGGTTCGCCGGCGAGAACCCGGAACGGGAGGCGCTGCTCATCCACGGCCACCTCGACGTCGTGCCGGCCGATCCGTCCGAGTGGTCGGTGCCGCCGTTCGCCGGCGAGATCAGGGACGGCTACCTGTGGGGCCGCGGCGCGATCGACATGAAGGACTTCGACGCGATGGTCCTCGCCCTGGTCCGGCAGATGCGCCGGGAAGGCCGGAAGCCGCCGCGCGACGTCGTCCTCGCGTTCCTGGCCGACGAGGAGGCGGGCAGCACGTACGGGGCGCGGTTCCTCGTCGACGAGCACGCCGGGTACTTCGACGGTTGCACCGAGGCGATCGGCGAGGTCGGCGGCTTCTCCGTCAGCCTCGGCGGCGACCAGCGGTTCTACCTGATCGAGACGGCCCAGAAGGGCATCGACTGGCTGCGCCTGCACGCCCGCGGCCGGCCCGGTCACGGCTCCATGGTCAACGACGACAACGCGGTGACCGCGGTCGCCGAGGCGGTCGCGCGGGTCGGCCGGCACAAGTTCCCGATCGTGCTGACCCCGACCGTGCGGGCGTTCCTCGAGGAGGTCGCCGACGCGATCGGGATCGAGCTGGATCTTGACGACCCGGAGGCGGCGGTCGGCAAGATCGGCCCGATCGTGACCATGATCGGCGCGACGCTGCGCAACACGGCCAACCCCACGCGGCTGGCCGCCGGGTACAAGGACAACGTCATTCCGGGCAAGGCCAGCGCCACGATCGACTGCCGGACGCTGCCCGGCCAGTCGGAGATCTTCGAGCGGCAGCTGCGCGACGTCATCGGCCCGGACATCGAGGTCGAGTACATCCACCGCCAGCCGGGCCTGGAGACCACGTTCGACGGAGCGCTGGTCGAGGCGATGTCGGCGGCGCTCAAGGCCGAGGACCCGGGCGCGCGGCCGGTGCCGTACATGCTCTCCGGCGGTACCGATGCCAAACAGTTCGCCAGGCTCGGCATCCGGTGCTTCGGGTTCTCGCCGCTGCGGCTCCCCGCCGATTTGAACTTCGGCGCGTTGTTCCATGGCGTTGACGAGCGGGTCCCGGTCGAGGGTCTAAAGTTCGGCGTGCGAGTGCTCGACCGTTTCCTCAGCAACTGCTGACGTCCCCCGAGGAGTCCCCACCATGAGCGACCGGCATGCGGAGCTGGACGCCGCCCTTGAGCGCGTGATCGCCGCTGCCCGTGACCATCTCGCGGCGGTCAAGGCCGCCGACGGGAGGGCCGACGACGACGAGGTGTGGCGCGCGTATGTCGAGCTCAACAACGCCTCGAACGAATACGACGAGCTGCTGCTCGACGCGTTCGGCGAGGTCACGCCGTGGGACGTCGAGGCGATCGACCCCGACGAGGCCGACCGGCAGTTCGGGGTCGGGCTGGGCGGCGTCGACGGCACCGAGGCGCAGGACCCGCACCCGCAGGTGATCTCGGTTCGCCAGCGGCGCGACTACAAGGTGCCGAGCGTGGCGGCGCTGCTGCGGCTGGCCGACGCGGCCCGGCGGACCAACCCGATCGGCGACGGGGAGCCGGCCCCGCTGCCGGTGGAGACGGTCGGCGAGGCGGTGCTCGAGCTGATGCAGGCGGGCGACGGTTCGCTGGGCGCGCTGGACATCCCGGAGCTGGAGTCGCTCGACGGGGTGGTGATCGTGGCCGAGGTCGTGGAGCCGCTCGAGCCGGAGACGTTCGACGACGCCGACGGGACCGGGCCGTTTGCGCTCAACGCCGGGGACCGGGTGGTCGACCGGCTCGATGAGCACGCTTTCATGGACGCCGACGAGGACGAGGAGCTCGACGACGAAGAAGCTCAAGCCTGAGTTTGTACGCGGGGAAGCCGGTCTAGATCGACAGTCCGGGCTGGCTTTCGCTGCCGACGCGGCGGCGCAGCACCACTTGGCGGGTGCCATCGGGGTAGAGCCGCACGCGGGCGAGCTCCCAGCCGCCGAACTCAGCTTGGATCGTCAGTTGCGCCGTGGCGGTGAGCCGGTCGACGTTCGATGGCAACCGCAACGGCGCGTACTCGTAGTCCATGAGCAGATATTGCACCCGGGTACCGACCAGACACCAGTCCTCCATGTGCTGTTTACGTCTGTCTCTCCGGGTACCCGGTGGGCGTCGCGGAGACGTCATCGAGCGCGGCCCGGATCTCCCGTGGCAGCTCGATGTCCTCGGTCTGCAGCGCGCCGAGCAGCTGCCCGACGGTCCGCGCGCCCAGGACCGGGGCGACCACGCCCGGCCGGTCGCGGACCCAGGCCAGGGCGACCTCCAGCGGCGACACGCCGAGCCCGTCGGCGGCCGTCGCGACCGCCTCGACGATCCCGGCGCAGCGGTCGTCCAGATAGGGCATGACGAACCGCTCGAAGTGCGGCGACGCGGCCCGCGAGTCGGCCGGCACGCCGCTGCGGTACTTGCCGGTCAGCACCCCGCGCCCAAGCGGCGACCAGGGGAGCATGCCGATGCCCAGCGCCGCACACGCGGGCGCGACCTCCCGCTCGACGCCCCGTTCGAGCAGCGAGTACTCGACCTGCGCAGTGACCAGCGGGGCCCGCCCCGGCCACGTCTGTTGCCAGGTCGCGGCGCGGGCGGTCTGCCAGCCGGAGAAGTTCGATATCCCGACATAACGGGCTTTTCCGCTTTGTACGGCGGCATCGAGGGCACCGAGCGTCTCCTCGAGGGGCGTGTCCGGGTCGTACCCGTGGACCTGCCACAAATCGACATAATCGGTGCCCAGCCGCTCGAGCGACGTGTCGAGGGCCCGCAGCAGGTGGGCGCGGGAGCCGTCGCGGCGGCGGTCCATGCCCGGACGCAGCCCGGCCTTGGTCGCGATGACCAGCTCGTCGCGGGGCACCAGCCGCCCGACCAGGGCGCCGATGACCGACTCGGCCTCCCCGTCGGTATAGACGTCGGCCGTGTCCAGCAGCGTCCCACCGGCGTCGCGAAACGTCTTGAGCTGCGCTGCGGCGTCGTCGGCGTCGGTGTCGCGGCCCCACGTCATGGTGCCCAGAGCGAGCCGGGAGACCGCCAGCCCGCTTCGGCCGAGCGGTCGCTGCTGCATGGGCCACACCATACGGCGGCGTCGCCCATTCGGTGTGGAGGCGCCGCCGTCCGCTAGATTGATCGCCCGTGGAGATCTGGAAGTCGATCATTCTCGGGGTCGTCGAGGGGCTGACCGAGTTTTTACCGGTCTCGTCGACCGGGCATCTGACGATCACGGAGAAGCTGCTCGATCTCAAGATCGACGACAAGGGTGTCACCGCGTTCACCGCGATCATCCAGGTCGGAGCCATCCTCGCGGCGATCATCTATTTCTGGCGCGACATCGTGAAGTTCATCGGCGGCCTGATCGGCGGCCTGCGCAGCGCCGAGGGCCGCACGACCGACGGCTGGCGGATGGGCATCAACGTCATCGTCGGCTCGATCCCGATCGCGATCGTCGGCCTCGCGCTCAAGGACGTGATCGAGGGGACGCTGCGCAGCCTGTGGTTCGTGGCCGCCGGCCTCGTGCTGTGGAGCCTGGTGATGGTGGTCGCCGAGCACCTGGGCACCCAGCGCCGCCACGAGGACGACGTCAACTGGAAGGACGCCCTGATCATCGGGCTGGTCCAGTGTGTGGCGCTGATCCCGGGCGTGTCCCGTTCCGGCGCCACGATCAGCACCGGCCTGCTGCGCGGCATCGACCGGGTGACCGCTACGCGGCTGTCCTTCTTCCTGGGCATCCCGGCGCTCGCCGCGGCCGGCCTGCTGGAGGCGGCCACGAGCGTCAAGGAGATCTCGTCAACGGTGGGCTGGCCGGCTGTCGCGGTGGGCACCGTGGTGAGCTTCATCGTCGCGTACGCGTCGATCGCCTGGCTGCTCAAGTTCGTGGCCAACCACTCGATCGTCGCCTTCGTCTGGTACCGCGCGGCCCTGGGCGGGGTGATCGTCGCGCTGCTGGCCACCTCCACCATCGCCGCTACCTGACCAGAGTGATCTACGCTTGAGCGGTCATGGCGACCGTACTTCTGCTCCGGCACGGCCAAACGAGCACCAACGCGTCCGGCACGCTGGCCGGGCACCAGCCGGTCGGGCTCAACGAGACCGGCCGGGCCCAGGCCGCGGCCGTCGGCGCCCGGCTCGCCGCGGCCCACCTCCCGCTGGCCGCGGTGGTCAGCAGCCCGCTGCCGCGCTGCCGGGAGACCCTGGCGCTGGCCCTGCCGGACGCCACCGTGGTCGAGGACGAGCGGCTCATCGAGTGCCGCTACGGCGACTGGACCGGCCAGTCCCTGAAGAAGCTGGCCAAGGACCCGCTGTGGACCGTGGTGCAGGCCCACCCGTCGGCCGCCCGGTTCCCCGGCGTGGACGCCGAATCGATGACCGAGATGGCTACTCGCGGGGTGGCCGCCATCCGCGACTGGGACACCCGCGTGACCGCCGAGCACGGCCCCGACGCGGTCTGGCTCGCCTGCAGCCACGGCGATGTGATCAAGGCCATCGTCGCCGACGCGCTCGGCCTGCACCTGGATCTCTTCCAGCGCATCGCGGTCGACCCGGCGTCGATCACCGCGATCCGTTACACCCCGCTGCGCTCGTTCGTGCTGCGGTCCAATGACTCCGGCGGTGACCTGGCCGGATACGCCCCGCCCAAGCGTCGTCGGCGGGTCAGCCGCAAGCCGTCCTCCGACGCGGCCGTGGGCGGTGGCGTCGGCGGTGGCGCCGGGGTGGAACCGTGACCGCCACGATAGAGTCGATGGCATGACCCACCAGGTGCACGCATTCGAGCCGCCCGAGCGGTTCGTCGCTGGAACCGTGGGTCCGCCGGGGGAGCGGACGTTCTTTCTCCAGGCCCGTGGGGGCGGCCGCCTGGTCAGTGTCGCCCTGGAGAAGGTGCAGGTCGCACTGCTCGCCGAGAAGCTCGAGGAGCTGCTGCTCGAGGCGCACCGCCGTTTCGGCGTCGACGTGCCCGAGCCGCCCTCCACGAGCACCGACAACGAGCCGCTCGACACGCCGCTGGACGAGGAGTTCCGCGTCGGCACGCTCGGCCTCGCCTTCGACGTCGACACCGCCACCGTGGTGATCGAGGCCATCGCCGTCGGCGAGGAAGAGGCCGAGGAGGAAGAGGACGACGACGAGGAAGCCACCGCCGACCGCGACCGGCTGCGGGTGCGGCTCACCCCGCAGGCCACCAAGGCGTTCATCGAGCGGGCCAAGAAGGTCGTCGCCTCCGGGCGGCCGCCGTGCCCGCTGTGCGGCCAGCCGCTCGACCCGACCGGGCACCTGTGCCCGCGGCACAACGGCTACCACCGCTAGCCCCGCCCGATAGCAGCGCAATGCCGCTCTCCGACGACGACGCGATCGAGCTGCTCAAGCGAGGCTCGATCGAGCTCGAAGGCCGGCTGGTCGACGCCTCCAACACGACGCTGCGCGCGGTCATCACCGGCGACGGCGTCGACGCCCGCTGCGTCTACAAGCCGGTCGCCGGCGAGCGGCCGTTGTGGGACTTCCCCGACGGCACCCTGGCCGGCCGCGAGCTGGCCGCCTACCTCGTCTCCCAGGCGACCGGCTGGAACGTGGTGCCGCCGACCGTGCTGCGCGACGGCCCGCTCGGCGTCGGCATGTGCCAGCTCTGGATCGACGACGAGCGGCTGGCCGATGAGGAGCTTCTCGGCTTCGTGCCGGTCCGCCGCGTCCCCGAGGGCTGGCATCGCGTGGTGTCCGCACGGGACGACCGTGGCCGTCCCTTCGTGCTGGCCCACTCCGACGATCCCCGGCTGGCCCGCATGGCCATCTTCGACGTGGTCGCCAACAACGCCGACCGCAAGGGCGGGCACATCATCCCGACCCTCGAGGGCCGGCTGTACGGCGTGGACCACGGCATCTGCTTCCACCTCGACGAGAAGCTGCGCACGATCCTGTGGGGCTGGGCCGGCGAGCCGCTGCCGCCCGACGCGGTCGAGGTCCTGGAGAAGCTGCGGGCCGACGTCGACGCCGCCCTGGGCGCGGCCCTGGCCGAGCACATCACCGACG
>Ga0070683_100002355_pt1 | contig 15004 bp, 12 predicted proteins | sample KBSC713LmetaG_FD_64662 | JGI IMG/M metagenome (GOLD analysis project Ga0070683, IMG submission 64662) | Corn rhizosphere microbial communities from Kellogg Biological Station, Michigan, USA - KBS C7.1-3L metaG | ecosystem: Host-associated > Plants > Roots > Rhizosphere ...
TCCACGATGCCCTGGCGATCATGATCGAAGGTTACGACCGGCTGAACCTGCAACCGCTGGCCGACAAGGCCAAACAGGTCTACCACGACAACTACACCGGCGCAGTCCGCGACGCGAAAGCCGAGGTCAAGAAGCACTGGTGGGATGTCTGGTAGGCTCGCTTTTAGCGCCGATAGCCGTTCGTAATCGGATATCGCCAGTCGCGCCCGAACGCGCGCCGGCTCACGCGCACCCCCGGCGGCGCCTGCCGCCGCTTGTACTCATTGCGCTTGACGAGGTCGAGCACCCGGCCGACGGTCGCGCGATCGAACCCACGCGCCTCGATCTCATCGACTGACAGGTCCTCCTCAATGAAGGCCTCGAGGATCGCATCCAGCACCTCGTAAGGTGGCAGAGAGTCGGAGTCCTTCTGGTCGGGACGCAGCTCGGCCGAAGGGGGTCGATCGATCACCCGTTGCGGAATCACCTGGCCCAGGGGTCCGCCGGGCCGGCCCAGGGAGTTCCGGTACGCCGCGAGCCGATAAACCAACATTTTGCTGCAGTCCTTGATCGGCGCAAAGCCGCCGGCCATGTCGCCATACAAGGTGGCATAACCGACGGAAATCTCGCTCTTGTTACCCGTGGTCAGCAGCATCTTCCCGGTCTTGTTCGAGATGCCCATGAGCAGCAACATCCGGCAACGCGACTGGATGTTCTCCTCGGTGGCGTCCGAAGGCCGCCCGGCGAATTCGTCCTTGAGCGTCGCGAGCGTCGCCTCGAACATGCTCTCGATCGACAGCGTGCTGTACTTCACTCCGAGGCGCTTCGCCTGCTCCTCCGCGTCCTGCAAGCTCATGCCGGAGGTATACCGCGACGGCATCATGACGGCATGCACGCGCTCGGCGCCCAGCGCATCCACTGCAATCGCCAGTGTCAAGGCGGAGTCGACACCTCCAGACAGACCCATCACGACACCGGGGAACCCGTGCTTGTTGACGTAGTCGCGCACACCGAGCACGAGAGCGCCATACACGCTCGCCTCGTCGCTGAGCTCCGGCGCGACCGGACCCGGTTTAGCCACGACTTTACCGCGAGACTGGCGCACGAATTCAACAGGGTAGATCCCTTCCTCGTAGGCAGGGGCCCGCATGACCACCTTACCTTCGGCATCCATCACAAACGAGTTACCTTCGAAGACCAACTCGTCCTGTGCGCCCATGATGTTCACGTACACGAGCGGCAGCCCAACATCACGCGCACGGATCCGCGCAATGTCCTCGCGCTCACGCTGCTTGTGTAGCTCGTACGGTGAAGCGTTGATGACGACGAGCAGCTCGGCTCCATCCGAGCGCGCAAGCTGTGTTGATTCAGGCTCCCAGATATCCTCGCAGACGAGCAGGCCCACCCGGAAACCCTGGCGGTCGACCACTGTCGGCTGGGCCCCGGGTTGGAAATAGCGCTTCTCGTCGAAAACCTTGTAGTTCGGCAACTCCGCCTTGCGATGGATCGCCGCAACGGCGCCGCCGGAAATGAGGGCCGCGGAATTGTAGATGCCCGCGCGGGTGTATTCGGGGAACCCGAGGACGACGCTGGCGTCCTGGACTTCCTGGCGCACACGTTCGAGCCCCAACTCGATCTGCCGGCGGAAGCCGCGGTGGAACAGCAGATCCTCCGGGGGGTAACCCGAGAGAGTCAGCTCGGGGAACACCACCAGGTCGGCATTGAATTCGGTACGCGCACGCCGCGTCGTCGCGATGACGCGAGTGGCATTTCCATGCACATCGCCCACCAGGAGGTTGAGCTGTGCGAGGGCTATTTTGAAAGAGTCGCTCATGAGCCCGCCCGGACCCCCCAGGGGGCCCCGCCAGACCTATTCTTTCAGATTTCAGAAGGCACGACTCAACGGCGTTTGCCGCGTGCGGAAGAGCCGGCGGCTGCCTTTCCTCGGGTCTTGGCCGACTTCCCTGCCGATCGAGCCGCCCCCGGTTTGCCCTTGGAGGCCGCCTTTCCCCTGGAGGAGACCTTGCCTTTCGCCGGGGCTTTCGCCTTCGGGACGGCTTTCGTTCCGGTCTTCGGAGCAGCGGGCCTGGATGCAGCAGGCCGGGATGCAGCCGCCTTGCTGCCCGCCCCGTTGCCCTTACCGCCTCGGGCCCCAGCGCCCCTTGTTGGGGCATCCACTTCCACAAATCGCGGAGCGCTGGCGGCCGCGCGTGCACGACGCTTTCGCAACAGCTCGTTCATCGCGCTGCCGAGCTCGGCGGGTGACTTCACCGTCCGAACGCCTGCACGCTCGAACGCCTCGTATTTGTCAGCAGCCGTGCCCTTTCCGCCCGCGACAATCGCGCCCGCATGGCCCATCCGCTTACCCGGCGGCGCGGTAACTCCCGCGATGTAGGCGACGACCGGCTTGGTAACGAACTTGTGAATAAAATTCGCGGCCGCTTCTTCATCGCTGCCCCCGATCTCGCCGACGAGGATGATCCCCTCGGTGCGCGGATCGCGCTCGAACAGCTCCAGCACGTCGATGAAATTCATGCCGCGCACGGGATCGCCGCCAATCCCGACGCAAGTGCTCTGGCCCAGGCCGATGTTGGTAGTCTGGAACACGGCTTCATAGGTCAGGGTGCCGGAGCGGGACACGATCCCCACCGCGCCCTTCTTATGAATGAAGCCGGGCATGATGCCGATCTTGCATTCCTCGGGCGTGATCACACCCGGACAGTTCGGCCCCACCAGCCGTGTCGCAGAGCCCGCGAGCACCGACTTCACGCGGACCATGTCGTTCACCGGCACGCCTTCGGTAATGCAAACGACGAGCTCAACCCCTGCATCGACAGCTTCGAGGATCGAGTCCGCTGCACCCGCCGCGGGGACGTAGATCATGCTCGCGGTCGCACCCGTCTCACGAACTGCGTCTTCCACGGTGTCGAAAACCGGAAGGCCGAGATGTGTCTGACCTCCGCGACCGGGCGTAACGCCGCCTACGAGCTGGGTGCCATAGGCGACCGCCTGCTCGGAGTGGAAAGTACCTTGCTTGCCGGTGAATCCCTGGCAAATGACGCGCGTGTTCTTGTTGACCAGAATACTCATTCGTTACCTCAGCCCTTGGCCATCGCGACCACTTTACGAGCGGCGTCCGTCAGATCGGACGCTGGCGTGATCGCAAGACCGCTCTGCGACAGCATCTCCCGCGCCTTGTCGGCATTCGTCCCCTCGAGCCGCACCACGACCGGTACCTTCACTCCGACGTTCTTCACGGCATTGATGACGCCCTCGGCGATGAGATCACAGCGCACGATGCCGCCGAAGATGTTGACCAGCACCGCCCGCACCTTCGGATTGGAGAGGATGAGCTGGAATGCCGCCGTCACGCGCTGACTCGTGGCGCCGCCGCCGACATCGAGGAAGTTCGCAGGCTGGCCGCCGTGAAGTTTGATGAGGTCCATCGTCGCCATCGCCAGTCCGGCGCCATTCACCATGCAGGCGATATCGCCATCGAGGGACACATAGTTCAGATCGTGCTCGGCCGCACGCCGCTCCATCGGATCTTCCTGGCTCGCGTCGCGCAGTTTGGCGAGATCCGGGTGGCGGAAGACGGCGTTGGCGTCGATATTGATTTTCGCGTCCAGCGCCACGAGCGAGCCCGCCTTCGTGACAATGAGCGGATTGACCTCGACGAGGCTCGCGTCCTTCTCGATGTATAGCTTGTAGAGCGCCATGGCGATCGACTGGAACTCGGCAATCTGCGGGCCTTTGAAACCCAGGCCGAAAGCGATCTGCCGAGCCTGGTACGGCTGCAGGCCGGCCGCCGGATGCACGTTGACCGTGAGAATCTTCTCAGGCGTCTTGGCGGCGACTTCTTCGATATCCATACCGCCGGCTGCAGATGCGATGAGGGCGATGCGTCCACGCTCCCTGTTGAGCGTCAAGGACACGTACACCTCGCGATCGATCTCCGAGCCCGACTCGACGTAGACGCGCTCAACGGGCAGGCCGTCTTCACCCGTCTGTTTAGTGACGAGGCGCGTACCGAGCATCTTTTCGGCGGCCTCGCGGACGGCACTTACGTCCCGGGCGAGCTTCACACCGCCCGCTTTGCCACGTCCGCCGGCATGAACCTGCGCTTTGACTACCCATACCGAGCCGCCGATTGCCTCTGCGGCCGCCGCGGCCTCGGAAGCGTTCGCCGCCACCCGTCCTTGAGGGACCGCAATGCCGTAGCTACGGAAAATATCCTTCGCCTGATACTCGTGCAGATTCATCGTCACCGCCGTCCTCGCAAAGAGGCGCGCATTTTCCCGAAAATCACCCTGCCTGACCAGCAAACTGTACGCGATCCGCGTCGCAGCCTTCAGGATGGCCAAACTGGTACAGTAGTTTGGCTCTCAGCGCTGCCAGATCGCGCCTGATCGACACACTGTCCGAGAAATTAGCGGCCCCTGCATGTCCCCGACCTCCTCTTCCGCCCCGAGTGATTTTGCGTGGCGCGTCCTTGGGCTACTGAACATCTACCGGCTGCTCGTACCCGTCGTCCTCGTGACGATGCAGTGGCTGGTCGGTCCGGAGTGGGCGCTCGCCGCGGTCCGGCCGCCTCTGTTCCTCTCGGCCTGCATTGCCTATTTCACCTCGGCGATCCTGCTGATCATCGCGCGACGCCTGGAGTGGGCGAGCCTGCGGATCGTGACGCTCGTGAATGCGAGCGTGGACTCGATTGCCATCGCGCTGATTGTTTATTCGAGCGGCGGCATTGCCAGCGGACTTGGCATTTTGCTGGTCCTTCCTGTCGCAGCGCTCGCCGTCCTCACAACCCACCGGGACGCTTTCCTGATCGCGGCAGTCGCCGCGCTCGCGGTGCTGGTGCAGCAGGTCTTCGCCGGGCTGGCGGACAACACGCCAACAACCGACTACACCTCGGCCGGGGTATTGGGTGTAGTGCTTTTCGCGATCGCACTGTCCCTGTGGCCTGTTGCGGATCGTTTGCGCGAGAGCGAAGCGTTGGTCCGCCGGCAGGAAGTCGACCTCGCGAACCTGGCGCAGCTCTCGCAGTACATCGTGCAACATTTACGCGAGAGCATTCTGGTGATCGACTCGCAGGACCAGATCCGCCTGATCAACGAATCCGCGGCGCAAATGCTGGGCGACGATAAGGCATACCCAGACGTGCTGCTCGGTGAAGCCTCCCCACAACTGCTCTACCTCCTGGAGACGTGGCGCAAGCAAGAGGGTCACACAGGGGTGTTCCCCGGGACGGATCCGACATTCGTATCGGCAGACGGCGGCCGCGTAATCCGCGCCCACTTCGCGCCCCTGGGTGCGACGAATCCCGCGCCAGTGATCGTATTTCTGGAGGACACGAGCCTCCTGGCCGAGCGAGTGCAGCAGTCGAAGCTGGCCGCGCTGGGGCGCCTGAGCGCCAGCATCGCGCACGAGATCCGTAATCCCGTCGGCGCCATGAGTCACGCCGGACAACTCCTCGGCGAATCGCCAGACATCTCGAATGAGGACCGCCGCCTCACGGAGATCATCCGCACCAACGCGGAGCGGGTCAGCGGCATCATCGAAAACGTCCTGCGCCTCTCCAGGCGCGAGGAAACACACGTCGAGCGCCTGTCACTGCAGGCCTGGTGTGACGAATTTCACGAAGAGTTCTGCGAGACCATGCAGTGGCCGCGCGAGCGTCTGCAGGCCAACGGCACCACCGCGGACATCGAGGTACGTGCCGATCCGAGCCAGTTGCGCCAGATCGTCTGGAATCTTTGTGAGAATGCGCTCAAACACGGCGTGCGGGAGAGCCCCGAGCAGATTGTCGAGATACGATATGGCCGTATGAGCCCGACGGCTCGGCCGTTCCTCGAGGTCGCCGACCGTGGGCCCGGTGTCGCCCCGGAGAACGCGGAGCGGATTTTCGAGCCGTTCTTCAGCGGCGGGCGCGGCACGGGACTGGGTCTTTTCCTGGCCCGGGAGCTTGCGCAGACGAACGGTGCGACGCTGCTGTATGAAGCAAGACCGGGCGGCGGGAGTATTTTCCGTCTGGTGTTCTCAGACCCGCGGCGCTGGGAGGCATGAATAGATGATTGAGACGCTCGACAGCCGAAGCGCCCCGGTGGACAAGCCCACCGTGCTGATCGTGGACGACGAGCCCGACCTGCTCGAGCTCGTGAGCCTCACGTTGAGCCGCATGAATCTGCAGGCGCGGACGGCTGCCGATGTCACTTCCGCGAGGCGGATGCTCAAGTCGGAGAAGTTTGATCTGTGTCTCACCGACATGCGCCTGCCCGATGGCGATGGACTCGACCTCGTGGCGTGGATTCAGCAGAACCGCGCAGAGCTGCCGGTAGCAGTCATCACGGCCCACGGCAACGTTGAATCGGCCGTGCGGGCTCTCAAGCTGGGGGCTTTCGATTTCGTCTCGAAGCCGCTCGACCTCGGGGTGCTGCGCAAGTTGGTTGGCAGCGCCATCAGACTCGGCTCACGCGCCGGTACAGAGCGCACCAGCGTGACTTTCCGCGGCCCGCGCCTGCTCGGCCACTCCGACGTCATGGAACAGCTGCGAGAAATGATCGGCCGCGTCGCCCGCAGCCAGGCGCCGGTGCACATCTATGGAGAGTCGGGCACCGGAAAGGAGCTGGTAGCCAGGTTGATTCACGAGAGCGGCGCCCGCAGTGACGGCCCCTTCGTCGCCGTCAACTGCGGCGCCATCCCGACCGAGCTGATGGAAAGCGAGTTGTTCGGCCACAAGCGCGGCAGCTTCACCGGCGCCGTCGGTGACAAGAAAGGGCTCGTGCAAAGCGCCGAGGGCGGCACTTTGTTTCTCGACGAGGTCGCCGACCTCCCGCTGCACATGCAAGTGAAGCTGTTGCGCGTGGTGCAGGAAAAGACCGTGCGCCCGATCGGCGAGTCGCGTGAAGAAATGATCGATGTGCGCATACTTTCGGCCACCCACAAAAACCTGGGTGACCTCGTCCAGCAAGGACTCTTCCGCGAGGACCTTTTCTACCGCATCAACGTTATAGAGCTGCGGGTACCCTCGCTCCGCGAGCGTGCGAGCGACATTCCGGAAATTGCCGAGGCTGTGCTGCAGCGACTGGGCAGGCGCGGAAATACAGACCCGCCACAACTCGACCAAGGGGCAATAGAGCTGCTGCAGACCTATCCATTTCCAGGCAACGTGCGCGAGTTGGAAAACGTCCTCGAGCGCGCATTGACCCTCTGCGGCGATGGCTTGATCACCGCGGACCACATCAAATTGCGCGGCGCGGCCCGGCCGCCCGCGACCGAAACGGCGCAACCCGCTAACACCGAAGAGCTCGGCGGGGCGCTCGGAGATAAGCTCGAGGACATGGAGCGGGACGCCATCATCAAGGCCCTCGAGAAAACGCGGTACAACAAAACAGCAGCCGCCAAGCTCCTCGGCATGAGCTTTCGCGCCCTGCGATATCGTGTAAAGAAACTCGGCATCGAATAACCCGTGCGCATCGCCACCCTAAAAGCCCATGCCCGCCAACTGGTGCGCTTCTCCGCCGTCAGCTTGTTCTGCTTTGCCCTGGGGCTCGGTGTTCTGACAGGACTTCACGAGCTGGCGGGCGTGCATTACCTGCTCGCGTACGGCGCCTCGTTTGTCGTCACCAGCTCGGTGGGTTACCTCCTCAACGGTCGCTATACGTTTGGTGCAGGTAACGGGGACCGTTCGGGCCTCGTGCGTTATACCTCGGTCAACGTGTGCCTGCTCATCGTCAACGGTGCGGCATTACGGCTGCTGGTTGAAGAATTTCACGTGTGGTATCTGGCCGCGACCGTGTTGCTGGCCATGGCCAATACTCCGGTGAGCTTCCTTGCGCACCGGATCGTTTCTTACCGGCTCGCGCGCGACTCACTGGTTGCGGCTTCGCGCCGCGCGTAAATGGCATCCACCTGGAGCAACTGCCCGGTGTGCCTGTCGAAAAACCCTTCCGCGAGCGATACGAGCTCGAACCCCGCCGCGAGAATCCGGGCATCCATGTCCCGAAACAGCCTCTGCCCCGAATAGACTTCGAACAGTGAAAGCTCGACCTCGAGCAGATGCACTCTGTGCAGCATGCCCATGCCACCGGCCAGCACGCGATCCTCGTAACCCTGGGTGTCGATTTTCAGCATGGTGGGCTGCGGCGGCAGATCTTTCACTATGTCATCGAGCGTGGTGACCTCGACTTCGACGCTGGCCACCGTTTCCGATCTCGGCTCGGCATCGAGATGCGACCTGGTGATCGCCAGGATCGACGAGCTTTCCGAATTGGCGGCTACGTTCAGGTTGACGCGGCCAGCGGCATCGCCGACCGCCAGATTGAACGCCCGCCACCGCTGATCGGACTGCGAGCGCTCGCGCAAGCGCGCAAAGGCTGCGGGAAGCGGCTCGTAGGAGTAGATCGATCCCCCGTACCCGAGTTGACGCAGCCGGCGCCCGTACTGGCCCTCATTCGCCCCGACGTCGATCACGGCGGTGATTCCTTTCGCCGCCATCAACCGTGTACGCCGCCATTCAGGCCCGGATGGACTGCGGGCCAGCTGCACGCCGAAATGGTGCAGTACCTTGTTCAGTTGCAGGCCGATTTTTACCAGTGCGCCCATGTCAGTGTTTGATTCCCGCGACGCGCTTTGCGAGCGGCTCGACGCATAGAAGCGCCCGAAACAACATGAACTCGAGTGCGTTCAGAGTACGGTGCGCGAGCGCCGTCCGTAAAGAGCGATATCCCACATCACGTACCCGCGATGAGATGCCCCCAACTCCGAACACGCAGATCGGATTTCGCACGTATTCGGTCCTGATGGAGGGATCGGACCGCAGCAGAATATTTACGTATTGATCCGCTTGAACGGTAAGACGGCGGAAAAACCTGTAACGCGCGAGCACGCGCTTCCGGTAGATGACACCTTGCTGACACCAGTTCAGGAATTGCAGCAAGAGAAGAGACCTTTGCGGACGCGATATCCGCCCGTTCGAGCGCAACACTGGAGCGACGAGGACATCCACTGCGCCGGCTTCCAGGAGGCCGCGGATCTGCACCGCCGCGTCCAATGGATAATCGTCGTCCCCGATGAACCAGATGTATTCGCCGCGGGCTTCCCGCAGGCCCTGAGCGTATGCACCGTAGACACCACGCCCAGGGTCCGCAACATAGCGGATGGTCGCGTCCGAGGGGGCGGACGACTGGGGAAGACTGGGCGTCACCACCAACACTTCGACACGCAACGACGCGAGCAACTCGCGCACCCTGGCTCCTATCAACTGGGCCGTCCCGACCCGGTTGAGAGTTGCGATGATGACCGAAAGATGAATCTTGTCGGCTGTCCGCGGCGCCGGCACGGCTGACGATCCCTCGAGACTCACCGCAACACCCGTTGAGCTCGCTCGAGCAGAGCCAGAGTTCCCAGACCGTAGGCCAGGCGACCGACTGCGGCGCCGTTCAATCCGTACGCCGGAACGAGTATCACCGTCAGCGCAAGCGCCAGGAGCATCGAGCCAGTACTGATCAGTGAGACCGGTTTCGATGCTCCCAGGGCGAGCAGCAGGTAATAGGAGGCAACGTTGCACGCCAGCAAGAAGAAGCTGGCGACCAGCAGTCCCATGAGAATATCCTGCTCTCGAGCGAACGCGTTGCCGGCAAACAGGCTCAGCAACGGCTGTCGCGCCAGTACGATAACGAGTGCGATGCCCAATGCTGTTGCAATGATCGTCACCCGGTAACGGCGGTAGGAGCGGCTGATCTGCGCCCGTCCGTCGCCGCCGCGCGCCCCAAGCCGGCTGAAAGCGGGAAACGAAAATGCGAACAAGCTGCTGGGCACGTAGTGGGTGAGCTGGGCGATTTGCACGTATACATTGTATTGACCGGCGGCTGCCGCGCCCAGGACATGACCGACAATGATCCGATCACCGTTCAGGTAGGCCACCCCGGCAATGGCGCTGACCCACATCCAGGCTCCATAACGGAAGATGGCGGCAAACTCAGCCCGCGCCGGCCACGAGAGAATCCGGTGCTCGGGCAGCAATGCGCGCAGGAGCGCAGCACGCGCGAGCCCCGATAACGCGCATATCACGCACTGCCCGATGAGAACCCACTGCAAATTGCCCGTGAGCCAGGCGGTTGCCACGAGAACAGCGGTCAGCGCCAACCGCGAGCAGATCTCCGCCACAGCCTGGTGGCTGAACCGCTCCAACCCCCTGATCGCCGCCGCAAGCACCGAGTCGACTTGTTGGAGGCTCACTGCCAGTACCGCAAGCAATAGGAGGCTTCCGACATTCGAGCGGTTGGAAGCGGCGCCAAAAACGAGTTGGGCCAGCTGATCGCGCAAGACGAACGCGATGGCGAGCAGCACCACGTCGATCAGAACGACCGCAATCAGAGAGGCCGTGATGACGCCGGCCGCCGTGCGACCGGGCGCATCCTCGCGGCCGCGCGCTTCGGAAACAAACTTGGTCGTGGTTGCGGCAATCGCCGGGTTGACGGCTGTTGATAAACCGGAGGCTGCGAGCGCGATGATCAGGACACCGTAGTCACTCGCGCTCAAGGCTCGCACGAGCCCGGCGGTCATTATCAAAGCAGAAACGGGAGCAGCCGCGGCATCCACCGCGCTCCAGATGGCACGCACGGCCGCCGGCTCATGACTACGGGTGAGCAAGCGGCACGCTGTCCCAGTAACCCTTGGTCATGCTCAAAACCCGACGCATGCCGTTGGGCAACCGTCGAAACATCCGCCCCAACCGGTAGCCGAGATACTTGGCGGCATTGCGGACCACCACCTCCGGTACCAGCCACGGGGCGACCGCGCCCATGTAGCGCAGCTCGGAGACTACGAAGCGGGTGCCCTCCCCTTCCGCGGCGCCCAGGTGTTGTATCAGCTCCGGCAGTTGGGCATGCAGTACGCCCATGTCGAAATAACGCTGCATCTCTTCGATGATCGAGTAGTCATGCGAGTGTCGGACGAGCGCATCGGCACGGTAACTCACGGCCCAACCCGACATGAGCATGCGCAGGGCCACGTGCGTGTCTTCCCCGAGAATCAGCTCACTCGGGAAGCCGCCGCACTCACGGAGGGCTTGCATGCGATACGCCGCAAACGAGTTCGAGATATACGCGGTCTTGATCCCCAAGCGGGGGGCGTCCGCAAGTGTGCGCACCGAGCTGCCCTGCGGGTAGTTGAAAAGCGCGTTATGGCTTTCGAAGGGGCGCGCATTGTGATGTGGTAACTGCCTGCCGTATGCTGCGCCCACCCTGGAGTTGGCGAAGGCGCCCAGCAGTGCCGTCAACGATCCGGGTCCTTCGATGATCGCATCGTGGGTGAGGAAGATCGCGAAGCTTTTGCCATGGCAGAATTGATCTACGGCTGCCTGGCGCGTCCGGCCATGATTGAAAGTACCGGGATCGATACGCTGGAGCTCGAAACCATGATCAGTGGCAACCGCATCGCTGCCGTCTGTCGATGTCGAATCCACCACCACGACGAGCGAAGGATCGGGAATCGAGCGATGCAGCGCAGCTGCAGCCTCGCGCCAACGCGCACCCCCATTACGGAGGGGTACGATGATGCGGGAATCGTGTAGTGCGTTACCGTCGGGCAGCATGCCGCGATCTTAGCGATCCGGCACGACATAATTCCATGACGCGGTAGAAAGAACGCAATGGTGGCGAATCTGGAGCAGGCCCGCGCGCCCGCCCACACAACAGCGGTACTCATACCCTGCCACAATGAGGCAGCCGCCATCGGCGAGGTCGTACGCAGCTTCCGGAAGCACCTACCCGCGGCTGCAATCTACGTTTACGACAACGCCTCCAACGACAACACGGCAGACATCGCACGCGAAGCCGGCGCTATCGTCCGCCGGGAGCCACTGGTCGGGAAGGGCAACGTCGTGCGCCGGATGTTTGCCGATATCGACGCCGATATTTACGTGATGGTCGACGGCGACAACACGTACGACCCGGCAATCGCGCCAAGGCTGATCGAGCACCTCGTGAACGACGGTCTCGACATGGTGAACTGTGCACGTCTGCCGGTCGGCGACGGCGTGTACCGCCCCGGACACAGGCTGGGTAACCGACTGCTGACCGGTCTCGTTGCCCGCGTGTTTGGTAACCGTTTAACGGACATGCTGTCGGGCTACCGGGTGATGTCCCGCCGCTTCGTGAAATCCTTCCCAGCGCTGTCCACTGGGTTTGAGATTGAGACGGAGATCACAGTGCATGCCCTGGAGCTGCGGGTACCCATCGACGAGTTGAGTGCCTCGTACATCAGTCGTCCACGCGGCTCGACGAGCAAGCTGCGCACGGTCGGTGACGGCATGCGCATTTTGCGCGTGATTGTGCACCTGGTGAAGGAAGAGCGGCCGCTGCAGTTTTTCTCCGGCATCTTCCTGATTCTGGCAGCGACCTCGCTGGGCCTGGGCATACCGGTGGTCTTTGAGTTCCTCGCCACAGGTCTCGTGGGACGGTTGCCCACGGCGGTGCTGGCGACAGGTCTGATGATCCTGGCATTTCTCAGCCTGTTCTGCGGCCTGGTGCTCGACACGGTTACGCGCGGGCGGCGTGAGCTGAAGAGATTGGTGTATCTCGCTACCGGCGCGCACGAATAACCCACATTCGACACGTGCGCGAGGTCACGCCTCGCGGCGCCCCTCATCTTGCATAATGCAGGAAACGAGGAGTCCGCCGATCGTGCTTTCCGCCTTGCCCGTCGTGCGGTCCAGGCCCGCTCGCATACTGTTCCTGACCAGCGCAGCGGCCACCGCCGGCATCCTGCTCTGGGCCCAGTACTATGTTGGATCCTACGGTTCCATCTACCTGGCGCGCATCTTTTACCTCCTCTTCATCACACTCGACTGCCAGGCCGCCGCCGCGCTGCTACTGATCCTGATAGCGGCGGCGCTGCTGCCTGACCGGACCGGTTCACGCACCCTCCTGCGCTGGATCGGCACGCACCCGGGCGGGATCGCCTTCGGCACGGGACTCGTTCTATGCGCCGGCACGCTCCTGGTGTACCAGAATCATCCACTCGCGATGGACGAGTACGCGCAGTTGTTCCAAAGTCAGGTGTTTGCCTCAGGACATCTGACCGGACACTTCCCACCTGCGCTGCTCGACTGGCTGGTGCCTCATTATTTCCAGAACATGTTCCTTTCGGTCTCGCACAGCTCCGGGGCGGTAGCCTCGGGTTACTGGCCGTCGTTCGCGCTGCTCTTGACACCGTTCACGCTGGTGGGCGCCTCCTGGGCCTGCAACGCCGCAGTTTCGGCATTGACCTTGGTCGTAGTGCACCGCCTCGCACTGCGTATGTTCGGCGATGTGGAGGCGGCCGGCCTTGCCGTGTTGTTCACACTCGCCTCCCCGGTGTTCTTTGCGAACGGGATTTCCTACTATTCAATGCCGGCTCATCTGCTGGCCAACGCGCTCTTTGCGCTCCTTTTGCTCGATCCAACGGGCCGGCGCGCGTTGCTCGCAGGTTTCATCGGGTCGATTGCGCTCACACTGCACAATCCGGTACCGCACATCCTCTTTGCCGTTCCCTGGCTCATCGTCGTGGCGAGACGCCCGGACGGGCCCCGGCTCCTGGGCCACCTCGTCATCGGTTACATACCTCTGTGCCTGCTGCTGGGTTTCGGTTGGTTCTGGTTCACCGGGGAATTGCGCCACGTGGATATCCCCGCCGCAACCGGTGCGGCCGCGACGAGCGGCGGCCTGAGCGGAATGTGGAAAACGCTTGCGGTATTCGCCATGCCCACATGGGGAGTATGGTTGGCAAGGCTGATCGGCCTGGCCAAGATATGCTTGTGGGCGGTCCCGGTGCTGCCGGTCCTCGCTGCCGCAGGGGCATGGAAGTGGCGTCATCACACACCGTCCAGGTTGTTTGTTGCCTCGGCCCTGCTGACTCTCGTCGGGTATCTGCTACTCCCCGTCGACCAGGGCCACGGCTGGGGCTATCGCTACTTCCACTCCGCGTGGATGGCTCTACCATTGCTTGCCGCAGGCGCGTTTACCGGAACCCCGGCACCCGTGCGACGAGCGGGCTTGTTCGAAAATGAGGACGCCCGCTCTTTTGGGGTGACATGCGCGCTTCTCACGCTGGTGTTTGGAGTCGGATTTCGTGCAGTGCAGATACATGACTTCATTTCGGACGATCTGCACCAGGTACCGGCCTATTCCGGCACCGAGCGGAGAATTGTGATCATCGATCCCAGTCCTTCTTTTTACGGGTGGGACCTCGTTCAGAACGACCCGTGGCTCCGAGGCGATGCCGTACGTATGATCACCAACGGAGCAGCGGCCGATGCTGCCATGATGCGCGCGCATTTTCCGGGACTGCACAAGGTGTACTTTGACCAATTCGGGTCCGTCTGGTCGGACGCGCCCCAACAGTTGCCGCGTGCAGCGCGCTGACCGATGACCCGTCTCGAGCTACCGGCGCTGGCTCTATGCGTGCTGTTGATCTGGATGCTGCAACATCCGTACGGCGGCCTGGTGCACGATTCCTGCTTGTATGCCCTGCTTGCGTTGGAGCGGATTCATCCGTCGACGCTCGCCACCGACGTATTCATCAAGTTCGGCTCGCAGGACGCTTACACCCTCTTCAGCCCGCTATACGCGTGGGCTATCCGCTTGCTGGACCTCGAGCCGGCGGCCGCGTTAGGCACGCTCCTGAGTCAAATAGTGTTTTTCGGCGGGGCGTGGCTTATGGCGCGACGCCTGATGTCCGCCAGACTGGCGCTTCTGGTTCTTGGCCTCCTGGCGGCCATTCCCAGCTTTTACGGCGCTGTGACCGTCTTTCGCTACTTAGAAGATTTCCTGACCCCCAGGGTTGTAGCGGAAGGGCTGACCCTCATGGCCGTGGCGGCCTGGCTCGGCTCCCGCAGGAAAACAGCCATTGTCCTCCTGGCCGCAGGCATGCTGTTGCATCCCATCATGACGTGCGCCGGGGTCGTTCTGTTGGTGCTGTTGTGCGGAGTCATCCCGCGTCCGCGCCTGGGCCTTGCGCTCGGAGCCGGCGCATTCGCGCTGTC
>Ga0070683_100002357_pt1 | contig 15000 bp, 11 predicted proteins | sample KBSC713LmetaG_FD_64662 | JGI IMG/M metagenome (GOLD analysis project Ga0070683, IMG submission 64662) | Corn rhizosphere microbial communities from Kellogg Biological Station, Michigan, USA - KBS C7.1-3L metaG | ecosystem: Host-associated > Plants > Roots > Rhizosphere ...
CGATCCCGAAGGTGCTGGTGCAGGCGGTGGTCGCCGCCGAGGATGCCGACTACTTCAAGCACGGTGGCGTCGATTACATGGGCATGGCGCGCGCGTTCATCACCAACGTGTTGCGTGGCCGAACGGCGCAGGGCGGATCGACGATCACGCAGCAGGTGATCAAAAACCTGTTGCTGACGCCCGAACGCAGCAAGAAGCGCAAGATCCAGGAGATCATCCTAGCGCGACGCCTCAGCGAGAAGCTGTCGAAGGAAGAGGTCCTCGCGCTCTACCTGAACCAGATCTATTACGGCCACGGCCGCTACGGGTGCGAGGAGGCGGCGCGCTACTTCTTCGGCAAGTCGGTGAGCGAGGTGAACCTGGCGGAGGCGGCGCTGCTGGCCGGCTTGCCGCAGAGCCCGGAGCGGCTGTCGCCGCGCAAGCACCCCGACGCGGCCAAGGCTCGCCAGCGCTACGTGCTGGGGCAGATGGCCGATCACGGCTTTATCGAGCGCAAGGAGGCGGAGCGCCTCGCGACGCAGCCGATCCGGCTGGCGCGTGAGACGGGCGCGGCGCGCGGCCTCGCCGCCGAGGAGGTCGACGTCGTCGCGCACGCGCTCGCCGACAAGATGGGCGAATCGGCGGCGTACGAGGTCGGGACGACGGTGACGACCACGCTGGACGCGAAGCTGCAGGAGCAGGCGCGCGTCTCGCTCGAGCGCGGCCTCGAGGATCTGGACGCGCGCCAGGGATTCCGCGGCCCGTCGGGGCACGTGGCCGGCAAGACGCTGGACGCGCAGCGCCGCGAGCTGGGCAAGAGCTACGCGAAGTTCCTAAAGGGGTCGGAGATCGTCGAGGGGATCGTGCTGCGCTTCGAGAAGGACACGACGAACAGCCCGAAGCTGGGCAAGCTGTTCGTCGACGTCGGCGCCGGCGTCCCCGCGCACGCGCCCGCGCCCCCGCCCACCGCGCCCGCCGGCAAGGGCAAGGCGGCGCTGAAGGTGAAGGCGCCGGCCCCGCCGCCGCTGCCCGCGCCAACGCGCGAGGGCGTCGTCGACTTCAGCCTCGAGCCGCGCTACGCGAAGGGGCCGAAGCCGATCGCCGATCGCTTCAAGCCCGGCGATCTGGTGCGCGTGCGTCTGTCCGAGGATCGCCCGCACAGCGAGGACGGCCCGCTGCCGCTCGCGCTGGAGCTGGGGCCGCAGGCGGCGATGGTCGTGATGGATCCGACGACGCGCGAGGTGCTGGCGCTGGTCGGCGGCTACGACTACCACGCGGGCGGCTTCGATCGCTCGCAGCGCGCGCATCGCCAGCCCGGGTCGGCGTTCAAGCCGATCTTCTACGGCGCCGCGGTCGAGGCCCGTCGCATCACGCCCGCGACGATCCTCAACGACGCGCCCGAGGTCTACGAGCTGTGGAAGCCGCAGAACTACGAGAAGGAGGAGTTCCGCGGTCCGGTGCGCGTGCGCACCGCGCTGGCGCAGTCGATCAACACCGTCGCGATCAAGGTGCTGTCGGACGTCGGCCTCGACCAGGCGCGGGCGTTCGCGACGCGCGTGGGCGTGACGTCGCCGATCCAGAAGGACGTCGGGCTGTCGCTGGCGCTCGGGTCGCTGGTGATGACGCCGCTAGAGCTCGCCAACGTCTACTGCACCTTCGCCAGCGGCGGGATCGTCGGGCAGCCGGTGTCGATCCGCGCGCTGGGCGGCGAGGCGCAGCCGCCCGCGCAGCTCGCGCCGACGCTGAAGCCCGAGGTCGCGTACGTGATGGTGTCGCTGATGCGCAGCGTGGTCGAGGAGGGCACCGCCCACGCGGCGATCGCGGGCAAGCTCCGGCGGCCCGCGGCGGGCAAGACCGGTACGTCCAACGATCAGCGCGACGCCTGGTTCGTCGGCTTCACGCCCGATCTGCTGGCGGCCGTATGGGTAGGCTTCGACGACATGCACAAGCTCGGACGCGGCGAGACGGGCGGCAAAGCGGCGGCGCCGATCTGGGCTGACTTCATGGCGAAGGCGCTCGCCGGCCGGCCGACGAAGGACTTCGCGCAGCCGCCGGGCATCGTCGTCCAGCGCATCGACAAGGCGAGCGGCCTGCTCGCCGCCGCCGGCCAGGAATCGAACACGCTGGACGAGGTCTTCATCGACGGCACCGCTCCCACCGAGCACGCCGCCGCCGGCGGCGGCGAAGAAGCCAGCCCCGACAAGCTCTTGCTCGACAACTAGAGGCCCGCGCTCGCGGCGCGGTCGCAATTTGTCGGGGGGGAGACGCTCCAGCGCGATCCCCAGTTGTTGCATTTGCGGTCGCGGGTCTATCACGGGACGTATGACGAGAACGTTTCCATCGAAGGCGGCGCTGGTCTTCCTCGTCGTCGTTGCAGCTTCGTGCGCTGATCTGGAAGCCGACGTCGATCCCAGCGCCGACGCCGTCGTCGCGGGCGGCAGTGCAAAGGGCGCGATCCCAGCCGGGCTGCCGTCGCGGGAGTTGGTGGGCCTCTTCGAGGACACAGGCGCGACGTGGATGAAGACCAGCGGCGCAGCGTGGGACGTGCGCTACCGCTACTTCACGAAGGGCTGGGTCAACAACTGGGGTTTCGGCGCGTACGACGGCTCGTGGGGTCTCGGCTACATGCGCGAGTGCGACAGCCAGCGCTTCATCCCCGCGGTCCAGTACTACCAGATGAACGGCGAGGCGGGCGGCGGCGAGTCGGCCTTCCTGGCGAAGGTCCAGAACGCGACGACGATGAAGTCCTACCTCGGTGACTTCAAGATCCTGATGCAGCGGGCGAAGGACTTCGGCAAGCCGGTGATTATCCTGCTCGAGGCCGACGGGTTCGGTTTTCTCCAGCAGCAGACGTCGGGGAACAGCGCCGCGTACGCCGCGATCAAGGACAGCGGTGTCGCCGAGCTGGCGGGCCTGCCCAACACCGTCGCGGGTTGGGGCCTCGCGTTCCTGCAGCTTCGGAAGTCCGTCGGCGCGAACAACGCGATCCTCGGCATCCACATCTCGGGCTGGGCGAGCGGCAAGGACATCGCGTACGGCTCCGTCACCGATTCGCTGCAGCCCGAGGTCGACAAGGTCTACAACTTCCTCGCGCCGTTCGGCCTGGCCGCCAACGTGACCGGCGCGACCTGGGACGTCCTCGTCGGCGATCCTCTGGACCGCGACTCCGACTACTACGTCCTCGTGCAGGGCCAGAACCGCTGGTGGGACGCGAGCGACAGCGCCTCGATCAACTCGAAGAGCTTCAACCGGTACGCCGAATGGGTGCGCCTGTGGAACGTCAAGGCGGTCAAACGCTGGATCCTCTGGCAGATCCCGCTGGGGAACTCGAATCACCGCAATGTCGCGAACGACGGGACCGCGCGCGCCGGGTACAAAGACAACCGGCCGGAGTACTTCTTCGCTAGCGGCACCGCGCACATGGCGAAGTTCGCCGACAACGGCGTGATCGGGCTGCTGTTCGGCGCGGGCGCGGGCGGCCAGAGCTCGTACCAGAACGACAACTACACCGACGGCCAGCTGTTCATGAAGAGCCGGGCCGGCGCGATCCTGAACGCGGGCGGCGTCACGCTGGCGACGGGCGGGGCGACCGGAGCCGGCGGGGCCACCGGCGCCGCCGGGACCACCGGCGGCGGCGGAACGACAGGCACTGCCGGGCGAGGGGGCACGACGGGAACCGGCGGCACGACGGGCACGGGTGGAACGGGCGCTGCCCCCGCGGACACCGCGCAATACAACTTCGAAGGCACTGCCCAGAGCTGGGCGATTTCGGGCGCGCCGCTGACGGGTGCGGCCAGCGCGACGACGCGCGCCTTCGCCGGCACGCGCGCGCTCGCCGTCAGCGTCGGCGGGAAGGGCACCGCGACCGTGGCCGTGTCGTCGCCATCAGCCGGGCCCGGCAAGGTCGTCACGTTTCACCTCTGGGTCCCGTCGGGAAGCGGCATCTCGTCGCTGCAGCCGTTCGTCCTCCAGGGCGCCTCGGGCAACTGGACGTGGACCGGCAACTGGCGCGCCATCTCCTCGCTGACCGCGAACGCGTGGAACACCGTGCAGGTCGCCGTCCCCGCGAACGCGGCGCCGCTGGCCCAGCTCGGCGTCGAGGTGGCGACCAGCACGAGCTGGACCGGCACCCTATACGTCGACACCGTCGGCTGGTGACTCGCCGCACTCGCGCGAGGCGCGCGAGTGCGAGTGCGGCTACCTGAAAAAACTAGCGGCCGCTCAGGGCGACGGCGCGGATGCGGACGGCGACGCGGTCGATCTCGTCCTTCGTGGCGCCCGCCCTCGTCAGCTCGACGCGCAACGCGCCGATCGCCTTGTCGACGCCGGCCTTGAAGCCCGTCTCGTAGCCCGCCTCGCGGCCGGCGACGAACTCGGGGCTGCCCGCGTACGTGCCCGTGTTGCGCTCGTTCACCGGGACGGGCCCGCTGTGCTCCCGCAACGTGCCGCCGCGATCCAGGTTCGTCGGATCATCGTCGAAGGAGTCCGGAGCGTCGTCGTCGGGTGGCACGTGCTCCCCGAGTCTACGTCACTCGCGGATCGGTGTCGCCTTGAGAGCGGCCTTGCCGTCTTTCACGTAGACGCTGAACCGAACGGTGCGGCAGCCGTGCTTCGCGACCAGGCTGGCCTTGTTGTCGCGCAGCTTCTGCAGGAACTTGTCGCGCGTCAGGCCGACCGTCGACTCGCCGCAGTCACGCTTCTTGGCGAGGAAGTCGTCGAAGATGTGGCGGAAGTGCGCCTCTTCTTCCTCGTCGGCGTCATAGGGCACGACGCGCGTCGCGTCGTGATCGGTGCCCTTCTCGGGCGGCGGCGGCTCATACGGCGGTGGTGGGGCGCCCCAGGCCGATGGCTTGGTCGTGCCGGGCAGCGGCAATCCGGGGTCACCTCCGCCGGCGGTCAACATCGTCGGTCCGTCGTCGACAACGGTGCTCGCGCTGCTGTTGTTGCTCGAGCCGAAGCCGAGGGACGCCGCGCTGAACGGCTGCGGCGCCGCGAAGCTGGGCGCCGGGGGCGGCGAGAAGGTGGGCAGCGGCGGCGCCGAGAACGACGGTGGCGGGGGCGGCGCGAACGCCGGCGGCGGCGGTGGCGAGAACGCGGGCGATGTGCCCCCCGCGAACGCCGAATCCGAGGCAGGCAGGTCGAACGTGCTTCCGCCCGACGGGCCGAGGATCGCGTTCAGATCCTTGCCCGCCACCTCGGAACGCTGCGTCGGCGCGTGCGTGAAACGTTCGATGGCGGCGTTGATGTCGCGGGCCAGCCCGCCGACCTTGCCGCCGTAGCTGCTGTCCTGGACCTTGTGGACGTCGCCCGACGCCAGCTTCTGAAGCTCGCGGCGCAGGCGGCCGATCGGCGATTCGACCTCCAGACGCTGCAGGAAGAGGCCCACGAAGATCGCCGCGAACATGCCGCCCGCGAGCGACAGCCACGGGAACTGGCCCCACTTCAGATCGTCGGACGTCGCGTTCGCGAACAGCGCCGCGATCCCGCTGTTGGCCGGGTGCTCGCCGATCAGCGCGTAGTACGCCTGCTGCTCGCCGGCCTGGCCGGGGAAGGGCGCCGCGACGACGATCAGGTCCCGCTTGCCGACGGTGATCGTGATCGGCTGCGTGCGCTTCGCCGTCTCGATCTCCTTCGTGTGGCGTGAGATCAGCTCGGGCAGCCCGTCCATCTCGCCTGGGCCGCGGGACGAGGCGATCACCTTCCCGCGCAGCAGCAGCGCGACGTCGACGTCGAGGTTTCGCTTGAGGCGCTCGACCAGCGCCGGGCCGGTCTCGGCGCTGACGTACACCGCGCCGACGATCCGGTCGCGGTTCTTCGACAGCACGGGCGCGGCGGCGAGCCGCTGCAGCCGCCCGTTGACGCCCCACACGTCGTCGGACAGGTAGCCGCGCAGCGCGTCCGAGATGATCTCGGCGCCGCCGATGTAGTCGCCGTATTCCTTCTCGTTCTCGCCGACGCGCGCGATTACGCGGCCCTTGGTGTCCAGCGCGACGATCGAATCGATGCCGCCGCTGGCCAGGTCCGGGATCAGCGTGCGGAAGCGGTCCTGGATCGTGCGGTGAATGACCGTGTACTCACCGGACCCGCGCGACGCCGCGTCCAGCGACTCGGCGATGATCGCGTCACGGCCCAGCTTGCCGACGTGGTCGATCCACTTGTGCGCGTCGACCTTGAACATCTGCTCCGCGGCGTACTGGGCGCGGTCCAGCCGCTGGCCCTCGAGAGCGCCCATCCGCCGTTCGAAGGGGCGGGGCGCGATCACCGCGAACGTCGCGCCGATCGCGGCCGCGAGCGCGAGCAGGATGAAGAAAATCTTGGACAGGAACATTAGGGTTTCCTCACGCTACTCGGCCGCCTTGGCCTCTTGCTCTGCCTTCTCGCGGTCCCGCTGGGAGACGACCTTGATGGTCAGCTCTTCCTTGCCCAGCGTCGCGGTGTCCAGCTGCTGCTCGGCGACCCACTTGCCGCGCGCCCAGACCTTCAGCGTCGCGGTGCTGTCAGGGACGTTGGCGATCGAGAAGCTGCCCTTGTCGTCGACCGCGGAGAAGTACGTCGTCCCGACGACCAGCACGCAGATCATGATGTGCGGGTACTCGCTGTCGCGGATGACGTACTCGCCCAGGGCGTCGAAGCGCTGGCGGCGCGTCTGTCCGGGCGACAGCGTCTCCAGCTGCATCGCGGTCGGCTTGTCGGGCGTCGACAGCTCGTGCCGGACCTTGCCGGTGTTCTTCAGCTCGATGACCGAGCCCGGCCCCGTGATCAGCAGGCGTGGCCGCGCGTCCAGCCCGCCCAGCTCGATGGTGATCGTGCGGGCGGACGGCGCGTGCGCGCCCTTCACGTTCTCCAGCACGACCACGGTCTCTGCCTTGGCGCCGCCGGCGGTCTGAACGGGAACATTTCCGTTCTCGAGACGCCAGTAGCCATGGTAGAGCCGCGTCGACCGGGACGCGTCGGGCATCTTCACCGTGCCGCGCACCGTTCCGGCATGGGCGGCGGCAACGTGCGCCAGGGAAATGGCGGCGGCGACGAGCAAACTGGAGACGCGGGAGACGGGGTTCCGCAGTGTCTTCATTCGACGGCCAGAGCGGGGGGCAGTTTATGGGTTCAACACGAGCGTCGGACCCAGGAAGGCGCGAGGAATGCAGCAGGCTAGCCCGCGCAATTCCTCATTGTCAACGGGTCCTTGCGCGATTTTCGGCGCGACCCGCGTGTGGCGCAACAGCGGTGGGGCCGGCTCAGACCTTGGGCGCGTTCATTTCGGGTAGCAAGAAAACCCTTTCCTTCACGGCGAGGGCAATCTGGTCGCGGCGCAAGCGCGCGAGCAGGCGCTTGCGCAGCTCGTGTCCGGCCAGCCCCTGCGCCTCGACGTCCCGCGCGTCGACGGCGCAGTTCCAGACCTGGCCGGCGACGCTGATGTCGGCGAGGCGCACGGCCGGCTTGCCGTTCTTCAATTCGGGCAGATCGGCGACGGCGCGGGCGAGCTCCTCGTTCAGCGCGCGCTCGACGGCGTCCGCGTCGGCGTCGGCCGCGACGGTCAGCGTGACCGTCATCGTGACGTTGGCGATCGGCAGGTGGAAGTTCGTCAGGATCGCCTGCGACAGCTTCTGGTTCGGGATCACGACGATGTTGTTGGCGGACGTGCGCAGCCGCGACGAGCGCCAGCCGATCGTCTCGACGAAACCCTCCGCGCCCTCGACCAGCTTGATGTAGTCGCCGGGGCGCACCGGCCGATCGGCGAGCAGGTGCAAGCCTGCGAAGAAGTTGGCGAGCGTGTCCTGCAGCGCGAGCGCGACCGCCAGCGAGCCGATGCCCAGGGTCGTCAGCAGCGGCGCCACCGGGACGCCCACCGATTCCAGCGCCATGATCAGCGCCATCACGGTGACGCCGATGCGGACGATGCCGCGGGTGACGCCCAGCGCGGGCCGGACGTTGGGATTGCGCGCGGCGTACTCGGTCAGCGCGGCGACCGCGACGCGCGACAGGCCGAGCGCGCACGCGATCACGAACGCGATGTCCAGCGTGGCGCTGAGCCAGCGGCCGGTGCGGCCGGGCAGGGCCACCTCCGGCAGCACGAGCATCATCCCGCCGATCAGGACCGCGGCGCCGATCGGAATGCCCAGCGACGGCAGCGGCGTCGTGTCGGCGCGGTCGCCGTGACGGCTGGTCAGCCAGCGCGTGGCGGCGGTGCGCACGAGCCGGTTGGCGATCGCCGACACCACCAATAGCCCGACCAGGAAGACGGGCACGACGACGACGGGCGGCGCGTCGATGTCGATTCCCGCCAGCCTCGTCATGGTCCGGGGTATATCCTTTCCCGTTTCTCATGGCTACGAAGCCCAGCAGGACATTAGAGACGTTTCCCAACCCGAAGCCGGAGCGCGATTACGTGATCCGCTTCGACTGTCCGGAGTTCACCTGCGTGTGCCCGAAGACAGGCCAGCCCGACTTCGCGACGATCCGGGTCGAGTACGTGCCCGACGCGCTCTGCGTCGAGCTGAAGTCCTGGAAGCTTTACCTCTGGTCGTACCGCGACGATGGCGCCTTCCACGAGGCGGTCACGAACCGCATCCTCGACGACCTCGTCGCCACCGTCAGCCCGCGCCGCGCCCGCATCGAAGGCGCCTTCAACGTCCGCGGCGGCATCGCGACCACCATCGTCGCCGAATTCCAGAAGTAGGCGCTCGGCGCTATCCGCTGCCTGCCTTCTAAGCGGGGCAGTGCTGCGGTCGCTGCACGGGTCCTGTCACTCCGGCCGCCTCCCCGCCGAAATTTTTTCGGCGAGTCGTGGTCTTACGCAAAGTTACTTTGCTCGGCAGGCGTTCGATCGGGACGGCTTCCCCGTCCCCGCGCCGAAAAAATCCCGTCGGGTCCCCTCCACCGTGCCACCCGTTCCGCTCCCTTCGCACTGCCGATAGGTCCGCGCGATCGTTTCTTTTTGAAGAGGGAGGACCGCTGCTCGGGTCGACGTACCGGCGGCGCAAAGCGAGCGAGGGGAGGCGCGATGGAGGGGCGGGGAGGCGGCCGGAGCGACAGGACCCCGGAGCGAGCGGTGCGCCGCCCCGCTTAGATCCGCCAGGAGAGCAGCGGGCCTAGAACAGCCAGGCGATGCCGGCTTTACCGCCGACGTAGCCGGCTTCGGCGCGCAGCGTGATGCCGTTGCCCAGCTTGTAGAGGAGGCCGGCGGTGCCGTCGGGGAACAGGTGGTTTCCGCCCGAGAGGCCGCTCGTCGTGCCGCCCTGCGTGTCGGAGTACCAGCCGAACGCGTAGCCGATCTCCACCTTCGGGTACACGGCGAAGTCGTCGGTGATCCAGAACTGCCACATCATGCCGACGACCGGGATGATCTCCGTCCAGTTGTAGCTGTACGCCGTGGTGCCGAAGGCGTAGTCGTAGTTGAAGCGCAGGATGTCGGCGCCGAACTCGAGCGCCCAGTAGTCGTGGAACTTGGTGCGCGTCAGCAGCTGCGTGATCGGCAGCGGGATCATGTAGCGCGCGCCCAGGCCGAAGCCGCCCCAGGGCAGCACGCCCCACACCGACGGTCCGGTCGGTCCGGGGGCGGCGCCGAAGGGCGACGGGCTCTTCGAGACCGCGGGGGCCGGCGGCGGCGCCTCGGCGGGCGGCGGCTGCGTCGCCGCCGGTTGTCCGTCGGCGGGCGGCGCGCCGGCGGGAGGCGGCTCCTGCGCGAACGCGGCATGAGTAGCGAGCACCCCGATCAAACCGACTGACAAAGCGAACGTGCGCATGAACCGTCTCCCCTCGTTTGGATTGATCCGCACACGACATCAAAAAGCAGGCGGCCGTGCAAGCAAACTCTCGCTCGTGCTAAGCACGGGCCGCATGACTTCACCGACCAACCCCAAGAAGCGGGCGCTGATGCCGTCCGGCAAGCTGCGGCAAACGCTGCGCGGACACGGACATCACCTGTCGCCCATCGTGCAGATAGGGAAGGGCGGTGCGTCGCCCGCCGTCCTCAGGCAGGTCGAGCAGGCGCTCGACGATCACGAGCTGGTGAAGGTGCGCGTCGACGCGGACAGCCCCGACGATCGGTTCGCGGCGGCCGACGCGCTTGGCGCGCTCGCGGGCGTCGACGTCGTGCAGGTCGTCGGGCGCGCGATCCTGATCTACAAGCGGCATCCGCATCACCCCCGATATGAGGGCAAGCGCGCGAAGTCTCCTGCCGCCAGGGGCGGTGCTCCGCTACAATCCAGCACCCACCATGGAAATCGGCGCAAAAAAAGCGGTCACGTTTCATTACAGCCTGAAGGACGACGACGGAAACGTCCTCGATAGCTCGGACGGCCGCGCGCCTCTGACCTACCTGCACGGCGAGGGCAACATCGTCCCCGGCCTGGAGAAGGCGCTGGACGGAAAGAAGCCCGGCGACGAGGTGAAGGCGACGGTGCCGCCGGCGGAGGGGTACGGCGAGCGCAACGAGGAGAACATCCTCAACGTTCCACGGCGGCGGCTGCCCGAAGGAAAGATCGAGCCGGGCATGAGCCTGCACATGCGCACCGAGCAGGGCCAGGTCCTGGCGACCGTCAAGGCGGTCAAGGGCGACTATGTCACCATCGACGCGAACCACCCGCTGGCGGGCATGACGCTGCACTTCGACGTGAAGGTGGTCGAGGTGCGCGACGCGACGGCCGAGGAGCTGGAGCACGGGCACGTGCACGGCGCCGGCGGCCATCACTGAGGTCGGCCGCGGCGTGCGGTATGGACTGGCGCTGATTTTCGGCGGTGTCGTCGCCGCCGTCGCCTGCAGCTCCGACGGCGGCGGAGGCGCCGGCGCCACGGGCGGGACGAGCGCGGGCGGGACGTCCGGTGTCGCCGGGACGAGCGCGGGCGGGACGTCCGGGGTTGCCGGGACGAGCGGCGGGACCGGTGGCACTGGCGCGATCGGCGGCAGCGACGGCGGAACCGCGGCGCCCGGTGGCAGTGGCGGCAGCGTCGTGCTGTCAGGTCTGGGCGGCAGTCGCGGCGGCGGTAGCGCGGCCTGCCCCAGCGGAACAACCGGCGCATCCGGGCACGGAGGCGGCCTGGATGGGGCGGGCGGCACGAAGTCGTGCGGCATGGGAATCCTGTTCGGCGAGGCCTGCGTCACCAGGACGTGCTCGGCCGCGGGCGGTACGGGCGGGAGCAGCGGCACCGGCGGCCAGGGCGAGGTATGCGGCGACGTTCAGGGCGTGTGTACGCTGGGCGGGATCGTTTACTGCGCGCCGTGCGGCGACCCCGGGCGGATCTGCTGCGCGGGTGGTACCTGCGTGGGGGGCGGTTGCTGTGTCGCCGACAGATGCCAGCCCGAAGGCTCGGCGTGCGGGTCCGCGGGGACCTGCTGCGCCGGCCTGTGTTCCAGCTGAGGCGTCAGCGCTGGGCCAACACCGACGGCGCGAGGATCGTGCCCTCGAGGCGGGCGCCGGTGAAGTCGGCGCCTTCGAGGCGCGCGCCCACGAAGTCAGCGTAAGCGAGGTTGGCGCGGGCGCACCGGACGTTGCGCAGATCGGCGTCGCGCAGGCACGCCCAGGGCAGCTCGGCGTCGACCGCGCGCAACCCGACCAGCGATGCGCCCGTCAGATCGAGGCGCTGCTTCGCCGCCGGTGACAGGGTGAAGTCGGCGAGCAGCGCGAGCGCGAGCTGCCGCCGTCCCATCTCGTCGGCCGACACGTGCGGCGCGCGGCGCAGGTAGGCCGTCAGCACGCCGGCGATGCGGCGGTGCTCGGCGCGGCCGCGGCGCGCGTTCACGATCAGCTCGGTGAAGCCGCGCTGGCGCTCGTCCCCGTTGGCGCTGTCGAGCAGGCGCTGCGCGCGCTCGAAGTGTGCGGCCAGGCGTTGCCGCCGCCAGTACGCCGTCGTCGCCGCAACGACGACCAGCATGAACAGCCCGATCGGCTTGCCGAGGACGTGGCCGGCGAGATCGCCGAGGATCGCGTCGGCGCCGAACAACGCGATGACCGCGACGACCAGCGCGATCGCCGTCGGGACCAGCAGCAGGATCCCGATGACCAGGCCCTTGCGGCCGCCGAGCCAGACGGGGCCGCCATCTTCGGCCCCGTCTTCGAATCGGCTGATGCGACCGACGATCGCATCTTTGAGCTCACCCACCTTCCACCTTCCACCTTCCACCTTCCACCTTCCACTCCGCCACCCGTCGCGGCGTCGCCGCCGCCCGCCGCTACTTCTTCTTTTTCTTGCCCTTCGCGGCCTTGGCGGGCTTCGCCTTGCCCTTGCCGCCTTTGGCGGCGGGGGCGGGGGCGGCCTCCTCGGGCGGGGGCGCTTCACCGGCGGGCTCGGCAGCGTCGGCCGCGCCCTTGTTCATGATGATCGCCGCGGTCACGCGCGTCTCGCCGAGCAGGTCGCGCGCGCCCGGCAGGCGGACCGCCTTCTCGTCGCGCTCGATCTGCTTGTCGAGCTTCTCGATGCACTCCTTGCAGTCCTTCGTCCCCAGGCGCGCCAGGGCGAACAGGATCGCCTGGTGCACCGGGTAGCGCTCCGGGACCTGCGTCGTGATCGGCTTCATCGCGTTCAGCAGCAGCGGCACGCCCTTCTTCGAATCGCCGGAGAACGCGATCGCGAACGCCGCTTTCTCCGAACGCTCCCACGACGGATCGTTCAGCTTCTTGCCGTAGCAGTTGAGGTCGCGGTCGCACTCGTTCGCGACCTGCAGGCGATCGAGCGCGCTGCCGAACACGCCCTGGACGGCGGTCTCCTTCTCGGCCAGCGACTTGAACGGCTCGTAGGTGTCCTTGCCGCCGATGCGCGCGAGCGCGATCGCCGAGCTGGCGCGCAGGTCCGACGCCTTCTGGCCGCCCGTCGTCACGTAGCCGGTCTTCGCGACATCGAGCAGCGTCGGCACGGCGCGCCGGTCGCCCGACAGGTAAAGCGCGTCGGCCGCCGAGGCGCGCTCGGCGGGGTCGGCCTTCGCGTCCTTCAGATCGGCGAGGATCGCCTCGACCGCCGCGGGCGACGCGATGTAGCCGAGCGCGATCAGCGCCGACCGGTGCTCGTCGCCGCGCGCCTTCTGGTGCAGGCGCGCCGCCAGGGCCGGGACCGCCTTCTTGGCGCGCAGGTCGCCGAGGATGATGGCCGCCTTGTGCGGGACGACGCCCGGCGTGCCGACCGGCGGGGGCTCCTCGAACTTCAGCTTCGCCGCCATGTCCTGAATGTCGGGGTTCTTCTCCTGCAGCAGCTGGATCATCGGATCGACAGCGGGCTGGCCGATGCGCACGAGCGCCAGGCGGCACTCCTGGAAGATGCCGGTGCCACGGCCAGTCATGAACAGGCCCTTGATGAGCGCCGGGATCGCCTGCGGGTCACGGAACTCCGCCAGGCCCAGCGCCGCCTTCTGGTTCAGAAGGAAGTCCTGCTCGTCGGCCGACGTGGTGAGGATCTTCATCAGCGTCGGCACGGCGCGCTTGTCGCCGATCCGCACCAGCGCGCGCATCGCCGCGATGCGGGCGTTGTTCGCGCGCGACTTGACCGGCAGCTCCTTCTCGGCGGCCTTGATCAGCGTCGGGACCGCCTCGGGGTCCTTCATCTCGCCGAGCGCGCCCGCGGCGATCGTCGCCCGGTCGAAGTCGTCGTCCGTGTAGTCCAGCGCCTCCAGCAGGATCGGCTTCGTGCGCGGATCCAGGTAACGCGCCAGCGCCTCCAGGTGCTCGGGGCGCTTCGTGTCCTTGAACAACTCGATCAGCGCCGGCACCGCGGGACGCGCCTTCTCGATGTCCATGTTCGCGAGGTGATCGAGCGCCTCTTTCTGCGTGCGCAGGTTCTTGAGCTGCTTGGCCCACGTCAGCGGGTCATTCGGATCGCCCTGGCAGGCTGAAAACGTGCAGAGGGCGAGGGCCAGGCCGAAGGCGGGGGCAACGAGCGAAATGCGCATGGGATCCTTCCGATGAGTGAACGGACGAGCTTCGAAGCGCCGTGAGCAGCTTCGAACGCCAGAATTAAAGAGAGAACGGGCCAGAAAAGCAAACGGCCGGTCCCCTGGTGGTGGGAGACCGGCCGTCCGTGTTCGATGGGTCAGGCGCGTGCTAGCGCGGTCCGCTAGGGCGCAGGGGCTGCACCGCCACCCTTGACCTTCGGGATGACGGCGAAGTTGACGTTCTGGTAACCGGCGACGCTGATCGAGTACATGATCTTTTTGAGGACCTTGAACTCGACGTTCTTGTCCGACTGAACGATCGCGATGCCGTTGAACTCCTCTGAGGGGTGGAGGAGCTTGTAGTTGTTCTTCAGCGTGACGAGCTTGTCGTGAAGCTCCGCGATCTTGAAGTCACCGGTCGCGGAATCCTTCTGCAGCTCGTCAGCCGTCGCCACCTGCGAGCCGTCCAGCGTGACGACATCCTTGCTGACGCCGACCACCGGCGCGCGCTCGAGATCCGTCCAGTTCTGGGCGTCCGGCAGCACGATGTTCTTCTGAACGAACAGGATCTCGCCCGTCGCCGAGAAGGACATCAGGAGGAAGATGACCAACATCGTCATCATGTCGATGTACGCCACCAGGTTGAGCGCGGCGTACGAGCTCTTGCGCCCGGCGTGCCCGAGCTTGGCCGAGGCCACCTCGAGTTTGACCGAGTTGAAGAGATGCGCGTGAGGTGCGTGGATAGGCATTCGTCAGGTCCTCGCTAGATGCCGGCGCCGCCGGCGTCTATCAATGAAACGTCGGGGAACCTCGCGGTCATTGCCGCGTCCATGGTTCTGACCAGCGTCTCGAACTTGATCGTGTCTTCCGACGCGACCTGGATGTCGGTCTTGTCGGGGTGACCGTCCTTGATCTTCTTGAGCTCGTCGGCGAGCTTCTCGAAGTCGTAGGACTCACCCTTCTTCGGGATCGGCTGCTGATCCTGATCGGCGACGAGGTTGAACCCTTCGCCGTTCACCAGCACGATCAACTTGAAGACCTTTTCCGGCGGCGTGTCCTCACCAGCCTGGCCCTGACCCTTCTGGTGCACGTTGAGGCGCGCCAGCTGGGACCAGACCGCGGTGATGAGGAGGAACGCCACCATGCAGGTCAACAGGTCGATA
>Ga0070683_100002359_pt1 | contig 14997 bp, 14 predicted proteins | sample KBSC713LmetaG_FD_64662 | JGI IMG/M metagenome (GOLD analysis project Ga0070683, IMG submission 64662) | Corn rhizosphere microbial communities from Kellogg Biological Station, Michigan, USA - KBS C7.1-3L metaG | ecosystem: Host-associated > Plants > Roots > Rhizosphere ...
AAGAACCGCTTCGCAGGCAATTAGTAATGTCATCATGCCCCTGTTATTAGAGGCTGGCGAAGACGGGGGTTTTGAACGCATGGTTTGGCACCAAATCCATTTAAGAAGTGGTATCTACATGTTCAAGGGTGCACTAACTAATTTTTATTTAAGTGAACGATTCAACCTCAAGTATACTGACCTGAATTTGCTTATTGCAAGCCAACGCTAAGTTTTTAACCTTCCTTTACTTATCAAGTTTAATATTCAAACAGCCAGGGCTGCTGGCAGCGTTGTATTCCCATCTTTTGAAAAATTTATTATTTAAATGTTTGTTTTAATTAAACGTTTGTTTAATTTTGCTCCCTTTATTTAGTTATGGAGTATAACGACAAACAAATTCAGATAATGGAGGCAGCCGAAAAGTTGTTTGCAGAGCAGGGTTTCGCGGGCACTTCTGTAAGAGATATTGCAGAAGCTGCCAACGTTAACCTGGCTATGATATCCTACTATTTTGGGTCAAAGGAAAAACTATTGGAAGCTATGTTTCTTCACCGTGGTGCCGATTTCAAACTACAATTGGAGAGCATTTTGCAGAACAAAAATCTTTCTCCAATGCAGAAGGTGGAAAGACTAATTGAGGATTATATCGAGAAAATATTTAAAAAACAGTGTTTCCACAAGATCATGACCAGGGAGCAAATGGTGAGTGGTTCAAGTTTTATAACTGACCAGATTCACCAACTAAAACAAAAAAATTCGGCACTGATTAAAGAACTCATTAATGAAGGGCAAAAGGCGGGTCACTTCAAAAAGAATATTGACATTTCATTTTTGATGATGACATTAACCGGAACGATAGGTCAATTGGTAACAACACAACATTATTATCGAAAGGCCAACAATCTTGAATCAATTCCTGATGATGAATTTGAAAAATTAATCAAGAAAAAACTGAGCGCCTATTTAAAAAACCTATTTAAAGCAGTTTTGACTTATGAAGTATAGAATAAAAATTATTTTGACTGTTTTGTCAATCACCTTTCTTGCTTTTGCACATGCACAAGACAAAAGGCCTGTTACATTAAATGAAGCTATTGACCTGAGTATAAAAAACAGTAAACAATTAAAAGTCGACCGTGCCAGGATTGAGCAGGTGTCGGCGCAGGTGAAGCAAGCAATTCAAAAAAGGTTACCTGATGCCTCTGTGACAGGGTCCTATATTTATTTAAACAACCCGATAGTTAATTTAAAAACGAAAAACAACAGTAATGGCAATGGCGGTAGCGCCCCTGCCGCGCCCAAGGTCAACCAGGCCGCATATGGCATTTTGAATGCTTCATTGCCGTTGTATGCTGGCGGAAGAATTCGTTATGGAATTGAATCATCAAAATACCTGGCTCAGGCTGTAGAACTTGATGCAGAAAATAACAAAGAAGAAGTAATCGAAAATACAATTGAAGCATACATCAATTTGTACAAGTCAGAGACCGCGGTTAAGTTATACAATGAAAACTTATTACAGGCAGAGCAACGGGTCAAGGAATTTGCCAACCTGGAAAAAAATGGCTTGCTCGCACGAAATGATTTATTGAAAGTTCAACTGCAGGCATCGAATGTAGAATTGGCATTACTTGATGCCCGAAATAATTGGGAGCTGGCGAACGTAAATATGGACCTGATGCTGGGTATTCCCGAAAGCACCATTCTCGTTTCAGACTCTTCGATCATCAGTCAAAATTTTTCTGTGAACACACTTGATGTGTATGTACAATCCGCACTAAAAAACAGAAAAGACATTGAAGCGTTGGGCTTAAGAAAGCAGGCTGCTGATGTAGGAGTAAGAGCTGTAAAGGGTGAGCTTCTTCCAAGCATTGCATTAACTGGCGGTTACATTGCCGCAGATGTTCCGGGCGTTTTAAGTATAGCAAATGCTGCCAATATTGGTTTGGGTATTAAATATGATATTGGTTCATTGTGGAAAACCAGGGCCAAAGTAGATGAAGCTGAAGGAAGGTCAAAAGAGCTTGTGGCAACACAGGAACTGGTAATCGATAACATTCGTTTGCAGGTGAACAAGGCATACCTGAACTGGTTAAGCAGTCAGAAAAAAATAAGCGTATACCTTAAAGCCATTGAACAGGCAGATGAAAACTACAGGATCGTAAAAAACAAATACACGAATGGCCTGGCTACTGTAACTGATCTTTTGGATGCAGATTTTGCGCAAATTCAAGCCCACCTCAATTATTCATTGGCAAAGGCAGATGCCGTAATTACCTATAATCAACTTTTACAGTCAGCTGGAATTTTATCACAACAACAGACAAAATAATTCAACAAAGACCAACGATTAATTTATCATGGAAACAAAAACAATTGAGACGACAGAAGTAACTCAAAAAGGTAAAAAGAGAAACCCTATTTTCCTTATTATACTGGTTATCCTGGTGATTGGTGGTGCATGGTTTGGCATTTCCAAATACATCCACGGACAACACCACGAAGAAACAGATGATGCACAAATCAGTGCAGACATTACTCCGGTAATACCAAGGATATCAGGCTACATCAAAGAAATTAAAGTAAATGATAACCAGTATGTAAAGAAAGGCGATACATTATTAGTGCTTGATGACAGGGACTACGCTATTAAGTTACAAGAAGCACAAGCTGCTTTGGCTTCAGCACAAAGCAACCTTCAAATTGCGAGGGCCACTACCAACGCAGCAAAAGCCAATATTTCAACCTCCGCAGCATCAATTGGAACGATAGATGCACAGATTGACGCAGCAAGAGTCAATGTTTGGAGGGCAACACAGGATTTTGAACGCTATTCTAATTTAATAAAAGATCATTCCATTACACAACAACAGTATGAGCAGGCATTGGCCACAAAACAAACTGCAGAAAAACAACTGGCAATTTTACAGCAACAAAAGAAACAGGCTTCCAGCCAAACAAATGCGGTAGAAGTTCAAAGCAATGCCACTGCACAACAAATTGGCGCTGCTAATGCTGTAGTTCAACAACGTGAAGCGGAGGTTGATGCGGCCAAACTAAGCCTTTCTTATACCGTAGTTGTTGCACAACAGGATGGGTTGATTTCAAAGATCAATGTTCAGCCGGGACAATTTGTTCAGGCAGGGCAGTCATTGTTTAGCGTAGTACATAGCAATAATCTTTGGGTTACTGCAAATTTCAAAGAAACCCAAATCAATAAAATGCGTGTCGGTCAAAAAGTAATTGTTACTGCAGATGCATTTCACAAACACGAGTTTGAAGCAAAACTGGCTTCCTTCTCCCCTGCTACAGGTTCCACATTTTCTTTATTGCCACCTGACAATGCCACAGGAAACTTTGTAAAAACTGTTCAACGGTTACCTGTACGTATCGAATTTTCGAATGCATCTGATTCGTTAATTCAAAAACTGCGAGCAGGCATGAATGTATCTGTTGATGTTCATTTGGATTAATATTCCGGCAAGGCTCGGGAACCCAAGCCTGGGAAACTTTGTATCACGCAGTTCTTTAAATAGTATTGATTAGTTAGCGACCTTCATTGCTACTATCATCTTTCGTTGTGTCACTCACTTCATCGTTCAATAATTCTGTTGAGCATTTCATGAGTGTCGTTATTAATTTGAAATGTCCTTTTGTTCGAAGAAGTTTTAAACCGGAGAGGTTTCATTTTCTCCAATAATAGTATGTTTCAAAAAACATGGTGGCTCTTAGAAATTTAATGAAAGAATACTGAGCCATGAAAATCCAGATAGCTATCGGATCTATGAGCACAAGATTAATTTCGAACCTGGCGTTGGATAAATAAAAAATGCAAAGAGTATGATGTCATTTACAATTTTTATGATCACTCTTTAAGTCTTAAAGGAAAACAAACGGAATTCAAGAATGTCAAATTCAAATACAACAACCCAAACAGCACCACTTTCAACAAAGCCCCCGGCTGCTGTTTCTTTAGTGGAATATGGTTCCCGCCGGGTTATCATTACATTAACCGCGATCATTTGTGCGTTGCTTGAAATCGTAGACACAACAATAGTCAATGTTTCTCTTAACGACATGAAGGGAAACCTTGGTGCTACTACCAGTGAAATAGGTTGGGTGATTACTGCTTATGCAATTGGCAACGTAATCATCATTCCAATGACAAGCTGGTTGGCGGCACAGTTTGGAAGACGTAATTATTTTGCCGCTTCAATCATTCTTTTCACTATTTGTTCATTTTTATGTGGCAATGCCAGCACCATAACTGAATTGCAAATCTTTCGGTTCCTACAGGGAGTTGGCGGAGGCGCTTTGCTGGTTACTTCGCAGACAATTATCACTGAATCATATCCTCCTGAAAAAAGAGGAATGGCGCAGGCAATCTATGGACTAGGTGTTATTATTGGTCCCACGTTGGGTCCACCACTAGGTGGATATATAACTGAGCATGCGACATGGCCGTATATTTTTTATATCAATATCCCATTAGGGATAATTGCAACGCTGCTGACATTACAATTTGTCAGGAGCCCAAAATATGCAGAGAAAAGTGCAATAAGAGATATTGACTGGATTGGAATTGCATTACTGGCTGCCTGTGTTGGATCCCTTCAATATATTTTGGAAAAGGGGCATGAAGAAGATTGGTTCAACAGCAATTTAATTGTTGTATTATCTGTAATAAGCTTCTTTAGTGCATTCTTTTTTATCTGGCGTGAACTAACTTTTCGCAATCCGGTAGTTAATTTAAGAGTGCTAAAAAATGGCAATCTACGTGTGGGAACCATTTTATCGTTCATTCTTGGCTTTGGTTTATATGGATCAACTTTTATCATCCCATTATATACCCAGTCAATTCTTGGCTGGACACCGACGCAGGCTGGATTACTTTTTGTACCCGCCGCACTAACTACAGCTTTTATGATGCCTATTATTGGCCAGCTTTTGCAAAAAGGAGTAAAGCAACAATACCTGGTGGCTTCGGGCATGTTGCTGTTTTTCTTTTTCTGTTTTTGGGGATATAAAATATTAACGCCAGATACGGGAAAAGATGATTTCTTTTGGCCGCTCATTCTTCGGGGTGTGGCCATGGGCATGCTTTTTATTCCCATTACCACTTTATCATTGAGTACCTTAAAAGGAAGACAAATTGGAGAAGGAGCAGCTTTTACCGGAATGATGCGGCAGCTGGGTGGATCATTTGGAGTGGCAGTCATCATCACTTTTATGGCTAACCGATTAGTGGTTCACGAAACAAATATTGCCAGCCATCTTGACCGGTTTAATCCTGCTATCCAGGGACGTATTGATGCTATTCAACACTCGTTTATGGCAAAAGGAATTCCGGCAAACATTGCATTGCAGAATGCTTATAAAGCCATGCAGGGATCTGTGATGAAACAGGCGTCTGTTCTTTCTTACATGGATGTATTCCTTTACATAGGTGTATTGTTCCTGGTATGTATTCCATTTGTATTAATGGTGAAAGGTAACAAAGGCAAAAAATTAGATATGAGTGCTGCCCATTAGTCTTTATAACCTCTTGTCTACATCATCATAATATATTAAGCCTGAGTAGCCGCTCTTTTGTAATCTAGCACATTAATTCTTTGTTTGGTAAAACTGTATTCTACTTCATCATTGGAACAAACAATAACCAGGCGATCCTTGCAATATTTTTCGATTAAGGAATGATACAGCTCAATACCTTTTAGGTCAAGGTTGCTGCATGGTTCATCCAGCAATAGAATAGAAACATCGGAGAAAATAGCCTGTGCCAATTTTACTCGTTGTTTCATTCCGGAAGAGTAATACCGTATTTGTTTACCAGTTGCTTCTTTCAAACCTATTTCTTCGATAATATGGGAAATAGAGAAATTTTTTATGAATGGTTTAAACTGGTTATGAAATTGTAAAAATTCTATTAAAGTCATCTCCTCAATTACATCAAGGTAGGGTGCACAGAAAGAGAGTTGCCTGTAGGCTTCCTCATTGGGCAATAAGTTATTGTTTGTTCTGAATTGAATATTGCCTTCACTTAGTTGAAGCATGCCACCAATGCATTGTAGTACCGTAGATTTTCCGGAGCCATTTGGGCCTGTAACTGCATATGAATTTGAAGAGTTGAATTCCAGATCAGCGTTTCGAAAAATCCATTCCCGGTTAAATCGTTTACCTGCATTGAGGAGGTTAATCTTCATCCAGGTCACTTTTAGAAGAACGCTTGATAACGCCGATTTTGGAGTCCTGGATAAACTGTAAAATCTCCGCCTTTATCTCGTTATCCGGAATTTTTTCCTTCACAAGATTGATTCCGGAAGTTGTACTGTGATTACCCACGAACAAAAGATGATAAATCTGCGATATCGATTCTATTTGATGGTGAGGAAAATTTCTTCTGTGTAAGCCAACTACATTTATTCCCATATAACTAATAGGTTCACGAGCGGCCTTCACAAATGGAGGTACATCTTTTCGTATTGCTGTTTGCCCACCAATATATGCATGCTTACCTATCCTGGTAAATTGCTGTACACCGCATAACCCGCCAACGATAGCAAAGTCTCCAACTTCTACGTGACCTGCCAGCTGTACACCGTTCGCAAGTATTACATGATTACCAACGAGGCAATCATGGGCTACATGCGAATAGGCCATCAGCAGGCAATGGCTACCAATAGCGCTTTTCCATTTGTCTTTTGTGCCACGGTTTATGGTTACACATTCGCGAATGGTGGTATAATCACCTATTTCTACTGTTGTTTCTTCGCCGGCGTATTTTAAATCCTGCGGGATAGCACCAATGACAGCACCCGGAAATATTCTACATTTTTTGCCAACACGGGTGTACGGCATGAGCACGGCATGAGACATAATATGAGTATCATCGCCCACAACAACATTATCGTGAACAACAGCAAAAGGGTCTATAATAACATTATTGCCGATTCTTGCGTTGGGATGGATAGAGGCCAGCGTCGAAATCATGATTTTACTTTGGGTTTCTTAACAATTTGTGCCACTAATTCAGCTTCGGCTACAATTTTATCGGCGACAAAAATAGTTCCTTTCATTTCACAAATTCCGCGGCGAACAGGATTCATTAATTCCATTTTAAGAATTAATGTATCCCCCGGAACAACTTTGTGTTTGAATTTGCAATTATCAATTTTTAAAAAATAAGTATCATAATGATTGTCCGGATCATCAGGTATGGTGAGAATGCCTCCGCATTGAGCAAGTGCCTCTACCAATAGCACCCCGGGCATTACACAATTGCCGGGAAAATGTCCCTGAAAAAATTGTTCGTTGTATGTGACATTTTTAATTCCGATCACATGCTTTTCGTCGATCTCAATTATTTTATCAACAAGTAAAAACGGATAACGGTGGGGTAATTTTTTTTCTATACCATGAATGTCATAAACGGGCGGTTTAGATGGATCGTAGTCAGGTGTTTGCGGCTTGCTTTTTACTTTCTTCAAATGCTCTTTGATCTTCCTGGCAAAAGCAATATTACTGGAGTGGCCCGGTCGATTTGCAATAATGTGTCCTTTGAATGGAATGCCCACTAAAGCTAAGTCACCAACTACATCTAATAATTTATGCCGGGCGGGTTCGTTAGGAAAGCGTAGCTCCAGGTTGTTTAAAATACCACCTTCGTTGACCTTCACATCTTTTTTATTGAACACTTTTGATATGCGCCTGACTTGTTCTTCTGTCACAGCTTTATCAACAACAACGATCGCGTTATTAATATCTCCACCCTTAATAAGATTGTGATCAATTAAATATTCCAGCTCATGAAAAAACGAAAATGTTCTACACGGTGCTATTTCCTCGTTGAAATCAGAAATGTTTTTTAATGCAGCATGCTGTGTGCCGAGTACTGGTGAATTAAAATCGATCAAAGTATTGATGCGAAAATCATGATAGGGAAGTGCCACCATTTCTACTTTTTTCTGATCATCAGAAAAAGTGACATTTTGCTGAAGTTCATAATAAATTTTTTGTGCATCCTGCGCTTTTGTCCCCGCCTTTTGAATGGCCTCAATGAAAGGTTCTGAGCTGCCATCTAAAATGGGCACTTCGGGACCATTGATCTCAATCAAAACATTGTCTACACGGTTTCCAAAAAGAGCTGCTAAAAGGTGTTCAATGGTACCTACTCTTGCGCCATTGGCTTCAATTGTTGTACTTCTTGTTGTTTCGGTTACATTGTCTACATCGGCCTTTACAGAGGGTGTGCCAGGAAGATCCATTCTTTTAAAAACGACGCCGGTATTTGGGTCCGCAGGCTTTAATATCATTTTTACTGTCTGCCCCGTATGAATACCAACACCGCTAATACTGATTTCCGACGCAAGGGTGTGTTGAAAATCATAGCCATTATTACTTGACTGCATTGGGCGAAAGTAACAAATATGACGAAAGTCTGAATTTTGAACCGCTATCAGTGCCCCATTCTGTTGTAAATTTGCGCCCTGATGCAACCCTTACACATTCAAGAAAATTTTGTTGCCAAACCACAGGAAGTTGCAACCGAGCTACTTTTCGAAGCCACAAGCAAGATTCCAGGCTCTGTTCAATATTCCATTAAAAGATATATTCGGCCGAAAAACTGGATTGCTGATGATGTTGGAGTGATCAATTATCAATATCAATCATCTGATGCTCAAAAAAATTATCTCGAATTACGATTCTGTAGCATTGGAAATATGTACTGCCGCAGAGACCAAAAAGAGTGTAGCCAATGCAAAGCCAATGCATCATTCAATTGTGAACAAAAAACAGAAAGTGTTGATTTCTTAAGTTTTGTTTTTACCTCATCGTTGCTTGAACAATTTATAGGTTTAAGAAGTTCAAATTATACCTTAAGTGAAGGTGTGCTTTCTTTCCATCACCAGGACTCCTTTGCGAAAACATTTTCGATTTGTAACCGGACCCGGATGGCTCTGGAAGGCCTGCTAAATCATAATTACTCGGGCAATCTTGCCAACATTTTTGTGAATGCCCAAACACAAATGTTGTTGTTGTATAGTTTGGACTGTCTTGAAGAAAAAGAAATTGACACAACAGTCAATAAATTCTTAGCAAACGAAGCAGACCGCGAAAAAATCATTAAAGCCAGAGAAGTTCTACTTCAACACATAGGTGAACCAATCACTATTAAAGCCCTTAGCAGAAAGGTAGCAATGAACGAGTGCTATTTGAAAAAAGGCTTTAAAGAAATGTTTGGCTCTACCATTTTTGATTTTTATCAAAGCCAGCGAATGGAGCATGCCAAATATTTATTGTATGAAAAAGGCTTGAACGTAACTGAAGTTTCACTATTACTCGGATATTCTTCCATCTCGCATTTTTCAACTGCATTTAAAAAACATACAGGATTAAAACCTTGTGAATTGCTTCGGTAAATCCTTTCACTGTAATAATTTAATGGCATTATGAAGTACGTTGTAAGCTTGAGCCTTATAAGCGTTTTATTTTATTCCTGCTCTACTTATTTAATTCCTGTGGATAGCTTTAAAAACCAATTCGGCGGTATGAAAGAAACTGATATGAAGGAAGTGGTAGTACAAGGCCCTTTAGGTGAAAGAACACGTTATAGAACCTTTCCACAAGACTCGGTCGATTGTACTAAAAAAGGTCAGTGGATCCGTCTTGAAAAAGCTCCATCACTTGAAATCCGTTTCACAGATGATCACAACAAAAAGACAGTTTATTATTTTGACCGCATTTTTGTTACCGATAGTACTATAAGTGGTACATATTCCAGGATTCTTGGGCTTCAAAAATCAATTCCCCTTGAAACTATAAAAAAAATAGAGATACAGGATGGCCATAAGAATTACAGGTATGTCCATTAATTTTTTTACGATAAGTTTGATTCTTTTTCATGTTTAGTCTTGTAGCGGGCACATTTATCCTGGCTTTACTTCACGCATTAATCCCTAACCACTGGTTGCCGTTGGTAGCAGTGGCCAGGGCAGAAGGTTGGAAAGTAAAAGACATTACAACAGTAACCTTCATTTCAGCAACAGCGCATGTTTTGGGCACGGTTGCATTGGGATTGGTACTTGGAGTTATTGGCAAGGAATTAGCCGACCAATATGGGCATGCCATTAATGTTGGCGCTTCCATCCTACTCATCATATTTGGCCTGATTTATTATACAGTAAACCTCCCGCATCATCACCACAGTTCCCAAAAAGATGTGGCACAATATAAAAGAAGCAAACGCAAATGGATCCTGATCTTCATTTTTATGATGTTCCTTTCACCTTGTCTTGAGGTAGAAAGTTTATTTCTTTCTGCAGGAGCTTACGGGATGACAAACGTTATTTTACTTTCTATTGTTTATGCTATTGTAAGTATATCAGGGATTTTATTATTGGTCAACCTTGGAAACAAAGGTGTTAACTTATTACCAGCCGAATTTATTGAGCATAATGAAAAAAGAATCAGTGGAGCAGTGTTGATTGTAATTGGCATCATTTCCTTTTTTCTGCATTAGGCCCATCCCGACCTTCCCGGTAGGAAGGCCATCCAATCACAAGGCCAGCTTTTCAACCATACTAAAAACTCTCAACAAACTTCAACGTTGAGAGTTTTTGATTTATGAAATGAATAACGAATTGTTAGGGTCTGTGCTGCTGCAAAGTCTCTCCACCGGAGGAATTTAGTGAGGCCATACTTTCCCTTGCTGCCTCAATTGTCCTATCCAAATCATCTTTAGTTAATGCATTTGACAAGAACCATGTTTCAAAAGCAGATGGAGGTAAATAGATTTCTCTATCCAGCATGGCATGAAAAAACTTATTGAACAGTGCATTGTTTGCGGAAGCCGCCGTTGCAAAATCAACCACCGGATGATTGCTAAAATGTATGGAGATCATAGAACCAAGATGATTGATCACAAAGGGAATGTTGAATTCCTTTAAAACTTTTTCCAATCCCTGTTTTAAATAATTTCCTTTTTCTTCGAGCTCCTGGTAAATGCCAGGATTTTGCCTGAGTTCTTTTAACAATGTGAATCCAGCTATCATTGCTAAAGGGTTACCACTTAAGGTACCTGCCTGGTAAACATTTCCAAGTGGTGCAATATGTTTCATAATTTCCAGTTTGCCACCAAATGCCCCTACTGGCATACCGGCACCGATTACTTTTCCATAAGTAACCAGGTCGGCATCTATTTTTAGTCGCTCCTGAGCACCGCCCTGGGCTAAACGAAAACCCGTCATTACTTCATCAAAAATGAAAATGATATTTTCTTCGGTACATAGTTGCCTTAATCCTTCCAGGAAACCAGGTTTAGGAAGAATGCAGCCCATATTTCCTGCAACAGGTTCAATAATTATGGCGGCAATTTCATTTTTATTTTCGGCAACCAATTTATTAACCGCGTCCAAATCATTAAAAGGAGCAACCAAAGTATCCTTCGACACACCGTCTGTAACACCCGGAACGGTTTGAATATTGAATGTAGCAACGCCACTTCCTGCCTTTACTAAAAAACTGTCGGCGTGGCCATGGTAACAACCTTCGAATTTGATAATTTTATTTCTTCCTGTGTATCCTCTTGCCAAACGAATAGCGCTCATGCAGGCTTCTGTACCACTGCTTACCATTCGTATTAAATCCACATTTGGCACCATGCTTTTGATCAATTCCGCCATTTCAATTTCCAATTCGGTTGGCGCGCCAAAAGAAGTTGAATCAGCAGCTTTATCCTGGAGGGCTTTTATAACCGGATCATAAGCATGCCCCAGAATCATCGGGCCCCAGGAGTTGATGTAGTCTATATATTGATTACCATCAGCATCATATAAATACGCACCTTTTGCTCTTTGCAAAAAAATTGGAGTTCCACCCACACTTTTAAATGCCCTGACCGGAGAATTGACTCCGCCTGGAATACTTTGCTGTGCCCTGTTAAATAACTGCTGACTTTTAGAAATGTCCATAGAATTCATTGTGAGTAGTGAATAGTAAAATGGTGAAAATCTCTTCGAATAGGTTGAATAGAATTGTTACAGTAAAAGAGTGCGACGCAAGAAAAGCGAAATAGAAATAATAAGGATAAGTACATATAAGTCTTTCAATAAACCGGACCCAACTTTATTTTATTACTTCAAATATTACAAATCCTCTTCCCGCTCCAACATCAAAATAGCACTTTGAGGAACGATAAAGTATTTTTCGTTTTCGTACATGATTTCGGTAGCGCCACCCAAAAGAAAAATGGCAAGGTCACCTTCTTTTGCCTGCAATGGAAGATACCGAACCTGGTCATCCTGGTTCTTCCAGGGCTCATCTTCCGGAGGAATTGGAATTGCATAGCCGGGCCCGATTTTTATAATATATCCCTGTTGCACCTTTTCTTTTTCCTGTACTCCTGGAGGTAGGTAAAGACCCGTTTGTGTTCTTTCATTGGGTTTGCTGGGACGGATCAAGACCCGATCGCCAATAATGATGAGCTTTTTAAGTTTGCTATCAGCTGTTATATGCATGCGGCAAATTTAATTTAAAGTGCAAGCTGAAATATTGACTTAACAAAATATAACCTGTGAGAGTTGAATCATCCAGGTGTGAACTTTGATCCCGTTCGTTGGAAAGGTATTTGATGTAACTGCACGGGATAAACGGAAATGTGGTAAACTGAAAAGCTTTAATTTTAATCTTAATTAAAACCCATTAGTCATGGCAGAAAAAGATAAGAAAGCTAAAATATTATTATGCGAGGACGATCCGAATTTAGGAAGTGTATTGAAGAATTACCTTGAATTAAACGATTATGATGTGACGTTGGAACGCGATGGCAGACTTGGCCTTGCTGCTTTCCAAAGAGAACAATTTGACCTTTGCCTGCTGGATGTAATGATGCCTAATATGGACGGATTTACACTGGCAGAAGAAATAAGAGATATAAACCCTGATGTTCCTTTGTTCTTTTTGAGCGCAAAGACTATGAAGGAAGATATCATCCAGGGATATAAACTTGGTGCAGATGATTACATTACCAAGCCTTTCGACAGCGAGGTTTTGCTTCATAAAATTAAAGCCATATTAAAGCGCAATGAAGAGCTGAATCGTGAAGCGGAGAACAGGGAATTTGATCTTGCATCCTATCACTTTAATCCAAAACTTCGGCAGCTTTCGCATTCGGGCAAAACCCAAACCCTTTCTCCAAAAGAAAACGAATTGCTGAAGATGCTTGCTGAGCATATGAATGATCTTTTACCCAGGGAGCAGGCCTTAAAACGTATTTGGGGAAGTGATACCTATTTCAATGGAAGAAGCATGGACGTTTACATAGCAAAGTTGAGAAAGTATTTAAAGGATGACCCGAATATCGAGATCGTGAACATTCATGGAAACGGCTTCAGGCTGGTTGTGCAGGGAACTGCGTAGGGATGAATTGATAATATCTTAAAGGATTGGGATACCCGATCCTTTTTTTATTTCGAATCAGGAACTAAAAAGTGAAGGACCAGCTCCGCTCATCGGAGGAGTTTTTCCTAAATGTTCATAAGCCTTCTGTGTCGCTTCCCTACCGCGGGGTGTTCGTTTGAGAAAACCTTCCTGGATCAAAAATGGTTCATACACTTCTTCAAGAGTACCGGCCTCCTCACCCACTGAAGTGGCAATAGTCGTTAAACCGACGGGACCACCCTTGAATTTTTCAATAATGGCAGAAAGAATTCGGTTGTCCATGTCATCCAGGCCATGTTCGTCAACATTCAAAGCTTTTAGCCCATGTTGGGTTATGCCTATATCAATCATACCATCATTTAATACCTGTGCAAAGTCCCTCACCCTTCTCAAAAGTCCATTGGCAATACGGGGCGTACCACGGCTTCTACGGGCAATTTCGGAAGCCGCCTCCAAAGAAATTTCAACATTTAAGATGTGTGCAGAACGAAGAATAATTTTCTTGAGCGTTTCCGTATTGTAATATTCAAGTCTTGACCTAATTGCAAAACGCGAAAGCAATGGTGCCGTTAGTAATCCACTTCTTGTAGTAGCACCAACAAGGGTGAATGGATTTAAATTGATTTGAATACTCCTGGCGTTCGGACCGCTGTCGATCATTATATCAATTTTGTAGTCCTCCATAGCGGAATACAAATATTCCTCAACCACTGTACTCAGGCGATGAATCTCATCGATGAACAGCACATCGTTTGGTTCAAGACCGGTTAACAATCCGGCCAGGTCTCCCGGCTTTTCAATAACAGGCCCGGACGTTTCTTTAATGTTGACGCCAAGTTCATTGGCAACAATTCGTGATAATGTTGTTTTACCAAGGCCCGGCGGGCCATGAAACAAAACATGATCAAGAGCCTCGCCACGAATTTTTGCAGCTTTGATAAAGATGATCAGGTTTTCAATTACCTGCGGCTGACCTGAAAATTCATCGATCTGTTTAGGACGAATATTATTTTCGAACTCCTTATCCGCTGCTGATAAGCCTTCACTCTCTTTATTTAAATTGGGATTTGACATAAAGCTATCAGTTGTCGGCTTTGAGCAAACATTTTAAAAATGCTGATTGCTGAAAGCTGATGGCTGTTTCAAAACTAAGGCTTTTAGCAAAGAAACGTTGAAAGAAATGCATAAAGCATCGAGTAATTTTGAAGAAACAAAAATCAATATGAACATAGGCGTTTTAGGAACCGGAGTGGTGGGAGAAACTATTGCCACTGCACTTACAGAAAAAGGGCACAACGTGAGATTGGGAAGTCGTTCTGCTAATAATGAGAAGGCGGCTGCCTGGGTAAAGAAATCAAATCATCATGCAACACAAGGCGACTTTGCCGACGCGGCCTCGTTTGGAGAAATTTTGTTTTTATGTTTGAATGGCGCTCATGCTTTGGATGCAGTTCGATCAATTGACCGCGATGGTGTTAATGGAAAGATTGTTGTTGACGTTACTAATCCGCTGGATTTTTCAAAAGGTATGCCACCAAGACTAATTGAAGGCTTGAGCAATTCAACTTCGTTGGGTGA
>Ga0070683_100002361_pt1 | contig 14989 bp, 14 predicted proteins | sample KBSC713LmetaG_FD_64662 | JGI IMG/M metagenome (GOLD analysis project Ga0070683, IMG submission 64662) | Corn rhizosphere microbial communities from Kellogg Biological Station, Michigan, USA - KBS C7.1-3L metaG | ecosystem: Host-associated > Plants > Roots > Rhizosphere ...
GAAGACGGCGACGCAGCCGAACCCCTTCAGCGGCTGGACGGTCTTGTTGGACCGGGCCATGAACGCGTCCTGCCCGGTGGCGTCGACCATGTAGCGCGCGTGAAAGGTGCCGTGCTCCTTGGTCTCGATCCGGACCGCCCCATCGCCGTTGCCGTCCTGGACCGCCATGTCCTGGACGCGGACGCCGTAGCGGACCTTGGCGCCGCGCGCCTCGGCCTGCTTCAGCAGGTGGTGGTCGAAGCGCGAGCGCTCGACCTGGTACGCGTGCTTCGGCGTGCCTTGCAGCCCCTCGCGGAACACGAACGTCGCGGTCGCGCCGGTGCGCTCGTCGATGAACTCGGCGCCGTCCTTGCGGATGAAGTCCTTGAACTCCAGCTTCACGCCCAGCCGTTCGAAGATCGGCAGGTCGATCGGCAGCAGCGACTCGCCGATGTGGAAGCGCGGGAAGATCTCCTTCTCCAGCACCAGGACGTCGTGGCCGTCGTGCGCCAGCAGGTTGGCCACCGTCGATCCGGCGGGCCCGCCGCCGATGACGACGACGTCGTGCTTGCTGCCGTTCGTGTGACCGTTCGTCTCGCCGTTGCCGTTCGAGGTCGTCATACGCGCTTGAAGACCAGCGACGTGTTGATCCCGCCGAATGCGAAGTTGTTGTTCATCACGATGTTCATGTTCCTTGCTTCGATCGTTTCATTTCGCAGATAGCGCAGCGGGGCGCAACGAGGATCGGGCTTGTCGAGGTTCTTCGTCGGCACGAGGAAGCCGTCGTTCATCATCGCGAGGCAGAACGCCGACTCGAGGCCGCCGCAGGCACCCAGCGTGTGTCCCGTGTGTCCCTTGGTCGAGCTGATGGGCACCCGGTCACCGAACACGGCCAGCGTCGCCTGGCTCTCGGTGACGTCGCCGATGTCGGTCGCGGTGGCGTGCGCGTTGATGTAGTCGACCTGATCGGGCGCGATGCGGGCGTCGGCGAGGGCGTTCCTCATCGCCGCCGCCATGCCGTCGGCCGACGGCTGCGTGACGTGCTGTCCGTCGCAGCTGGTCCCGAACCCGAGCACCTCGCCGTGGATGTGGGCGCCGCGCCGCCGCGCGCGCCCCTCTTCCTCCAGGACCAGCGTCGCCGCGCCTTCCGCGACGACCAGGCCGTCGCGCTTCTCGTCGAAGGGGCGGGACGCCTCGCCCGGCCGGTCGTTGTAGTGGCGGGACGTGGCGTAGAGGATGTCGAAGACGACCGCGTGCGTGAAGTGCATCTCCTCGGCGCCGCCGCAGACCATGACGTCCAGCTGTCCGGCGCGGATCGCCTCGAACCCGTAGCCGATGGCGTTGCTCGCGCTGGTGCAGGCCGAGCAGGTCGAGATCACGCGCCCCTGGATGCCGAAGAAGTTGGCCAGGTTCACGACGCAGGTGTTGCTCATGAACTTGAGGTAGCTGGTCGACGGGATGCCGCGCATGCCATTGCGCGCGAACAGCGTGCGGCAGAACTCTTCCTGCGCCGAGGACGATCCGTGCGTGGAGCCATAGGCGAGGCCGACGTCCGGCATCGCCGTCAGGTCCGGGCCGATGCCCGCGTCGGCGAGCGCGCGCTCGGTCGCGTAGGTCGCGAGCAGCGCGACGCGGCCCATGCTGCGCGTCTTCTTGCGCGGGTAGCCCTCGAACGGGACGTCCTTCGCGACGCCCGCCAGCCGCGTCGACAGGCCCTGGATCTCGGCCCACTCCGGCATCGTGACGATGCCGTGCCGGCCCTCGCGCAGCGCCGTGACCGCGGTCGGCAGATCGTTGCCCAGCGGCGACGCGAGGCCGATGCCCGTGACGACGACGCGGCGGCCGCTCACGCGAGCCCTCCGTCGATCGTGATCACCTGGCCGGTGATGTACGCGGCGTCGTCGCTGGCCAGGAAGCGCACCAGCTTGGCCACCTCGGACGGAAGTCCCAGGCGGCGCATCGGGATCATCTTTGTCAGGTCGTCGACGGGGATCTGCTTCAGCATGTCGGTATCGATGAGGCCGGGCGCCACCGCATTCACGGTGACGTTGCGCTTCGCGACCTCTTTCGAGAGCGAGCGCGTCGCGCCGATCAACCCGGCCTTCGCGGCCGAGTAGCTGACCTGGCCGCGGTTGCCGACCAGGCCCGCGAGCGACGCGATGTTGATGATGCGGCCCCAGCGGCGGCGGACCAGCGGCATCACCAGCGGGCGGGTCACGTTGAAGAACCCGTCCAGCGACGTGCGCGTGATGCGCTCCCAGTCGGCGAGCGCCTGGGTCGGGAAGGGCGAGTCCTTCACGACGCCGGCGTTGTTGACGACGATGTCGATGACGGCGTCGCCGTCGCCGGTCCAGGGCGCGAGCGCCGCCGTCGTCTCGGCGGCGTTGGCGACGTCGAAGCGAAGCAGCGTCGCTTCGCCGCCGGCCGCCACGATCGCATCGCGGACCTCGACCGCGCCGCGCTCGTTGCTGCGGTAGTTGAGCAGGACGCGGCAGCCGGACGCCGCCAGCTCGCGGGCGATGGCCGCGCCGATCCCGCTGCTCGCGCCGGTCACCAGGGCCAGCCGCGTCATCGGGTCATCTCCTCGGGGAGCGGGCCCTGGTACACGGTCAGCGCGCCCTCCACCAAGACCTCGGCGCCCCGCTGGACCTTGCAGGCGAAGCTGCCGATCTGGTTTTCACCCCAGGTGCGGCGCGCCTCGATCGTCAGCCGGTCGCCGACCTGGAAGCTGTCGACGGCGATCATCAGGTTGCGGCAGCCGAGGAGGAAGCCGGTGCGCCCGGCGGCGTCGCCCTTCTCCAGCGCGGACAGCCCCGCGCCCGCGGCGATCGTCTGCGCCATGTACTCGATGCCGACGAGCGCCGGCACCTCGCCCTGCTCGGCGAAGGGGGAATGGTGTTCGAGGACGGTTTCACAGACCACGCACTCGCCATCGTACGACAGCACGCGGTCCAGGAGCAGCATTGGCGGTCGGTGGGGGACCAGCTCGACAATGGGCGGGTAGGTCGTCGTCACGCGCGGGCACCATCAGCGCCGCGAACCATGCGCGCGTCGCGAACCACGATCGACCAGCGCGGATCCTCGCCCGGGCTGACGTTGACCTGCCCGTTGTGGCCTTGGCCCAGCGCGGCGATGAGCGGCAGGACCGCGAGGCACGGGCCGTCGACCTCCTGCGGGCGTTCCACCGCGGCGGGCGACGGCGTCTGACGGAGATCCTCCAGCACCGCGAGCGCTGGCGAGGCGCCGGGGGCGGATTCGCCCTCCGCCGCGAGCACCAGCGCCGCGGATATCGCGGGGCTGAGGTGTCCGGGGTGGATCGAATGCGGCAGCGACTCGTCGGCGACGATCGCCAGCACCTCGTCGCCGCCCAGCGCCAGCAGCGTCATCGCCTCCAGCAGCACCATCGCCACGGTGTCGTTGCCCGCGGCCAGCGACATCGCCGGCGCCTTGTTCTTGTTCGCGATCGACAGCTGGCCGGCGGCGCTGTTGTGCACGCTGTTCTGGAAGCGCAGCGGCGACAGCAGGCCGTCGCGCTCGCGCTCTTCCAGCATCTCGACCAGCGTGGTCAGCTCGCCGAACGCCGAGCCGACGACCACGCGCAGGCGCGAGAGGGGAACCCCGGCGTCCGCGCTGGCCTGCGCCGCGACGTCCGCCACCATGTTCACCAGCAAGCTGCTGCGGCGCCGCTGCTTCGACTGCGCGTTCGGCGTGTCCACGCCCGCGACGCCGCGGCCGGACAGCCAGCTCTGCGCGTCGGGAAAGCCCGGCATCCACAGCCCCATCCCCAGCACCCGCGCGCGCACGTCAGTTCCCCTTGCCGAAGAGCAGGCTGACGTTGCTGCCGCCGAACGCGAACGAGTTCGAGAGGACGTTGCGGCAGGGCGTATCCAGGCGGGTGGTCGGGACGTTCAGGCCCAGGTCGACGTCGACCGGTTCGGCCCCGACGCTGCGCGGGATCCATCCCTGCTCGATGGCGACGATCGCGAAGATCGCCTCGGTCGCGCCGCCCGCGCCCAGCAGGTGGCCGGTGTAGCCCTTCGTCGACGCGACGGGGACGCCGCCGCCGAGCAGCCCGGTGATCGCCAGGCCTTCGGACAGGTCATTGAGGCGCGTTCCCGGGCTGTGCGCGTTGACGTAATCGACGGCGGCGGGCGGCAAGGCGGCCTGCGCGAGCGCGGCGGCCATCGCGCTGCGCGCCCCCTCGCCGGTCGGATCCGGCGCGGACATGTGGTGCGCGTCCGACGATTCGCCGACGCCCAGCAGGCGGGCGGTCGCGTCGCCTTCTCGTTCAATCAAGAGGTAGGCGGCGCCCTCGCCGATGTTGATCCCGCGGCGCTCGCGCGAGAGCGGGCGGCAGAACACCGAGCTCAGGATCTGCAGGCTGTGAAAGCCGCGCAGCGTGGTCTGCGACAGCGCGTCCACGCCGCCGACGAGCACGGCGTCGGCGGTGCCGGTCGCGAGCAGCCGCTGCGCGCAGCCGACCGCCTTCGCGCTGGCGGAGCACGCGGTCGAGACCGCGAAGCACGGCCCGCTGATCCTGGCCACGCGGCGCAGCGCTTCCATCATGGCGCCGAACGAGTGCTGGCGGTGCAGCGAGTAGTCGTGCGGCAGCGCGCCGGTGCGCTTGAGCTCGTGGTATGCGTCCTCGGTGCGCCCGAGCCCCGACGTCGTGGTGCCGACGACCAGCGCGACGCGGTCGGCGCCGTGCCGGGCGATCGCGCGCCGGAGCGCGGGCGTTATCTCGTCCACGCCGGCGACGGCGAGGCGGGTCGTCCGGCTGTCCCAGGCGCTCAGGGACGGCGGCAGCGCGGGCGGCGGCTCGGGCAGCGCGCCCGCCGGCGTCTCGAACGGCAGCTCCAGCGGGCAGGGGCCGAGCCCCGTTCGTCCCTCGCGCAGGTTGGCGACGACGTCCCGGGTGGTCGTGCCCAGGGCGTTTATCGCAGCGTAAGCGGTGACCGGAAATGCAGCGGACACGGAGCGACGAATTTACAACACGAGGTCACTGGAATGGCACCGTCTCGATCACGACTTGATAATCCAGGCGTGCATTCCGCAGCGTAATGTGCGTCGCGACGTTCGACGCGGCGTAGCCCGTGTAGGTGATCGCGATCGTGCCGGGCGGGTTGGCGGTCGAGCTGGTGAAGGTGCGCTCCATCAGCTTGCCGTCCTGCCAGCGCTCGTGAATCGTCTCGGCGCCAACCTGAGCCGTCCGGTCGCCCGTCACGAGCGGCGGTCCGATCCAGGTCGCGAGCACGCGGTGGATGTCGAGCAGCAGGAACGTCGGCGCGAAGGGCAGCTCGCGCGGGATGTACTTCGTGAACTGCACGTCGCCCTTCGTCTGTTGCAGCAGGAACGCGCGCGATCCGTACGGCGTCAGCCCGACCAGCGTCAGCATCCCGGGCTGCTTCTGGAGCACCGCCTCGAAGCTGCCGCCCCCCTTGGCCGACGTCGCGGTCAGCTTCTGGCGGAGGGTGAAGGTGCCGGGGATGGAGTCGGGGGGAGGCAGCTCGGCGGCGGTGGGGGGAGCGGGGCCGCGCGGGGGAGGCGCGTCGTGGTGCGCGCATCCGGCGACGGCCAGAAGCAAGACGATCGCCAGCGCGCTAGCGCGCATCACTGTCCTTCGCGTTGGTCCACTCGGTCTTCATGATCGCCAGCGTCAAAGGAGCTAATAAGAAGCTCAGCGCCGTCCCCAGCCCGACGGTCAACCCGATCGCGCGCAGCGCCTGCGTGCGCGACAGCGCCAGCAACCCGAACGACAGCATCGTCGTGATCGCGGCGCCCCACAGGCTCATCGTCGTGGGCCCGAGGTTGCGTTCGCGGCCGCACTCCACCAGGAAGACTGTGTAGTCGACGCCCATGCTCAGCACCATCAGCAGCGACAGCACGTGCAGCAGGTTGGCCTCGACGCGAAGCAGTCCCAGCAGGCCCATCGTCGCCGCCCCCGCGAGCACCGCCGGGACGAGCGCGGCCAGCACGGGACGCCACCGCCGGTACCGGATGAACAGGATCAGGATGATCAGCCCGTGGCCGATCAGGATCGCCTGCAGCGTCTGGACGCGGAAACGGGCATACGTCTCGTTGAGGAACCGCACCTGGTCGAAGATGCGCACGCCCGGCAGATCCGCGAGGGCCGCGGTCAGCGCCGCCGGGTCCTTCAGATCGCGGACGAAGGTCAGCACGCCGATCTCGTCGCCCAGCTTCACGGTGAACGGCCGGACCACGGTGTCCAGCGGCGAGGCCCGCAGGTCCGCGAGCCGCAGCGGCGGTACCTCGGTCGGCGCATGCAGCGCGGCGACATTCCGGCGGAAGGGCTCGAATGCGTCGCGCTTGAAGCCCTCGCGCTCGAGCGCCGCCATCGCGCGCCCCGCCAGGTCGGGGACGGCGGCGACGGCCGCGCGGCTGCGGTTCTGCAGGTCGGCCGACCACAGGAACGAATGCAGCGAGACGACGGCGCTCACGAGGCCGTCCTGGCGCGCACGATCCAGGCGCGCGGCGACCGCGTCGTTCACGCGCAGCACCTCCTCCTCCTCGCGCGCGCTGGCGATCACCAGCCGGCCTTCGTCGACCCGCGACACCAGCGCGCGGACGCGTTCCGTCTCGGCGCGCAGCGCGGGGTCGGCGCCGTTGATGTCGGCCAGCGAGTCGCGCCAGCGCAGCATCGGCAGCCCGACCAGGCAGGCGACGCCCGTCAGCCCGACGAAGGTGGCGGCGGCGCGGCGGTGGCGGCGCAGCCAGTCGAGCGCGCGCTCGCCCACGACGGACCCGCGTTCGAGGAAGGCGGCGCGCCGCGGACGGGCCTGCAACAGCGGTGGCAAGACGTAACGGGTGACGGCGACCGCCGCCAGCATTCCGACCGCCGACGCGACGGCCATCTCGCGCACACCCGGGAACGACGTCCAGATCAATGCGATGAATCCGGCCGCGGTCGTGACGCCGCCCATCAGCGCGCCCATCCAGACCCGGTCCAGCGTCGCCTTCGCCGGCTCGTTTGGCGCCAGCACGCGGTGGGTCAGCAGCAGGATCGGGTAGTCGATCGCCGCGCCGATCAACGTCGATCCGATCGCCAGCGTCAGCCCGTGCACCTGACCGAACAGCAGCAGCGCCGCCGTGATCGACGCGAGCGCGCCGCCGATGACGGGCAGCATGCCTACGAGGATGTTCTTGAGCGACGCGAACATCAGGATCAGCACCACCAGCACGGCCACCGTCGACAGCGCGGAGATCCGGGTCAGGTCGCCGCTCATCCGTCGTTCGGCGTCGACGGCGATCGGCGCGACGCCCGCCTGCTGCAGCGCCAGGCCGCCGCCCGCCTGGCGGTTCACGTCGTCGAACGCGCGCCGGATCTCCTGCTGCAGCGGGCGCTGCGCGCTGCCGTCCAGCGCCGAGTGGCGCGAGCCGACGAAGATGATCGCGTGGCGGTGGTCCGGCGTCACGAACTGGTCGCCGTCGACCTCGAGCGATCCGGCACGCGCGCGTTCGAACCGACGCAGGATCGCGGGAAACCATCCCAGCGGATCGGACGGCGCGAGGCGAGAGAACATCGACGCCATCGGCGACGACATCTGCTGCTTCAGCGCGCGGGCCGCCCGGTCCAGGCCGGCGTCGGAGAGCAGGACGGGCACCTCCGTCTCGGGCTGATCCGAAACGAAGTAGGGGAGGCGCGACGCGTATAGCTTGTAGACCGCCTCCGCGAGCGCCGGGGTCGGCCCGCGTTCCAGCCACGCGACCTCCGGGTGCGCGGCGAGGCGCGCCGCCAGCGCCGCGGCGCCGGCCTTCACGGCCTGCGGATCGTTGCCGCCGACGTCGAGGATCAGGGTGCGCGTCAGCGTCGAATCGGCGAGCTGGCGCGACAGGTCCGCCAGACGATGATCGGTCCCGGCGGGCAGGAAGTGGGTGATGTCGTTGTTCACGCGCAGGCGCAGCACGCAGAAGATCAGCATCCCGATCGCCGCGACGGCCGCGATGACGAGGGGCAGGCGCGATCGGTCGCCCTTGCGCTGCCTCTCGGTCATTTTTTCGGCAGCGTGAAGAACTTCGCCTGTTCGGCGGGCGTGTAGCGGCGGTTGAGGTCGACGGCGCTGAAGGACGTACGCGTCCAGTCGCCGCTCGCCTCTCGCACGTCCAGCTCGTTCAGGTTCAGGCCGCGCCCGCGCAGCTCCATCTCCTTGATCAGCTTGTCCATCGGCGCCACGCGCGGCGTGAGCAGCAGCTTCCAATCCGCACTTGCGCCCGGAGCGCCGCCCGCCTTCGGCGTCAGCTGCATCTTGAAGATCTTCTCCAGCCCGGCCCGGTTCCCCGACAGCAGCATCACGAACGCGTCCGCGAACAGACGCGCCACCGGGTTGGTGCCCAGGTTCATGCTCTCCTGGCCGTCGGCGCTGCCGAACTGCAGCTGGTTGCCGTCGATGATCATCGTCGAGGCGATCGGCTTCTCGGTGTGGCGCGCGAACCGCGCCGGCGGCGTGAAGTAAAGGCTGCCCTCGCTGACCAGCGGCTGCTGCAGCAGCGTGAGGTGCTTCTCCTCGCGGAAGCGGGCGTAGAGGCCCGGCGCCTTCGCCAGCCCGGCGAGGAGCGCGTCGATGTCGGCCGGCGCCTTCTCGGCCGCGGCCGGCGCCGGCTTCACGCTCTTGCCCGCGGCCGAGAGCGGCACGAGCAACATCAGGATCGCCGCGAGCGCGCGTTGCACGGCCGGCCCCATCACCCGCGGTCGTCTGCGCCGACCGGCAGGTCCCCGCGCCGGAACGACGCGAGCACGGCGTCGATGTCGACGTCCATGCGGCGGTCGCCGTCGTTGCGCGGCGCCAGCGTCCGGATCGCCGCGTGAAGCTCCCGGCTGCGGCGCTTGCAGCTCTCGACGCCGCGCAGATCGACCGCCTGGCAGAGCGCGAGCAGCTCGACGATCGCGACCGTCTCGGTCAGCTCCAGCACGCGCAGGCAATCGCGGGCCGCGATCGATCCCATGCTGACCTTGTCCTGGTTGTGCGATTCGGTGCTGCGGCTGAACGCGCTCGCCGGCATGGTCAGCTTCAGCGCCTCGGCGGTCAGCGCCGACGCGGTGATCTGCATCGCCTTGAACCCGTGGTGCGCGACCTGCGACCCGCCCTCCAGCGCCACGAGGTTCGCGGGCAGGCCGTGGCTGGTGGTCGGGCTGCACAGTAGCGCGAGCTGGCGATCGAGCAGATCGGCGACGTTCGCGACCGCCGTCTTGAGGCCGTCCATCGCGAACGCGACGTGACCGCCGTAGAAGTTGCCGCCGTGCAGGACCTCGTCGCGTTCGGCGTCGATGATCGGGTTGTCGTTGACGCTGTTCACCTCGGTCTCGAGGATCGGGCGGAACATCGACAGCGCGTCGAGCAGGACGCCGATCACGTGCGGCGCGCAGCGGATCGAATATCGATCCTGGACGCGCGCGCCCGCGACCGCGGCGGCGCCCGGCCCATACTCGAGATCGTCGCGGATCCAGGTGGCGCACATCGCCGAGCCCGGGTGCGGCTTCACGGCGAAGAGGCGCGCGTCGAAGTGGGACGGGTTGCCGCGCATCACCTCGCTGGCGACCGCCGACAGCGCGGCGGCGAGACGCGACAGCTTCTGCGCCCGCCGGAACGCGAGGCAGGCGAGGCCGGTCATCATGCTGGTACCGTTCATCAGCGCCAGCGCCTCCTTCGGTCGCAGCGTCAGCGGCTCCAGCCCGCAGCGCTCCAGCGCACGCGCCGCCGGCATCACCTCGCCGGCGAACGTCACCTCGCGCTCGCCCGCCAGCACCGCGGCGACGTACGAGAGCGGCGTCAGATCGCCGCTGGCGCCGACCGACCCCTCGGCCGGGATGCGCGGCAGGATCTTCTTCTCCAGCAGCACGACCAGCCGATCGATGACCAGCGGCCGCACGCCCGAGTGGCCGCACGCCAGCGAAGCGATGCGCGCCGCGACGACCGCCGCCGCCTCCTCGGTGCCCAGCGCCGCGCCGGTCCCGCAGCCGTGGAAGCGGAACAGGTTCATGGCGAGCTGGTCGGTCAGGTCCGGCGGCACCGCCGTCTCGCACGATTCGCCCACGCCGGTCGTGACGCCGTAGATGACGCGACCGGCGGCGAGCTGTCGTTCCAGAGACGCGCGGCTCGCCTCGAGGCGCGCGCGGTACTCGGGCGCCGTGTTCAGCGTGGCCCGCGCCCGTCCCTGCGCGACGTCGCAGATCTGCTCCAGCGTCAGCGGCTTGTCGCCGAAGACGACAGTCGAGATCTCGCCGTGGCGGCTCACGCCGCCTCCTTCCACACGGGGTAGAAATTGAACCAGTTGTCGGGGGCCATGCGGCAGTAGTGCTCCAGTCGTTGCGCGTAGCGCTGGGCCCAGACGCGGGCCGCGCCGTGCCGGTCGCTGCGCGCCAGCTCGATGCGATCGGCGAAGGGCTCGCAGTAGAGATCGTAGCGGTTCGGTTCGTGGAAGAGGCCGAAGGTCAGGAAGACCGGGCAGCCCAGCGACGCCGCCAGCCAGTAGGGGCCGGCGGGCAGCAGCGCCGGGGCGCCGAACAGGTCGACCTCGACGACGCGATCGCCGAGGCCCACGCGATCGCCGAGCACCGCCACCATCTCGCCCGCGTCGATGCGTTCCTTCAGCGTCAGCACGAAGTTCATGTTTCGTTCGACGTTGATGACGCGGGCGGCGAGGCCCGGATTCAGCTTCTCGAGGACGCCGTTGATGAGCTTCGCGTTCTTGAAGTAGCCGATGATGTTCAGCGGGTGCGCGTTGTCGCTCGCCAGCGCGCGCATCGCCTCGAAGCTGCCCAGGTGCGCGCCCAGCAAGATGGCGCCGCGCCGCTGCTGCTTCACCGCGATCAGGTGCTCCTTGCCCGTGCGCGTGATCTGAAACGATCGGTGCTTGCCCAGCGCAAAGAACAGCCGGTCCAGCGTGACGTGCGCGAAGCGCAGGCAGTGCGCGTACACGGCGCGGAAGCCGTGCGGCTGCCCGACGCGCTTCAGGTAGTCGCGGGACGCGCGGCGCGCCTGGGGCGCGAGCAGCACGAAGTAGAAGACGATCGGCACCAGCAGGAGGCGCGTGAAGCCGCGGCCGAGCAGCCCGCAGACGGCGATGAGCAGGCGGATCCCGAGCGCGCTGCCCCGCTCGGTGGTGCGCAGCCAGGACGTCGCGAGGGTGGGTGAGACGGGCGGTGCGGTCACGCCGTCAGCCTCCGGGCGAAGCCCAGGTGCCAGCGCACTGACGCGAACAGCAGGCGGGTGTGCAGCAAGGTGATCGCGACGTTATCCCGGACCGGCCGAAAGTGGGAAGTGCCGCCGGCCGCGCGCGGGAGGTAGCGCACACCGGTCGGGACGTTGACGATCGGGACACCCGCCCAGACCAGCCGAACCGCGATCTCGATGTCGAAGGACATGCGATTCCCGCGGGCGGCAACCTCGAGCGCAGGCTCGACGGGATAGACGCGGAAGCCGCACTGCGGGTCGACGATCGCGCGGCTGCCGGTCTGCAAGAACACCATGAAGTTGGTCAGCGCGTGCGCGGCGCGCCGCCCGGGCGGCATGGTCTCGTCGTAGACCGGGTGCCCCAGCACAGCGGCCTGCGGGCGCTCGGCGGCGCGGGCGAGGAACTTCGGGATGTCGGCGGTGTCGTGCTGCCCGTCGGCGTCGATCTGCAGCGCGTGCGAGAAGCCCAGCTCCTGCGCGGCGGCAAGGCCGGTCTTCACCGCCGCGCCCTTGCCGCCGTTGCGCTCGCGACGGATCACGCGCGCGGCGCCCTTGCCGGCGATGTCGTCCAGCACGCGGCGGCCCTCGTCGTGGCTGCCGTCGTCGACGATCAGCACGTCGTCCAGGTGCTGGCGAACGGCCGCCACGACCCCGGCGATCGTCATCGGGTTGTTGAAGGTCGGGATGACCGCGCACGTGCGGGGCGGCACGCTCATCGGCCCCGCTCGGTCGGGAGAAACTCGAACGTGCCGCTGCTGGCGACGGCGCTGCCGCGGCGGAGCTCGAAGGCGACCTTGCCGGGCGGCGTGCGCACGAGGTCCAGCTCCAGCGCGTCGCCCGGGCCGATCGGCCGGCGGAACTTCAACGCGGTGACACGGCGAAGATGGCGGTGCTCGGGCCAGCAGGCGCGCACCTCGCGCATCACGATCTCGTTCAGCTGGACCACACCGGCGAGGATCGGGAAGTCGTCGAAGTGGCCGCGGAAGAAGCGCCAGTCCGCAGGGATCGTGAGGGCGATCGTCCGCTGTTCGGGGCCGGCGGGCTCGTCGAACAAGGTCAGCAGCCGTGCCCGCACCAGCTTGCCGTTGTCCTCGCGGGGGAGGGCGGCGACGAGGCGGAACCGGCGCGGCATCGCGATCGGCTCGAGGCGGCGGAGGAGGGCGTCGCGCAGCGCCGCGACCGAGAGCGTCGGCGCGACCACCGCCGCCCACAGCTCGTGCTGCCGCGGCGACGGCGTGTCGATCGCGACGACCGCCGCATCGGCCACGCCGGTGATCTCGCGCAGCAGGCGCTCGATCTCGGCGACCGCCACGCGCGTGCCGCCGATCTTGACGACGCCGTCGGCGCGCCCGAGCAGCTCGAAGCGTCCGTCGGCGTGGGCCCGGATGCGATCGGCGCCCCGGACCACGCCAGATCGCGTGGGGGAGTGCGAGCTTTGCTCGCGCGATCCCGTCGCGGGGGGCGCGGGACCCTTTGAGGGTCCCGCATCAGCGAAAGGTGAGCGGAGCTGCATTGTCCCGTCGTCGGGATCCTCGGTGACGGTGACGCCCGGGAAGGGCGCCCACGTCCCATCACCGTCGGCGCCGCTGTCGCGCCAGGCGATGCCGCCGGTCTCGGACGATCCCAGCACCTCCGTCACCGGCCGTCCCGCCCGCGCGGTGACGGCCGCTGCCGTCCCGGGATCCAGGGGCGCGCCCGACGAGAAGATCCGCGCGAGCGACGGGAGCGCACCCGCCGGCAGCGTCGCGACCGCGTGCAGGTGGGCGGGCACGCTGACCAGCACGTTCGCCTGGTGGTCGCGCGCCTGCGCGGCGATCGTCTCGGCGTGCAGCGGCGTGGTCCGCACGAAGCTGCCGCCGCCCATGAAGGGGACCAGCACCCCGAACAGCAGGCCGTAAAGATGATGCGGCGGCACCGTCGCGAGGACGCGCGTCGCCGGTCCGAGGTCCCACAGCCGCACGAGCAGCGCCGCTTCGCCCAGCAGTTGCGCTGCCGTCTTGGGACACGCGACGTGCGCGCCGGTCGAGCCCGACGTGTAGACGCAGACGAGCGCGCGATCGGGCGCAAATTCCAGCGGCGCCGGCGCGGGGACCGTCGCACCGCTGGCCGGCAACACCGTGCGCACGTCGAGGCCCAGCGCGCCCTGGCCGCCGCCGTCGTGAAGGACGAGCGGGATCCCGCGCTCGGCGCACAACCGATCGATCGTCTCCTGGCGGCTGTTCGGCGGCAGCGCCGCCGCCCGCCCGCCTTGCCAGACCGCGAGCAGCGCGACCGCGCACAGATAGCGATCGGCGCACGCGACCATCACCTCCGCGCCCGCCGGCAGCGCACGCGCCAGCACGGCGGCGTCGGCCAGCAACTGCCCCCACGATCGCGGCTCGTCACCGAGCGCGAAGGGCGTGTTCAGGTCCCGCGGCCGGGGCGCCAGCATCGCGCCGCCCGTCGTCCTTTATGAGGCGCCCGGGGGCGGGCTGACGGGCGGGGGACCGCCCGCCAGGTGTTTCTCGACCATCGAGACGACGTCGTCGACGGTCCGGACGGCGCGCAGCGCTTCTTCCGGCACCTCGCGCCCGGTCCAGTCCTGGAGGTAGACGACCAGGTCGACGGCGTCGATGCTGTCGAGATCCAGGTCCTGCTGAAGCAGCGCCGTCGGCGTGATCTTTTCAGCCGGCAGCCCGAACGTCTTGGTGAGCAGCTCGCGGACGCGCTCGAAGATCTCGTCGCGCGTCATTGACCGCGCTCCAGGCGGGCCTTCTCTTCGGCGATGAACGCGGCCAGCGTGCGCACCGACCGGAAGATCTCGCGATTCCTCTCGTCGTCCGACTTGATCTGCACCTTGTACCGCCGCGAGATCTCGACGGCCAGCTCCAGCGCGTCGATCGAATCCAGACCCAGTCCGTCGGCGAACAGGGGCTTGTCGATGTCGATCTCCTCCGGCTGGATGTCCTTCAGCATGAGCGTCTGCACGATCATGGTCTTCAACTCGTTTTCAATGTCACTCATGATTTGATGTTTGCAGTGCGCGTCTCGGCATCCGCGAGGCCCAGGTGGCGGCGAAAAAGCTCCTCGCATGCTTCGGTCATCGCGCCCGCGTTCCCCCCGAAGGCGGCCGGGTCCATGGGCGGAAGACGTGTCAACGTGAGGACTGCACTTTGCGAGGGAATATCGTACCACGGCGTCCCTTTTCCGAGCGCGAGCGGATTGCAGCGGATGAGGACCGGCACGATGGGAACGTTCGCGCGGCAGGCGATCTCGAAGGGTCCGCGCCGGAAGCGGCGCAGCCCGCCCGCGGGCGAGCGCGTTCCCTCGGGGAACACGAGCATCGGCATCGACTGCGCGATGCGGCCAAGCGCCTCGTTCACGACCAGGCCTCCCGCCAGCCCCTTCGTCTCACCGCCCTCGAGGTAGGCGCAGCCGCGCAACACCTGCCCGACGAACGGCGCGCGGAAGAGCAGCGGCTTGGCGACGCAGACGAGGCGGCCGAACACGGCGGCGAGGGCGCCGTGGTCGACCAGCGTCGGGTGGTTCGCGACCATCACGAAGCGCGGGCCCGGCGTCGACGCGTCGACATGCCGGGCGTTGAAATCAATCAGGGTGCACAGGCGCATGTAATCGAACAGCATCGTGAACGCGCGCTGCAACCAGCGCTGGCACGCCGCTGCCCGCTCGATCGCCGGCTCGCCGCGGTGTCGTAGGCGCGACAGCGGAAACAGGACCGCGGCCATGACCGCCGCCCCGATCCACGCCCCCAAGAACGAGGTCCCTGCGAGAACCACGCGTACGAAGTAAATCAGACGCCGGAGGACCGACAATCTCCCTCG
>Ga0070683_100002367_pt1 | contig 14970 bp, 23 predicted proteins | sample KBSC713LmetaG_FD_64662 | JGI IMG/M metagenome (GOLD analysis project Ga0070683, IMG submission 64662) | Corn rhizosphere microbial communities from Kellogg Biological Station, Michigan, USA - KBS C7.1-3L metaG | ecosystem: Host-associated > Plants > Roots > Rhizosphere ...
AGAAGGACCTGGACGCCGCAAAAAACTTGTAGGCGACCCTGAGTTTCACCAGATCGAATTTCTGGTCCACTACGGGGTCGCGCGCGCCGACGCGGAGGCCATGTCAGCAACGGAACGCCTGGCCTCCTACATCACCCACGGCCTGATCGAAGGCGGGGAATGGGACTGGGCGCTTATGCGGTGGAAGGAACGGACGTGAAAGAGTTCGGCTCCATGCTTTCGTTCTCGCAGTTCCTGTTCGAACGGGTCCCGCTCACGGTCCTCGCCTTTCACCATTCGCTCGAACGGATCGGGGAGGGCATCGAGAAGACGGCCAAGAGCGAGTTCGGCGAGTATCAGCCGGCCGTTGGGCCGTGGCCCGCGTGGGCACCGTTGGCGGAGTCGACCATAGAGGATCGGGTCCAGCAGGGCTTCACGCCGGATGACCCGCTCTACCGCACGGGCGATCTTCGCGAAGCTGTGACCCACGACGTTGAGCTTGCGGCCATGGAGGTCGCTATCGGGGTCAAAACAGGCGACCTCGGACAGATCATGATCTGGCACGAGCTCGGAACGGAAAGGATGCCCCCGCGCCCGGTGCTAGGCCCGGCGCTCGCGCGCAACAAGGAATTGATCGAGAAGGAAGTCGGTGCCGCAATACTCGCCGGCCTCGTCAGATTCCCAGCGCTGCCCTGACGAAGACGAAGATCACCGTACAAAGCAGCGCGAAGAACGGCAGGAGAAGCGCTAGTCCGAAGATCGACAGCGCTCCGATCACGAGCCTGAGGCCGATCAGCGACGGCCCCTGACGTCGGGGGAGGGGATACTGGCCGTACCCGCGATCGGCAAACCAAACCTGTACGGTTTCGACAATCATGGCCGAATTCTAGGCCCAATCCCGGATTGCAGCAATGCTCGAACTTTATGCCATTGCCGTCCGGGTCCGGCTGATCGACGGGGTGACCCGCGGGCTCAGCAGTATCGCTCTGGCCTTCGCCAAGGCCCACGGTGACGCCGACAAGCTCCAGGGCGCACTGGACAAGATCAGGTTCAAGCTTGCCGCTGGCGGGGCGCTTCTGGGCGCCGGAGCCCTTGGGTTCGGCCTGATCGAAAAGGTCGTCAAGCCCGCCTCGGAATACGCCCATCAGCTCAACATCATGCGCATGGCGGGTCTCTCCAATCTGGAGATCGCCCAAGCCACAGCGGATGCCTGGAAGAACACCGGCGTCGTCATCACCAGCACAGCGACCGAGAACCTGAGGGCGATTCTCGACCTTCGCAACGTCCTCGGCTCCATGCAGAACGCGCGGTGGGCGCTTCCCATCGTGACGAAGATCGGCGCCGTGATGGCGTCGTCTTCAGAAACGGAGTTGAACCAGCACTCCCAGGACATCGCCTTCAGCATGGCGAAGGCTCTGGACATCATCGGCGCAGCCCGCGATCCGAAGGTTTTCGAACGCGAAGCCAGCCTGATGGCGAAAGTCATCACCGCCTTTCAGAACCGCGTCACGCCGCAGCAATATCAAAGCGTGTTCCAGTATGCCCGCCAGGCCAAATTCGATCTGTCGGACGAGTTCAAATACGAATTTCTGCCGTCCCTCATGCTGGAGATGGGCGGCGGCAAAGGCTCTGCCGGAGGCGGCTCGCGCGGCGTCGGTCCGATGCTGGCGGCGATCTATCGTGTCACCAACCAGGGCTACGTGAACAAGAAAGCGATCCCTTTGTGGGAGGCGCTTGGTCTCGTCGGCAAAGGCACGGCGGTCAAGACGCTCACGGCCGAGACCGTGATGGCACCGCTCAAGTCGCGCGACCTCGCGGCGAAGAATCCGTTCCTGTTTGCCACTCAGGTCCTTGACCCTGCCATCCACAAGAAATTCGGCAACGTCTCGAAAGATCGCGAGCGTCAGATCATCGGCGAACTGTTCCGGGGCAATCAGCTCGCCGCGGCCGCGATGATGGAGTTCATTTCCAAGCCGCAGAATTTCCTCCGCGATCAGCGCATCATCCGCGGCGCGGTGCCTTACGGCAAAGCCTACGACCAAGCGCAGAAGAACGATCCGGAATTTGCCTACCTCGCGCTCCGCAAGCAGCTCAACAACGCCGAAACCATTCTCGGCCTTCAAGTATTGCCCATGGTGATCAGTGCCACCTGGAGTCTTGTCACGGGCGTGCGGACATTGGTGGGCTGGATGAAAGAACATCCGGCCGCAACGAAGGTTCTCGTCGTCGGGTTCGCAGCGCTCGCCGCCGCCATGGCCTTCGGCGGTACGGTCATTCTGTTGTCGGCGGCGTTCGACGGCTTGGCGTTGCTGTTTCCGGTCATCACCTTCGGCGTCACCGCGATCGCAGGCGCGGCAAGCGTTCTGTCCGGCATCCTCAGCGTCGGGCTTGTCGCAGCGCTTGACGCGGCCGGCGTAGCCCTTGGCGTTATTCTCTCTCCGATCGGCCTTGTCGTTGCCGGCGTGGCTGCCGTCGGCTTTGCGCTCTACGAGATGTGGAAGCACTGGGACAAGACGAAGGGCGTCATCTGGAACATCAAGAACGAGCTCTTCGGGTTCTTCAAATGGATCGGCGATGAGGTTAAATGGCTGATCTCACTGATCCCGGGATTGCAACCGAAGCCGATACCGAAGGGAGTTCCTGGGAAGCGTGATGCCTATGGCATGTGGCACATGACGCCAACGGCCGGGCCCGTTCGAGATCAATGGGGGACCCTCGTCGTTCACAAGCCAGCTTCGGCCATGCCTTATCGAGACCAATGGGGCACGCTGCGCGAACGCAAAGCCTTGCCTGGAAAGACGTACCGCGATCAGTGGGGCAATCTGCGGGTGCCGGATACGAAACGGGGCACGCCTGCGGTCAACGTCTCATTCCCGAACGCTGGCGCCGGAGCCCAGAAGCAAAATCAATTCGCCCCGAAGAGCGACATCACAAAGGTTGAGCTCGGAAACTGGAAGCCGCCGCCGATCACCATCACGACAAATCTCGTCGTTGACGGGAAAGTGCTGGCGCAGGCCGTTTCCAAGCATCAGGGTGCCGCAGCGGCAGCACCCCCAACCGGCCCAAGCCTGTTCGATCCACGCCTCACACCGGCCTATGGCGGCAACTTTTAATGCCCGATTTCATTCTCACGCTCGGCGGCATCGGATTCCAGAAGCTTGAGATCCCGGAATCGATCCGTGGTGGCGGCGCACAACAACTCCAGACACACAAATACGGTAATGGCGAGCGCACTGTCGACGCGTTTGGCCCGGACGATGGCCCGCTCAGTTGGAGCGGCATCTTCCTTGACGACACGGCCGAGGCCCGCTGTCAGCAACTCGACACACTGCGCAAGCTTGGCGATCCCGTCAGCCTTGTGTGGTCGTCGTTTTCCTATCTGGTCGTCATCAAGGAATTTACCTGGGCCTTCGAGCGCTTCTATCAGATCAGATACGAACTCTCGCTCGAGGTCGTCGTTGATCGCGTTCAACCGGTCAGCGATGTGCCGGCGGATGCCGACAACACGATTAGCAACGACATCGACGATTCGAGCGACATCCTCGCCGCCCTTATCGAGATCGTCACGTTGGCGCAGAACATCATTGCCGATGCGATCGACCTGCTCGGCCTTCCCGGCCAGATCGCAGCGATGTTCAAGACCCTGGGCGAACTGTTCGGGCTCACAGGCAGCAGCGGGGCAAGCGGCGGAGGCAGTGCCGCACCGGTCGAACTGCTCGGCCTGCCTGTCGAGATGCAGGCGATATTTACGACGGTTGGAACCCTATCATCGGTAACCGGTGCAAGCGCAGATCAGATCGCGACGTTGCAGGCTCAAGTTTATGCGGCGCTCCTGACGACAAACAGCATTTTGGCGACCGTAGATGCTTCTACGGTAGTAGCCGGAGACCCCGCGAATTTTGCGGCCGGCACCGATGCCGACAGTGTTGCCGCAGCGATCAGCGGTGTCGCGATCCTTTCGGTCACGCTCGCCAATGTGTTCCAGCTTTCGAACGTGCTTTCGCGGCTGTCGAAAAACATCGCGTCGATCCAGAGCGGGGCGCCGGTGCTGGCCGAAGCGCAGCCCATCGCCGTCACCTCTTCAAGCACCCAGCAGGGCGTGACGCTCTCGGTATCGCCCGGCAACATGCTCTATGTCATCGCCGCCATGGTATATGGCGATGCCGCGGGCTGGGCGCTGCTCGCAAAGGCGAATGCCCTTGTCGATCCCGACATCCAGTTCGATGGGCTCTTGACCATCCCGTCATACGATCCCGACCGGGCCAATAACGGCATTCTGCTGTGAGCGAAGCCAGAAGGCCGCGCGCTATCTTAAGGATTGGCGGGAAGTCCACGCCGATCCTCGCCTATTCGGTCGAGAACAACACGAATTTCCAGGCGGACACCTTCAGCGCGCAACTCGAATGCTGGCAGCAGAAGGATGGTTTCGGATTGCCCTATTGGGCTTCGGCCGGCCCCACCATCGTGGAAATCCTGCTCGGCTTTCTCCAGCCCGGGCAACTGGAATCGGACACGCCGTCGAATTTCATGTCGCTGATGACCGGACAAGTCGATGATGCGGAATGCGACCCGACCTCGGGGGCACTTTCGATCAGCGGACGCGATCTCACCGCGAAACTGATCGACACCAAGACCACGAAAACCTGGCCCGATCAGACTGCCTCACAGATCGTAACGATGCTGGCCGGCCAAGTCGGATTGACGGCGCAGGTCACGGCAACGAAGACGCCGGTCGGGAAGTACTCCAAGAGCGCCTATGCCGCGGTGAGCCGCGAAACACCGCTTTGGGACCTCATCACGACCTACGCCCAGCAAGAGGGCTTCGATGCTTATGTGTCCGGGACGACGCTCTATTTTGGGCCCTCGCAGGCCGATAGCGATCCCAATCCCTATCTTGTGACCTGCGTCCGCGATCAGACGGACAACACCGTCAATTGCAGCGTCGAAACGCTGAAGCTGAAACGCTCGCTGACATTGGCGAAAGACATCAGCGTCACCGTGATCGCGCACAGCCTGAAAACGGGCAAGCCGGTCAAGGAAATTGCCAGCCGGCAGGGTGTGAAGACCACCAAGACATCGCAGACCAAGACCCAGACGACCCAGAACTACGTCATCCGGCGTCCCAATCTCACCCCGCAACAAGCGCTTCAACTCGCGCAGAAGACCTTGGACGATCTCACCCGGCATGAGCGCACCTTCGAAGCCTCGCACTTCGACAATGGAACGCTCAACACGCGGCGCAAGGTGCGGATTTCGGGAACCGCCTCCGACTTCGATCAGGATTATTTCCTCGACAAGGTGAGCCGGTCTTTCTCTTTCGGGGAATGCAGCATGACGTTCTCCGGCAAGAACCATCCGGTCGAAACGCAATTGGCGTCCTGATGGACAAGCTCAAGAATGCCAACCGCTCCGATATTCTGCGTGCCCTTTCCCAGGCGCGCGCGCAGACCAGGGCGGGCACGATCACCGGATACGATCCCGACAACTACATGGCCACGGTCGAGATCAGCCCGGAACTGATGCAGACCGGCTGGCTTCCGATCCTTACACCTTGGGCTGGCGACGGCTTCGGGTTTTATGCTGGTCCCGAGATCGGCACGCAGGTCGTCGTCCTTCACCTCGAAGACGACTTCGAATCCGGGATGGTTCTGCTCTATGCGAATGACGACAGCCATCGCCCCCTTGCCGTGCCGAGCGGCGAACTCTGGGCGGTGCACAAAACCGGATCGCTGTTGAAGTTCCTGACCTCCGGCGATGTCGCACTGACATCGCACAACGACCTCAACGTCACGGTCGGCGGCGATCTCAACGCCAATGTGACCGGCAACGCGAATGTGACCGCGACGGGGAATGCCGTCGTTGCCGGGGCGCAAGTCCTGCTTGGCGCCAGCGATGCCTCGATTGCCGTGAAGCTTGCCGACGGAAGCAATGCGACGAAGGTCTTCGCAAAATGACCGACCTTTGCGATCTCGATCACGTCTATGGCGAAGACCTTCAGGTCACAGCGACCGGTGATATCGCGCTGGTGTCGAAGCAGGATCGCACCATCCAGCGGATCATCCGGCGCCTCCTGACCGTGCCGACGAGCCCCGCCAACGGCTCCGCCTATCCATGGCGGCCGAAGTTCGGGGTGGGGCTCGGTGCCAGGATCGGCGAAGCGCTTGATCTGAAGGCACTCGCAGCTGCCGTGCGTTCGCAGATGTTGATCGAACCGACCGTGCAGAAAATCCCGGCACCGACGATCACCGTCACACCGCTGGGCAATATCGGGGCGGTGATCGATATCGCCTATGTCGATACCAGCGGCGTTCCGCAGAACTTCAGCTTCGACCTCGTCGGCACCCCAAAGCAACAACCGTAGGTCCGCATGGCATCGATCTCGTGGCAGGGCCTGACGGGGTACGTCCGTCAATTCGTTGCAGCTGTCCAGGCAGCGGCAAACGCAGCCGTGGACTCGTCCGAAGGCTCGATCACCCTTGCGCTGGGACAGGCGGTCACCGGGGCCGCGCTGTGGCTCCAGGCGCAAATCGCGAAGGTGCTGTCGCTCACCCGCGCATCGACTTCGCAGGGCTCGGACCTCGATAGCTGGATGGCGGATTGGTTCTTCACCCGACTCCCCGCAGTCGAAGCCTCCACTCAAGAAACCTTCAGCCGCTTCACGCCGACAAATCAGGCGGTATGCCCTGTCGGCTCTCTGGTCTCCACGGGCCCGGGTGGCGTCCAGTACATCGTCATCACCGACCCCGCGAACCCGAACTATAATGCGACGCTGAACGGCTACGTGGCGGCGCCCTCGACGGCCTCTATCAATGTACCGGTCACCGCGACCGTTGCAGGAACCGGAAGCAACGTTCTCGCGAACACGATCACCTCCTTTGTCCAGCCGATTGTGGGCTTCGATACCTGCACCAACGCCAGCCCGGTAACCAACGGCATCGACGCGGAAAGCGATGCCTCATTCCTTGCGAGGTTCCAGCAATACATCCAAAGCCTGCGCAAGGGGACGCTTGTCGCGATCCGCGCTGCCATCCTCGCCATCCAAGCCGGGATGACGTGTATCATCATCGAAAACAAGGACCCGGACGGGACGACCGATAACGGCTTCCTGACCATCGTCATCGATGATGGAACCGGTAGCCCGCCGATGCCGCTACAGACCGCGGCAAGCGTTGCTATCGATGAGGATGTCCGGGCGGCCGGTATCCGCTATGCCGTGATCGGCCCGACCATCGTCACCGTCGTAATCGCGCTCACCGTCACCAGCGCGGATTCCGCAAAACATACGGACGATACGGTGGCCGCACAAAACGCCATCCTCGCCTATGTCAATGGACTGGCGGCCGGGGCACCGCTGATCTGGTCACGGCTCTACCAGCTGGCCTTCGACGCTTCGACGAACATCACGGCGGTGTCAGGGGTCACGATCAATTCCGGCACGTCGGACATCACGGTCACCGCAACCCAGATCATCAAGACGTCGAGCGTCAGCGTGGCATGATCGGGGACAAGGACGACATCGTCGCCAGACTGCAACGCTGGCTGCCGCAGGGCTGGTTTCCCAGCGATGGCACGCGGATCAATTCCATCCTGTCGGGCTTTGCGTCGGTCCTAGCCACGATTTGGACGGCCATCGCCTATGTCACCCTGCAGACAAGACTGGCAACGACCACAGACGGCTTCCTCGACCTTGCCAGCCGGGACTTCTTTGGGCCTGTGCTGCCCAGGTTGCCCGGAGAGACCGACCCCACATTCTCGCTGCGCATCCGCAACGAAGTGTTTCGCGACCGTCAGACCCGCAACGCGATCGATGCGCTGCTGTTCGAACTCACCGGCCAGCATCCGATCATCACCGAGCTCGAGCGCCCGAAGGATGTCGGGGCGTTCCGCTACCGAGGACTCGCGTTTCGCGCCGTCGGTCACTACGCGTCGCGGTTCTGGCGGCCGATGGTCTTTATCCAGACTGTGCACGCCGGGCGGTTCGTCATTCCGCATTTCGGCGGATTGCGTGCGCCGGCAGCCGCCTTTCGTATCCCGACCTTCCTCTACACCGACCCTTCCATGGTTGAGGGCAGCGGTTACACCGATCTGCAGCTGTTCGCGGCGCTCGAACGCATCCGCACTGCCGGCGTGACCTATTGGGTCCAGTTCCTCACCTGATTTTCAATCCCGGAGAAAAGCCTTGGATCGTCAAACGGTTTACCCGTTCCAGATTCCCTACGAGACCGACTATCTGTCCGGAGAACGCTTTGCCTATGAAGGCCTCGGCCTTCTGGCGATGGACATCCTCGGAACGTCAACACTCGTTTCTGGAATATCCTGCACACCGACGGGACCGGCGACGCTCAATGTTATCGCCGGAATCGGGCGCATCTACGCGAAGAAGAACCTCGAGGATTCCACTTGGGGCAATGTTGGCGCGACGGGCGGTCTCGGCTCCGATACCAACGCGAACCATCAGATCCTGAAGCAGGGCTTACTGCGCGATCCGGTGACGCTTCCGGTTGCCGCGCCCGGCACGCCCGGGTTCTCGATCAACTATCTCATTCAGGCCGCGCTGACCGAAAGCGACATCGACAACATCGTGTTGCCGTTCGTCGATCCCAACCCGCCCTATGAGCCGTGGTCCGGCCCGGACAACACGGGTAGCACCCTTCCGACCCAGCGCGTCGATGTGTGCACGGTGAATGCCAAGGCGGGAACCGCTGCGGCGACGGGGACGCAGACCACGCCAGCGCCCGATGCCGGCTTTGTTGGACTCTATGTGGTCACGGTCGCGAACGGTCAAACACAGGTTCTCTCGGGTGACATTTCGCTCTATGGCGGGGCGCCGTTCATCACCGAGACGCTGACGCAAAAGATCGGACTGGCAAGCGGCGACGCGCGCTATGTCAAACAGACCGATGCGCAGGCGCAGACCTACACGGCGTTCAACGACACAGGCGCGTCGAACGCCTATGTCATCAACCCGTCTCCGGCGATCACTGCCTACGCCAAGTATCAGCGCTTCAGCTTCCAGGCTGCACACCTGAACACGGGCGCCTCTACGCTCAATGTGAACGGCAAGGGCGCCCAAACGATCACCCGCCGCGACGGAACAGCGCTCGTACCCGGGGACATCTGGAACGGCAGCCTTTGCGACGTCGAATATGACGGCACCAATTTCCAGCTCTTGAGTGCGACGCCAAGCGGGTCAGTTCCAACCACACGGCAGATCGCCACGACGAACGGTCTGCAAGGTGGCGGCGATCTCAGCGCGGATCGCACGCTGAGCCCGGTCTATGGCACGGCGGTGAACACCGTCATGCAGGGCAACGACACCCGCGTCGTCAACGCCGTCCCAAATACGCGCAATGTGAACACGACCGGCGGCCTTACCGGTGGCGGAGCGCTGAGTGGAGACCTGACAATCAGCGGCAGCCTGTTGGCACCGCTTGCCAGCCCTGCGCTTACCGGCACGCCTACCGCGCCCACACCCACATCGAGCGATAATTCGACCAAGCTTGCCACGACGGCATTTGTGCAGACCGCCGTGAGCGGGCTGCCGCTATCCGCGGTATTCTCTTCAACAGGCAACAGCTTCACCTTCGGCAGCGCGGTCGGTCCATTCACACATAATCTCGGCGGACGTCCCACGCTCGTCTTCGTGACGATGGTTTGCGTGGGGCCGAACGCTACCTACAGCGTCGGAGACGAGATCAATGCCACAATGTTCGGCTCTGACACCGGCTCAAACTCTCACGGCATCACCATTCAATTCGACGCCACGACATTGACAGTCAATGTCGGCAGCAACGCTTTCTATGTTTGCGGAACGGATTTTGCTCAGCATGTGATCACCGCAGCGGACTGGACGATGACGGTTCATGCGTATCGATGAGACCGGAAAATGACCACCTTCACGCTCTACCGGCGCAACGAGACGCCGCGCTCTACCTGGGGCGAGTTGCTCGGCAATGGCGCAGCGATCATGTGCAAGGTGCTGGAGCGTGGAGCGCTGAATCGTGATCATCCCCGCATTCCGTCAGGGACATACGAACTCGCGCGCAAGCCGTTCGGCTCCAGCCATTTCGACCGGGCATCCCGGGATCTCATGGGTGAGGTCTACAAGGGCATTCTCTGGCTTCCTCGCGTGCCGGGGCGGACGAATATCGAGATTCATACTGCGAACCATTTTACCGAGCTGCTCGGCTGTCTCGCCCTCGGCGACGAAATCACCGCCGACGACAACGGCGACTTCATGATCACCGGCGGCACAAGCAAGCCAGCCTACGCGCGCATCTATCCGATTCTGTCTGAAGCGATAGACGAGGGCGGCGCGCAGCTCACGATCAAGGACTTCACGTGATGAGCTTTTGGCATGTTCTGGCGCTGCTCATCATTGCGCACGCGCTGGCAGATTATCCGTTGCAGGGCGACTTCCTATCGAAAGCGAAGAATAGACGCGCTCCAATTCCCGGTGTCCCTTGGTATCAGGCGATGGCGGCGCATGTCGTCATCCAAGCCGGTTTCGTTTGGATCATCACCGGTAGCGCTGCCTGCGCTGTAGCAGAGTTGGTCATTCACGCCGTCACCGATGACGCGAAGTGCTGCAACCGTATTTCGTTCAACACTGATCAGGCCGTGCACCTTCTCTGCAAGGTCGCATGGGCCTACGTGGCGGCTCACACAGTCCCCTAACGCCTCGGCGGTGAGCCATCGGTTCTTTCCGGTCGCACAACCTCTAACCCTCCGGGTTGAGCGAGCGGATTGGATGGATGGCTCAGCCCCTGCGGCGCATCCCGCGCAGCAGTCAACCCGGAGAATGAATATGAGACTTGCACGCTTTGCCGTGCTCGCTGGCGCGTTGGCGCTGGCCGGTTGCGGCACACTCGGTTCGCTAGGCCAGACGCCGAAGCAGACGCTCACCGCCGCGCACCAGACGCACGACGCGCTGGCGAAGGAACTGGACCTCGCTGCCACAAGCGGCTGGATCAAGGGCGACGCCGCCGCGACGGCTTCGCACTACCTCAGCGAAAGCGAGACTTATCTCGTGCAGGCCGATGACGCGCTGGCCCTCGGTCAGTCGATCTCAGGCCTTCTCGATCAGGCAAACGCCGACATCGCCAAAGCCCAACCCCTCGTCCCGAAAGGTCACTGACCATGGACTATCTCGCACTACTGCAGTTGATCCTTCAGGGCCTCGCGCAGGCACCAGAAGCCATCGCCATCGCGGAGAACGCATGGAACCAGGTAAAGGCCGACTTCTCAACCGAGGACCAAGCGACCATCGACAAGATGTTCATGGACGCCAAGACCACGGACGCCGCCGACACCGCGCAGGCCGTGGCCGATCTCGACAAAGCAGCGGAGGAATAGGCCATGGACGACACGAAAAGCATCTTCAAATCCAAGACGGCATGGGCGGGCTTGGCGGTTGCCGTCGTCGGCGCTCTTCAGGCCTTCCATTGGGAACAGCTCATCCCGAAAGACCCGACGACCGTCGGCTATATCACCGCCGGTTTGGGGGGCGTGATGATCGTGTTGCGCTATCTCACTTCGACGCCGGTAACCGTCACCGGCAGCAACTAACGGTCGGAACCACGCTTACGAGGCGATGCGCATGGCTGCCTCACCGCAGAACGGCAACGGTAATGGGTCAAACCTGCTTCAAAAGTGGGCTCCCATTGCCCTTGCCTGCATCGCCTTGGTGAGCGCCGCCGCAAGCTATTTCGGGCAGCAGGGTCAGAACACAAGCGCGCTAGATGGCCTCAAGGCCACAGTACAGGCGCAGACCGAGCGCTTGAACCGGATGCAGCAGCAGCAAGGCGAGATGAATCTGGCCGAGACGGAAGCCTGTCGCCAGCTCGCGACGGTCGAAGTCCAATTGGGAACGGTCGAGACCATCATCAACAAGACCCAGGTCTCTAACCAGCGCGACATCGCGTTGCTGTGGAATAAAGTCTACGCGCAGGAATACCCAAACGTGTTCTACGCCGTTAACATCCCGCACGAAGCGATGCCCTGCGCACACTGAATACGAGCACCGCGAGGCTCTGCATCTTGGCAGAGAGAGCCCCGCGGCGGACACCACCCCGAGGGGCGATGCCCCAAGGATCAACCTGACAAGAGGCTGACCCATGGCACCGAAAGTATTGCCGGAATCCGCCTGCCTCGTCTCCTAGAACGGCAGGGGAACAAGGGGCATGGCTATCGCGTTTAATTGGGGCAAGGACGATGACTCGTCACGGGTTGAGGACAGCGAAATCTTGCTTGGCGAGCCCGATAAGGCGGAATCAGAGTCGTTGCCACTTCACACCGATAAGTGCGCACGGCGCTACCGCGTGACCATCCTGCGGCTCAATCGGCTCGATAAGTCCATGGGCCGAAACAATATCCTGCTTTGGATTGTGCTCGGGGCGGTCGTGCTCACAAGCGACAAGGCCGGACCCTATCTCCTAAAGCTTTTCGGGGGCTAACCCGTGTCCGCACCGACGAACAATATCGCCAAGGACACCGAGGCGAGCGCGATGCCTCATGGCTCGGCTGCTGCGGCGAGCGTGAACAATGGCGGCATGCTGGTGACGGTCGTCGCGATCATTTCCATGTCGCTCAACGCTCTCGCGTTCTTCGTGTCCGGCTGCGTGCTAGTGGCATGGATGACGCAAAGCTCGCACGTCCGCGATCTCGATACCTATGGCGCGCTGACTTATGCACACGAACTCAAGGTCGAAGCGATCATCGAAGCGCACGGACTCGACATTTCCAAAGCAGGACCGATTCCAAAACCACCACGATAGGAGAACGCCATGCCAGGTGACGACGACGAGATCATCATCCGCCGCCATTTCAACGCGACACAGACCGAAACCGACGTCGACACGACGAACGGCACGTTCAAGAACATGCTGGCGCTGCTGCCATCCGTCATCACGGATTCCGGCGTCGCCGCGCTGGTCGCAAGCCTGAAATCGCTGACCACTTAACGCCGTGGCGCGCAACGCAAAGGCTTACGAGATCGAGCGCTTGCCCGCTGGCGAGAAAATCCCTGCGGGCGCGTATTGGTTCATGGTCATGCCGGAAGGCTTCGAAGGCGCCGGAACGGTCATGGGTATTGAGCACGGATGCCCGTGTGGCTGTGGTGCGAAATCGACAGTGTTCTTCAACAGCTACACGAAGGCCGAGGGTTGGACGGTCGAGAAGCCGTTCCCCGACGCAACGCTGCGCCCGTCGCTCGGTCTTTTCATGGGCCAGAACCCGTATCACTGGCACGGCTATCTGACGAACGGCGTGTTCGAAGAATGCTGACCTTTCGAGGTAACCAAAATGGCATGGAACTATGATGTCGAAGACGTTCCGGAAGGCGACGCCCGCAAGTTCGTAACGCTTGAACAGCAGGAGATGCTCTGGGTTGGGATTCGCGCCTTCCATCACGGCGAGAAGCGCTGGTACAACGGTAGCGAAATCGAAACCGCCCGCATCGTTGCTTGGCAGGATTTGCCTAGCCCAGCGGACCCGAAGTTTTTCGCTATACCGTCCGAAATAACGGACTCGTTCGAGCGAGCAATGCGCGAAGAAGTAATCCCGGCGATTGAAAATGACATTCGAGACCGAGCTGATCGGGCAGCCGAGACTCGTAACTCGCTGTTGTTCAGGTAAGGACCTAACCCCTCGCGCGTTTACATAGTGGCAGCGAATCCGCTTTGCGCACGCGCCAACAAGGAACATCGATATGGCACTGCTCCCCCTCATTCTGCTCGTCGCAGCCTTCGTGCTATTCGTGCTTGCCGCGCTGGGCGTTCCGAGCCCGCCCAGGTTCAATCTCATGGCCGGCGGTCTGGCGTGCTGGGTTCTGTCGGTGATGCTCGCCGGACACGTCTGATCACGACCGCATAGCCTCACCCACCATCGCAGAGCATTGGAACCGGGTGGCCGAAAGGTCATCCGGTTTTTTCGTTTTTGGCCCGGTTTAAACCTGGTTTAAACCCTAAGTGGGTTATAAAGCTGCTTCGAGGTTGGTATCCAAGCCAACCCTTCCGGCACAGGCTCAGCCGACAAACTGACCGGATCGTAGATTCTCGGCGCGGAGCCCTCTCGAAGCGGCAAGGACGCAGGCTGGAGGGATGGCAGACGAGACGCCTGAGTAGGCAGCGTCGGACCCGTGCACGGGCGAGCGCAGCCGAAAGGGCGGCCACCTTCCGGAACCATCTCTCCCCGCCATCATTGACTCCGCCATGGCAGCTACAAAGCGCAAGACGGTCAAACGAGCGAGGAAGGCTACACCGCCGCCACTCGCGACGGACGAGGGCTATACCGACTTCCAAGACGATGTAGGACCGCGCCGCCACTCGCCCATGATCCTGCTCAACGGGACGAGCGTGCGCTTCCCGATGGGCTGGACGGCCGCGCAGAGGAAAGCTTGGCGGAAGTCGCGCGGGTTGTTGCGGTCGCAGCGGGAGAAGTAGTGTCATGGCAATGATTCAGCGCGGATCAGATAAAGGCCAATGGCGTTCGCCGTATGGTTTTCAACTGCGGTGCGCGTGAAGCCGCGCGAGTTGGCTTCCGGGAACGTGATCGAAACGATGGTCGGCCCATCTTGGCCGCGCAAGCTTTTTCCGCCCTTGGCGTGCATCGCGATCCTGAGCGTTCCGAATCGGCCTGGCGCGATGTAGTAGCGTGCCTCGCTTGATCTGCTAGACCAGCACAACTCGAAGCCAGCGCGCTTTACAAGGTCTGCTGCGATTGTACAGGCCTCAAGCGGCGTCACTGATCCTTCTGGGTGTTTTAGCGGCTTGCAGCGCATACCGACGTGGCCGCTCATTCTTCAAATGAGCAGCACAGGCCGCCCTCTTTGCTAGCGATGCGTCCTGTCGCCACCTTCAGCATATCGTCAGCTTCTATGATCGATGACGCTTCACATTCGAAAACCTTGACGCCATCGTGAACATCGAACGGCCTGCCATAGGCGCGTGACGCCATGCAATGAACAACGCCGATCACTGACCCCGCCTCACG
>Ga0070683_100002370_pt1 | contig 14968 bp, 20 predicted proteins | sample KBSC713LmetaG_FD_64662 | JGI IMG/M metagenome (GOLD analysis project Ga0070683, IMG submission 64662) | Corn rhizosphere microbial communities from Kellogg Biological Station, Michigan, USA - KBS C7.1-3L metaG | ecosystem: Host-associated > Plants > Roots > Rhizosphere ...
GCCGCCGAAGACGCGCGGGACCTGCTTGTGGTCGACATAGCGACGGCGACCGGGACGCGAGATCCGCTCCAGGCCAGCGATCACCGGACGACGATCCTCCGTGTACTTGAGCCGGATCTTGATCTCCTCGCCAATCCGGGCCGGCTGCTTGCCGAAGTCGACTATGTAGCCCTGTTCCTTGAGGATCCGCGACATCTCCAGCTTCAGCCGCGAGGCGGGAATCTCCACCTCGTCGTGGCCGGAACCGAGCGCGTTGCGGATCCGGGTCAGGTAATCGGCTATCGGGTCAGTGAGCATCTTCTCGGTCTCTCTACCAGCTGGACTTGGTCATGCCTGGGACGTGGCCCTCGTGCGCTGCCTCCCGCAAACAGATCCGGCAGAGGCCGAACTTGCGGTAGTAGGCGCGCGGCCGGCCACAACGGCGGCAACGGTTGTATTCACGCGATTTGAACTTGGCCTTGCGGCCCTGCTTCACCTTCAGCGAAGTCTTAGCCATTCTACGAGCCTTCCTTTTCAGCGTCCTGCGGGGTGGCCTCTCCGGCGGGTGGCGACGAGGATGACTCCTCGCCCGCAGCGTCGTCCCGCGAGGACGAGGAGTCATCCTCGTCGACAGGACCCGCCGGTGCGGGCTTCTCGTAGGCCTCGGGGTTCTCCTCCTTGAGCTGCTCCAGAGCGGCTTCCTCGGCCTCGGCCTTGAGGCGGGCCTCCTCCTTGCGCTTCTCCTCCTCGGCAGCTTCCTGCGCCTCGATGTCGGCATCGGGTTTGCCGGGCCGGCCCTCTTTGGCAAAGGGCATGCCCAACCCGAGCAGCAGCTCGAAGGCCTCTTCATCGGTCGCCGCGCTGGTCGTGATCGTCACGTCCAGGCCACGAACCTCGTCGATTGAGTCGTAATCGATTTCGGGAAAGATCAGTTGCTCCTTGACGCCCATCGAGTAGTTGCCGCGGCCGTCGAAGGAGCGCGGGTTGAGGCCGCGGAAGTCGCGGATGCGGGGCACGGCGATCGAGCAGAGACGATCGAGGAACTCCCACATGCGGGCGCGGCGCAGCGTCACCGAGAGGCCGACCGGCATCCCCTCGCGCACCTTGAAGGAAGCGATCGACTTACGGGCACGGCGGATGCTCGGCTGCTGGCCGGCGATCGTCGCCAGCTGCTCCTGCGCGGCTTCCAGCATCTTCGCGTTCTGCTTCGCCTCGCCGAGACCCATGTTGAGCGTGATCTTCTGCAGGCGCGGGGCCTGCATCGGGGTCGAGTAGCCGAACTTCTCGGTCAGCGCCGGCAGGATCTCCTGCTCGTAGCGCTCGCGCAGGCGCGGCGGCGGAGCTGCCTGTGATTGCACGGTCGCGGAGTCCATTAGAAGGTCGCCCCACTGCGCTTGGCGAAGCGCTCGCGCTTGCCGCCTTTGTCGCGGCGCACGCCGACGCGAGTCGGTTTGTTGTCTTTGGGGTCGAGCAGCATCACGTTGGAGACGTGGATCGGCCCCTCCTTCTCAACGATTCCCCCGGCCTGCGGGTTTTTGAGATCGGTCTGCGAGCGGGGGCGTTCGTGGCGCTTGATCATGTTGAGGTGCTCGACATAAACCCGGTTCTTCTTCGGCTCGGTCCGCACGACGCGGCCGGTCTTGCCGGCGTCCTTGCCGCCGATGACCACGACCTGGTCGTCTTTGCGGATGCGCATTCCCTTGGCCATCAGAGGACCTCGGGCGCGAGCGAGATGATTTTCATGAAGTTGCGATCGCGCAGCTCGCGGGCGACGGGGCCGAAGATGCGGGTGCCGCGCGGGTTGTTGCTGGCCGGGTCGATCAGCACCGCGGCGTTTTCGTCGAAGGAGATGTAGGTGCCGTCGGGGCGGCCGAGCTGCTTCTTGGTGCGCACGACGACGGCCTGGACGACCTCGCCTTTGCGCACGCCGCCCTGCGGGCTGGCCTGTTTGACCGTCGCCGTGATCACGTCGCCGACGCCGGCGTAACGGCGGTGCGACCCGCCCTTGACGCGGATGCAGAGGATCTCGCGAGCGCCGGAGTTGTCGGCGACTTTGAGTCTCGACTCCTGCTGGATCACTTTGCCTTCTCCAGGACCTCGACCAGGCGCCAGCGCTTGGTCTTCGAGAGCGGACGGGTCTCGACGATGCGCACGGTGTCGCCCTCGCCGGCCTCGTTCTGCTCGTCGTGAGCGTGCAGCGTGCGCGAACGGCGCACGACCTTTTCGTAAGTCGGGTGACGACGAGCGATGTCGATCCGCACCGTGATCGACTTCTCGCCCTTGTTGGAGACGACGATCCCCTGCCGGGTCTTGGCCGCAACCGCGTCCTTCTCGGCAACGGGCGTACCCGTGCCGGCGGTCTTCCCCTCTTTAGCCGCAGCCCGTTCTTTCCGCCGCGAAGCAGCCTTGAGCTTGCGCTCCTGAGCACGCTTAACGGCCCTTTCCTCAGGCGTGAGCGTCGGGCCGGCCTTATGCGGCTGCCGCGAACGCTGCAGCCTGCGCCGCTCCTTCCAGGGAAGATCGTCCTCCGGATCAGGCTCAGACTCTTCGGCAACGGGTTTCGCCTCAGCCGCAGCGGGCTCAGCCTGCTCAGCCGCAGGGGCGTCAGAAGACTCCGCCTCAGGCGCCTCGTCCTGGGACGCATCCGCATCTTCCGCGGGTGGCGCGGATGAGGGGTCCTCGCCCGCAGCGTCGTCCCGCGAGGACGAGGACCCCTCGTCCGCGACAGGACCCGCGGACGACTGCGCCTCGTCCTGGGTCGCCTCGTCAGTTGCGTCGTCTTTTTTCGTCTCGTCCGTCATCTCTTCAACTCTCTCTCAACGTCAATCCCGCGCTCCTTTGCAACTGTCAGCAACTTGGCGATGTCGCGCCGGGCGCTGCTCAGGCGGGCAGTGTTCTCCAGCTCGCCGGTCGCCTGCCGAAAGCGCAGGTTGAACGCCTCCTGCTTGGCATCGATCAATTTGACGATCAGCTCGTCGTCTTTGAGGTCATGCACCTCGGCGGCCTTCACTGTGAATCCGCCCCCTCGCGCAAGACGAACTTGGTCCTGACAGGAAGCTTGTGCCCGGCCAGGCGCAGCGCCTCGCGAGCGAGATCCTCAGGCACTCCGGCCAGCTCGAACATCACCTTGCCGGGCTTGACCACAGCGACCCAGCCCTCCGGGTTGCCCTTGCCGGAGCCCATGCGGGTCTCGGCGGGCTTCTTCGTGTAGGGCTTGTCGGGGAAGACGTTGATCCAGACCTTGCCGCCGCGTTTGATCTTGCGGGTCATCGCCACGCGGGCGGCCTCGATCTGGCGGTTGGTGATCCAGCCGCGATCGAGCGACTTGAGGCCGTACTCGCCGAAGGCCACGGTGCTGCCGCCCTTGGTGTTGCCGCGCATGCGACCACGCATCTGCTTGCGGTGCTTGACCCGCTTCGGCATCAGCATCAGCGACCACCCCCGCCACGCTGTCCGCCGCGGCCGCCACCCGGGCCGCCACCACGACCGCCGGGGCCGCCGCGGCCACCGCCGGGGCGCCCACCGCGATCTCCACCGCGACCGCCACGATCTCCGCCCGGGCCGCCGCGGCCGCCGCGCTGGCCACCCTGAACCGGCGCACTGTCCTCGTCGGTGAGCTGATCGCGGAAGCCCTCGGGCATCACCTCGCCCTTGTTGATCCAGCACTTGACGCCGATGCGGCCGGTCGTCGTGCGGGCCTCGAAGAAGCCGTAGTCGATGTTGGCGCGCAGCGTGTGCAGCGGCACGCGACCGTCGGAGTAGCCCTCGGTGCGAGCCATCTCGGCGCCGCCGAGGCGACCGGAGACCTGGACCTTTACGCCTTTGGCGCCGGAGCGCATCGCCGAGGTCAGCGCGCGTTTCATCGCCCGCCGGAAGGCGACGCGATTCTGCAGCTGCTCGGCGATCGACTGGGCGACCAGTTTTGCGTCGAGCTCGGGGCGCTTGACCTCGCGGATGTTCACCTTCACCGGTTTGCCGGTCAGCTTGTGCAGGTCTTTGCGCAGCGCGTCCACTTCTGAGCCCGACTTGCCGATCACGATGCCGGGGCGAGCGGTGTGGATGTCCACCGCGATCTCGCCGTGGCGCTCGATCGTGATGTTCGAGAGGCCGGCATGGGCAAGCTTGTTTTCGATGTGGTCGCGGATTTTGAGGTCCTCGTTGAGGACGTCGGAGAAGTCTTTCTCCTCGAACCAGTTCGACTTCCAGTCCTGGATGTAGCCGACGCGGAATCCGCCCGGATGGATCTTCTGTCCCATCTTCTAGTCCTCTTCTTCCGGGCTCAGGGCCACCGCGATGTGGCAGGTTCGCTTGTTGATCCGTGATGCACGGCCCAGTGCGCGCGGCCGGTAACGGCGCAGCGTCGGGCCTTCGTCGACGGTGATCTCCGAGATCAGCATCTCGTCGGCGACAAGGTCGTGGTTGTTCTCGGCGTTGGCGGCGGCCGACTCGATCAGCTTGCGGATGTCTTCAGCGGCGCCGCGGGGCGAGAACTCGAGCAGCGCACGAGCCTGCTCGATGTGCATCCCGCGCACCTGATCGGCGATCAGACGCGCCTTGCGCGGGGCCACCCGCACGTAGCGCGAGCTGGCACGAACGACGACGGGGGCTGCGGCCACGCTAGTCACCCTTGCCCGTGCCGGAGTGGGAGCGGAAGGTGCGGGTGGGCGCGAACTCGCCCAGCTTGTGGCCGACCATCGACTCGGAGATGAAGACGGGAACGTGCTTGCGCCCGTCGTGGACGGCGATCGTGTGACCGACCATGTCGGGGAAGACGGTCGAGCTGCGCGACCAGGTCTTGAGCATCTGCTTGGTGCCGGACTCGTTCATGGCGTTGACGCGCTTCATCAGCGCCTCTTCCACCCACGGGCCCTTTTTCGTCGATCTACCCATCTCAGCGACCCTTCTTCTTTCCGCGGCGACGGCCGCGCACGATGTAGCGGTCAGACTGCTTGCCCTTCTTGCGGGTGCGGTAGCCAAGCGTCGGCTTGCCCCACGGGGTCACAGGGTGACCACCGGGAGTGTGGTGAGCCTCGCCGCCGCCGTGCGGGTGGTCGACCGGGTTCATCGCGACACCGCGGGTCTGCGGACGCTTGCCCTTGTGGCGGTTGCGTCCCGCCTTGCCGATCTTGACGTTCTGGTGCTCGGCATTGGAGAGCACGCCGATCGTGGCGCGGCACTCGGCGCGGACCAGGCGCATCTCCGAGGAGGGAAGGCGCAACGTCACCATGTCCCCCTCCTTCGCCGCCAGCTGAATCGAGGTCCCTGCCGAGCGACCGAGCTTGCCACCCTGGCCGGCCGTGAGCTCGACGTTGTGGACGATCGTGCCGGTCGGCATCTCGGCGAGCGCAAGCGCGTTGCCGGGCCGGATGTCGGCGCCGGGGCCGGACTGGACCTCGTCGCCGACGGCGAGCGCGGCGGGAGCCAGGATGTAGCTCTTGGCACCGTCGGCGTAATGGAGAAGGGCGATGTAGCAGCTGCGGTTGGGGTCGTACTCGATGCTCGCCACCTTGGCGGGCACGCCGTCCTTGAGCCGCTTGAAGTCGATCTGACGGTAGCGACGCTTGGCGCCGCCGCCGCGATGGCGCGCCGTGACGCGACCGTTTGCGTTGCGGCCACCGGACTTGCGCAGTCCCTCGGTCAGCTTGCGCTCGGGGCTCGTCGCCGTCAGCTGCTCGCGCAGTGGGTACGTCGCGAAGCGGCGCCCGGGACTCGTCGGTTTTGTTTTTCGGTTCGGCATTCCCTATTCCCTATGCAGTCTCTGCGCCCTCGAACAGCTCGATCCGTTCGCCGGGAGCGAGCTGGACGACGGCCTTCTTCCAGCCGCGCGTCTTGCCCTGGTGCAGGCCGCGGCGCTTCGGCTTGGCCCGCACCTTGGAGGTGCGCACGGCAGCAACCTTGACCTCGAAGATCTCCTCGATCGCGTGGGCGATCTGGGTCTTGTGGGCCCGATCGTCGACGCGGAAGGTGTACTTGCCCTCGCCGATCAAGGCGTAGCTCTTCTCCGATACGACCGGGCGGATGATCGTCGTACGCGCGTCCATCAGCCCAGCCTCTCCTGCAGCTTCGCGAGGGCTTTCTCGGAGACGACCAGCGAGGCCGCCCCGATCACGTCGGCGACGCCGACGGCGCTGACCTCGGCCACCTCGACCTTGGGGATGTTGCGGAAGCTCTTGGCCGCGCCGCCCTCCTCGGGGGCGAGCACGATCAGGGTCGAGCGCCTGGCACCCCATTTGGCAAGCGCCTCGGCTGCGGACTTGGTCGAAGGCGTCTCGAAGTTGCCGGCGTCGAGCAGGGCGACGCTGTCGCGCTCGGCGTGAACCGAGAGCGCTGAGCGCAGCGCCTTGCGGCGGGCCTTGCGGTTGACCTTGACGGTGTAGTGACGCGGCTTGGGACCGAAGGCGACGCCGCCGCCGAAGCGGCTCGGCGAGCTGAGCGCGCCGACGCGAGCGCGGCCGGTGCCCTTCTGGCGCCAGGCCTTGGCGCCGGTCATCGAGACCTCGCCGCGGGTCAGCGTCGAGGCCGAGCCCTGACGCCGCGAGGCGAGGTCGGCGCGCGCTGCCTCGTCGACCAGCGAGTGGTGGAAGGGCTCGGCGAAGAGCTCTTTGGGCAGGTCCGCCTTGGTCGTCTTGCCGAGCACGGTGGCTTTAGCCATCGGTCCTCACCTCGACCATCGCGTTGCGGGAGCCCGGCACCGAGCCTTTGATCAGCAGCAGGTTCTTCTCGGCATCGACCTGGGCAACTTCGAGTCCCTTCTGGGTGATCCGCTTGTTGCCCATCTGCCCCGGCATCCGCATGCCCTTGAAGACGCGGGCGGGAAAGGTGCTGGCGCCGATCGATCCCGGCGCGCGCACGTTGTGCGAGCCGTGAGTGACCGGACCGCGGCTGAAGTTATGGCGCTTGATTCCGCCCTGGAAGCCCTTGCCGATCGAGATCCCGGCGACCTTGACCTTCTGGCCGGCCTCGAAGGAGGAGACCGTGACGTCGTCACCGATCTTGGGGCCCTCCTCGGCGCCGAGATCCTCGTCGCGGAACTCGACCAGGTGGCGCATCGGCGCGGCTCCGGCCTTCTTCAGGTGGCCTTCCTCGGCCTTGCTCAGCTTGCCCTGCTTGGTCTCGCCGAAGGCAAGCTGCACGGCGGCGTAGCCATCGCGCTCTTGTTCGCGGACCGCGGTCACCTTGCAGGGGCCGGCCTCGATCACGGTCACGGGAATGACCTCGCCGTCCTCGGCGAAGACCTGCGTCATCCCAAGCTTCTTTCCGAGAATCGCGGCCATGGGGTTAGAGGCGGATCTCGATGTCGACGCCGGCGGGCAGCGAGTCGAGGCGCTGCAGCGAGTCGACGGTTTTCGGCGAGGGCTGGAGGATGTCGATCAGGCGCTTGTGCGTGCGCATCTCGAAATGCTCGCGCGAGTCCTTGTCCTTGAAGGGCGAGCGGATCACGCAGTAGACGTTCTTCTCAGTGGGCAGCGGCACGGGGCCAGAAACGCTGGCACCGGTGCGCTCCGCGGTTTCGACGATCTCGCGGGCAGCCCGGTCTATGGCGTCATGGTCATACGCCTTGAGCCGGATTCGAATTTTCTGTGCTGCTATCGCTGCCACGTTCGGACTTTTCTTTCGTCTTTCCCGCGCGTCTTACCGCGCATAAAGGGCGGGGCCCCATTTGGTGGGGCGCCGCCCCGGTCGTATGTCTTTGCAGTTGTCTCGCTGCCCAGTCGGCAGCGAAAGGGCGGGCCAGTGCCCGCCCCTGGATGAATCGCCTACTCGATGACCTCGGCGACGACCCCCGAGCCGACGGTCCGGCCACCCTCGCGGATGGCGAAGCGCAGGCCCTGGTCCATCGCGATCGGCTGGATCAGCTCGATCGTCATCTCGACGTTGTCACCCGGCATCACCATCTCGGTCCCCTCGGGGAGGTTGGCGATCCCGGTCACGTCGGTCGTGCGGAAGTAGAACTGGGGCCGGTAGCCGGAGAAGAACGGAGTGTGGCGACCACCCTCCTCCTTCTTCAGGCAGTAGACCTCGGCTTTGAACTTGGTGTGCGGTGTGATCGAGCCCGGCTTGCAGAGCACCTGGCCACGCTCGATCTCCTCGCGCTTGGTGCCGCGGAGCAGGGCGCCGATGTTGTCGCCGGCCTGGCCCTGGTCGAGCAGCTTGCGGAACATCTCGACCCCGGTCACCACGGTGGTGGTGGTGTCCTTGATGCCGACGATCTCAACCTCGTCGCCGGTGTTGACGATGCCCTGCTCGACGCGGCCGGTGGCAACGGTGCCGCGGCCGGTGATCGAGAAGATGTCCTCGATCGGCATCAGGAAGGGCTTGTCGAGCTCGCGGACGGGCTCGGGGATGTAGGAGTCAAGCGCGTCAGCCAGCTCGAAGATCGCCTTCTGCGCCTCTTCGTCGCCCTCCAGCGCCTTCAGCGCCGAGCCCTTGACGATCGGCGTATCGTCGCCAGGGAAGTCGTACTCGTTGAGGAGTTCCTTGACCTCCTCCTCGACCAGCTCAATCAGTTCCTCGTCGTCGACCTGGTCGACCTTGTTGAGGAAGACGACCACGTGGGGGACGTTGACCTGGCGGGCAAGCAGGATGTGCTCGCGCGTCTGCGGCATCACGCCGTCGGCGGCCGAGACGACCAGGATCGCGCCGTCCATCTGGGCGGCGCCGGTGATCATGTTCTTGACGTAGTCGGCGTGGCCCGGGCAGTCGACGTGGGCGTAGTGACGGTTGGCGGTCTGGTACTCGACGTGGGAGGTCGCGATCGTGATCCCGCGCTCCTTCTCCTCCGGAGCGTTGTCGATCTCGGCGAAGCTCTTCGCCTCGGCGTCGCCCTTGGTGGCGAGCGTCGTGGTGATCGCGGCCGTCAGCGTCGTCTTTCCGTGGTCGATGTGACCGATCGTGCCGACGTTCACATGCGGCTTATCGCGCTCGAACTTCTCCTTGGACATCTCTCTCCGTTCTACCTTTCGAAGTCGGGTTCTGTCTGCGTTGACTGATTAAGTTTGCGGTGCGCGTCCGGCGGCAGTTCGTCTTGCGACGATTGCCTGCGGGCGAACCTGGGAAATATAGCTAGAACAACCGTGTGGCCTACTGCCGGTCATGAGGTCGCCCCCACCGGCTCACCCGAGCGGTGCTCGACGATTTCCTCAGCGATGTTGCCGGGGACCTCTTCGTAGCGCTCGAACTGCATCGTGTAATTGGCTCTGCCCTGCGTCATCGAGCGCAGTTCGGTCGCGTAGCCGAACATTTCGCCGAGGGGCACGAAAGCTTGAACTGCGAGCGCGTTGCCGCGCTGATCCTGGCCCTGGACCTTGCCGCGACGGCGTGAGAGATCGCCGATCACGTCGCCGAGGAAATCCTCGGGGGTGACGACCTCAACCGCCATCACCGGCTCGAGCAGGACCGGGTTGGCCTTGCGCGCGGCGTCCTGAATCGCCATCGAGCCGGCGATTTTGAAGGCCATCTCCGAGGAGTCGACGTCGTGGAACGAGCCGTCGACGAGTTCGACCTTGACGTCGACCATCGGGTAGCCGGCCTTGACGCCGTTCTCGAGCGCCTCTTTCATCCCCTGCTCAGCCGGGCCGATGAATTCGCCGGGAATTACGCCGCCCTTGATTTTGTTCTCGAAGATGAAGCCCTCGCCGGGCGCCGGCTCGACGTTGATGACGACGTGGCCGAACTGGCCGCGGCCACCGGTCTGACGGACGAAGCGCGCCTCGACCTTCTTGACCTCCTTGCGGATCGTCTCGCGGTAAGCGACCTGCGGCTTGCCGACGTTGGCCTCGACTTTGAACTCGCGCAGCATGCGGTCGACGATCACCTCGAGGTGAAGCTCGCCCATGCCGTGGATCAGGGTCTGGCCGGTTTCCTCGTCGGATTCGATCCGGAAGGTCGGGTCCTCCTCGCCCAAGCGCTGCAGGGCGTTGCCCATCTTCTCCTGATCGGCCTTGGTTTTCGGCTCGATCGCGACCGCGATCACGGTCTCGGGGAATTCGATGCTCTCCAGCGCGATCGGCGCGTCCGGGGCCGCCAGCGTGTCGCCGGTGCCGGTTTCTTTGAGGCCGACGCCGGCGCAGATGTCGCCGGCGTAGCACTCGTCGATCTCCTCGCGGCTGTTGGCGTGCATCATCAGCAGCCGGCCGATGCGCTCGGTGCGGCCGGTCTTGACGTTGAGAACGCGGCCGCCTTTCTCCAGCTTGCCGGAGTAGACGCGGAAGTAAGTGAGCTTGCCGACGTAGGGGTCGGTCATCACCTTGAAGGCGAGAGCGGCGAAGGGAGCCTCGTCGGAGGCGGGACGCTCGTCCTCGACGTCCTCGGGCTGGCCCTTGCCGGCGGGCACGACGCCGGTTACCGGCGGCACCTCGAGCGGCGAGGGCAGCAGCTCGACGATCGCGTCGAGCAGCGGCTGCACGCCCTTGTTCTTGAACGAGGTGCCGCAGAGGACCGGGGTCACCTTGGTGTCGAGGCAGGCTCGGTGCAGCGACTTGGCGATCCGCTCATGGGGAATCTCTTCCTCGGCCAGGTAGGCCTCCATCAGCTCGTCGTCGTAGTCGGCGCAGGCCTCAATCAGCTGGGTGCGGTATTCCTCGGCCTGCTCCTTGAGGTCGTCGGGGACCTCGATCGTCTCGTATTCGGCGCCGAGCTCGTCAGTCCAGACGAGCCCCTTCATCTCGATCAGGTCGACGACGCCTTGGAAGTTGTCCTCGCTGCCAATCGGCAGCTGGATCGGCAGCGGGTTGGCCCCGAGCCGGTCCGTCATCGTCTGCACCGAGTTGAAGAAGTCGGCGCCGGTGCGGTCCATCTTGTTGATGTAGGCGAAGCGCGGGACTTTGTACTTGTCGGCCTGGCGCCAGACCGTCTCGGACTGGGGCTCGACCCCGGCGACGGCGTCAAAGACGGCGATCGCGCCGTCGAGCACGCGCAGGCTGCGCTCGACCTCGACCGTGAAATCAACGTGGCCGGGCGTGTCGATGATGTTGATCCGGTGGTCCTTCCACTCGCAGGCGGTGGCGGCGGAGGTGATCGTGATGCCGCGCTCCTGCTCCTGCTCCATCCAGTCCATCACCGCAGCGCCCTCGTGCACCTCGCCCATCTTGTGGGTGCGGCCGGTGTAATAGAGGATGCGCTCGGTAGTCGTCGTCTTACCGGCGTCGATGTGCGCCATGATCCCGATATTGCGCGTCTTCTCTAGGGGAAAGCTGCGTGCCATGTGTTCCTAAGGTAAGGGTTTGGTCGTGAAACGGGGACGGGACAAAAGCAAGCGATCCGGCAAAGGCCGCGATCGGCGCATGAAAAAGGCCCTCGCGGGCCCGGCGAAACGAACTTCGAACCGCACTTCGAAAGGACTGCCTGAGCGACGCGCGATGATAGCAGCGGCGCGACGGCGCATCGGCGCGGTGCTTTCGCTGGGCGCGAAGCGCACCCGGCAGGTGGACCGGGCACTCGCTCGCCGGATCGAGTCGGCGCGGCCAAAGCTGGCGAGGGGGCTGCGACAACTGCGCGCCCGGGCCGTTCGGGTCACTAAGGCCCTCGGCAAGCGCCTGCGTCCCGTCGCAGTCTTGGCGTTGAGGGGCTTCGGCCGCGGTGAACGGGTGCTGAGGCGGGCCTCGGCGTTGTCGGCCCGCGCCGCGACCCGGGTCAGCGCCCTGCTCACTCCAGCGCGGGGAATCGCCCTGCTGATCCTCGCCTCGGCGATCTGCCTCGTCGTCTCCCAGTTCGTCACCTACAGCAGCGTCGAGATCGGTCAGCCGGCCTACGCCGGACTGCCCTCGGCGTCAGCGCCGACCGTCGCCGGCGAAACCGCCGGCGCCGCCCACTCCTACGTCCTGATCCCGCTTGCGCTGATCGCCGGCCTGGTCGCGACGATGATGCTGCGGACCGAGCGCCGCGGCCTGGCCCGCATCGTCGTCGGCCTTGCCCTGCTCTGCATCGCCCTGATCTTGATCGTCGACCTGCCCGCGGGGACCGATGTCGGGGCCCAGTCATCGCGCTTCTCGGGCGCCACGGCGGTGCTCCAGGGGGGCTTCTACGCGGAGCTCGCGGCGGCGGCGGGGCTGCTTATTGGCGGACTGCTCTACTATGCGCGGCCGTGCCGAATACCAATCAACTTGTCAGGAAGGGCCGCAAGCGCCCGAAGAAGAAGACGGCGACGCCGGGACTCAAGTCCTCGCAGGGCCGCAAGAAGGCCGTCGCGGCCCCGCAGCGGCGCGGCGTCTGCACGCGCGTCGCGACCGTAACGCCGAAGAAGCCGAACTCGGCGCTGCGCAAGATCGCCCGTGTGCGCTTGACCAATGGGATGGAGGTCACCACCTACATCCCGGGCGAGGGCCACAACCTGCAGGAGCACTCAGTTGTGCTCGTCAGGGGTGGTCGAGTCAAGGACCTGCCAGGCGTCCGTTACAAGGTCGTGCGCGGCACCCTCGACGCGGCCGGCGTCTCCGACCGCAAGCAGGCCCGCTCCCGCTACGGCGTCAAGGCCTCCTGATGCCGCGCCGCTCCGCAGCAACGATCCGACCGGTCGAGCCCGACGCGCGTTTCCGCAACCGGCTCGTCCAGCAGCTGATCAACAAGGTGATGAGCGACGGCAAGAAGCAGCTCGCCGAGCGGATCGTCTATGACGCCCTCGCCCTGGTCGGCGAGCGCTCCGGCGAGGACGCGATCGAGACGCTGGAGGCTGCGATCAAGCAACTTACCCCGGTGCTCGAGGTTCGCTCGCGCCGGGTCGGCGGCGCCACTTACCAGGTGCCGGTCGAGGTGCCGGCCCGCCGGGCGCGCACGCTGGCGATTCGCTGGCTCGTCGACTTCGCCCGCAACCGCCGCGAGTACTCGATGGCCGAGCGGCTGGCGAGCGAGATCCTCGATGCGACTCAGCAGCAGGGGTCGGCTTGGAAGCGCAAGGACGACATTTATCGCATGGCGCAGGCGAACAAGGCGTTCGCTCATTACCGCTGGTAGAGGGGGTTTGGATGCCCCTCGCCCGGACAAAAGCCGGCCTAATTAGGCCGGCTTTTTGAGTATCCGCCCGTTCGAGGGGCATCCAAACCCCCTCGAGCAACCGCAAGGAAGCACCACCAGGTGGAGCAGCGTCATCCGCAAGCTGAAAGCTCGAGCATGAAGCCGATACTCGCCGTGGACATCGATGGCGTGATCTCGCTCTTCGGAGCTGAGAATCCTCCGGATCGGGCGTTTACGAAGTTGGAGCTGGTCGATGGGGTGCCGCACTTGATCTCATTGCCGACGGGGGACAGGTTGCGGCGGCTGGAGGAGCACTTCGAGCTGGTCTGGGCCAGCGGCTGGGAGGACAAGGCGAATTTCTACCTGCCCTCCCTGCTGGGCCTGCCCGAACTGCCGCACGTCACCTTCGACGGGGCGGTGCGGGAGGGCGCGGCGCATTGGAAGCTGGGGCCGCTGGATGCCTACGCGGCCGGCCGGCCGCTGGCCTGGATCGACGACAACTTCGACCAGAGCTGTTACGAGTGGGCGGAGCGGCGCGAGCTGCCAACCCTGCTCGTCCTCACCGAGACCCACCTCGGCTTGGAGGAGGCCCACGTCGAGGCCTTGCGGCAGTGGGCCGTGTCTCTACACTGAGCCTTCGTGAGTGGGTTCTGGCCAATCTTCTTTCTCCTCGTCGTGCTGAAGATCCCCGTGCTCGGCTCCCTCTGGCTCGTTTGGTGGGCCAGCCGCGAACCCGAGCCCGAGACTGCCGGCGAGGATTCCGACGGCGGTACCCGGCGCGATCGCCCCTTCCCGGTGCGCCCGCGCGGCCCCCACCACCTCCCCGGCGGCGGCACTGCGGTGGCGAGGCGGAGGCGGGGCGCCCCTCCGCTCAAACGCGCTGAGCAGCCTTTCGGCGCTCTCGCCGGAGCTCACGCAGATAGGGCTGGAAGTCCACCTGAATCGTGTGACGCTTAGAGGCGACGTAGCGCCGCTTCATCTTCTTTTCGGCCGCTGAGATCTCATCGCGCATCTCCACAGGGGGAGGCAATGTGCCGCGGCCCCCGAGCAGGTCGGCGACCCACTCGGCCTGCGCCTCGGCCAGCGGCATGATCGCGCCGAGCGGCTGGATCAAGCCGATGAAGTAGAGCCCCGGGTGCTCGACCGAGACCACGCGACGATAGAGCGACAACCGGTTTTCCCTGGCTGAGATCAGGTCGTCGGAGAAGAAGGGGAAGCTGATCTTGTAGCCGGTGCAGTAGACGACGAGGTCGATCTTCTCCTCGCTGCCGTCGACGAATTTGGCCGTGCGTCCTCCGCTGAAGCGATCGATGTTGGGCTTGACCTCGATGTCGCCGTGGCCCAGTCGCGAGAGCAGCTCGGCGGAGACCGTCGGATGGGCCTCGAGCAGCTTGTGGTCGGGCTGCGGCAGCCCGTAGGCGGTCATGTCCCCGGCGGTCAGTCCCAACATGCGCCCGAGCACAAAGCGCTGCACGGCCAGCGGCATCATCGTCAGCAGCTTCGAGGCCGCTTCGTCGGTCGGCTTGCCGTTCAGGTACTTGGGCATGACGTAGGCGCCGCGGCGCATCGCCAGGAAGGTCCTCTCGGCGATCCGCGAGGCCTCGACGGCGATATCGGTTGCCGAGTTGCCGATCCCCAGCACCAGGACCCGCTTGTCGCGCAGGGTCTCGGGCTCGCGGTAGTGATGGACGTGAATCTGCTCGCCCTCGAAGTCGGCGGAGCCCGGAAACGGCGGCTCGGGCCAGCGCGGGTCCCAGTGATGGCCGTTGGCGACCAGGATGGCGCGGTAGCGGCGGCTCTCCTCCTCGCCGCCGCGCTCGCGGACCGTCACCTCCCACTCGCCGTCGACCGGGACGACGCTGAGCACTTCCATGCGGAAGCGGATCTTCTCGCGCAGGGCGAAGTGATCGACGTAGTCGTCGAAATAGCGAGCGATCTGGAAGTGGTTGGGATAGTCCGGATAGTCATCCGGCATCGGATATGTCTTGTAAGCCATCAGCCCGCGCGAGGTGTTGATGTGCAGCGAGCGGTAGGCCGAGGA
>Ga0070683_100002375_pt1 | contig 14939 bp, 9 predicted proteins | sample KBSC713LmetaG_FD_64662 | JGI IMG/M metagenome (GOLD analysis project Ga0070683, IMG submission 64662) | Corn rhizosphere microbial communities from Kellogg Biological Station, Michigan, USA - KBS C7.1-3L metaG | ecosystem: Host-associated > Plants > Roots > Rhizosphere ...
AGCGAGATCCCCGGCGATTCAGGCCATCACGATGTTGGAGAAGTACTACACGCCCGAGCAGCTCGACACGCTCGAGCAGCGGCGCAAGGAGTTGGGCGACGAGGCTCAGGAGCAGTACCACCGCGACTGGGACGAGCTGATCGCCACCGCCAGGCGGGCCGTCGCGGCCAAGTGGCGCGAGCTGATCGAGCTCTTCACCGGCGGTGACGAAGCGCTGCTCGGCTCGCTCAAGACGATGTTCCAGGAGGAGGGGCCGGAGCGCGCCTCCCAGGGTCAGATCGACGCCGGCCTCATGGAGTACGTCGGCCAGGCGATCCGGCTGCAGCTCTAGGCGTTAGGCGAGGTTGGCCCTGCGCGGATAGGCGACGGTGGGGTCCGTGAGCACGTTGACGAGCGCCGGCTTGCCGGACTCGAACGCCCGCTCGAGGGCGGGCGCGAGCTCGTCCGGCTCACGGACCAGCTCGCCGTGGCCGCCGAGGTCCTCGACGATCTTGTCGTAGCGCAGCTCGGGCTGAAGCTCGGCCGCCACCGAGTATCCGTAGAGGAACTCCATTGGGTGCTTCTCGAGCGCCCAGATGCCGTTGTTGCCCATCACCGCCACGACGGGCAGGCCGTGGCGAACCATCGTGTCGAACTCGAGTCCCGCGAAGCCGAACGCGCCGTCGCCGAGCAGGAGCAGCGTGCGCTTATCGGGCCGCGCGACGCTCGCCGCGATCGCATAGCCCGGCCCCGAGCCGAGGCAGCCGTACGGTCCCGGGTCCATCCAGCAGCCGGGCTCATACGTCTCGATCACGCGGCCGGCGTAGGACACGAAGTCGCCGCCGTCGCCGATCACGATCGTGTCGCGCTCGATCACCTTCTGGAGCTCCGCATAGACGCGCATGGGATGAAGCGGGGCGCGTGAGTCGTTCAAGTCGTCCTGCTCGGCCGCGCGCTTCTCGTTCTCGGTGCCGCGCAGCTCGCGCAGCCAGCCGGAGCGGTCCGGGCCGCCGGCGGCCTCGCCTCGCAGTGCGTCGAGCGTGGCCGCGATTCCGCCGTAGAGCTCCGCCGCCGGCTCGCGCGGGTGCGGATTGACCGGCGGGGTCGAGCCGATCACGATGATCTTGGTGTCGTCGCCGAACGAGCCGCCGAAGCCAAGGCGGAAGTCCATCGGCACGCCGATCACGAGCGCGACGTCGGCGCCCTTGAGCGCCGTGCTTCGCGCGCGCGAGAAGAAGCACTCGTGGTCCGCGGGCACGCAGCCGCGCGCCAGGCCGTTCAGGAACACCGGCACGCGCAGCTCTTCGCACAGCCGCTGGAGCGCCTCCTCGCCGCGCGCCCAGTAGAGGCCGGTGCCGGCCATGATCGCGGGGCGCTCTGCGCCGCGCAGCAACTCGGCCGCCGCGGCGATGTCGGGCGCGGCGTCAAAAGACCGGGCGTCGGGCAGCTCGGTCGTGCCGTCGCCGGGCGCCTCGCTCTCCATGAACACCTGGTCGAGCGGGAAGTCCACGAACGTCGGGCCGCTCGGAGGCTGCAGCGACAGAGCGAGCGCCTCGTCCACCAGCCCGCCGATCTCGGCGGTGACCGAGGCCGTGCGAGCCGACTTGGTCACCGGTGCGACGAACGGCACGTGGTCGATCTCCTGGAGCGACCCCTGCCCCCAGCGCATCGCCGGCGCGCGCCCGCCCAGCACGACCATCGGGGAGCTGTTCATCAGCGCGCTTGCCATCGCGCTCATGCCGTTGGTCACGCCCGGACCTGCCGTCAGCGCACACACGCCAGGCGTGCGAGTGGCCTTGGCCCAGCCCTCGGCCGCGAACGCCGCCGACTGCTCGTGCCGCACGTCCACGAGGTCGATCCCCTCCTCGCGGCAGCCGTCGTAGATCGAGAACAGGTGCCCGCCGGAGAGCGTGAACAGCTTGCTCACCCCATGGGCGGCCAGGCGCTGCGCCACTATCCGCCCGCCGTGGACCTGCGTGCCTCCGGGTGCCTGTGCTTCCGCTGACATCGGGGCGCCGGAGGCTACCCGAACGCCGCTTGAGAGGTATAACCCCGGCCGCGGAATGTCAGCGGATTTGGACGGGGACTTCGGCGGCACCTTCCCCTTCGAGGCTCACTACCTCGAGGCGGAGGACACGCGCATCCACTATGTCGACGAGGGCCCGCGCGACGCGGCACCGATCCTCATGCTCCACGGCAATCCCACTTGGAGCTACATGTACCGCGAGCCGATCAAGTCGCTGTCCGAGCGCGGCCACCGCTGCGTCGCCTTCGACCACATGGGCTTCGGCCGCTCGAGCAAGCCGCCCGAGCCGCGCCGCTACATCCTCTCCACGCATATCGAGAACACAATCGCCGTGCTCGACCAGCTCGACCTGAACGACGTCACGCTCGTGTGCCACGACTGGGGCGGGCCGATCGGCCTGGGCGCGGCGCTCGAGCGCCCGCAGCGCGTTAGCCGTGTGGTGGCGATGAACAGCTGGGCCTGGGAGCTGCCGAGCTTCCTACCCGGCTTCCTGCGCCAGTTCCGCAGCGAAGGGCTTGGCGAGATCCTGGCGCTCGCGGGCAACGCGGTGGTCGAGTCGATCCCCGGCGGGATGGCGTCGCGCAGCTCGGACGGCGTGATGATGGACGCCTACCGGGCCCCGCACCCCGACTACTGGTCGCGCATAGGCACGCTGGCCTTCATCCGCGACATTCCGCTGACCGAGAACGACGTGAGCGCGCCGCTTATGGGACACATCCACGAGTCGCTCTCGCAGCTCAACGTGCCGCTGCTGCTCATCTGGGGAATGCGCGACCGGGTGTTCGTCCCGGCGTTCCTGGACCAGTGGCAGGCGATCTTCCCCGACTCACGCAAGATCGAGCTGCATGCCGGCCACTACCTGGTCGAGGACTGCCCCGACCGGGTGGCCGACGCGATTCACGAGTTCGTCTCCGGCTCTTAGTGCACGAGCTCAGCACGCCGCGGCCCACGCGCCCCCGCGCGGGTCGCTGGCGGCGAATGGTGTGCCGGTACGAAAGTCCACCCCGGCGGCCACCGCGGCGCCGAACATCGAGTCGCCGGGCTCCGTGCGCTCGAGGTCGTGGCCGCGGCGCTCGAGCTCCGCGAGCAGCTCGGGGTCGTAGTCGGCCTCGATTGCCAGACGGCCGCCGCTCGAGCGCCAGCGCGGCCGGTCGAGCGCGCGCGGCAGGTTGGCGCCGTCGGTGGCGATGGCGTCGATGAGCTGGACGAGCGTCTGCACCTGGCCGTCGCCCCCGGGCGTGGTGAGGGCGAACGTGCGCGTGCCGTCGGACACGATCGTGGGCGACAGCGTGTGCACCGGCCGCCGTCCTGGCGCCGCCGCGTTGGGGGAGTCCGGGTTGGTGGAGCAGCCGGACAGGCGGTCGTTGAGCAGGAAGCCGCAGCCGGGCACGAGCACCCCGCAGCCAAACAGGTCGAAGATGCTCACGAGCATCGAGACGACCTGACCGTCCGCGCCGGCGGCCGCCACCGACGTGGTGTGGAGGCCGCCCCTCGGCCCGCCGCGACGCCGCGCCGGCTGAGCCGGGTCGAGCTGGATCGGCTCGCCGAGCAGGCGCTCCGCCGCCCCGTCCACGCCGAGGTCGTGCTTGTGCCGGAACGCCTCCTCGACGCCTTCGATCAGGACGTGCGCTCGGTCCGCCGGGCTGGTCGCGCCACTGTGTTCGAGCGCGTCGAGCGCCATCAGGGCAAGCGCCGCCTGGGAGACGGGCGGCTGCACCGTCAAGTGGAAGTCGCGGAAGCTCCCTTGCAGCGGATCGCGGACCACCGACGCGTGCTCGGCCAGGTCGCCGGCCGCGATCGAGCCGCCGGCGGCGGCCACCGCGCGCTCGAGCGCCTCAGCGCAGTGGCCCTCGTAGAACGCCCGCGCGCCGTGACGCCCGATGCGTTGCAGCAGGCCCGCGAGCATCGGCTGACGCACCAGCGAGCCGCGGCGCAGCTCCGGATCGAGGAACACCCAGCCCGGCGCTCCGCGCTCGAGCAGCTCGCGCTTCTCCCCGATCATGCGAAGCAGGCCGCCGCCGATCGGAAAGCCGCCGCCCGCAAGTCCCACGGCCGAGGAGAGCACCTGCTCGAGCGGCAGCCGGCCCCAGCGCTCGTGCGCGTCGCACAGCGCGGCCACGGCGCCCGGCACCGCCGCCATCGCCGCACCCTCAGCCGTCAGGGGCGGCGTCACGGCGGCGCCGGCCGCGCCGCTGCCGTTCAAGGCTGCGATCTCGCCCGAAGGCGAGCGCACAAGCATGAACGCATCCCCGCCCAGCCCGCATGCCTCGGGCATCAGCACCATCAGCGCCGCCGCCGTGGCCAGCGCAGCATCCACCGCGCCACCGCCGGCCCGAAACGTCTCCACCCCCACGGACGCCGCAAGGGGATGGCCGCAGGCAACGGTCCCTAACGCTCCCCGCACAAGAGGACGGCGGAGTCGAATAGCCCCCCGGTATGCCACGGTCGGGGAGCCTACGCCAGCGGGACTACCGCACCGAAAAACTGACGGTGTTCTTCTTGCTCGTGAGCGTCTCGACCGTCCCGCCGGACTGGACCGCGCGACTGAGCACGCGCCAGCTGCCGCGCCCGCGCACCCGCACCTTGAGCGACCAACGGGCGGCTCCCTTGGCGCGTATGAAGCGCGGCTTGGAGCAACTCGTGGACGAGCCGAGCCTGCCGTTGGAACCCAGCCAGCGGCAGCGCCCACCGGACTTGCGGGCCACGGCCACGCGCACGTCGTGGACGCCGAGCGTGTCCGCAGTGGCGGTGCCCGTCACGCTGCGGAACATGCCACGCGAGCTATAACGCCCGCGGCTGCGCGGCGTGGTGATGCGGCTGCGCGGATCGGCACAGCCGTCGTGGTTGGCATCCGGCCCGCGGTGCGTGAGCGGGCAGCGGTCCTGCGCGTTCGGCACGCCGTCGCCGTCCATGTCCGGGTCGCACGCGTTGCCGATGCCGTCGCGGTCGGTGTCCTGCTGGTCGGGGTTGGCCAGGCCCTTGCAGTTGTCGGCGTCGTCGAGCACCCCATCGTTGTCCGCGTCGTCGTAGTGCAGCCGCACGACGCGGCCGTTGCCCGTGTCCGACACGTACAGCCAGCCGCCCGGCGCGAGCGCCGCGGACGTCGGAGCCGAGAACTGGCCATCGCCGGATCCCGCGCTACCGAACGAGTCGAGCCACGGACTGTGCTGGTCCGCCGAGCCGAACACCTGAACGCGGTTGTTGCCGGAGTCGACCACGAGCAGCCGCCCAAACGGATCCTCGAGCAGGCCCTTGGGGCTCGACAGCTGGCCCACCTGGCTGCCCGGTCCCGCGCCCACCGCACCGACGAGCGTGCCGGGCAGGATGTACACGCGGATGCCGGCGTCGGTGTCGCTGGCGTTCGACACGAAGAAGCGGCCGGCCGAGTCGAAGGCGATGCCGAACGGGTCGCTGAACACGGGCGGGCTGGCCACGCCCCAGGCAGACACGGGCACCTGCGTGTTGCTGCCGCCCGGCTTGAACCACTGGACGCGCTGGTTGTCGTGCTCTGCCACGTACACGAGGCCGCCCTTGTCCACCACGAGCTGTCGCGGCCCGAGCATCTGCCCGAGCGCCTGGCCGGTCCCTCCCCACTCGCGCACGAGCGTCATGCCTGAGCTGAACACGTCGAACATCGACACCGTGTTGCGGCCCACGTCGTCGACGTACACGTGGTAGCGGTCGTCGATCGACACGTCCTGCGGGTTGCGGAGGATGCCCTGGCCGACGGTGGCGAGAAAGCGGTTGCCGTTCGCGGCGTTGTCGTAGATCTCCACGTCGCCCGCCGTCGGGTCGGCCACGTAGACGCGGCCGGCGCCGTCGGTGGCGATCCCCTCGGCGTCCGTGAACCTGCCGCCCGGCTGGAGCGCGGAGCCGAACGAGCCGCTGAAGGTCATGAGCTGCGCATGCGCGGCGGCGGGAAGCGCCAGGGCGCACACGAGCGCCGCGAGAGCCACGGTGACGCGGCGGCGTGGGCTGTTCGAAGCGTGCGAATCCATCCGGCGAATGCGGTGCGCCGACCCGCAAACAAGCGGGCAGGGCCATGGTTGCGGTACCCCGCGGCCAGATTAGAGGGTGGCGCGGCTAGAGATCGATCGGGGCCGCGAGCCGCTCGGGCTGGAGCAGCGGCAGCTCGGTGGTGGCGCCGCGCGGCGAGGCAACCGTGACGGTCGTCTCGCCGGTCTCCATCCGCACGCGCAGCACCGCGGCACCAAACTCGCCGGCAGTGGTGCGAAGCGACATGACCGCGTCGGCGATCTGCCCACCGCGCGCCTGGCAGGCCTCCAGGAAGCGGCGGGCGAAGTCCTCGTCCAGCTCGTGCGCCTGGAGCTCGAGCTCCTCGAGCCGGAAGGCGCGGGTGGCGCGCTTGGACTCCACCGTGACCACGCACGCGGCCATGTCGTCGCTGGCCGAGTCGATCCCGCGCAGCACCTGCGCCAGCACGTCATCCGCCGCAGGCTGCGGGCGCAGCTCCTCGAGCACGGCAGCCAGCCTGTCGCGACCGAACATCTCGCCGGCCTTGCGGCCCTCCACCACGCCGTCGGTGAAGAAGCAGAGGTCGGTGCCGCGCGGCAGCGTGACGGTGGTCTGGCGCAGCCCGGTGCGAGCCTGCACACCGATCGGCGGCGCCGAGCACACCGTGATCGGCTCGAACTTGCCCGGGCCGAGCGCGAGCGGCGGCGGGTGCCCCGCCGTTGAGTACTGAAGCGTGCCGGCCTCCGAGTCGTAGACGCCGACCACCACCGTTGCGAAGTCGCCACCGAGGTCGTCCTCGAGCGTGTGCCCGGCGACGGCGATCGCCGCACGGGGCTCGAGGCCCGCGTCGAGGTACGCGCGGAGCGTGTAGCGGATCAGGCTCGTGTGCTCGAGAGCGCGTTTGCCGTGACCGGAGATGTCGCCGATGATCAGGCCCACGCGGTCGTCGCGGAGCGGGAAGACGTCGTAGAAGTCGCCGCCCGCGGCGGGTCCCTCCGCGGGCGAGTAGGCCACCGAGAATGCGAGACCGCCCAGCCGGTCGGGCACCTCGGGAAGCAGCGCTGCCTGGAGCACGCCCACCTCCTCGAGCAGCTCGTCGCGGATCTTCTTGAGCTTGTGGGCGCGCCGGGTGTTGACAATGGAGTTGAGGCCGAGGCCCAGGATCGCGAGCGCCAGCGCGGCGAGCAGCGGCTTGAGCCAGCCGGGCAGCGTGTGGACGATGTCGTGCACTGTGCGGGTGAGCACCGAGTCGCGGTGGGGCTTCTTGGCCGCTCCCGAGCCGCCCCCTCCGCCGGTGCGAGCCCCCGCGGGGGCCACAGCGCCAACGGTCGCGGCGCCCGAGCCGGCGCCCGCGGTCACGCGCCGCCCAGCCGCGGCCCCGCCGCCGCCCGTCGTCTTCTGCTTGTCCGAGCCGGAGCTCTTCTTCGAAGCCGTCGGATCCGAGGAGCTGCCCTTCGGCGAGCTCGACTTGGTGTTCCCGGCGGTCGCGGTCGGGCTGCTGCCCGTCCCCGGGCTCGTGCTGCCGGAGTTGCCGTTGCCGTTGCCCGGGTTCTTCCCGCCGCCGCCAATCGGCGTAGTTGGCGTGGTGGCTGGCGGGTTGTTCACCACCTGCTGCACCTGGGTGAGCGTCTGGTTCACCGTGCCGCCCACGGTGTTCACCACCTGCTGCACCGGGTTGTCCTGCGGCAGCACCGTGGGCGTTTGCACGCTCACGGTGGGCACGGTCACGCCCGGGATCAACGACTTCTGCGTGGTCCCGCTGCTCCCGTCGGAGAGCGCAAACGCGGGCACCGCTGCGCCGCCGAGCAGGGCACAGAAGAGCCCGATGGCAACTCGACGGCGGATCCCCATATCTCGACTATCGGCCACTCTGTGTCCCGCCTGAAACCCCTGTCTGAGTTTGCACGATCTCGCGCTCCACGTCCAGCAGCGCAAAGATGCGCACTGGATCATTGCGCCCTTTCAGAGGGATTGCGCCACGTCCCTGCAGCGGCACCGTCTGGTCAGTCAGCAGCGCGCGCGTGGCATCGGTGATCAGGACCGTGTCCCCGGTCGCGCGCGTGACCTCTTCCACGCGCGAGGCCACGTTCACCGGGTCGCCGATCACGGTGAAGTCGAGCTTGCCGCCGCCGCCCACGGTGCCCGCAAGGACCGGGCCGGAGCTCACCCCCACGCCGATCCGCAGCCGCTCGCCAAAGCGCTCGCCCACCGCCGCCGCCATCTCGGCGGCCGCGGCCACCGCACAGTCGGCGTGCTCGTGCAGCCGCACCGGGGCGCCGAACACGGCCAGGAGCCCGTCGCCCACGAACTTGTTGGCGTTGCCGCCGTGGCGGGTCACGATCGGCACCACGAGCTCGAGGAAGTCGTTGACGTAGGCCACGGCCTCGCGGGCCGAGCTGCGCTCGGCGAAGGTCGTGAACTCGCGGATGTCCACGAAGGCCACGGTCACCTCGGTCTCCTCGCCCTCGATGCGTGAGCCCTCGTCGAGCACCCGCCGCGCCACCTGGGGATCCACGTAGCTCGCGAACGCGTCGTGCAGCGCCTGCCGCTCGGCGAGCCCGCGCATCATCTGGTTGAACGAGAGCGCAAGCGTTCCGAGCTCGTCGCCGGAGATCACGGGCACGCGCGCCGAGAAGTCGCCGGCCTTCACGCGCTCGGTGGCCTCGAGTAGGTCCCGCACCGGGCGCAGCACCGAGCGCGACACCAGCACGGTGAGCTCGAGCGACAGCGTGAAGGCCACCACCACCGCGATCAGGACGCTCAGGCCGAGCCCGGCCACCGACGCGCTGCTTCCGGCCGACAGGCCGCTCACCACCACGCCGGTGATCACGTTGATGAGCGGCAGTGAGCCGAGCAGCTTCCAGCGCAGCGGAACCCCGGTCCCGGCGGCCACGAAGCGGTCCGGCAGGAGCTCTGCGACCTCCAGGACGATCGGCCTGAGCGCCGTCTCCGACGCGAAGAACTCGAGCACCGCCGCGTAGGCGATCGACACGAGGCTGCCGGCGACCAAGAGCGGAACCGCATACCAGTGCAGCCCGAGCTCGATCGTGCCGAACATCGCGGCGGGGAGCGCGACGAGCAGCACCGTGACCCTCTCCCCGCGCATGACGAGACCGAGCGGCGCGGACACCGCGGCGCGCCACACGTCGACGGGATCGAGACCGTCGCGCTCGCCGGCCACCCAGCGCCGCAGCGGCCCCCAGGCCCGGCGCAGGAGCAGCCCGCCGTACGCGAGCGCGGCAAGCACGAGCAGCTCCGTGACGGCCAGGATGCGCCAGAACTGCGGCCCCGTCATGTGCACGTACAGGCTGAAGACGCCGATCGTGCCAAGCGCGATCAGCAGCGCCGAGAGAACCTCGATCGCCGCGATGACCGTCAGATACCGGCGCCCTGCGCGCCGATAGAGCCACTCGTAAGCGCGCTCCACGCCCCGAATTGTCCCCTATTCGGGTGCCGCGGCGCTACGGGCGCGCCGGCTTGCTGCCGTCGTACGGACCGGGCGGCGGCTTGATCGGAGCCTCACCCTTCTGAAGAAGCGGCACCTGCTTGCCATTGAACGTGAGCGGCGGCTGCACGTAGCAGGGCGGCTCCTTCTTGTTCGGATCCGGGTTCGTCTGCTGCCCACCGGTGCTCGAGTTGGCGCAGCTAAGGCTCTCGATCACGCCGAACTTGGTCGCGCGCGTGTACGCGTTCGGCGCGATGTAGGCGTTGCCGCGGTCGTACGTCGGGATCTTCGTCGTCGAGAAGCCGAGCGAGCGGTCGTCGATGATGCCGAACTGGCTGAGCGTGGGCATCGCGACGCCGTCGATCGGCGGGTTCACGCCCGTGTACATGGTTGCCGCGCCGCCGATGGACAGGAAGTCCGCGACCACCGCCTGGTAGTAGTTGGCGAACGACAGGACCGGGTTGAGCTCGGGGAAGAACGTGTGCAGCGCGTCCATCAGCGGTGACGCGCCGCGCAGGAAGCGCTCCCCGTTCGGCAGGTTGGGCTTGGCCGCGGAGATCAGCGGCGGCAGCTTGTTCTTGAAGAAGGTGGTGAGCTCGGGCGCGAGCACGGACAGGTCCTTGACCGTCGGCTGCAGCCGGTCCGCCACCGGCTTGAGATCGTTCACGAGCGGGTGCGCGTTCTGCGAGAACGTCTGGAGCCGCGCCAGCGTGGCCTTCGACTCGTCTTCGAACGTGGGCAGGATGTCGAACACCTGCGCCAGCGCCTTCTGCTGGGAAGCCGTGGCCGAGAAGACGTCGTTGGAGTTGAGGATCAGGCTGCGCAGCTGGCCCTGGCGCTGCGTGAGCGCGTGGAACACCACGCCCGTGTTCTTCACGAAGTTGTGGAGGTCCTGGCCCTGGCGGTCGAGCACGCCGAGCACGCCCGCGCCGTCCTCGGCGAAGCCCTGGAAGTTGCCGAGCGCGTCGTTCAGGTCCTGCCCGCGGCCGCCGTTGATGGTGGCCGCCGACTGCTGGACCCACTGTCTGAACGCCTTCCGCGTCTGCGGGTCGAACAGCCGGAAGATCTCATCGAGCTGGACGGTGTTCTCCACCTGCGTGTTGGCTAGCTGGCCACCGTCCGCGAGCATGTCGTTCTTGCGGCGCGTGCCTGGCGACAGCTCCACGTAGGTCTCGCCGAGCAGCGTCTTCTGCCGCAGGATCGCCTTGGTGTCCTTGGGGATGGGCGCGAAGCCCTTCTTCATGTTGATCGTGACCATCGTCCGCCTGCCGCCCTTGTCGAGCGACATGCCCACGACCTTGCCCACGTTCACCCCGGCGATCCGCACGTCCGCCTCCTGCGCCAGCGTGGTGGCCTCAGGGAAGGCGACCTTGAAGCGATAGCCCTTCGGCTTGAGCGGCACCGGGCCGCCGAACGAGATCCAGAGGAACAGCAGGATCCCGAAGCAGCCGAGCGCGAACGTGACCATCGCCGCGATGCGCCCGAGGCTTGGAGCTTGCTTGGGCATTACTTGCTCGGCCCCCCGCAGAACTTGGCGTCGGACAGGACGCTCGAGATCGGTCCGAACAGCGCGTCGGCTCCGCCGCCGGTCTGGTCGAGCAGCGCGTGCAGCGAGTTGCAGTCGAACATGAACAGCGCGCGGCGCAGCGGGCCCTCGGCGTCAGAGGTCGAGAACAGCGAGTTGGAGTTCTGGGCGACCCACGCGAGCCAGTAGAGGTACGGCTCCTTGCGGTTGAGCTCCGCGGAGGTGCACTGGCCCTGGTGCTCGCAGGCGCTCGAGATGCCCTGCTTGCCCGCCGGGTTGTACGCGGCGATGTTGAAGAAGCGGTTGAGCTCGTGGAACGAGGTGTCGAGGTCCGGGATCGCGCGCGCGAGGTTGACCGACGCCGGCTTGAGGCTCTGGCTCACGTAGGGGCGCGCGGTGCGCACGAACGGGCGGATCTGGTTCTTGGTGATCGGCGCCGCCTCCTTGACGAACGGCAGCACCTGCTTGTTGGCCTTGTTCAGCTGCTTGAACGCCGGGCGCAGGGAGTCGAGGCTCGGGCGCATCACACCGGCCAGCGTGTTCACCTTCTGCAGCGTGCTCGCGGTGGTGTTGAGCGTGCCGGGCAGGCGTGCCACCGCGTCCGACACGTTCTGGTTCTCGTTGGCGAAGGCGCGGAACACCGCGTTCGACGCCTGCACCAGGTCGGCGATCTGGTGGTCCTTGTCCGCCAGCGTGGCGGTGAGCTGGCCGTAGTTGTGCACGAGCCGGGCGAGGTTCGAACGCCGCTCGGCCACGGCCTTGGCCACGCGCGCGAGGTCCTGGTGCGTCGGCCCGAGCTGCTTGAAGACGTTGCGCAGATCCGTGGAGCGGCCCTTGAGGCCCTGGCCCAGGCCGTTCACGAGCAGTTGCAGATACGCGCGCGTATCCGTGTCCAGCGAGCTGAGGATCTCGTCCTGGTTGATGTCCGGCGCCGTGTTCTGCACCGGGATCGTCCCGTCCTTGGGCATCTGGCTCTTCGCGTCGCCCGGGTCGAGCTCCACGAACATGTCCTTCAGGCCGGTCTTGGGCCGCAGGAGCGCGGTCGCGTTCGTCTTGATCATGTGGCGGTACTTGGGGTCGATGTCGAGCCGGACGATCGCCTGGCCGTTCTTCAGGCTGACCTTGCCGATCGAGCCCACCTGCACGCCCGCGATCCGCACCGTCTGGCCCTGGCCGGGAGTGACCGCCTGCGCCGTGGTGAATGCCGCGTTGACGGTGAACGGCGTGGGCGAGATGAACGGGAAGCGCAGCCGCTCGTGGGAGAGGATGTAGCCGGCGACGCCGATCGAGAGAACGAACAGGCCGAGGATCGCCAGGAAGTCGCCCAGGTGCTTTCGGATCGCGTGCTTCACTTGCCGGTCCTCAGGTTCACGAGGTTGTTGCCCTGCCAGGTGAGGCCGAGCTTCTTGGCCGCCTTCTCCTGCTGCTTCGGATCCGTGACCTGCAGCGGATCGACGAACGGCTGGCCCTTCTGCATGCGCTGCACCGAGCTGGCGATGCGCTTGGCGATCTCCATCCCGTTCTCGTGCAGCTTCGCGATGTCCGGGGACATCTGGCTGACTGGCACGATCGGCGTCTGCATCGACTTGTCGATCGAGCCGTTGGCCGCGAGCTGGGTCGGGGCGTGCAGGTCGGGCGGCAGCTGGGTCTCGCACGGCACGCCCGGGCGGTCCACCGGACGCGAGTCCGGCTTGGCCGGCCGCGTGGCCTCCACCGGGAACGCCGACTGCCCGAAGATCTGCTGGCCCGCGCCATCCGTCTGCGCGATGGTCAGCGGCCCCGCGCCCACCTCGATGTGGAACATGTCGGAGTTCGGGTCGCTGATTCGGCTCTCGCCCGCGAGGCCCGGCAGTGTGCGCGAGATCTGCTGGTAGAAGGCGCCCGAGTTGTCCGGGAAGTCCGGATCCGGGATCTTCGTGTTGGCGAAGGGCAGCAGCACGTTGTTCTGGCACGCGCTGAGCTGACGCGTCTCCTCGAGCAGCGGGATCGAGTCGTGGTTGAGCTTGGCGAGCGGCGGGATCGTGATCGTCAGGTCGTGCGTGAGGCCCCGGAGCTCCTGCTGGCTGACGAGCCGGCGCGCCTGGGTCACGAACGGCATGGCGGCGTCGATCGTCGGCCCGGACGACTTGACGCCCGGCAGCGCGGTGCGCGCGAACGAGCGCAGCGACGGCAGCGCACCGTTGAGCCGCTGGAGCGCGGGCGTGCCGGTCTTGAGCGTGGCGTCGAGCGCCGGGACGGCCTGAGCGAGCGGCTTGTCCTCGCGCGCGAACGCATTGGCCGTGACGTTGAAGTTGGTGATCAGGTCCTTGAGCTCGGGCTCGTGCACGTCGAGCGCGCGGAACACCTTGGCCTGGCCCTCCTCCACGGTGGAGAGGTCGTGCGGCTGGGTGCCGAGCGCGCCCTCGTTGGCGAGCGAGGCGTAGCGGTACGCCGTGGGCATCGCGCGCACGGCCTTGTTGAAGCCCTGCGCGCCGCCGTCAGCGAGCCCCTTCGAGTACTCCTTGAGGAACATCTGCAGGTTCTTGCGCGTGTCCGACTGGAGCGCGGTGAGCACCTGGTCGAGCTGCACCGGCGTGGCGGTCTGCTGGATCGGGATCACGAAGTGCGACCCCTTCTTGATCACCGGCGAACCTGGCGAGCCGGGCTGAAGGTCCACGAACTCGTTGCCCTCGAGGAAGATGCGCTCGCGGATCTTGAGCGTCGCGTCCTGGTGGATCGGCAGGCCGTCCTTCGAGATCTCCATCGTCAGCTTGGCCGCGCCCTGGCCGCCCGGCACCGCGGACACGCCGGTGACCTTGCCCACGTTCACGCCGGCGATCCGCACCGGCGAGTTGGGCTTGATGTTGTTGGCCGAGCGGACCATCGCCGTGAGCTTGTAGGGGTTGGCGAGCGGGTTGTATTTCGTGAACCCGAAGAAGGCCGCGAGGCCGATCACGACGATCGCGATGATGCCCGCCTTGACCGGCGACATGCCCGGGTCCTGGGGATGCTTCTTCTTGCGGAAGAACGCCATCGCTTAGGGCACGTCCCTCAGGTTCGGAACGCCGGTGTAGGTCTTGCCGGCCAGGCCGGGCGTGTTGGGCGCCACCACGTTGTGGCTGCCGCCGGCCTGGTTCAGGTAGAAGGGATCGCTCGCGTTGTTGGGGTTGAAGCCGGAGCCCGCGTTGGCCGGTGGGTAGCGGCCGGACTGAGGCGTGCCGGAGGCCGGCAGCGGGCCGGTGAGGTAGCCGTTCTGGCCGGTCTCGCAGTCGGCGTCGCCGTTGGCGTCGATGGCCGGCGCATACGGCTGGCCGTGCTGCACCTCGGCGTAGTTGCCGTTGATGAGCTTCGTCGTCTTCGGGTTGACGTTGGACGGCAGGTCCGCAGGTCGCCAGTTGTCGCTCGAGCCGAGCGTGCCCGGCTGCTGGTTGCCGATGTCGTTGCGCACCAGCACCCGCTCGATCGTGCCGCCCTTCACGTCCTCGGACATGTGTCCGCCGAGGCCGGTGAAGAAGTAGGTGGTGTCGTTGCAGACCGTCTGGTAGGGCGCCACGTAGGTGAGCAGCGGCGCGCCCACCGCCACCGTGGTGGTCAGGTCCTGGAGCGCGAGCAGCGTGTTCGGGTTCTTCGCCAGGTCGTCGAGCGCGTTGAACAGCCGGCCGGTCTCCTGGTTGAGCGGCACCGTGCGCGGCAGCTCCGGCGTGCCGTATTTGAAGGCGGTGTTGAGCGCCGGCAGCGTGGTCGGCAGCGATGCCGCCACCGGGCGCAGCCGGTGCGAGAGGTCCGCGAAGTCGGCCAGGAACGGCTCCTGCACCTTGAAGCTCGAGATGCCGGTGTCGAGCGTGGACGGCGCCTTCTCGATCGCGGCCTGAAGGTTGGCCGGGTTGTGGTCGATCGCATGGAAGGTGTCGGCGAGCTTGCCGAACAGCAGCGCGTTGACCCTCGCCACCGGCGCGACCTCGGCGGAGGCGTTGCCGATCTGCTTGAAGAACTGGTCGAGCTGAGTCGAC
>Ga0070683_100002376_pt1 | contig 14933 bp, 13 predicted proteins | sample KBSC713LmetaG_FD_64662 | JGI IMG/M metagenome (GOLD analysis project Ga0070683, IMG submission 64662) | Corn rhizosphere microbial communities from Kellogg Biological Station, Michigan, USA - KBS C7.1-3L metaG | ecosystem: Host-associated > Plants > Roots > Rhizosphere ...
GTCAGCGCCGCGGTCTTTTGGCGCTCCTGCTGCAGCTCAGCATTCGCCGCTTCCGCTGACTTTTTGAATTGGGCGGTTTCGTCCGCAGCTTTGCTCGATGATGCCAGCTTTGTCTCGAAGTCCTGGCGCGCGGTGGCCAGCTCGCTCGTCAGCGCCGCGTTCTTTTGCTGCTCTCGCTGAAGCTTCGCGGTCACCTGGGCTATCTCGTCGGCCGCCGTGCTTGACAAAGCCAGCTTTGTCTCGAAGTCGCGGCGCGCGGCGGCCAGTTCGCTCGTCAGCGCGGCGGTCTTTTGGCGCTCTTGCCGCAGCTCCGCGGTCGCACCTTCCGCTGTCTTTTTAAGCGCGGCCGCCTCGTCGTCCGCCTTGCTCGATGAAGCCAGGCTTGTCTCGAAGTCGTGGTGCGCGGCAGTTAGTTCGCTCGTCAGCGCGGCGGTCTTTTGACGTTCTTGCTGAAGCTCGGCGGTCGCAGCGTTTGCCGTTCTTCTAAGCTGGACCGTTTCGTCGGACGCATTGCGCGACAATTCCGCGATCGTCTCGAAGTCGCGGCGCGCGGTGGCGAGCTCTCTCGTCAGCGCCGCGTTCTTTTGGCGCTCCTGCTGCAGTTCAGGGATGACAGCTTCCGCAGGCTTTTCGAGCGGTATGGACTTATCACGCGGTTGCTCGAAGAGTTGCGATGCGACGTCGCCGAAATAGAGGCCGATAAACATCGCTGTGGCGAGCGCGGCAACGGGCAAAGTGAAAATGAAAAATCGTCGTCGAAGCTCGCCGACCTGCGGAGCTGCATTCAATAGGGAGAATTCCGCCATAACTCGCATAGCCGGCGGGCAGTCATCTTTGTGGCCGGCGAGGACGGGGAAAGCCTCATCAGCGGTTTGCCGGATGCGCGCCTGCTTGGACCTGCTTAGCTCGACTTCCATCATCCGGACCTCCTCGAAGCATTCGCCCCGGGGGTGTCCGGCGGCGAACGGCGCGGCGGCGTAGATATTCGCAGGAGACCTCAGGACGGAGCGCCCGCCTCACCGTTTTCTGGGCGGCACCTCACCAAATAATGGGCTCCATAAGCGATCATGCAGCAAAGTGGACTCGCACCAACAAAAGGTCCGAGCCCCCGCGAATGCCTTCGTGCTTCTCAGCTGCCAGCTCTTCCGCACATAGCCGAGGGATCGCGTGTGCAAGCGCTGTCGTCACCCGGATGTCGCGACGGTTGAAAACGTCGAGACCAAAAGAACGGCTTCGAGAAGAATCGAAAGCATTTCAATCATTCTCGCAAAACGCACTTCGATATAAATTTCCAGATTTAAATATTAATTCACTATTAAATATTAATCTAGAATTAAATATGAATTGTGAATTATATTTTTGACTCTTGGCCAGTTCCTCGCTCGGAACCCGCGGCCCTCGACTTCGCCCTCGACGAAAACGAGCCGTTTGATGGCGTGAGGCTTCCTTGCGCGACCGATTGCTGTGGCGCCAGACAAGGTGGACACTCTCATGGCGCGCCGGCACGTCGCGAAAACGCAAAGCTGTTGCGGTGGCTTGACGGGTGCAACACCAGCTCCGTTAATGGCCGGCCATGGACACGTCCGAACTCGAAAATCTCACGAAATGGCTGATGGACGGCGCGCGCTCGTCGCCGAACCCGAACCGTTTCCTGAGCGAGATGTGCGAGCGGCTGGTCAAAGCGGGCATTCCGCTCTATCGCGTCGGCGCCTTCGTGCAGACGCTGCATCCCGACGTGCTCGGCCGCAGCTTTGTGTGGCGGCCGGGGCAGGAGGTCGTCGTCACCGCCATCACCTTCGACACGCCGGATTCGCCGCAATTCACCAACAGCCCGCTGGCGATCCTCTATGCCAGTGGACACGAGGTGCGCTATCGCCTCGATGATCCCGAGAGCCGGCGTTTTCCCTTCTTCGACGACATGCGCGCCGAGGGGGTCACCGACTATATCGCGCTGCCGCTGTTCTTCACCGACGGCACCATCCATGCCTCGAGCTGGAGCACCAAGGCCGAAGCCGGCTTCACCGACGAGCAGCTGGCCTCGTTGCGTTCGGTGATCCCGCCCTTCAGCCGGCTCGGCGAGATTTTTGCCATGCGCCGCACTGCCACGGCGCTGCTCGACACCTATGTCGGCAACCGCGCCGGCGAGCGCATCTGGGCAGGGCAGATCCGCCGCGGACATGGCGAGGCGATGCAGGCCGCGATCTGGCTGTCGGACCTGCGCGGCTTCACCGCGCTGTCCGACCGCCTGGTGCCGGAAACCGTGGTCGACATCCTGAACCAGTATTTTGATTGCCAAGTGCCCGCCATCCGAGAGCATGGCGGCGAGATCCTCAAATTCATGGGCGACGGTCTGCTTGCGGTGTTTCCGATCGCAAAAGACGGCGGCAACCTCTCGGAGGTCTGCGGCCGTGTGCTGGAGGCGAGCCGCAAGGCCCGCGCCAATGTCGATGCCATGAATTATCCGAACGGCGATGTGGTCGAGCGTTTCCGCTTCGGTGTCGCCTTGCATATCGGGGACATCCTGTTCGGCAACATCGGCGGCATGAGCCGGCTCGACTTCACCTGCATCGGGCCAGCCGTCAATCTCGCGGCAAGGCTGGAGAAGATCGCCGCGCGTACCCATCGCACGATCGTGGCCTCGGCGGCGTTTGCCGGCGCCTGCGCCAATGACTGGATCGATCTCGGGGAGTTTCCGATCGCCGGCTTCTCCAAGGCGCAACGCGTGTTCGGCTTGCGCGAGGAAATCGCGGCCGATGCCGCAGGCTGAGCGTCGGTATCGGACCGGCATCGTGCTCATTATCGCAGCACCGGCGGCGATCTAGATCCGAAGGTTCATCAGCCCATGAATGTCAGTCAGCATGACGTTTTTTTCTGCGCCGTGTTGTCGCAAGCGCCACAACCTCGGCGATACAGCAGGTGGGCAGTCTCTTTGATATATTGCAGTGTCTTTGATATAATTATGTTGGATTGCCGCGCGTTGACGGGCGCGCCCAATGACATTTCTTAATAGCCGGTTTTGCCTTGGCGCCGCCAGAACGGGTCGGTCCCGAGTAGCGTAGAGTTAGACATGCGCGATAAGGTTCGCGATATCCATTCCGCGCGGAATAATCCGCCCCCGCGCGCAATGACCACTCCGCGCCGTCTCGCCGCGATCGTCGCCGGCGACATCTCCGGCTACAGCCGCCTTATGCAACTCGATGAAGAGGGCACTCATGCGCGCGTGAAGCGAATCCAGCGCGACGTGGTCGAGCCCAGCATCGCCGAACATCACGGCCGGCTCGTCAAAACCACCGGCGACGGTTTCTTTGCGATTTTTGACAGTCCAGTCGAAGCCGTGCGTTGCGGCGTCGTCATTCAGCAGAACATGTTGGGACGCAACGCATCGCTGCCGCTCGATCATCGGATCGAGTATCGGATCGGCGTCAACCTTGGCGACGTCATCATCGAAGAGGATGACATCTACGGCGATGGCGTCAACATTGCATCCCGTCTCGAAAGCATTGCCGACCCGGGGCAGGTTTTCATCTCGGGCGGCATCTACGAGCAGATCAAGCACAAGCTGGTTTGCGGTTACGAGTCGCTCGGGGACCGCAAGGTCAAGAACATCACCGATCCGGTCAGGGTCTACCGGGTGCTTCCGGACCCGGCTGCGTTCAACCAGGCACGAAGGCGCCGGGAGAACATTCTGATCACCTTGTTGAGCAGTGTCCTGCTGGTGATTGCAGGCGGCGCGCTCTGGCACTGGCTTCCGGTGCCGCCTGGAAACGTGCGGGATCAGGCGTCAACCCAGGTTTCGCCAGAGGTGCCGCGGCCGCCCCCTGCGAAACAATCAGCGCAGCCGCCTCAGCCTTCACCTTCGGCGGCACCCGCCACCAAGGAGGCGGCGCGCCAGGATCGGCTCCCTGCTTTGGTCCCGCCGGCTCCGAAGCAGGCACCGTCGCAACTTCAAGCCACGGCCCCGGCCACGCCCGCATCGCCGCCCCCGGTGCGAGAGCCGGAAATGAACATGCTTCGAGGCGGCACGTTCATGATGGGCAGCAATGACGACAATTCGGAGAAGCCGGTTCACCAGGTCACGATCAAGCCGTTTGCCATCAGCAAGTATCCGATCTCCGTTCGGGAGTGGAACGACTGCGCGGCTGCCAAGGCGTGCGCTTTCGTGGCAACGGGCAAGGATGACGCGCCCGTCACCAATGTAAGCTGGAGCGATGCCAGGCAGTTCGCCGGCTGGCTCGCGGGCGTGACGCGCAAACCGTATCGTCTGCCGACGGAGGCCGAATGGGAATATGCCGCCCGTGGCGGAACGCAGACAAGGTACTGGTGGGGGGACGAGCTCGTTTCCGGCATGGCCAATTGCAAGGGCTGCATCGACGTCGCCGCCGTCGAACAGCCAGCCCGGGTCGGCAGCTTCAAGCCGAATCCGTTCGGGCTGTACGATATGGGCGGCGCCGTCGACCAATGGGTCGAGGATTGCTGGCACAAGAACTATGGCGGCGCTCCGACGGACGGTTCAGCGTGGACCGAGGGCGACTGCGGCTCGCATGTCATCCGGTCCGGGTCGTGGAAGAATGACGCCCGTTACGTGCGGCCGGCAAACCGCGACAATTACGACACGAGCGTTCGATATCCCACGCACGGATTTCGGGTCGCTCTTTCTCCTTGATGATCTCGCAGGAGATGCAAATGAAGATCGTCCGGCTTTTGCTGCTGGCCGTGGCGCTGGCGTCCCTGTCGTCCGCCGCTCTGGCGCAGGGAAAGGCGCCCGGAAAGGACGCGCTTTTGTATTTCATCTGGCCGCAGAACGGCGCAGTCATCAAGGGCGGGTTCTGGTGTCGTTTCGGTCTGCGCAATATGGGTATTACACATGCGGGCGAGGACTTTCAGAACAGCGGTCATCATCATCTGCTGATTGATGTGAATGAACCGCTCGAAGCGAACGAGCCGATCCCGCAGGACAAGAACCATCTTCATTTCGGCGCGGGCCAGACCGAGGCCCGTATCGAATTGCCGCCGGGCAAGCATACGCTTCAGCTGGTGCTGGGCGATGCCAAGCATTATCCGTTCAATCCGCCGCTCGTCTCGGAGAAAATCACGATTACGGTGAAGTAGGAGCGTTTGACCCCGGGGCAGCGCAAACGGCAGCGCCTGGGCTCGGTGCTATTCCTCCGGCTCGGTGGTGAACAACAGCGGATAGCCCTTGGCGCGGCCGGCGTCGGTGGCGCGCGTCGCCTTGGTCTCGGCGACGTCCTGGGTGAAGACGGCGACCACGCAGACGCCGAGCTTGTGCGCCGTGATCATGACCTTGTAAGCTTGGTCTTCGGTCATGCGGAATTCCGCCTTCAGCACCGTGACGACGAATTCGCGCGGCGTATAGTCGTCATTGACCAGGATGACCTTGTGCAGCCGCGGCCGCTCGACCTTGGTCTTTACCTTCGTCTTCGGCTTTGTGATGGTGGTATCGGCCATGCCCGTACCCGCGCTTTGCTGGGCGCATGATCCGGAAAAAGCCTGCCCCGCACTTGATGCGGGGTGTGTAGCGGTTTTCCGAAAACATCATGCGCAAATAGTAGACCCGAAGAATACAGTCTCCGGCGCGCTCGGGAAACCCGCTGCTTTTCGATGGCTTCCTTGCACTCTCGTGTCAGGGAGAAGGGAACGCGCTTTGCGCCCTATCTGGAACACGCGCGGTAGCCGAACTTCTGGATCATCTGGCGCCCGGAGATGGCATGGAACGCCGCCGTGTCCATGTAGTGGTTCGCGGTCACATACTCGCGAAGCGCGGCGCTATAGGCACCCAACATGTGGTTGGTGGCCGAGTTGTTCAGCTCCCGCTGGCGGTTGTGACCGGCATGGAACAAGAGCGTGGCGTTGCGATCGATGCAGACATTGCGGATCGCCAGAAACATCGTGCAGGCCGACTGGCAATGGCCCTCGATCCGGAACAATTCGCCGGGCTGGTTGTATTGCGCGACCACGCGATCGAAGCGCGAAAAATTTCCGCCGATGCCATAAGGTACGGAGGAGCCCGCCGCCATCGCAGGGTGAGAGAAGATCAGCACGATCATAAAGATCATCTTCTTCATGGCGACCAGCCCCTCCGCGTGTGCTGTCTAGCCCTCCGCACCATGCACCGCTTGGACTGGCGCGACAATATTGCGGCCCGATTGCCTCAATGGAGCGGCGGCACGCTACGCAAATACGCGATGATGTCCTTCACGTCGCTTTCCTTGATCCCTGCGTAGAAGCCGAAGGCCATCGGCGGCTGCAAGGCGCGGCCGTCGCGCCCGATGCCCTTCTGGATGGCCCGCGCGATCTCGGCATCGCTCCAGCCTCCGATGCCGTTGGTCGGGTGTGAGGTGATGTTGGCGGCGATGCTGGTCGGGCTATTGGGCACGCCTTCGCGCAAGGGAAAGGCGCGGCCGCCCTTGCCGAGCCCGGTTCTGAAATCGGAGACTCCGCGCGACCAGGCGGAGTGGCACTCCATGCAATGGCCGATGGTCGCGAGATAGGCACCGTGCTTCACCGGGTCGGCCATCATGGCCTGGCTGAAACCCGCTTCCGCATCGGGATAGGGGTCGCGATAGATCGGCAGCTTGTAGACGGGGACGGCCACCTCGTTGCGGACCGCCTTGACGCTGCGCAGATAGGCGATGACGGCAGCGAGATCCTCCGGGAGCAAAGCCTTGTAGAAATTGGCCGGCATGATTGCCGCCAGCGGCGTTCCGCCAAGCCTGCCGTGATCGGGGCGGACGCCTTCGACCAGCGAGCGCTTGATCTCGGCATCGCTCCAGCTGCCGATGCCGGTCTCGCGATCGGGCGTGATGTTCGGCGCGGTGGCGACAAAGGCTGGCGTGTCGAAGGTGAGCCCGCCGGACAGCGCCTTGTCTGCGATGATGCGGCCCTCGGCATCGCGCGGAGAGTGGCAGTTGCCGCAGGCCATGATGGTGTTGACGAGATAGTCGCCGCGCTCAATCGCGGTTTCGCCGGATGCGCAGCCCGTTGCCGCCAGCAGCAGCACGCAGCCAATGAAGCCGTCTCGAAGCATGATTCCCCCCATTCCCCACACCTCTATGACATGACCGGTCGTGGCTCGGCAATCGCGCGCGAACGCGAATAAGGCACGGTAATGGCTAACCGGAATGTGAAGGACGGATGATGTTCCGGCTTTGCGGCGCCCGATTTGCGTGTCACCATCGCAGCATACGATTGATGGAGTCAGCCCATGCGCTGGTATGTCTCGATCGGGGCGGTGCTGCTCGCAGGCGCGCTTGCAAGCGGCGACGTGGCGGGCAATGCCGCGCCGGGGCCAAGCCAGCAGTCGGGTCAGGCGCAGGCGGACAGGCGCGCCGAGGACGCCAAACCGGCGGTGGATATCGAGCTGATCCTCGCGGTCGACGTTTCCTATTCCATGGACATGGATGAGCTCGCGATCCAGCGCGAAGGCTATGCGCAGGCGATCGTCTCGAAGGAGTTCTTGCAGGCGCTCAAGTCCGGACCGAACGGCAAGATCTCCATCACCTATTTCGAATGGGCCGCCTCCAGCGACCAGAAGATCATCATCCCCTGGCGGCTGATCGACGGGCCGGAGACGGCGGATGCCGTCGCCAACGAAATCATGAAGACGCCGGTCCGTCGCGCTTCGCGCACCTCGATCTCGGGGGCGATCTATTTCGCGATGCCGTTGTTCGACGAGGATCCCTATCACGGCCTGCGGCGCGTCATCGATATCTCGGGCGACGGTCCGAACAACAACGGCGCGCCCGTTACCGGCGCGCGCGACGAGGCGCTATCGAAGGGCATCGTCATCAACGGTTTGCCGATCATGGTGAAGGAGCCGTCCTATTCGACCATGGATATCGACAATCTCGATTGGTATTACGAGGACTGCGTGATCGGCGGCCCCGGCTCGTTCGTGGTGTCGATCAAGGACCGCGAGAAGTTCAAGGAGGCGATCCGCACCAAATTGCTGCTCGAGGTCGCAGGGAAGCAGCCCGAGCCGCGCCTCGTGCCGGTCGCCGAGAAGGAACCGCGGGTGTCCTGCATGATCGGCGAGAAGATCTGGCAGGACCGCTGGGGCAGGTAGCGCGGTCGCGGCCTTTCGTCCCACGCGGAGGACGCTGTTCTTAACCCCTCGTTAACTGCGGAAGTGGCCTGATCGGCCAAACTGCCCGAGGCGGCGCCGCGAAGCCGCCTCGGGCAGGATTCCAACAGGACTTTTCGGCCCGATGACGGCGATCACGACCATTCCGAAAGGCAGCCAGATCTCGCCGGCGACCGAGCGCGTCTATCACCAGAGCAATCTGATCGGCGACTGGAAGGGCTCCTGGCAGAAGAACGGCCGGCCGGTCGAGCTCAAGGTCGTCAACATCCGCGGCGACACCGCCCAGATCGAATATACCCACGATGGACATACGGAGCGGGGCACCGGCAGCGTCGACGGCGCTACGATCAGCTTTGGCAACATCACGATCGGCACCAAGAACGGCAGCGTCGCGGCGCTGGAATTTTCCTCCGGCCCGGCGAAGATGACCGCGGTGCTCAACAAGCAGGACAGCAGCACCGATCAGAGCAAGCTGGTCGGCACCTGGACCGGCTTCTCCAAAACCAACGGCCAGAGCGCGTTCTTCCAGGTCATCTCTGTCGACGGCCGCGACGCGCAGGTCCGCTTCACCGCCAATGGCGCCGCGATCCAGTCCGGCGACGCCATCGCGCAGGGCAATACGGTCATGTTCGGCAGCAAGGCCACGTTTACTTCCAGCGACGGCCAGAACGGAAACGTGATCTTCCAGGTCGGCCGCAACACCTATTCGGTGCCCGTGACCCTGCAGAAGACGCCATCCTCATCGTCTTCCGTCAACAAGCTGGCCTAGTCAGCAGCGGCGCCATCAGCCGCCGCCCGGGATGCGCCTGCACTTGACGCGCTCGGCGTATTTCTCGATGCACAGCTGCAGGAACTCGGCGTTCTGCTCCTTGATCGCCGTGAGGAAATCGACGATCGCCTTCTGCACCCGCGGGCGCGCTTCGGGCTTCAGCTCCTCGAAGGTGGGCGGAAACTGGCTCTTCATCAGCTTCTTGGCCGCATAGAAATCGCTGTAGAAGCGCTCGACGCGCGCCTTGCAGTCGTAGCCGAAGGCACTGACCAGCACGTCGGGATCGTCGGCTCCGAGCTCGACGCCCTCATTCTCCATCCATTCCATGTTGTATTCGAGCTGCTTGCATTCGTCCTGGAATTCCTTGTCGGTGCGATCTTCGCCGAATTTCCTGAGCGTCTCGCGCCAGCGCTCGAAAAAGGTGAAGCGCCAGCGCGAGGCCAACGTCAGCGCGGTAAGCAGCATGGAGCTCTGCGGCTCTCCGACGAACCTGCGGTCGAAAGACTCGACAAGCAATACGTAGAAGCGGCGTTTGCCGTTCTTGTAGAGCTTGTGCCGGGTCAGGATGGCGCGATAGATGCGGCTGTCCGTAGCGCGGAAGGTGACGTCGTCCGGCTCCGGCGTCTTCAGCGCGGCGGCGCGGCTGATATTGGTCTCCAGTTTGTCGATCCAGGGAATGTTGGCGTGCTCCGGCCGGGACAGCGTCTCCCGAAGCTTTCCCCAGGTGACCTGCGGCGCCTGTGCCTGATCGAGCGACAGCGGCGGGTTCATGCCGAGCAGCTCGAAAGCGCGGCTCGATCCGATCAGCGTGGCGTTTTCCGGGACGCGGTTGCGCGTGCTGTCGAACGGAGGATAGACGATCAGCTCGAGGGGAGCGGTGATCGGCGTTTCCGACTCCTCGTCTTCCTGGCGCGCCGCTTCGAACGCGTTGGCGATCTTGCTCGCCGCCTTGGCGATATCGAGCTCGTACTGGGCGGGATCCCTCTTTCGATGCAGCGGCGTGTACAGGTTCTTGCTCTGGCAGATGTCGCGCAGCAGCTTGCCGAGCGAGCTGTCCCACCACAGCTTCACATCGGGCGAGGAAGCGGTGGCGTTGTCGGGGAGGTAGTTGGCAACCGGGCTGACCTGCGTCGTGTTGTAGCCCGCCACCACCGCGGGAAGCTTCGTTCTGTCGACGTCGTGAATGCAGACGACGGGTTTCTCCTCCTGCGGCTTGCCGCTGTCGTTCATGAAGCTGTAGAGGCCGATCTCGAAGCCGCAATAGACGCTTTGATCGCCGGTGAACACGACGATCAGCCAATCGGTTTGCTCCAGCGCCTTGCGGATGACCGGTTCGTACTTCTTGCCGGGCTCGATGCTCTCGGTGTCGAGAAAGCATTCGAGGCAGCTGCCGCCCATGCCCCGTTGCGCGAGGTTGTCGAGCTGATTCCTGATTTCATCGGCGATGATGAAGTCCTGATGGGCGTAGCTCACAAAAGCGTAGGTCGTATCGGCCATCGCATCACCTCCCGGGCCAATCCGGAGCGATTACAAAATTGAACAACAGGCCAGCCGCCGCCGGCCGAAAAACTTGGAAACCCGAAAAACTTCGGCCAATAATCTAGCGGCGATCCTTGGTTGCGTATGTGAACCCGCTCACGTTTGGCTTGAGGCAGCGGCGCGCCAGAACAGGGTAGTGAAAGCCTCTGCCCAGGGTGGCACCGGCTGCCTGTTTGCACGTCAGGCTGTGGCCCGATCGCAACACCGTGCTCGAAATGCCGTGGCCAAAAAGTGGCATCGCACAACCTGACACCTTTCCGCCCGCATTCGCTGCGGGATTTGGCGCGGGGCAGGGCTGCTGGTGAGGTGCAACATGCCTTCGATCGGCCATGTCGGTGCATCCGGCATCTTCGTTGATGCGCTTTGGAGAGCGATGGTTGCCCGGCGCGGACATGTGCTTCGATGGGTCGGCCTGATTGGAGCGGCCGCCTCACTGGCAGCTTGCGCGCAATCCTCCGTCACCAGGAATACCGCCGGCTTCGCGCCGTCGACGCGACAGGCCGCCATCACGCCGTGGATGCGGCAAGCCGCGTTCGAGCGCGCCCGGCAAACCCACGTCTCCGTGGTCAGACGACATGTCCCGGAGACGCATGTCGCCATGGCTACGCCGGCGCCCGTGATCACGACAAAGCCGGTGTCCGGCGGCGGCGTCGCCAGCTTCTACACGGAGGACGGGAAGACGGCGAGCGGCGAGAAATACGATCCGCATGAATTGACCGCCGCGCATCCGACCCTGCCATTCGGCACCAGGCTGCGCGTGACCAACACCACCACCGGCAAATCGGTGACGGTGCGTGTCAACGACCGTGGGCCGTACGTGCATGGACGCGTCGTCGACGTGTCCTATTCCGCGGCGCAGGCGCTCGGCATGGTCAACTCCGGCGTCGCCAACGTGAAGCTCGACGTGCTGCGCTAGAGCATGATCCGGAAAAGCGTGTCGGGCACCTCGGCGAGGGCGGCTACGAGGCGGCTCAGGATCGGATGTGGCGGCATCGGCTTTCCATCTCAGCGCGAGAACCTCGCCACCAGCTCCACATGTGGCGTGTGGCGGAACTGATCGACCGGCGTCACGCCTTCGAGCCGGTAGCCGCCGTCGACCAGAATCCTTGCGTCGCGGGCAAAGGTAGCGGCATTGCAGGAGACCGCAATGACGACCGGCACCTTGCTCGCCGCAAGCTGCTGCGATTGCGCCTGCGCGCCCTGCCGCGGCGGATCGAACACGACCACGTCAAGGTCGCGCAATTCCGGCGGCATCAGCGGCCGGCGGAACAGGTCGCGTGCCTCGGCCTTCACGGGCTTCAGCCCCGAGGTCGCCGTCGCGGCCTTCTGCAGCGACGCGACCGCGCCTTGATCGCTGTCGAAGGCGGCGATCCGCGCGCGCTTGGCGAGTCGCAATGCGAACGGACCGACGCCGCAGAAGAGATCGGCGATGTGCTTTGCGCGACCGGCGCGCTGTTCGACCAGCGCCGCAAGCGCTTCCTCGCCAGCCGTCGTCGCCTGCAGGAAGGAGCCCGGCGGTAACGTCACTTGCGCGGGGCCGATCGAGACGACCGGCGCATTGCGCATCAACACCAATTCGCCATGCCGCGTCAGCCGCGCCAGGCGATGTTGTTCCGCGATCCGCGACAGCGCCGTGATCATGGTTGAGGTGAGAGGACCGGAGCCGCGAACATCGACATCGAGCCCGTTGCTTGTGGCGGTGATCTGGATATCGAGCGGCTTGCCGATCCTGATCAGCGGCTCGGCCAGCGCCCAGGCCGCTTCCAGCGCGCCTTTCAAGGCGGGATCGAGGATCGGGCAGTGGTCGACCGGAATGACGTCGTGCGAGTTGGCCGCGGCGAAGCCGACCTTGAGCACATCATGCCTGCCGATGCGCGCATGCAGGGTGATGCGGCGGCGGCCCGCGCCATGCGCGTCGACCAATGGGGCGATCTCGCATTCAAGGCCGGCCTGTTTCAGCGTTTCGACCACGAGGCTATGCTTCCAGGCGCGGTAACGCTCGGGCAGCCAGTGCTGGATCGCGCAGCCGCCGCAGACGCCGAAATACGGGCAGAACGGCTCGATCCGCTCCGGGCTCGGAATTTCCACTGCGAGCAGCCGGCGACGGTCGGGATGGCCATGAACCTGCTCGACCTCGACGGTCTCGCGCGGAAGTGTGTAGGGGACGTAGACCGCCTCGCTTGCTTCGGTCGCGACACCGTCGCCGCGATGGCCGACATGATCGATGACGAGCCGTTCAGCCACGTCGCGCGCCAAGGAAGAATTCGCTGTTGCCGTCGCCGCCCTTGATGGAGGACGGAAACACCTTGATGTCCGTGCAGCCGAGCGAGGCGGCAAATGCCGCGATGTCGTCGCAGACCTGTTGATGCACGGCGGCGTCGCGGATGATGCCACCCTTGCCGTGCTTACCCTTTCCCTCGAACTGCGGCTTGATCAGCGCCAGCAGATGCATCGGCGCGGCCGCGAGCGACAGCGCGACCGGGAGCACGGCCTTCAGCGAGATGAAGCTGACATCGATGACCACGATATCCGGGCGCGCCGGCAAACGCTTGCCCTCGTAGCCTCGGATGTCGGTTTCCTCCATCGACACGATCCTGGGATGGCCTTGCAGGGAAGGGTGCAGCTGCCCGTGCCCGACATCGATCGAAAACACCATGGCCGCGCCGTTCGCCAGCAGCACCTCGGTGAAGCCGCCGGTGGAGGCGCCGACATCGAGGCAGACATGGCCTTCGATATCGATGGGATATTGCTCCAGCGCGCCGGCGAGCTTCACGCCGCCACGCGACACATAGGGGTGGGCCGGCTCGGCCTGCAACACCGCATCGGCCTGAATGACTTCCGACGGTTTGAGGACCGGCCTGTCATTGGCAACGACCAGCCCCGCCTCGATCGCGGCGCGCGCGCGCGCCCGGCTCTCGAACAGCCCGCGCTCGACCAGCAGGAGATCAATGCGTTTGCGGGGAGAGGACATGGCTGAGGCTCATGCTTTCACGTCGCGGCGCTGCGCCGCCTGGCGGCAATGCCAACGCAAACTTCAAATGCGGTCAAGTCGTGCCAGACGTCCTGCGGCTTTTCGCGCGGCAATACCAGTGCGGCGCCATGAAGTTCGAGCGCGCGGATCATCATCAGATTGTCGTGGTGGCCGAAATTCTCGACCGTGAGCCCCTCGGCGTCGACGAGGCGGCCATCGCATTGTTCGACGCGGGTGAAGCGCCGCACGCGATCGGCATAGGATGCGGGATCGTTGGCATAGCCGAGACAGAATTTGCCGCGCGCGGCCATATAGCCGAGCTCGTAGACGGTTCCGGCGTCGGCGCCGGGGCCGCGGAACGGCGTGAGATTGGCAATGATGGCATCGCAACTGTCCATCATCGCTTCATTGGCCTTGTAGATCAAAAGCGAGACGTCGCTCGCGGTGCGGTCAACGAGATTGTCGAGGGGATAGAGCCCGGTCACGCCGTGGCGGCGGCAGATCTCCACTTTCCGCAGCCCCATCTCGACCGCATCCGGCAGGAACACGTCCGGACCCGCCAGATAGATTTTCATGAATCACCGGGGGAAGGAGGTTGAGCGAAGCTGTGGCCGCATCGGCGGTGCGCTCCCTCCCCCGCAAGCGGGAGAGGTGAAGCGCCTGCGAGAGCCTTACGCCAGTTTCACGGTCTCGGCCTTGAAATCCTTGCCGAGCGTGTCGAACACCTTCTTGACGATGCTCTTGGCGTCGAGACCGGCGCGGGCGTACATCGCCGCCGGCGTATCATGGTCGAGGAACACGTCGGGCAGGATCATCGAGCGGAATTTCAGCATGCCGCTGTCGAGCATGCCCTGGTCGGAGAGGTACTGCACGACATGCGAGCCAAAACCGCCGATCGCGCCTTCCTCGATCGTGACCAGGATTTCATGGTCGCGCGCCAGCTTCAGGACCAGCTCCTCGTCCAGCGGCTTGAGGAAGCGGGCGTCCGCAATGGTAGCGGAGAGGCCGTGCGCGGCGAGCTCGTCGGCGGCCTTCTCGCATTCGGCAAGCCGCGTGCCGAACGAAAGCAGCGCCACCTGCTTGCCTTCGCGGATGATCCGGCCTTTGCCGATCGGCAGCGGCACGCCGGCTTCCGGCATGTCGACGCCGCGGCCTTCGCCGCGCGGATAGCGCAGCGCGCTCGGGCGGTCGTTGATCGCAACCTGGGTGGCAACCATGTGCACCAGTTCGGCCTCGTCGGATGCCGCCATGATCACGAAATTCGGCAGGCAGCCGAGATAGGCGTTGTCGAACGAGCCGGCATGGGTGGCGCCGTCGGCGCCGACGAGGCCGGCGCGGTCGATCGCGAAGCGGACCGGCAGGCCCTGGATCGCGACGTCGTGCACCACCTGGTCATAGCCGCGCTGCAGGAAGGTCGAGTAGATCGCGCAGAACGGCTTGTAGCCTTCGGTCGCAAGGCCCGCCGCGAACGTCACCGCGTGCTGCTCGGCGATGCCGACGTCGAAGGTTCTGTCGGGGAAGGCCTTGTTGAAGATGTCGATGCCGGTGCCCGA
>Ga0070683_100002377_pt1 | contig 14932 bp, 20 predicted proteins | sample KBSC713LmetaG_FD_64662 | JGI IMG/M metagenome (GOLD analysis project Ga0070683, IMG submission 64662) | Corn rhizosphere microbial communities from Kellogg Biological Station, Michigan, USA - KBS C7.1-3L metaG | ecosystem: Host-associated > Plants > Roots > Rhizosphere ...
GCGGGTCTCGATCTCGAGCAGGCGCTGAGCACATCCCGTCGCAACATGAGTGTCCTGATGATGAAGGGCATCGAGGACGCTGGCATCGGAAAGCGCGTGGTTGGCCGCCGTGGCGCCCCGGCCAGAATTCTTTGGAGATGCACTTGGAAGAGCATTGCTCAGGTCACCCGTAAGGAAAGCGGTGCAGAAGCTCTGAGGCCGCCCGACAGCAAGGAAACATTGTCCAGGCAGCCTCGCATCGAGCACAGCTGTCTCCTGCAGCACGAAGAGGACGATCACGCTGATGCCCGCTATCTCGCATGTTGGCGCCAAGCCGCAGAAGCTGGGAGTGCCGCGCCGGATCGGTATCAGGGGTAGACCGAACCCGGCTCCCGCGACACTCGACCGGCGCTTTTGACCCGAACCGGGAGTTGGCGACGCAATTCGCCACGCAACCCGTGACGCCGAGTAGCAGTACGAAACATTGACCCGTGTCTCAGACCTTCGGTTGCCTAATGAAGCCAAAGCTGGAGCAGACCTTGCATTTTGCGAGACTGCTCAGAAGCCGACCAAGCTACGACGAACGTCGAGCAGGTGGTTCTTCATTTCCAACCCGGCGCGCTGAACGTCACGCGCTCTCAGGGCTGCCAGAATGCTGCGATGCTGCTTCTCGGTTACCGCGCGACGCGCGGGCGTCAAGACTCGCTCCTTCAAGGCAGCCCAATCAGCCTTGCGGCGCACCCCGTTGATCGCGTCATATATGTCGATTAGGAGCTGGTTGCGGCATGCCGCAATCAACGCCTGATGAAACAAACCATCCCACATTTCAAATTCCGCTACTGTCGGCGCCTTCTCGCCCTTCTTCAGACATTCGGCCATGGCGTCCAGCTCGGCGCCGTTGGCGCGAGCGGCTGCGCATTCGGCCGCCTGGGGTTCTATGATCAGGCGCACCTCCATAATCTCGGTCGGGCTCGCGTTCTCGATGCGCCGAGCGAGGTCGTTGGGCTGCGTGGGTTTGCCGTGCTCGACAAAGGTCCCGCGGCCGACATGACGAACGATACGGCCAGCGTCTTCCAGTTGCTGCAACGCGCGGCGGATCGTGTTGCGCGCGACACCGTAGTGATCCGACAGCGCGCGCTCAGTGGGAATGCGCTCACCGGGCTTCCAACGGCCTGTGTCAATCGCTTCTCGAAGTGACAGCAGGAGACGATCAGCCGATGTCTGTTTAAGCGGGCGCTGTGTGGTGTCGATGCTCATGGGATTAACCGACAAGACGTTGCTTCGCGTGAGCTATACCATTTGCACCAATCTGAACCAAGCCATCTTGATCGCAATATTTCCTGCGCGGGATGCCAGCGACGGCTTGTATTCCTTTGACTTCGAACACGAAGCTTGACGATGCCCGGCGCCCGTGCCAGCATTGGTATCTGGATATTGGTTCAATTGGTTCAGGCGACAGTGATCCAACGCCAACATATCTGCAAGGAAGGAAACATGATCTCCGCATTCACGCCCAATGCCAAGAACCATGAAGGCCTAGGACCGCTCGCCTCTCGCCTCGTGCACGTCAACGATATGCCTTGGGAGCCCATCCGCTATCCAGGCTGCCATGTGAAGACGCTTATGGTCGACAAGGCGTCCGGATTGCTCACCGTGCTGTTGAAGATGGATCCGGGCGCTGAGCTACCCGACCATGAGCACGTAATGCTCGAACAGACTTTCGTGATCGAGGGTCGACTGGTCGACAAGGATGGACCTGAAAAAGGTCTGTCCTGCGGTCCTGGCGAGTTCATCTGGCGCCCGGCGGGCAGCCGTCATTCAGCCTGGACGCCCGAAGGTGGGTTGATGATTGCGATCTTCCAGATACCCAACAAGTTCTACGAGAAGGACGGAAAAATCGTAGATCTGCTCGGCGACGACTGGGGCCTGAAATGGGACAAGGCGCTCGAGTAGGCCCAGTGATCTAAAGCGTCGCCGCGGCACGCCGCGCTTCACTCTCATAAAATCACGACAAAGGCGTCGTGATCTCGCCGGCACGCGTCGGCGCGATCGCGTTCGCTTGTCCTAAACTATCTGGGGAGGAAATATTGTGTCTGACCAAGTAACCAACACTACCGCAGGGCAAGGCGGTGCTGTTTTCGGGTGGTACCACGAACTTTCTGCCAAGGAACGCCGGACGTTCTGGGCCTGCTTCACCGGTTGGGCCCTCGATGCCATGGACGTGCAGCTTTACAGCTTAGTCATCGCGACGCTCACCACCCTCTGGGCAATCAGCCGCGCCGATGCAGGCCTGCTCGCCACCTCGACACTACTTGCCTCCTCGCTCGGCGGTTGGCTGGTCGGTATTTTCGCCGATCGTTTTGGCCGGGTGCGTATGCTGCAGATCACGATCCTGTGGTTCTCTATTTTCACCTTCCTCTGTGCCTTCGCAACCTCCTACGAGCAGCTTCTCCTGTTCCGGGCGCTGCAAGGCTTCGGCTTCGGCGGCGAATATGCGGCGGGCGCTGTGCTGATTGGCGAGATCATCCGCGACGAACATCGTGGAAAGGGCAACGGCATAGTGCATTCGGGCTGGGCGGTCGGCTGGGGCGCTGCGGTCATCGCCTACACTGTGCTGTTCACATTCCTCCCGGAGGCTGTTGCATGGCGCGCGCTGTTCGCCATCGGGATTTTGCCTGCGATCTCGGTGTTCTTTGTGCGCCGCTTCGTCGACGAGCCAGCGCTGTTCGTGGACGCCCAGCACCGCTACGCCAGCGGCGAGGAGGCCCGGCCGAGCTTCCTCAAGATATTTGCACCGTCATTGTTGCGAACCACCATCTTAGCGTCCCTGCTCACCATCGGCACCCAGGGCGGCTACTACGCGATCATGATCTGGCTCCCAACCTACCTGAAGACAGTGCGTGGCTTTTCTGTGCTGAGCACCGGTAGCTATCTCGCAATCATAATAGTGGCCTCATTCCTCGGCTACGTAATCAGCGCCTATCTCACTGATATCCTTGGGCGACGGAGAAACTTCATACTGTTCGCCGTCTGCTCGGTATTTACCGTTCTCGCCTACATGTTCTTGCCGATCAGCGACTCGGTCCTGTTCTTCCTCGGCGCGCCGCTCGGCTTCTTCGCGTCGGGGATCTACAGCGGCATCGGGGCGTTCTTCAACGAACTTTATCCAACCAGTGTACGCGGTTCGGGTATTGGCTTCTGCTTCAATGTCGGCCGCGCCATCGGCGCGTTATTTCCGGCCCTTGTCGGTTACATCAGCGCGACCATGCCGCTTGGTCAGGCCATCGGCATCTTCACTGTAGCAGCGTACGGCCTGATCATCATGGCGGCACTGCTGCTGCCAGAAACCAAGGGCCGCTCGCTCGCAGCCTAACGTCTAACACCGACATGGCGGCACGCTTACCGCGTGCCGCCATGCTTACAAACAAGAGAGACCAATGAAACTCGCTCGCTTTGCCGCGAACGGCACCATTCGAATCGGCCGTATCGACCAGACCGAAACAAGCATTGCACCAATTCTTGGCGTCAACGACATGTTTGACGCAATCGAACGCATCGACGAAATCCGAGCTGCCGGAGGCGGCGACGTGCAGGCCTGCTCGCTCGCCGACGTCACGTTGCTGGCGCCGATCGCCGTTCCACGGCGCAATGTATTCTGTGTCGGAAAAAACTATCGCGACCACGCGCGTGAGTTTTCGAACAGTGGCTACGAGGCGGGAGCGGTGAAAGGCGCCGAAATCGACAGCCATCCCGCGGTGTTTACCAAGCCAGCAAGTACCGTGGTGGGGCCGAACGACGTCGTTCAGTTACACGCGCACATTACTTCCAGCGTCGATTACGAGGCCGAACTGGCGCTCATCATCGGTAAGGAAGGTCGAGACATCAAACCAGAGTGCGCCTACGATCATATTTTCGGCTACACGATCGTGAACGACGTCACTGCTCGCGACCGCCAGCGCAATCACAAGCAGTGGTTCCTCGGCAAGGCGCTGGACACATTCTGTCCAATGGGCCCGTGGATCGTGACCAGCGACGAACTTGATCCCGAGAACCTCGACGTCAAATGCTGGGTGAACGGCGAACTCCGCCAGAACGCCAATACTCGCGATCTGATCTTCAACATCCCGACGCTGGTGTCGACCATCTCCGCCGGCCTCACGCTGAAGCCGGGCGACATAATTGCCACCGGCACGCCCGCCGGCGTTGGCCTGGGATTCGACCCGCCTAGATTCCTGCGCACCGGCGACACTGTGTCGGTCTCAATCAGCCATCTCGGAACGTTGACCAATACCTTCCAATAGTTACGACTTTGGCCCGTGACCCTGCAAGGGAGCAAGACGATCTCATTTTACCGAGGTATAATCTGCGAGAACGTCACCATCAAGGGCGACAACGGACCTCCAATAACTGCTTACGTCGCCAAGCCGTCCGGCGCGGGCCCTCTTCCTGGCGTGGTGCTTGTCCATCATCTGCCGGGCTGGAGCGAGTTCTACATCGAGACTGTGCGTCGATTCGCGCATCATGGCTACCTCGCGATCTGTGCAAACCTCTATGAACGTGCGGGTCAGGGCAACCCCGACGATGTTGCCGCCAGGGTGCGCGCCGAGGGCGGCATCTCCGACGCCCAGATGGTCGGCGATACCGAGGCTGCCGTGAAGTGGATGCGCGCGCAGCCGGGCCATAACGGCAAGGTCGGCGTTTTCGGTTCCTGTTCCGGCGGCCGGCACGCCTTCATCTAGGATGTTGACGCCTGTGTGGACCTTTGGGGCGGCCGAGTGGTGATGGGCAAGGAAGAGCTCAACGACAAATCACCTGCAGCACCTATCGACATGACGAAAGATCTCAGCTGTCCGCTGCTCGGCTTGTTCGGTAACGACGACCGGGCGCCGAGCCCCGACCAGGTGAACCGGCATGAAGCCGAGCTCAAGAAGCATGGCAAACCGCACGAATTCCATCGCTATGACGGCGCCGGTCACGGCTTCTTTTATTGGCACCGGCCGCTTTACCGGCCCGAACAGGCCATGGATGGCTGGAGCAAGGTATTCGCTTTCTTCGGCGAGCATCTTGCTTAACAGGAGGTGCGGATATGTGCACATCCATCGTCGAAGTCACGCGCGCGGAAGGTATGGCGCAAACGCGGGGATGAATGGTTCCCGCTCTCGCACGGCGTGGTTGCCTATGACCACGCGCGCCACGCACCGTTAGGCGACGTGATTACGCTCGATTTCATCAATACCGCCCTCGAGCCCGAGGCACGCGCCGGAATCGAGCTGACGCTCGAGACAGCAAGGGAGCTGCGCGCTGCTCTTGATCGGGCAATAGTCGCCGCCGAATTCGAGGAGGCGGAAGTGAGGGGCAAGGGCGCTCTGCTCGGCGTCATTCGCGCAGCCTGACGTAAATTCTGGCCTCGCAGCTGAAGCGTTGCTTGCTGCCGCGCGACATCCGCCGCGAGGCGATGACGCCGTTTGCCAGGGGCCGTCGTATCCTTCGCATCGCCGCGAGAATCGCGCAGCGGGTGGCTAATCTCCAGTCACTGCCGACACGCTCGCGGCCGTGCTCCACTTTCGAAACAATGACAGGCAGCTGATGGCCAATCATTCGAAAGAATGGTGGAAGAACCCGCCCTTGGCCGGGCGATCTCAACACATCTGTCAATCGATCGACTAGGGTGCCGTGACGGCAACTCGATGCGAAAATGGATATTCACTTCTTTCTACCTCAAGGCCCTCATCCTACGGAGATGAAGGGGCTTGCGGAAATGCGCCGGGCCCTTCCGCGGCAGTGGAAAGGTTTCGCAAACTTCGTGATAACCTTCAGTAACCAGAAGGGCCTTGATCTCCCCATGCCGACAACCTCGGAAGTCCGCGTCTTCCGTCTGACACCCGCGATCGTCTCGCTGCTCGACTACTCGAAGGGGTTCGGATATGCCGACCTGATCGTGTGCTAAATACCCGCATCGACCCCCTTAGACGACCGGCGCCATGGTAGTGCACGCGAATTTGACGTTCCCTGCGAACCTTGATGATTGCTTGGAGGTGCGTTGCCGTCGATTGCCCGTCGCGAACCGAGCGCCCGTTCGGTAACCACGACAGCGCTGGCGTAAAGTCAAAGGCGAGATCGTCTGCCTGAAAAACGAACGACAAGCTAAGAGTACAGCAGCGGCGCAGCGTGAGGTCATCGAGGCGGCACTAGCAAGGAGATAAGCAGGATTCTCGGAATCAGTCCCCAAACAGTCGAGGATCATCGCGCCAACATCATGCGCAAGCTTGGTGTCAAGAGCACAGTCGAGATGGTCCGCGTCGTCCTGGCTGCTTCGGCCGCCTAGCATTTGCCGGGCGCGGTCCTTGACCTGTGTCAATGTGTCCGCGCCGCCTGCCGCTATCCTTGCATTTCGTGCGGAATTGGCCGCCAAGCGCCGACGTGGCGCGCCGGCAGAGGCACTGCGCTATGCGAGCAATGGATGAACGGCGGGTATGGGAAGAAATCTCGACAGCCCCCTACGACTGCGATATTGAACTCGCGGTGGTTGAAGCCGATCGCGTGCATCCCCTCATCTTCGCCTGCCGCCGTACCCCCAGCGGCTGGGTCAAGGCGACGACCCGCGAGCGGGTCAGTGTCAGCCCGACGCATTGGCGTCCATGGCGGAACGAAGGCTGAATACGACCGATACTTCTCCTTGCGGGCTCGACTTCAGGTTATGCTATGAGAGGCCGGCTGCCTCGTGGATGGATTGCGCCGGATCCTGAATGACGTCACAACGCAGATTCTGGCTTCGATACGGATCGGCTGCCGCTGCCGCCGTACTCGTATTCGCGCTCCGCTTCACCCTGCATCGCTATTTTGAAGACCGTACCTTCACCGTCATCTATGTCCCGGTCGTGGTCTTTGCGGCCTTTGCCGGGGGGCGCGGACCGGCGATCTTCGCGACCATCCTGTGTCTTGGCATCAGCGCTTATTTCCTCGGTGACAGCCTCTACACAAATCCGGCGAACCTGATCGATGTGTCGTTCTTCGCGGTGCTGGGGCCGATCATCGGAGAGATCGGCAACCGACTCCTGCACGAGTCGGAAGACGCCCGCTATCGCGAGGCCCAACTGCAATCGATCCTGGATACGGTGCCCGAAGCGATGATCGTGATTGACGAGCGCGGAATCATGCGCTCCTTCAGCGTTACGGCCGAACGTCTGTTCGGCTGGTCCGCGGCGGAGGTTATCGGAAAAAATGTCTCGATCCTGATGCCGTCTCCCTACCGGCAGGAGCACGATGGGTATCTGTATCGCTACCATACGACGGGCGAGCGCCGCATCATCGGTATCGGACGGATCGTGGTTGGAGAGCGCAAGGACGGCTCGACCTTTCCCATGGAGCTTGCAGTCGGCGAGGCCAAGGTCGGCAACGACCGTTTCTTCACCGGCTTTGTCCGCGATCTGACGGAGCACAGGAGCCAGGAACGCCGGATGCAGGAGCTGCAGTCGGAACTGGTTCACGTCTCGCGCCTGACTGCCATGGGTGAAATGGCCTCTTCGCTGGCACACGAGCTCAATCAGCCGCTGTCGGCGATCACGAGCTACCTGCGCGGGGCCGCTACGCTTCTGAAGGCGGAACAGATCGACAAGGATCGCATTCGCGAGGTACTGGGCCGCAGCGCGGATCAGGCGCTTCGTGCCGGCGACATCATCAAGCGGCTGCGCGAGTTCGTGGCCAAGGGAGAAACCGGGCACTCCATCGAAAACCCGGCAACGCTGCTGGAGGAAGCCGCTGCGCTCGCCCTGGTCGGCGCCAGGGAGCTGGACGTGCGCGTGTCGCTGCGCTGCGATCGCACCCTTCCCGACGTCGTGGTCGACAAGATCCAGATCCAGCAGGTCGCACTCAACCTGATCAGGAACGCGATCGAGGCGATGGAAACGGCCGCCCGGCGCGAACTGACCATTGAGGTGGTGCGCAAGAATACCTTTGCCTTTTTCTCCGTGGCGGATACCGGCACCGGCATCGCTCCGGAAATCGCGCAGCATCTGTTTCAACCCTTTGTAACCAGCAAGGCAAGCGGAATGGGAGTGGGTCTTTCCATCTGTCGAACCATCATCGAAGCCCATGGCGGTCGTATCGCCGCGCGTACCAATGACGGCGGCGGCACCGTATTCGAGTTCACGCTGCCTTTCGCCGAACCGGAGGCGGTCCATGATCGATAAGATCGTGATCCATGTCATCGACGACGACGCGGTGATGCGGGATTCCCTGGCGTTTCTGCTCGACGTCAATGGGTTCAAGCCGCAAGTCTATGAATCGGCCGCCGCCTTCCTGGGTGGGGCGGGCCTTGCGGCGCTGAATTGCGTCATTTCCGATATACGCATGCCCGGGCTGAACGGCGTCGAGCTCGTCAGAAAGCTGAAGGGCGAGGGCTCCTCATGTCCGGTGATCCTCATCACCGGACATGGCGATGTCGCGCTTGCGGTGGAGGCGATGAAGGCCGGCGCCGTCGATTTCATCGAGAAGCCGTTCGACGACGCGGTCTTGCTGGGCGCCATCCGCAACGCGCTGGATGCGCTTCCGGAAAACCAGACCGGCAGTTCGGCGAAGAAAGAGGCGGCGGCGCGGTTGGCCGAACTGTCGCCGCGCGAGCGCGATGTCCTGCAGGGACTGGTGGCAGGCAAGATCAACAAGGTCATTGCCCATGATCTCAGCATCAGCCCGCGCACGGTCGAGGTCTATCGCGCCAACCTCATGGCCAAGATCGGTGTGCGCAGCATGTCTGAATTGATGCGGATCGCGCTGGCCGCGGGCCTGTAGGCAGGGGGACAATCGTGCCGCACCTTCATCGCACGATCCGCGCTCGCCAGCGGCTTTATAACGTGCTTGACCTCGGTCCCGGGGCCGGCGGCCTGGATGCCGTGGTCAACTGGCTTCTGATTGCGTTGATTATCGCGACACTGATTGCGACCGTCCTTGAATCGGTGCCCCGGTTTGCGCTCGCCTATCGCAACATATTCGAAATCATCGAGGTCGTCGCGCTGGCGACATTCTCGGTGGAATATACCGCGCGGATATGGACCGCGGTCGAACATCCGCCGTGGCAACGCTTCGGGCCGCTCTGGTCGCGTCTGCACTTCATGGCGAGCCCCGCGGGCCTCATCGATCTTGCGGCGGTCCTGCCGTTCTGGCTGTCGTTTCTCATCGCGGCCGACTTCAGGCTGTTCCTGGTCTTGCGCCTGATCCGCTTTTTCAAGCTGACGCGCTATTCACCCGCGATGCGCTCGCTGCTCGAGGCGCTTTATGCCGAGCGTCGCGCGCTGGCAGGCTGTTTTGTGATTTTATGCGGCGCGACCTTGATGGCCGCGGCGCTGATGCATCTGGCCGAAGGTGCGGCTCAGCCGGAGAAATTCGGCACCATACCGGATGCGATGTGGTGGGCGATCGTCACCCTCGGCACGATTGGCTATGGCGATGCGGTGCCGGTGACGGTGGCGGGCCGCCTGATTGCGGGGCTGACCATCTTTGTCGGTCTTCTGATGGTGGCCTTGCCGGTCGGTATCGTCGCGACCGCCTTCGCTAATGAAGTGCACCGGCGGGATTTTGTCGTGACCTGGGGCATGGTCGCGCGAATTCCGCTGTTCAGCGAACTCAGCGCCTCCCAGATCGCCGATGTAATGAAGATCCTGCGGGCGCAGAAGGTGGATAAAGGAACCACGATTGCGAGGCGCGGCGAACCGGCTCATTCGATGTATCTGATTGCCGATGGTGAGGTGGAAATCAGGCTGCACCACAAGCACGTCCACCTTGGCGCCGGCGATTTCTTCGGAGAGATCGCCGCGCTGAGGCAGTCACGGCGCTCCGCGACCGTGGTCGCGTTGCAGACCACGCGTCTGCTTGCCCTCGATGCGTCCGATCTGCGCGGCCTCATGGATCGCGAGCCGCAAATCGCCAGCCGCATCTGGGAGGCGGCACGGACACGATTGGACAAGGAGCTGGAAACCGCGGCGGGCGATCTGGTGCCCGTCGAACTTCCAGATGCCGGGATCGAGCGGGACTAGAACGGGCGCCGCTTGGGGCGCCGGGCGTAGGCGGGCGCGGCGCTCAGCTGGCGCGCATACTCCTGCGCCCAACCGAGGCCTGCGGCAAATGCGGCGAACAAGCTAACCATTGCAGCCAGGATAATCACGGTAGCTACGGTCACGGCCATCTCCTCAAAACAACGATAACACTGGCAGATTCGCTTTGCCGACGTCTTGAGCTGGATCAACTGCGTGCATTGCAAAGATGGACCATCCGACACGATGTCTGATTGATATTGGTCAAGGCGGCGCCTTTCGGCTTGCGAAACACTGCCAGCCAAATAGGAGATTGCCATGACCTCATTCGACGTACGTTTTATCAAGACCGTCTGCGACGACACCGGGCACGAGCACCGTGCCTGCCAGGCTGCATTTACCGTCGAGGCTCCGTCGCTGGCCGAGGCCGTCCGGTGTGCGGAGGCTGATTTCTGCCGGCAGAAACACGTCCACGATTGGACCATCTTCGCCGATGCCGTGGAATTCCGGACGCCGACCGCGCTGGCGCGCGCCTGGGCGTCTTGACGTTAGGCCCGACGAAACCCGCCAGGATGATGCCGTGAACAGCGTTGCCCGCCGCTACGCCGGTTGCCATGTGCCGCGATATACGTCGTATCCGACCGCGGCGGATTTTTTTGTGCCGACGGTAGGGACGCGCGAGCATGCAGCTTGGCTCGGCCGGCTCGATCCCAGGGTAAGCGTTTCGGTCTATCTGCATGTGCCCTATTGCCGCGAGATATGCCTCTATGCGGCTGCAACACCAAGAAGGCAGTTCGCGACGACGTGATCGGCGCCTATCGCCGTGCGCTGGAGGTCGAGATCGAGCTCGCGGCGGGCCTGGTCGGCGAAAAGCCCGGGATCGCGCGGCTGCATTGGGGCGGCGGCACGCCTGGCATTTCTCGGGCCTGACGGATTGCGATCGGTCGCTACGGCGCTCGGCCGCCGTTTTTCCTTTGACCGGATAGCGCTTCCTCGGCGGCTTGATAGCTTGAGCTGATCATCCACTGGCTTAGTGCTGCTCAATCGGACCCGCGCCTCAGATGTGATGCTCCCAGATCCCCCGCCAAACTGCGCCGTTGTCATCTTGTTGATCTATCGCAATGTCTCACGACGCGACATGTGCGACTATTGCGGTAAATCTATCTTAGGGAGGGCGCAAATGGTCATTGAAATCTTGCGCCAAGAGCATCGCAACATCGAAAAGTTACTTCTCGTTCTTGAGCGGGAGCTCGACGTTTTCGCGCGGGGAGACCATCCCGACTATGAGGTCGTCCATGCAGTTATCGGATATTTCCAAGTCTATCCCGATGCCTATCACCATCCGCTGGAGGACAGGGTATTCGAGAAACTGAAGGTGCGAGATTCCGCCGTGGCCGCGAAGATCGGCGATCTCGCGGCCGATCACCGGCGGGGCGCCGAACGTTTGCGTAAGGTCGCCCAAGCAGTCGAGAATGTACTCGCTGATCGGGAATTCCTGCGCCAAACCGTGAACGACATTATTCGCGACTTCATCGAGCAGGAGCGGCGTCACATGGCCATGGAAGAGCGAGTTTTCTTTCCGGCCGCGATCAACGCTCTACAACCTGCGGACTGGGCGGAGATCGCTTCGAGATTGACGGATCAGAGTGATCCGCTCTTCAGTGAAGTTGTCGAAGAGAAGTTCGAGGTCGTGCGAAGGCATATCTTGCAGCTGGAGCAGGAGGCAGAGGAGGAACGATCGACGCATTTCTGATGCCACGTTTTACGAGAGGCCAATGCTTCGCGACGGCTCGTTGTTCTTGCTGGCGTGCAAGAATCGCTCTCGCGCTCATTGTCTCATAGGAGCCGACCTGCCGGCGCAACTGGTCAGAATTTAACGTTAGAGAATGGAGGCTGCGATGACGACAACCCAGCATGAATCTTATCCTTTTGTCACGAAGGTCATCGATCTGTTTGGCGATTGGCTCAAGCAGCGTCGAGAGTTGAACGAACTGATGGAGTTCGCAGCCGATCCGGGCGAGCTGGAGCGGGTTGCGCGCGAGCTCAACGTGACGCCGGGCGATCTCGAGAGGCTGGTGCGGCAGGGCTCGCAGGGCGCGAACGAGTTACCGTATGCGCTTACGGCACTGGGGATCGACGAAACGGCCTTGTGGCGTGCAGAGCCGGCCTTATTGCGCGACATGGAGCGCGTTTGTTCGTTCTGTACACACAAGCGCCGGTGCCATGAGGAGCTCGCGGCCGGCACTGCTGCGACGAACTATGTGGAGTATTGCGAAAATGCGGATACAATTGACGCGTTGAGGTTCAAGAGTTGAAGATCATGAACTGATCAAGACCCGGCCGCCGCGCGATCTGAGGGGCGCACGGAGGCGGGCGACGCCACCAGAGCTTTGGAGCGAGCTATTACGACGACGGCTTACTTGACGAAGCTGAGGTAGGAAGTGAGCGCCTCGATTTCAGCCGGCCCCAACGAACGAGCGACGATAGGCATCGGAGTGCCCACGCCCGAATGGTAGCCTTGGCCCCATTGCTCGAGGCCGGCGCCGTGGCGCAGGCATGAACCGTCGAGTACGCTGACATCGTTGCCGATCACGGCAAGCTCGATCTCGCGACCGAACGGCGCGCTTGCGATCTCGCTCCGTTCTTCGGCGCGGAGCAGGCGGGACAGGAACGCTGTTATCAAGTTCATGGCTCGGACCGCCATCGTGAATACGCCAAGAGATTGCGCCGGGCGCGGCCGGTCCGCCTTGAGCTGCATCCTTGAGCTGCATCAAGAGCCGCCCATTCGCCCGGAAACCCATAAATCCACGGGGCCTACGGGTTTATACTTAGGGGGAATATCCAAATTTCGGAATCTTCAGAAACGGGCAAAGTTGCGGTCACGAACGATCGAACCGGAGTTTCGCCATGCTCACCACCATCACCACCACTTCCTCGATTTACGCTCGTCCCGCAGCTCCTGCCCGCGCGAATACGGTCGGTGAAGGCCCGCTCGGCCTGATCGGCGCACCGATGCGGTTTACCCGCAATACCGAGATCTACGGCGAGGACGAGCCAGCCGAATATCTCTATCAGGTCATTTCCGGCGCGGTGCGGTCCTACCGCATGCTGGACGATGGACGCCGCCAGATCGGCGGCTTCTATCTGCCGGGCGATATTTTCGGCGTCGAAGCCGGCGACGTGCATCTCTCCTCGGCGGAGGCGATCTGCGACGTGCAGGTCCTGGTCGTCAAGCGCAGCAGCGTGATGGCCCGCGCCGAGCACGAGAAGGATCTGGCGAAGCAGCTCTGGACGTTGACGGCGCGCGAGTTGCATCGGGTGCAGGAGCACTCGCTGGTGCTGATCAAGAGTGCGGAAGGGCGCGTCGCGGGCTTCCTCCTCGAGATGGCGGGTCGCAATTCGAGCGAAGCAGCGGTCGATTTGCCGATGTCGCGCCAGGATATCGCAGACTATCTGGGATTGACCATCGAGACCGTGTCGCGGACTTTCACCCAACTCGTGCAGTCCGGCACAATCGCGCTGGAGACGTCGCGGCGCATCCTGTTCCGCAACCGGGCGGCGCTCAGCCGGCTGAATGCTTGAGGTGGAGCGCGTCCGCTCCCGGGAATCGGTCACTGGTCGGGAACCAGCCGCCTTGCCGAACACCGATCGCCGGGAAGACGCCCGGAATGCCTCCACGCGGCGCAAGTTGCAGATCAGTTCGACCTGCCGCGCGGCAATCCGAGCAGGTTTCCCGTGTCGGCGTTGATAAAGTGAACGCGTGAGCAGGCGAGGCAAGACACGGCTTCGTAGCTGGTGTCACCTGCTCCGAACGTTTCCTCGGCCAGCAGCCCCTGGACTTTCTGGCCGGTCTGCGGGCATTCAAACAAAATGGGGCGCCATCGCCGCCGATCGGACATTTATTACTTACTCCAGGCGTTATGCCACGAAACTCAGGCGTGACGCCGTGACGCGCTCAAGCCTTCGTAGTTGGCGGAATCATGGGAGCCTCGATGGCTGGCCGGGCCGTCTCAGCCCGCGGCCTTGATGTCTTCCGGCGATTCCACGTAGAAGCCGGACCAGGTGTCGACGAAGCAGAGATGGTCGTGCACCTTCTTGACGCCAGCCGTGTTTTCGGCAGCCACGATCGTGGCCTGGCGGGTCTCTCCGGTGGTGATAATGCCGTGCAGGTGCACGATGCCGTTGCGGACCGTCGCCTCGAAGCCGATCGGACGCCAGTCGGCGCCGTTCACCACGCGCGTGATGCGGTCGCGGATATGGTCGTCGTCTGCGGTCGGATCTGGAATCTCATGCGCCATGCTGGCGACGGCCTGCAGCAGGTTCGCGCGGGTCACGATGCCCTTCAGCGTCCTGCCGCTCGTCACCGGAAGCCGCTTGATGCCGTTCTTCTCCATCAGGCCAACCAGATCCTCCAGCGGCGTCTCTTCGCCGACCGTGATCGGATCCCGGGTCATGATGTCCTCGACCTTGCGGCCGCGCTCATGGATAAATTCCGACGCTGCTTTTCCCGGACCCATGAAGAACTGCAGCCATGCCGGACGCCTGCGGCCGGTGCCGATCTCGCTCCGGCGCAGGAAATCGCTTTCCGAGACGATGCCCACCAGCCTGCCGGCGTCGTCCATGACGGGCAGCCCGCTGACATGGATTTCCAGCATGATTTTGGCCGCTTCCTCGATCGTGGTCTGCGGCGTGACGGTGATGACGTCCTTGGTCATGATCTGATGCGCACGCATGTTTCTCCTCCTTGAATTCGATGGTGCCAAGGTAAGCCGTTCCGCGGCTTGTGCTTTGACCTGCCTCAAATCACCGTGGCCTGTCACTCCAGGGTTTTCAGGAAGGCGATGAAGTCGCCGACCTGGTCGGCATCGAAGCTGAATTGCGGCATCGTCGGGTGCCCGGTGACGATGCCTTCGGCCAGCGCCTCCTGC
>Ga0070683_100002379_pt1 | contig 14931 bp, 11 predicted proteins | sample KBSC713LmetaG_FD_64662 | JGI IMG/M metagenome (GOLD analysis project Ga0070683, IMG submission 64662) | Corn rhizosphere microbial communities from Kellogg Biological Station, Michigan, USA - KBS C7.1-3L metaG | ecosystem: Host-associated > Plants > Roots > Rhizosphere ...
CGGACAGCTCGACGTCGACGCCGGCGTCGTCCTGCGCGAAACCCGTCACCTCGAGCCCGCGGTAGATGGGCACCGCCAGCTCGCCGACCCATTCGGCCAGGATGCGCTCGATGTGGTTCTGCCACAGCGCGAGCCCGTAGTTGTGGCGCGTCGGGAAGTCGCTGATGTCCAGCGGGACCATCGCGAAGGAGGCGACCTGCGCGATCTTCCCCTGCGACAGGAAGCGTTCCGCGATCCCGCGCTGGTCCAGCACTTCGATCGTGCGCGCGTGCAGGCCGCCCGCGCGCGAGCCGGCGAGCTCCTGGCTGGCGCGCCGCTCGACGATGGCGACGTCGACGCGCGCCAGCGCCAGCTCGCCTGCCAGCATCAGCCCCGTCGGGCCGCCCCCAGCGATCACCACGGCATGATTCGTCATGCGGACGACCCTGCGCCACGACCCGGGGCTTGTGGCAATCCCCAGGCCCTGGCATAAGACAGAGGTGGCGACGGACGGACGTCGCTTTCGCCGTCGTCAGCGCCGCGTCACAGGCGCGATCACAGTCTAACGACGGGCGGCGGGCGCCAGCGGCCGTCGAGCACGGCGGCCTTCGGGAAGTAGAGGCGCATCGTCAGGCTGAAGCCGTTCGCGGGCGCGGGCAGCCAGTTCGCGCGCTTGTCCGGGCCGGGATCGTCGTGCTGGATGTGGAAGTCCAGCGTCCCGTCGGGTTCCGCGCGGACCGGATCGCGATCACCCAGCGCGTACCGTCCCAGCGGGTTCGCGACGAGGAGGTGGTGCTGGTTGTAGATCGTGAGGGACCAGAACGCCTTCACCGGCGGGAGCTCGCCGGGCGCGAACTGGATCCGGTATCGGTTCTCGCCGGACAGCGGCTGGCCGGCGGCGTCGACGTCCGTCGCGGGGGAGACCGCGTCCTCGGGTAGGTTGGCGCCCAGACCCATGAGCGCGACGATCGCGCGCTGCTCGTAGCTGGTTCCGTAGCGCCCGAGATCCAGGCGCGCGCGCCAACCGTTCACCGGCTTGCCCAGCGCCTCCAGCCCGGCGCCGCGAATTCGCGCGCGCGCCGCCGCGACGCCGCCGTCGACGGCGTCGGCGACGGACGCGGGCAGCTGCGCGAGATCGAACGGCACACCCGGGGCGACGCCGATCTGCGCGAGCCGGCGCAGCATCGGTTCGTCACTGTCGGCAGGCGGGTTCGCGTTCATCAATCGCGTGAGGCGCGCGAAGAAAGCACCGGCGTTCAGCTTCTCGACCTGCGCGACGGGCGGTTCGGTGTCGGGCCGCGCGGGCGAGGGCAGGCTGGCCGTCGGCGCCGCCGCTTTGACGAACGCGCGCAGCGGCGTCAGTCGGTACTGGCGCTGGATCGCGCGGACGGCGTCGTAGTCGCTCTTGCCGGCGGTGTACGTCCGGCCGATCAGCCACACCATGTTCGTCGGTGACTGGATCGCCTCGAGGGTCGATGGCAGCTCGCCGGCCCAGTCGGGGCCGATGATCGCGAACGCGCCCTTGCCGTTGCCGGTGGTGCGCGTGCCGGGCGCGGCGATCACGTTGGTCCACGCGTCCAGCAATTCCATCGTGTAGTAGCGGCGGCCGACGTCGGGAACCGAGAGGACAATCGGCTCGCGGGTCAGATCCAGCCACGCCATCGAGTACAGCGTGTCGACGTTCGGCGTGACGACGCCGGTGAACCTGTCGTCGGGGAACTCGGTGTGGTGCACGAAGCGGTTGGCCGCCGCGGGCGCCGTCGCGCGCGTGACGTCCATCAGGACCAGGGGGTAACCGTAGATGTAACCAAGGGTCGCGATCGCTTCGGCTTCGGGCGGCGTCAGGGCAGGGAATGCCTGGGACGCGGCGGACTCGGACGATTCGGGCATGGCGATCTCCAGTGGCCGTGTCCTGCTGATCTGGCGACGGCGCTCAACCGGAGAAGTCAGCCAACGGCTGACTTCTCCTGACCTACACCGGCCCCAGCGTCGATCGTTCAGCCGCGGTCGAAGGACGCTTCGACGAGCAGCGCCTTGACCGTGGGCCCCTCGTCGCCGGTCGTGACCAGCACCCGGAACGCGAACGAGACGCCGTCGCCGTTCAGGTAGAGCGAGACCCACTCGCCACCGGAGATCTTCTTGCCCGCGGCGACCAGCTTGCGCGGCGGGTTGGCGTCGTGTCCCAGCGGCTCGTCGAGGTGGGCGAGTTCTTCGATGATCAGGCTCTCGTCCAGGCACGCGAACCATCGCTGCAACCCGGCGGCGTCCCGCGGCCTGGATTCGCACGCGCGAGGCATCCCATACGTCTTGTAGGTGAGAGGGAAGTGCGTGAGCTGCGCCAGCGTGCGCATGTCGTCCGCACCCAGCGCCGCCAGCCACTTGCGCGCCGTCTCCCACGCCGGACCTTCCGGTGGCCGCGCGGGGGCGGCGACGGGTAGCCGGGCAGGGGTGAGCGCGCGCGGCGCAGCCGGCGCGTCCGAGGTCTGAAAGATGAAGGGGAACGTCACGTCGACGGCGCTCTTCGGCCGCGCGAACCGCCAGGCCGCGATCGTGCGCTCGACGCACGCGACGAGCTGCGGATCCAGACGCTCCGACGGCTTCGAGCGCAGGTCCTTTGGCGCACCGGTCGCGTCGATGGTCCACGTCACCTCGAGCCGGCCGTTCTGCACGCCGCGTTCGGCGAGCATGCGGTTGTAGCAAGCCGTCACTTCCAGACGGTGGCTCGCGACGGTCGCGGAGACCATCTCGGGCGTCAGGTCGGGGCCCGGATCCCCGGCGGACGCATCGGGCTGCGCCGCCACGCCGCTGCCCGCGAAGCTGACGACGAGCGCAAGAGCCCCGATGACCAACGCCGACGACGACACCACGGACGGACATTATCTCAAGATCCGCTTCAGGCGGAGCCTTGCTGGCCGCGCTGGCGCGCCCAAAGTAGACGCATGGGGGACACTCCTGGCAAGGGGCGGCTGGTCGTGGCGATCGGCGTCTTCAAGCTGTTGAAGGCGGCGTTGCTCGCGCCGCTGGGCGTCGCGGCGATCGTCGGCCTGCCGGCGGCGATGGTGCAGAGCGCCGTGCTCCGGGTGCGCTGGACAGGCGCGCTGGCCGGACATCCCGCCGTCCAGCTGGCGTTGTCGCGGTTCCTGGCGCTGGACCTCCGTGACCTGCGCGAGATCGGCGCGGCATTCATCGCCTACGCGGCGGTGTTCGTCGTCGAGGGGGTCGGTTTGTTGCGCCGGCGGCGCTGGGCCGAATGGCTGACGGTGATCGTCACGGCGTCGTTCATCCCGTTCGAGATCTACGAGCTGGCGCGGCGGCCGGGCGTCGCCAAGGTCATCGCGCTGGCGCTGAACGTGGCGATCGCCGCCTACCTGGCGTGGCGGCGGATGCGCGACCGTGCGGCGCACGCCTCGCACTTTCTCCCGGCATGACGATAATGGGCGCGCATGGGCCAAGAGCCGCCAAAGACACCGCTGGTGACGGTCGACATCATCATCGAGACGGGCGGCGGGATCGTGCTCGTGCGGCGGCGACATCCGCCGCATGGATGGGCGCTGCCCGGCGGCTTCGTCGATCCCGGCGAGAGCGTCGCGCAGGCCGCCCGCCGCGAGGCCAAGGAAGAGACGGGCCTCGACGTCGAGCTGACGGAGTTGCTGGGCGTCTACTCCGATCCGAAGCGCGATCCGCGGGGCCTGTTCACGGCCAGCACGGTGTTCATCGGTCGGGCGACCGGGCGACCGGCCGGCGGCGACGATGCGGCGGAGGCGCGCGTGTGGTCGCTGGATGCCTTGCCGCCGGACATCGCCTTCGATCATCCGACGATCATCGACGACTACCGCCGGTATCGCGCCGGCCTGGGCCGGCCGCCGCTGGATCGGTGACCAATGACCACCGATTCGTTTCGACGGCAACCGTTCGCGGCTGATGACGCCGACGCGCTCGCGGCATTTTGTGTCGCGCGCGGCGGTCCTTACGACACGGGGCTGGTGAAGACGCTGCTGTGCGAGCTGACCAGCGACGCGGCCGGCGTCTTCATCGTTCACGATGCCGACGGCGTCGCGCTGGTCGCGACCGTCGTCGATCGCGTGCGCAACGGCGCCGACGCCGCGAGCGTCGAGACGCTGGGCGTTCGCGCGTCCATCCCGGCGGCGATCTTCACCCGCCTCGTCCTGCAGCCGGCCATCGCGTTCGCGCGCTCGGGCCCGCGCAGCGCGCTGCACGTCGCGCTGCCGCCTACGCGGCTCCCGGCGGACGGCGCCGAGCGCGCGCTCCGCGACGCCGGCTTCGAGCGCGCGTACGACACGTTCGAGATGCGCCGCCCGGCGTCGGCGCCGCCACCGCCGGTGCCGGACGCGTTGCCGCCCGGGTGGACGTGGGCGCACCTCGACGGCGGGCGCGTCGACGAGGCGCACGCGGCGCTGGTCGCAATGTTCCGCGACGCGCCCGCGACGCACATCAAGCCCATCGAGGACTTTCGCACGGCGGTGACGTCGGGCGTGGCACGCTGGCGCGCGCTGCTGGACGGCGATCGCATCGCCGGGCTCGTGCGCGCGGTGCCGCACGGCGACAGCGGCGAGGTGCGCGTCCTCGGTCGCACGCCTGCGTACCGCGGGCGCGGCCTCGGTCCCCGCCTGCTCGCAGAGGGGCTGCGCGTGCTCGCGGACGCCAATGCGGGCGGTGGCGACGTCGATCTGGCTGTCGAGGCCGCGAACGAAGAGGCGCTGGACCTCTACCATCGCTTCGGGTTCAAGATCCTGACGCGCACGCCGGTCTTCGCGCTCGCTCTGCGCGGCTGACGGCGCCGCGCCTTCCGGGTTACGATGGAGGCGGGTGCGCCGCCGGTCCGCGTCTCGTGTCCTCCCTGCCGCGTGCGCCGCGCTCGCGCTGGCACTCGCGCCCTCGCTGGCCGCCGCGAAGAAGAAGCCGGCCGCAATGCCGACCGCGAAGAGCAAATCTGCCGCGCGCGTCCAGTCGAAGGAACGCGCCCAGCCGAAGGATCCGCCGTTGCCCCCGCCGCAGGGCAAGTTCGTGGTGTTCACGTTCGCGGGCGAGGGCGGCCACCGCGTGCAGCAGCAGGTCATCAACTCGCTGCGTGCCAAGGGGCTGAAGGTGATCACCAATCTGCGCCCGGTCGACAGCCCCGAGCAGTACCGCGAGATGTCGGTGACGCTGAACCTGGTCGGGTACGTCGACGGCGAATACGCGGGCGAGGGCGATCAGGCGAGCGCGACCGTGTACGTCCGCAGCGGCGTCACCGGCATGCGGGCGGTCTCGACGACATTCGCCGGGGATCGCCGCACGCTGCCGACGGAGGTGGGCAAGGGGCTCTGGGATCGCATAAGCCCGGACCTCTCGAAGATGTGCGTCGAGGCGGCGAAGCCACGGAAAGCCGAACGCGCGCCCCTGCGCATCGAGGCGGGCACGCCCCTGGAAAACCGCCCGGCCGACGCGGGTAACTAGCAGGCAACAAAACGTCGCTCGCGTCGCGGGCAAATTATTGCCGGCGGCAGGTTTGCGTCGAGTCCCGATACCGCTGACGCCGACCGTTGGTATGTTTGCGCCTGCCATGAGGCTTGCGGTTGAGGTCAGCACCTGCTCCGCCGATCGAACCGGTATCGGCTACTACACAGAGCACTTCGTCGACGCGCTGCTGGCGACGCGGCGGCCGGACGACGAGCTGGTCCTGATCAGCAACGGCAAGCCCGCCCCCGAGCTCTACGACCGGTGGCGCGACCACCTGCGCATCGGCGGTGTTCCCGTGCGCGCGATCTGGATGCAGCGCGACGCCAACCGCCTGCTGGTCGAGAGTGGGGCGGACTTTGCGATGTTCCCGAATTACCTCGCGCCGCTGAACGTCGTGTGCCCGTTCGTCAACGTCGTCCACGACCTGGCCATCATCCGGATGCCCGAGTTCTTCAACCTCGGCAAGCTCGCGAGCCAGCGGCCGCTCCTGCCGCTGATCGTGCGGCGCGCGGCCGCGGTCGGCACCGTGTCGGCGGCGTCTCGTCGCGACATCACCGAGCTGCTCGGCGTCCCCGAGCATCGCGTGCTGATGCTGCCGGGCGCGCCCCACCCCGCGTGTCGGGTGCCGTCGGCGTCGGAGGTCGAGCGGGTCCGGACGGCGTACGGCCTGCCGCGCCGGTACATCGTGTCCGTCGGGACGCTGGAGCCGCGCAAGAATCTGCCCACGCTGCTGCGCGCGTTCGATCGGCTGCGCGCCCGCACCGGGACGGCGACCGCGGACCTGGATCTGGTCGTCATCGGTGGGCGGGGTTGGCGCGATCGCGAGCTGCGCGCGGAGATCGCGGCGCGGCTGGCGAGCGGGCGGCTGCACACGCTCGGCTACGTGCCGGAGACTGATCTGGTGGCGCTGTACGGCGGCGCCGAGGTGCTCGCGTACCCGTCGCACTTCGAGGGCTTCGGCCTGCCCGTCGTCGAGGCGATGGCGTGCGGGACGCCGGTCGTGGCGACAGACGTGCCGGCGCTGCGCGAGGTGAGCGGCGGCGCGGCGGTCCTGGTGCCGCTGGGCGACGAGGCCGCGCTGGCGGACGCGGTCGCGGCTGTCGTCGGAAATCCAGAGGAGCGGGACGCGGCGCGCGCGAAGGGGCTGGCGCGCGCGAAGATGTTCAGCTGGGAGGCGAGCGCCGAGCACCTCTGGCGGTTCGCGCACGAGACGGTGGCAAGCCGGTCTCACTGGGTCGCGGCGAAGTCGGCGGGCGCGGCGAAGGCGAACGGCGCGAGCACGAGCCCGCCGGCGGTGACGGTGGAGATCGCGGGGGACGATCCGAGGTGGTCCATCCTCGCGACGGTGGTCTACGCGGACATGTTCGATGCGCCCATCAGCGTCGACGAGGTCGCGCGGACGTGCCTCGGCGCGCGGCTCACGGCGGCGGACGTGCGCGCGCGGGTGCAGGCGGCGCCGCTCGCGGATCTGATCGCCCTGAGCGGCGCGGGCATGCTCACGCTCCGCGGCCGCGAGCAGCTGGTGGCGTTGCGCGATGAAGGCGTCCGGCGCACGGCGGAGCTGCTGGAGCAGCATCACAAGGTGATGGCGGCGCTGGCCAGCCTGCCGTTCGTGCGGATGCTCGCGCTGTCGGGCGGGACGGCGCACAAGAACGCGCGCGGCGGCGACGACATCGATCTGTTCGTGGTCGCGACGGCGGGGCGGGCGTACACGGCGTACACGATGCTGTTTCTCGCGAGCACCCTCACGCGGCGCCGCGGCATCCTGTGCCCGAACTACCTGGTCGACGAGAACCACCTGCGCATCGCGTATCACCACGATCTGTTCACCGCGCACCAGGCGATCTCACTGGTGCCGATCGCGGGCCTGGACACGTTCGACGCGTTCGTGCGCGCCAACGAGACCTGGGTGCGCGCCTTCTATCCGTCGTACCTGCCGCGCCCGCCGGGCGCGACGCTGCGGCCGTCGTGGCTGCAGCGCATCGCCGAGGCCACCCTGCGTTCGCCGGTCGGCGACGAGATCGAACGGCTGCTGTCGATCGGCTGGCGCTTTCACCTCGGGCGGCGCGCCGCCAGCGCGCCACGGCCGGACCTGGTGCTGGACCCGGGGATCCTGAAGCTGCACCTGTCGGACCACCGCCGCCGGGTGCTGCAAAACTTCGCCACGCGGTTGCATTCTTTCCGCGAGCGCTGGAGCGCCCCGGTAGCGCCGCAATGATCCGGGCGGTAGGGCCCGCGTCGGTCGTCGCGGCGGCGTTGCTGGTGCCGCTGTTCTACGTACCGGGCGCGGACTCGCCGTTCGCCGATCCGAAGCTGGCGCTGCTGCTCGTGGCGGGTGGCGTGGGCCTGGCCGCCGCCGTGCTCGGGTGGGCGCGGGGGGAGGCGCCGGCGGGCAGCGCGATGGTACGGGCGGCGCTGGCGGCCGTCGTCGCGACGACGCTGCTGGCGGCGATCATCGCGGCCTTCCGCCGGCCGCCCGGCGCGCCCTATGCGCTCGCGGAGATCGTCCGCTGGCTCGCGACGATCGGCGTGGCGGCCGCCGCGGCCGATGCCGTCCGCGATCCGATCTGGCGCCGCCGGCTATTCGAGGTGATTCACGTGTCGGCCGGCGTCGTCTCGCTGATCGGCCTCCTGCAGCACGTCGAGCTGCAGCCGCTGTCCTTGCCGGTGATCAGCGTGCCGGGGTCGACGTTCGGCAACCGCAACATGGGCGGCGAGGCCGTGGCGATGGCGCTGCCGTTCGCGTTTGCGTCGATCGCCCAGGCGCGGCGGGGGCGGGCGCGTGCCGCCCTGGCTGTCGGCCTGCTGCTCGCCGAGCTGGCGTATGTCGCGGTGACGCGCGCGCGCGGCGCCTGGATCGGCGGTGCGCTGGGCGTCGTCGTGTTCCTGCTGGTCCGGCGGCCGGTCCTGACGCGGCGGGCGTGGCTGCTGTTGCCCGTCGGTGCCGTTGTGCTCGCGGCGGCCCTGCTGCCCGGGCGCTGGCGCCCGCGCGACGCAAACGACACGAAGCGCTACGAGCCGGGAGCGCGCGTCGTTCTGGACGCGCTCGATCCGGGGTCGCCGGTCGCGCGCACGCGGCTGGGGCTCTGGCGGCGCACGCTCGCCGTTTACCGCGACCATCCGCTGGCGGGCGTCGGTCCCGGAAACTTCGGGGTGATGTTTCCGCTTCACGCCGAGCCGAGCGCCGCCGCGGACGGGGTGATGTCCGCGACGATGGTTCCGCGGCGGCCCCACAACGAGCTGCTGGAACGGCTCGCGGAGACGGGCCCCCTGGGGCTGGCGGCGTTCGCGGCGCTGTTCGGGGCCGGGCTGTGGGCGGCGATCGCGGCCGCGCGCGCGACGCGCGGAAAAAGCGCTGCCGACGACGGCGTCGCCGACGTGGACGCCGCGTCGGCCGCCGCGGGCGGACTGGCGGCCTGCCTGGGGTGCGGGCTGACTGCGTTTCCCCTCGCGATGCCCGGGACGGCGCTGCTGTTCGGTGTGTCGCTGGGTGTGCTCGACGCCCTCGCGCCGGCGGCCGCCGCCGTTCCCGCCCGCACGACGCGGACCTGGGCCCGCGCGGTCGCGGCGCCGCTCGCCGCGGTGCTGGTGCTGGGCAGCGGCTGGCTGGCGGGCGGTGTGCTCGCGTCGTCGTGGTGGCGGGGCCGCGCGCGGGCCGCGCTGGCCAAGCACGAGGGCGACGAGCGCGCGAACGCGGCCACGGCCCTCGGCGCGCTGGAAAGGGCGGCGCGCGCGCCGCGCCTGGACCAGGTCCGCTTCGACATCGCGCTGCGCACCGCGCAGGTGGCGTTGCGGCTGGGGCGGGGCGAGCCGGCGCTGCAGGCGGCGGATCGCGCGCTGGCGATCGAGCCGTACTCGCCGCACGCGTGGGCGGCGCGCGCGACGGCGCACCTCGCGCTGCGGGACGAGGCGCAGGCCGCCCGCGACGCGACCCAGGCGATGACGTTGTTCCTCGATCTCCCGTCGGCGCGCACGACGCTGGAGACGGTCCGCAAGCTGGAGGCGCTGCGCTCCGATCAGGCGCACGCGATCGGCGAGGCGGCGCGATGATCACGTCCGACGCGCGTGTCGCCATCGTGCACGACTGGCTGGTCTCGATGCGGGGCGCGGAGAATGTCCTGGAATCGCTGTGCCGGATCTATCCGCGCGCGGACGTCTACACGCTACGCTACGACAGCCGACACCTCTCCCCTGAGATCACGTCGCACCGGGTGACCGCGTCGTTCGTCGATACGCTGGCGCGCAAGCTTCCGCTGGGCCGCGCGGAGTTTCGCACGCTGCTGCCGCTGTTCCCGGCGGCGATCGAATCGTTCCGCCTAGACGGCTACGACCTGGTGATCTCCAGCAGTCATGCTGTCGCGAAGGGCGCCCGCCCGCGCGCCGGCGCCCTGTGCGTGTCGTACGTGCACTCGCCGATGCGTTACGTCTGGGAGGCCGAAGGCGCGTACACGACGCACGTGCCCGGCGGCCCGCTGGGGCGCGCGGCCTTCTCGCTGGTCGCGGGCGCGCTGCGGCGGTGGGACCGGGCCGTCACCCACCGCGCGGTGGCGCTGGCGGCCAACAGCACGTACACGCAGGCGCGCATCCAGCGCTACTACGGGCGCGACGCGATCGTCATCGAGCCCCCCGTCGATACGCGGCGCTTCGCGCGGATCCCGGATCCGTCGGGCGCGCGCGGCGACGGGCCGACGTACCTGTGCGTGTCGGCGCTGGTCCCTTATAAGCGCGTCGAGCTGGCGGTGCGCGCGATGGCAGGGCGGCGGGGCCGCCTGATCGTCGTCGGAGAGGGGTCGGACATGGATCGCCTGCGCGGCCTGGCGCCGCCGAACGTCGAGCTGCGCGGGCGCGTCGCCGACGACGAGGTCGATCGCCTGTTCGCGGCGTGCGACGCGGTCATCCACCCGGCGATCGACGATTTCGGCATCGTCCCCGTCGAGGCGCTGGCCGCGGGGCGGCCGGTCGTTGCCTTCGCCGAGGGCGGCACGGTCGACAGCATTCGAGACGGGGAGGGCGGCGTCTTGTTCCGCGAGGCGACGCCGGCGTCGCTGGCGTCCGCGCTGGACGCGCTGGAGCGGCGGTCGTTCACGCCGGGCACGTTGCGCGCGCTGGCCCGCCGGTTCGACCGCGACGAGTTCGAGCGGCGGTTCGCGGCGTGGGTCGACGACGCTCGGCGCGCGCGGGCGGAGCGCCCGGCGTGACGTCAGCCGCGATCGCACAGCCCCGGCGCGTCGTCGCCAACATGGTCGCGAAGGGGACGGCGTTCGCCGTCGAGAAGGGCGCGCAGCTCGTCCTGGTGGTCGTCGCGGGACGCACGCTGAAGGAGGCGGGCTTCGGCCGCTTCGCTTTCGCGACGAACCTGGCCGTCCTGCTCGCGTTCGTGACCGACCTGGGCCTCACGACCTGGACGACGCGCGCGCTCGCGCGTGAGCCCGGGCGGGCGGCGACGGTGCTGGGGACGGGCTTACGGCTGCGGCTCGCCGCGGCGGTTCCGGTCCTGCTCGCGCTCGTTGCGGTGGCGCTGGCGGTAGACGATCCCGCGCTTTCCGCCGCGGTGCTGGCGCTGGGCGCCGCCTACCTCGCGCGCGGCCTGTGCGATCACGCGCGGGCGGTCTTCCGCGCCCACGAGCGCCTGGGCGACGAGGGCAAGCTGAACGCAGCGATCGCGGTGCTGGGAACGCTCGCGGGGATCTCTGGCCTCTGGCTGGGGGGGGGCCGCCTCGGCGGCCTGGCCGTCGGTGTCATGGCGGGCGCGCTGGTGGGCGTCGTGTATGGCTTCGCGTTGCTGGGACGTAACTACGGCGCGTGGGCGGGCCCCGGCGATCGGGTGCTCGCGTGGCGCATGTTGCGCGAGGCGCTTCCGTTCTACCTCGCGGGCGCGTTCACGCTCGTGTATGCCCGCGCGGACGTCCTGCTGCTGAAGCCGCTGTCGTACGACGCCGAGGTCGGCGCCTACCGCGCGGCCGGCCAGCTGGTCGAGGTCATCAAGCAGCTGCCGGTCCTTCTGATGACGGCGACGTTCCCGCAGCTGGCGCGCGGCTACCAGGATTCGCGCGCCGGCCTCTTGCGGACCGAGCGCGCGATCACCGGCCTGCTGCTGGGCGGCGGGCTGCTGATCGGCGGCTCGCTGGCGGTCGCGGCCGATCCGATCATCACCCTGCTGTTCGGCGCCGAGTTCGCGCGCGCCGTTCCCGTGCTGCGCGCGCTGGCGCCGGCGGTTCCGCTCGCCTTCGTGAACTGCGGCGTGCTGCACTTCTTCGTCGCCCGCGATCGCGGGCGCCTGAACCTGGCCTTCGCGGCCGCGATGGTCGCCGTCAGCGCCGGGATGAACCTGGCGCTCGACCGCCGCCTGGGCGCCGTCGGTGCGGCCGCCGCGACCGTCGTCACCGAGGCGATGCTGTGCCTCTGTTGCCTCTACGCCCTTCGCGTCCTGCGTCGCGAGGACACGCGCGCTAACGCGCGCCGCGGCGGCTGACGATCGCGGGGAGCGTACGCAGCAGGATCGCGAGGTCCAGCCAGAGCGTCCAGTGGTCGACGTACTCCAGGTCCAGCGCCATCCACTCGGCGAACGTCAGGTCGCTGCGCCCGCTGACCTGCCACAGGCAGGTGATGCCGGGACGGATCGACAGGCGTCGGCGGTGGCGCCCGGTCAACGCGGCCGTCTCCTCCACCGGCAGCGGCCGCGGGCCGACGATGCTCATGTGGCCCGCCAGCACGTTGAACAGCTGGGGCAGCTCGTCGAGGCTGGCCCGACGCAGGATTCGCCCGAGCGGCGTCACCCGCGGGTCGTCGCGCATCTTGAACACCGGGCCGTCCATCTCGTTCCGGGCCTCGAGCGCCGCGCGCTCTCGCTCGGCGCCGTTGCGCATGGTGCGGAACTTCAGCATCGGGAACGGATGCCCGTAGAGGCCGCCCCGGCGCTGCACGAACAGCACCGGGCTGCCGATGCCGATCCGGACCGCGATCGCGACCAGCAGCATGATCGGTGAGAACAGAACGATCAGCAGCGCCGCCAGGACACGATCGACGAGCGCCTTTGCGGCGAGCACGCCGGAGTCCAGCTTGCGCGGCTGGTAGACGACGTAGTCACTGCTGCCGACCGTCTCGACGTCCGGCGGCGGCAGCGGCATCGATTGCGGCTCGATCGGCACAGGCAGCAGGACCGGGACGCCGGCCTCCGCGCAGGCGCCCACGTAGGCGAGCAATTGGTCGGGCGCGAGCCGACCGACCAGAACAACCTCGTCGACGGCGCCCGCGCGAAAGCGCGCGTCCAGCTTTGCAGGATCATCTCCCGCCCACCGTTCGACGTGACGCCCACGCAGCCGGGCCAGCTCGCCGGCCATCTCGGCCGAGGCGTCGCCGATGATCAGCATGCGCGCCTGGCCGCGCCGGCGCGCGAGCCAGGGCGCCTGCGCCGCCTTGAGCACCAGCAGCATCGCCGTCGACAAGGCGAGAAATACGAGGATCAGCGATCGGTTCAGCGACACCTGCGCGAACGTCAGGATGAGGCCGATCGAGGCGACGCCCCACGCCTGCGTCAGGACCACGCGGCGCACGATCTCCAGCTTCTCGCCGGTGACGATCGGCAGGCGGTGGATGCCCAGACGATCGGCCGCGAAGATCCAGGTCGGCAGAAAGACCAGCAGCAGGTGCGCGTACTCGCCCGCGGCGACCGGCGGCTTCAGGTTGGGAACGACGCCCACCAGCGATGCGTGCACGACCCGCGAGAGCAGCATGGCCGCCAGTACGACCAGGATGTCCTGGAGGAGCACGCTCGTCTCGAGCGATCGGTCGCGCGTCATTCGGTCACGCTCGCAGTGTCGCGCGCGGCCAGCCCCGTCACGAGGCCCGCCAGCAGCCAGAGCAGGCCATACGTCGGCGTGAACTCCAGGAAGTAGTCGAAGAAGCCGTGCACGAGGTACGCGGCCAGGCCGATCGCGGCGCCGGCGGCGATCAGGCCTCCGACTGTCGCGGCGCCGTGGTGGCGGATCGCGGTGCGCGCGGCGCCGGCGAAGCCGATCACCATCAGCACCAGCGCGCCGACGCCGGCGATGCCGAGGCTGGCGAGGATCTCGAAGTAGAGGCTGTTCGCGTGGAGGCGCGCATCGGGACGGGCCAGGCCCAGGTAGCGGTTGTAGCCGCGGCGGAAGTTGTCCGGACCCAGGCCCAGCAGCGGGTGCTCGCGCCACGCCATCACCGCCGCCCGCCACAGCAGTCGGCGCGGCGCGCGTTCCAGGGGCGCGGCCATGGGCGGCGGCGGCGTGATGGCCGCCAGCGGCGTCGCGGCGGCGGCGTAGTCACCGACGTTAACGATCGCGTCGTAGCCGGCGTCGCCCTGTTCCGAGAACCAGGTCGTGTTCTCGTGAACCATCTCGAGGTGCAGGCGGAATCGTCCCGCCTGTTCGGGTGCCTTCACCGTCGCGCGCAGCCGGGCCGTCGCGCCGGGCGGCATGTCGTTGGGCAGCAGCGTGCGAACGCCGTCGTAGACGATCAGCGCGCCGGTCGCGGCGTCGAACCAGTGGTAGCTGAGCGCCACGTGCTGCCAGCCGGTCGCAGGCCACGGCCGCGCACCGCTGTTGTGCACGTCGACCTCGACGGCCGCGCGGCGCCCGGGTGCCAGTCCGGCGGGCAAGGCGCCGACGGGCGCGATGGTCGAGCGGTACCAGAGATCGTCGTTCCAGAATTTCATCCTCAGGCCGCCCAGAGAGCCAAGCGCGGTGTTCGCGACCGCCAGCAACGCGAAGGTCGCGAGCACGGCCGGCGCCTGCCAGCGCGCCTGCGTCTTCCGCAGGAACGCGTGAAGGCCGATGCCCGCGACGACGACCGCCGCCGTGACGATCGCGGCGCGCGACGCGGTCAACGACAGCGCCTCGACGATCGCGACGCCTGCGAGCACCGCGACGAGCGTGCCGATCCTGAAACCGCGGTCCCGCCGCGCGTCGAACGCCGCGCCTGCCGCGAGCACGACGGGCAGGGCGGCCTCCAGGTACATCGCGGCGATGTTCGGGTACTGGAAGGCGCCGCTGGCGCGCGGCAGGCCGAACACGTCGAAGCTGGCGGCGTGGAACGGCACGAGCGCCTCGGCGGCGCCCGGAACGTGAAGCTCTGCCCACATGAGTGATGCGGCCACCACGGCGCCGATACTCATCGCGATCGCTGTCGTCAAGGCCGCGCGCGGCGCGCGCAGCAGGTTTGCAGCCGCCACGTAGAGCGCGATGCCGCCGAGATTCCGGAGCGCGAACTTGATCGCGTCCGCGCGCGCGAGCGGCGCGCGCAGCGCCGACAGCAGCAGCACCAGCGCGAACGCGATGACGCCTGCGTGACGCGTGGCGATCGCGCGCCACGGCCGTCGCCGCCAGTCCGGAAGGACGTCAGTCGCGATCGCCGCGGCCGACAGCGCCAGCGCGACGTAAAGGACCAGCTCCACCGATGTCAGCTGCAGCGGCCCGACGTGGGCGAGCGGCGCGACCAGCTCGAAGGGCAGGGCGAAGGCCA
>Ga0070683_100002382_pt1 | contig 14927 bp, 9 predicted proteins | sample KBSC713LmetaG_FD_64662 | JGI IMG/M metagenome (GOLD analysis project Ga0070683, IMG submission 64662) | Corn rhizosphere microbial communities from Kellogg Biological Station, Michigan, USA - KBS C7.1-3L metaG | ecosystem: Host-associated > Plants > Roots > Rhizosphere ...
GGCCCATGTTGTGCTCGATCAGGACGACGGTGACGCCACTGTCCCGGATGGACCGCACGATCTCGCTGAGCTGGCGCACCTCGTCGCCGTTGAGGCCGGCCGCCGGCTCGTCGAGCAGCAGCAGCTTGGGCGCCCGGGCCATCGCGCGGGCGATCTCGACGCGGCGCTGGATCCCGTAGGGCAGCGCGCCCGGCCGGTTGCCGGCGAACGCGGTCAGCCCGAAGCGGTCGAGCAGGTCGTCGGCACGCGCCCGCAACGAACGGTCCTGGCGCCAGATCGCAATCGGCCACAGCACATAGCGCCACGCGCTCAGGGTCCGCGTGTGGTCGAGCGCGACGAGCAGATTTTCCCGCACGCTGAGCGCGCCGAAGAGCCGCAGGTTCTGGAACGTCCGCGCGATCCCGGCCTGGGCCAGCCGGTACGATCGCGCGCCGGTGACCGCCCGGCCGGTGAAGCGGACCGTCCCGCTGGTCGGCTTGTACAGACCGCTGATGACGTTGAACAGCGTCGTCTTGCCGGAGCCGTTCGGGCCGACGATCCCGCGGATCTCTCCGGCCTCCACGGTGAGCGACACGTCGCGCAGGGCCAGCAGGCCGCGGAACCGCTTGGTGACCCCGGCGACCTCGAGCAAGGTCCCCTGTGGACGGTCCACCGTCCGGTACGGGCGGAAGGGCCCCAATTCGGCGCGAGCGCCGGTAACGCGCCGGCGACGCCGGACAAAGGCGTGCACGCGGGCCGGGAGCCCGGCCAGGCCGGTCGGCGCGAACACGACGACGAGCACGACGATGGACCCGTAGACGATCTGCGCGTACGTCGGGTAGTCGATGAGCAACTCACGCAGCAGCGACAGCCCGACCGCGCCGACGACGCAGCCGACGAGGCTCTGCCGGCCGCCGATGATGACCATCGCGAGGAGCAGGAACATGTTGGCGATGCTGAACGTGTCCGGGGCGACGTAGCGGACCAGCCCCGCGTAGAGCACGCCGGCCACCCCGCCGAACACGCTGGCCAGCAGGAACGCGTACATGCGCAGCACCGGCACCTCGGCCCCGACCGCGCCGGCGGCGAGGGCGTCGTCGCGCATGGCCCGCATCCGCCGGCCGAGGGCGGTCCGCACGACGAACAGCCCGAAGGCCAGGGCGAGCGCGAAGACGATGAGCTCGACGTAGTAGAAGAGGTATTCGCTGGACAGGTCGACCCCGGGCAGTTCGGGCACCGGGATGGCCGAGATGCCCTCGGCGCCGCCGCTGAGCGACGCGTTGGTGACCCAGTTGGTGAACGCCAGCGCCAGCCCGAGCGTGACGATGCCCAGGTAGTGCGACTGCACCCGCAGGGCCGGCAGGCCGACGACCAGCCCGGTGACCGCGCTGGCCAGCAGGGCCACGACCGCCGAGGTCCAGAAGCCGAGGCCGGACTTGGTGGTGAGGATGGCAACCGCGTAGGCGCCGACGCCGAAGAACGCGATCTGCGCGAGGTTGATCTGGCCGGCGATGCCCATGGCCAGCCCCATGCCGACGGCCAGGAGCGCGAACACGAGGACGATGTCCACGACGTGGATGGCGTAGCTGCCCACCTGGTATGGGAGCAGCCACGCGAGAACCCCGGCGACGACGAGCAGACCCAGGCGAACCTTCGTGCTCATGCCCGGTTCACCGTCCGCTCCCCGAAGATGCCGGTCGGGCGGACCACGATGATGATGGTGAACACCACGAAGGTGACCAGCTCCGAGTACCCCTGAAAATGCCCGGCGGCAAAGGAGTCGAGGACACCGATGGCCAGGCCGCCGACGATGGCCCCGGGAATGCTGCCGAAGCCACCGAGCACGGCCCCGGCGAAGCCCTTGATGCCCAGGGAACCGCCCATCGACGGGTTGACGTAGAGCAGCGGGCCGACGAGGCCGCCGGCCAGCGCGGCCAGCCCGGCCCCGATCACGAACGCGATCGCGTTGCTGCGCCCGACGTGGATGCCCACGGCTGTGGCGGCCTCGTGGTCCATCGCGACCGCCTGCATCGCCGCGCCCCGCTTGGTGCGCTGCAGGAACAGCACGAGCAGCAGCGTCGCCACCGCCGCGATGGCGAGCACGACCAGGTTGTAGGTGCGCACCCGGATGCCGAAGAGGTCCAGCGGGGCGGCCGGCACCGGCGAGGGCACGGCCCGGCCGGTCGCCCCCCAGATGACGATCGCCAGTGCCTCGAGCACGATGCCGAAGCCGATCGTACCGATGAGCATCAGGTCGAAGTCCTTGTTCTCCAGCGGTCGCAGGACGCGCTCGATGATGACCCCGACGATGCCGGTGGACACGATCGCCACCAGCATCGCCACGGCGAACGGCAACTTCGCGGTGAGGTAGAACGTCGACGCAAGGTAGGCGCCCAGCATCACGACGTTACCGTGGGCGAAGTTGACCAGCCCCATCGTGCGGTACACCAGCGAGAAGCCGAGGGCGACCAGGGCGTAGACCGCCCCGAGGCTCAGCCCGCCGATGAACGTCTGGAAAAAGACCTGCATTGCACCCTCAGCTGTTGGCTGGGACGAGCTTGCCGCTCGTGATCACCCCAATGGAAGTGGCGAAGATGCCAACCCCGGTGTCGTCGTACGCGAAGTTGCCCAGCAGGCCCTCCCGCTTGGTCGAGCGGATCGCGTCGGCCAGCGCCTTGCCCTTGGCGACGTTGCTCGTCTTGAGCGCGGTCAGCAGGATCTGCGCGCCGTCGTAGGCCTTGGCGCCGTGCAGTTCGGCGTCTTCGTTGTAGGCGGCCTTGTAGGCGGCGGCGAACTTCTTGGACGCGTCGCTGACGTCGTTGCTCAGGTACGGCGAGCTGACGATGGTGTTCTCGATCGCGGCCGGCCCGGCCGTGTTGGCGAACACCGGGGTGCCCTGCGGCGCGCCGCCCGCGAACGGCACCGTGATGCCGAGGTCCCGGGCCTGCTTGACGATCAGGCCGGACTCGACCTCCTCGGCGCCCAGGAAGATCAGTTGCGGCGCCTTCTGCCGGATCGTGGTGAGGACCGCGCTGAAGTCCTTCTGGTCGGTCGTGACCACCTGGTCGGCCACCGGGGTCACGTTCCGGCTCTTCAGCGACTTCGTGAACGCGTCGTGCTCGCCCTTGCCGTACGAGCCATTGTTGGTGATCATCGCGATGCTCTTGATGCCCTTGGTGTCGACCACGTACTTGGCCAGCGTCTCGTCGTACGTCGTGCTGGTCGGGCCGTTGAGGAAGAGGAACGGGCTCTTCACCGCGACCAGGCCCGGCGACTGCCCGGAGGTGATGTTGGGAATCTCGGCCTGCTTGAGCGTCGGGGCCATCGCGATGGTCACCGCGCTCTCGGCGGTTCCGATCATGGCCAGGTAGCCCTCACTGGCGATCTTGCGGGCGACGTTGGTGCCGACCGTCGGGTCGCCCTGGTCGTCGAAGACGTCGAGCTGGATCTGCCGGCCGTTGATCCCGCCGGCCTGGTTCCACTCGGTGACGGCGAGCTTCGCCCCCTTGAGCTCCCAGGCGCCGAGCGAGCTCAGCTGGCCGCTCTGCGCGTCGACCAGGGCGATCTTGATAGGGCCGGCGTTGGTGCCGCCGGATGTGTCGTCCTTCTTGCCCGGTGCGCTGCAGGCGGCGATCAAGGCGGTCGCGGTGGCGGCGGCGAACACCGCCCGGAGCGCGGCGTGGTATCGGGACACGTGATGTCACCTCATCGGTTTGCGTGGGGGTGTTGGAGGACCTACTCGAAGACACCGCGATAGATGTCTTTGATGTTCCAGTGCCCGGGTGTCGGCACCGGTTCGTTGACCATCGGCACGTCCAGCACCGCCGGTCGGCGGCGCCGGTCGGCTTCCCGCAGCGCGGCCCGCAGGTCGGCGGCTTCCGCGACGGTGTAGCCGTCGGCCCCGCAGGCACGGGCGTACGCGGCGAAGTCCGGGCTGTAGGGACGGCCCTGTGGATCCCGGAACTCGCAGCCATAGCTGGTGCCGAAGTTGGCCGCCTGCAGGTCGGCGATGGTGCCGTGCGCGCGGTTGTTCATCACCACGAACAGCACCGGCAGTCCCTGCTCGACGGCCATCGGTACGGCGGGCAGCTGCGCGCTCATCCCGCCGTCGCCGACCAGTGCGACCACGGTGCGATCGGGCATCGCGAGTTGCACGCCGACCGCCGCGGCTGGGCCGAAGCCCATGGTGGACAGGCCGCCGGGGGTGATGAAGCGACCCTCGGGCGGCAGGGGGTAGCACTGCGCGACACCGTTCTTGTTCCAGCCGACGTCGGTGACGAGCACCGTGTCGGGCGGCAGCGTCTCGCGCAGGTCGGTGAGGATGCGCTCGGGGCGCAGCGGGAACTGCTCGTCCCGCCCACGCTCGGCGCTCGCTTCGAAGAGGGCCGTGCGGGCGGCCCGGATCTGCTCGCGCAGGGCCGGCCGGGTGACCGGCTCGATCCGCAGCGCGATGGCGGCCTCGGCGACGGCGCGGACCGCGCTCGACGCGTCGGCCACGACCCCGATCTCGACCGGGTAGTTGCGACCGATCTCGGCCGGGTCGATGTCGATCTGGATGAGCCGCGACGGCGGGAACCGCCACGTGTACGCCGGATCCCACGAGCTCGCGTCGGTTTCGGCGAACCGGGTACCGACGGCCAGCACGACGTCGGCCTCCAGCGCGTACGTGTTGGTCACCTCGAGGCCCCAGAAGCCGGGCATGCCCATGACGAGCGGGTGCCGATCGGGCAGCGCACCCTTGGCCATCAGGGAGTGCGCGATCGGCACGTCGAGGTGCTCGGCGAGCGACAGCAGCGCCTGCCGGCCGGGGCCGGGGCGCAGGCCGCCGCCGAGGTAGATGAGCGGACGCTCGGCCCCGACCAGCATGGCGGCGATGCGCTCGGCGACGTCGGGGGCGATCGGCGGCGGTCCGGCGTCGGCGGTGAGCGGGTACGCGCCGGCCAGCCGGGCCGGCAGCGGCCGGGAGAACAGGTCCATCGGCACGTTGAGCAGGGTCGCGCCGGGCCGGCCGGAGGTGGCCGTCCAGAACGCCCGCTCGGTGAAGCGGGGCAGGTCCTCGACCCGGTGGGCGTGCCAGGCCCGCTTGACGAACGGGCGGAAGATCGCCGTCTGGTCGGCGTCGGCGTGGAGGTTGACCTCCTGGTGCGGGTGGCGCCCGTGCATGTACGACGGCACGTCGCCGGCGATCGCGACCATCGGTACCGAGTCCAGCGCGGCCGTGGCGACGCCCGTCACCGCGTTCATCATCCCTGGCCCGACGTGCAGGAGGACGACGCCGACGCGGCCGGTCGCCCGCGCGTACCCGTCGGCGGCGTGCGCGGCCGCCTGTTCGTGGCGGGCGATGACGAAGTCGATGCGGCTGCGCCCGATCGCGTCCAGCAGCGCGATGTTGGTGTGCCCGCAGGTGCCGAAGATGTGCCGCACCCCGTACGACTCGAGCTGGGCAACCAGAGCCTCGGCGACCGGCACGGTGGCCGCGCGGGTGTCGACGCTCATGAACCCTCCATCGAGATCCAGGGCTTGCCCGGCTGGTCGCGCGCCTCGCGGAAGGCCCGGGCGGCCTCGTCCAGCGCGAAGCGGCCGCGCAGGACCTGGCCCGGGTGGATCGCGGCGAGGGCGCCGGTGCTCTCGGCGAAGCCGGTCGGGTGGTCGTAGATGAGGCAGCCGATCAAGCTGAGCCGGCGCTGCACGATCGCGAACGTGGACAGCCTGGCCGGCTCCTCGCTCTGCCCGATGAGCGCGATCCGGCCGTCCGGGGCGGCCACCGCGATGGCCTGCTCCAGCGCGGCCGGCGACCCGGACGTCTCGAAGACGACCGTGAAGCGTTCCCCGTCCTGCAGGTGGCTGCCGTCGAGGGCGCCCAAACCGGTGGCGGTGGCCAGGCGGCCCGCGTTCGGGTCGACGACGGCCGGCCGGACGCCCCGACCGAGCAGCGCGAGGCAGACCAGCAGTCCCTGCGAGCCGGCCCCGATCACCAGGCAGGGCTCCCCGGGGCGGACGCCGACCCGGTCGATCGCGCCGAGCGCGACGGCGAGCGGCTCGGCACAGACGAGGTCCTCCAGCGGCAGGTCGGGCGCGACCGGCCAGGTGAATCCGGCCGGTACCGCGACCCGCTCGGCGAGCAGGCCGGGTTCGTTGATGCCGGCGATGCGACGGTTGGGACAGACCGAGGTGGCCCCGCTGCGGCACTGCTCGCAGGCGAGGCACGGATAGTTCGGCTCGACGACGACCCGCTGGCCGACCATGCGGTCGGTGACCGACGGGCCGACCCCGACGATGTCGCCGACTGCCTCGTGCCCGAGCACCCAGGGCAGCCGCGGGACCGGCCGGTGCCCGGCGATGACGGTCAGGTCCGAGCCGCAGACCCCGACGGCGCGGACGGCGACGACCACGTCACCGGGTCCGGCGACCGGCTCCGGCCAGTCGTCGGTCACCGCGACCTCGCCGGGCCGGACGAGCGTCGCCGCCTTCACGACTCGGTACCCCAGATCGACAGGTCGCGCAGCAGCAGCGTCTTGACGACCGTGTAGTCCTCGATCATCGGGCGGGGCGACTCGCGCCCGAAGCCGGAGTCCTTGACGCCGCCGAACGGGACATGGTCGAGGCGGAAGTTCGACGAGCCGTTGACGACCAGGCCGCCGACCTCCAGTTCCCGCCAGGCGGTCAGGATGCGGCCGATGTCGCGGGTGAACAGCCCGGCCTGCAGCCCGAACCGGCTCTCGTTGCACCGGGCCAGCACGGCGTCGAAGTCGTCATACGCCATCACGGCGACGAGCGCGCCGAACACCTCCTGGGCGACGACGGCGGCGCCGGCCGGCGGGTTGGCCACGATCGTCGGGATCACGGTGGCGCCGTCGCGGGTGCCGCCCAGGACGACGGTCGCGCCGTCGCGAGCCGCGTCGGCCGCCCAGCTCACCACGCGCTCGGCGGCCGCGTCGTCGACCATCGAACCGACGTCGGTGGCCGGGTCAAACGGGTCGCCGACCCGCAGGGCAGCGACCTCTTTGGTGAACGCCTCGAGGAACTCGTCGAAGCGAGTGCTGTGCACGTAGACCCGCTGCACCGAGATGCAGCTCTGGCCCGAGTTGCTGTACCCGGTACGCGCGCAGATGGAAGCAGCCCGGGGGACGTCGGCGTCGTCGCAGATGATCGTGGCCGCGTTGCCGCCCAGTTCGAGCACGAGTCGCTTGGGGCCGGCCGCGCGGGCGACGGCCGCCCCGGTGGCGACGCTGCCGGTGAAGCTGATCACGCCGACGTCAGGGGCCGCACACAGCCGCGCGCCGACCTCGCCGCCGCCGTGCAGCAGCTGGACGGCTTCGGGCGGAGCGCCGGCCTCGAGCAGCAGTGCGACGACGGCCGCCGAGACGGCCGGGGCCTGCGGCGGCGCCTTGACGATCGTCGTGTTGCCGGCCGCGAACGACGCGCCGAGCTTGTGCGCGAGCAGGTTGGCCGGGGCGTTGAACGGGGTGATGGCCAGCGCCACCCCGACCGGCGCCCGGTAGGTCAGCGCGGTGTTGCCGACGCCTCGGGCCCAGCCGGCGACCGGCAGGACGTCGCCGCCGATCTGGCGCGCCTCGGCCGCGCACACGGCGAGGGTGTCGGCCACCCGGTCCAGCTCGCCGCCGCCGTCTTTGACCGGCTTGCCCAGTTCCAGGGCGATGAGCCGGGCGATGCCGGCGCGGTGCTCGAGGGCGAGGGCGGCGGCGCGGTCGAGGATCGCCGCCCGGGCCGCCGGGGCCAGCCGGGCGACGGTCCGCGCGGCACGTGCGGCGTAGGCGACGGCGGTGTCGACGTCGGCCGGCTGCGCTTCGGGAGCCCGGCTGACCGGACGGCGCACGTAGGGCCCGATCCGCTCGAGGCTCGGCCCACGATCGGTCCATTGCCCCGCGAGGTAGGCAGGCGCCATGATCGCGTCGTCCGTTGCCCGAAGTATCGCGCTCAGCACGCCGCACTCCCCTGGTGAACCACTGGACGGTACCGCTGGACCACTAAGCGGACTGGATGTAACGTACGGGCGGCTGTCGCGTTCTGGCAAGGGTGCGGCTCGAGAAAGTTACCGACCCGTGAAGTGACACGGGTGCGCAAGAATCAGCTATCCGAGACGGGAGAGACACATGGCCAGGACGGCAACGCGGCGCAGCCAGACCGTGACCAACGCCCGCACCGCCGCCCGCACCGCCGTCGAGGGCGAGGGCGTGGCCGAGGCGCCGGGCGTGCGCAGCGTGCAGCGGGCCCTCGACATCCTGTCGCTGCTCACCGAGGAGCAGCCGTCGGTGGCGATCCGCGACATCGTCGAGGCGACCGGGCTGGCCAAGACCACGGTGATCCGGCTGGTGCAGACCCTCGAGCAGAGCGGCCTGCTGTGGGCCACGTCGACCGGCTACATGGCCGGCCCCGGCCTGTGGCGGTGGGCGCACCTGGCCCGGCACAGCTGGGAGCTGCCGCCGGAGACTCAGCGGATGATGCGCGACCTGGCCGCCCGGCAGCGGGAGACCGTCAACGTCTATGTCGTCCGGGACATCTACCGCGTGTGCATCGCCCAGCAGGAGAGCCCCCAGCCGCTGCGGCACGTCGTACACATCGGGGATGAGCTGCCGCTGTGGGCCGGTGCGTCGTCGAAGGTGCTGCTGCGCAACGCGTCGCCGAGCCTGCTGGCCCGCATCGCGCGCAGCTCACCGTTCGGCGACGGCCACGTGCGCAGGCTGCAGGAGTGGATCGACGCCGCGGCCCACGACGGCTTCGCGGTCAGCCACGGCGAGCGCGAGGACGGCCTGACGGCGGTTGCCGTGCCGATCATGTCGCGGTCCGGCTCGGTGGTCGCGTCGTTGTCGCTGAGCGGGCCGTCGATCCGCTTCCCCGACGAGCGCATCGACGTGTTCGTCCGGGACCTCATGAACGTGGCCCAGCGGATGACCGAGCGGGGCTTCGACCACCCGCTGAGCGCCGCCTCGTAAACCGCTGGACGGACCTGTCGCGCCGCCATACGAAATCGTGTGGCGGCGTTTCCTTGCGCGCCGCTCACGTGCACCAATATATTGAGCGCGCCATTTCTGGACCTATTGGTCCGCTAGACGGACCATGCGAGGTGATGAGAGCGTGGCCAGGATCCCCCGCAGGCAAGTGCTTCGCGGTGCGGCGGCGGGTGCCGTCGGTGTCGCATTGACCCAGACGCACGTGGACACGGCCGCCGCCGCTCCTGTGCGCCGGCCGTCCTGCACCGACCCGGGCGCCAAGGACTTTCCCAAGGTCGGCGGCAACTACGGCAACCAGAACTACTCGGCCCTCGACCGCATCCACCACGGCAACATCCGCCGGCTCGGCGCCGCGTGGCTGAACCGGATCGAGGGCGGGCTGACCACCGGTACCAATCAAAGCACGGCGGTCGCCGTCGACGGTGTGCTCTACATCGAGTCGGCGCTCGGCAACGTGTTCGCCGTGGACGGGCGCACCGGGGTGACCAAGTGGGTCTACCGGCAGACGCGCGGCGTGGTGACCCGCCGGGGCGTCGCCGTCGGTGAGGGCAAGGTGTTCACCCACGGGCGGGGCAACTGGATCATCGCCCTCGACCAGGCGACCGGCGCGGTCGTGTGGGAGCGGCAGATCAACGACTACGGCAACATGGAGAAGGTCGCGCTGACCTACCACGACGGGCTGCTGCACGTCGGCACCCACGACGGCGATCGCGGCGCGGCGCTGGCCGTCGACGCCGGGACCGGCGATCTCGTCTGGCACTTCTGGGGCGCGCCCGGGCCCGGCGAGCTCGGCAACGACACGTGGGAGGGCGACTCCTACCTGACCGGCGGGGCGACCCCGTGGATCCACCCGGCGCTGGATCCCGAGCTCGGCCTGGTGTACTGGACCTTCGGCAACGCCCGCGGCAGCAACTCGTCGCAGGACGGGTCGCGGCGTGGCGGGATGAACCTGTTCTCCAGTTCGATCGTGGCGATGGACCTCAAGACCGGCCAGTACCGTTGGCACTTCCAGTCGATCCACCACGGCATCTGGGACATGGACAACGTCATGGCCCCGGTGCTGGCCGACGTGCGCATCCGCGGCCGGCTGCGCAAGATCGTCGTCTACGGCAGCAAGTCGGGGATGTACTTCATCCTCGACCGAACCGACGGCACGGCCCCGCTGGGCATCGACGAGCGGCCGGTCCCCCAGGACCCGCGGCAGAAGACGTGGCCGACCCAGCCGTTCCCGCGCCAGGGCGGGTGGACCGAGTCGCGGGTGGTCGACCAGCCGCTGGGGACCTCCGTTCCCGGCGATCCCAACCGGGCCGTGCCGAACTACGTGCAGGGCGCGCTCTACGACCCGCACTGGGACGTACCGGTGCTGTCCATCCCCGGCCACGGCGGTGGTGCCGACTGGAACCACCACTCGTTCAGTCACAGCACGCAGCTGGTGTACACGGGCTTCGGCTACGTGGCCGCCGCCCACTCGCTGACCGAGGCGAGCAACGGGCTGCGCCCACCGGGCGAATACCAGACCGGCGGGATCGTCGCGGTCGACCCGAGCGTCAACAAGGTGCGCTGGAAGAAGCGGATGCCGTACGAGCTGGCGCACGGCAACGGGATCCTCACTACCGCCAGCGACCTGCTGTTCATCGGCCAGCCGGACGGCAACCTGCTGTGCCTCGACGCACGGAACGGTCACGAGCTGTGGCGGTTCCAGACCGGCGCGGCCATCAGCAGCAGCCCGATCATGTACGAGGTCGACGGCGTGCAGTACCTGGCGGTGTACGCGGGCGGCACGGGCATCCCCTACGGCGACTCGGCGCCGCGCGGCGACTTCCTATGGGCGTTCAAGATCGGTGGCACCGTGCCGCCGGCGCCCACCCCGCCACCGCCGGTCGTGCGCCGGCCGGTGTCCGGTGGCCCGGTTGAAGGCGCGGCGGTGAACAACACCGTCGTGTTGGCGCGTACATACAACGCGACGACTGGCACGGTCGGGACGGTCGAGTCGACCGCCGTCAACGCGATGGCGCCGACGCATCTGCGCGTACCGGTCGGCACGACTGTCACGTTCGTCAACCCGGTGGACAACGTCAACGTCCACGGCGCCACGCAGTTCTTCGAAGGGCTGTTCGACGTACGACTGAAGCCCGGCGAGCAGTTCTCGTTTACGTTCCAGCACCGGGGCGAATACTTCTTCAACGACTGCTTCAGCCCACGGCCGACCGGAAAGATCGAAGTCTATTGACCGCTGAGCGGTCCGCCTGGACCGCTCTACGGACTTGGTGTAGCGTCGGCGTCGTCGGCGTCGTGCGAAGGGGGACATGAATGCAGGCACGACCGCTCGACGGCATCCGGGTCCTCGATCTGACCAACGTCCTCGCCGGCCCCTACTGCAGTTATCACCTGATGCTCCTCGGCGCCGAAGTGGTGAAGGTCGAGGTGCCGGGCCTGGGCGACCTGGCTCGGCACCTGGGACCCGACCCATCGCTGAACCGGCGCGGTGTCGGCGCGTCGTTTCTGGCCCAGAACGCCGGCAAGAAGTCGATCGAGCTCGACCTGAAGGACGCCGACGACCTCTCCGTGTTCGAGGACCTCGTCGGGGGCGCGGACGTCCTGCTGGAGAATTTCCGGGCCGGGGTGCTGGCGCGCATGGGCTTCCCGTGGCCCCGGCTGCAGGAGCTCAACCCCCGCCTGGTGTACTGCGCGATCTCCGGCTTCGGTCAGGAGGGGCCGATGAGCCAGGCCCCCGCGTACGACCAGATCATCCAGGGGCTGTCCGGGATGATGAGCATCACCGGCACCGACGACAGCGGCCCGCTGCGCGTCGGCTTCCCGGTGTGCGACACGGTCGGCGGGCTGGTCGCCGCGATGAACATCGCGGCCGCGCTGGTCGGGCGGGCGAGCACCGGCCGCGGCTGCTTCCTGGACGTGTCCATGCTGGAGGCGTCACTGTCGACGATGGGCTGGGCCGTGTCGAACTATCTGGTCAGCGGCATCCCGCCGCAGCCGATGGGCGACCAGAACGCGACCGCGGCGCCGTCGGGCACGTTCGAGGCGGCGGACGGCCCGTTGAACATCGCGGCCAACCGGCAGGAGCAGTTCGAGACGCTGTGCCGGCTGCTCGGCCGCACCGACCTGCCGCGCGACCCGCGCTTCGCCGACCGGGACAACCGCAAGCAGCACCGTCTGGAACTCAACGAGGAGCTCAACGCGTCGCTGCGGACGCGTACGGCGCTCGAGTGGGAGCAGCTGTTTTCGGCCGCCGGCGTGCCGGCCGCGCGGATCCTGACCGTGCCGCAGGCCGTCGCGCTCCCCCAGCTCGAGCACCGCGGCTTCTTCACGACGGTGGCCTATCCGGACGGCTCCGGCCGCACGTTTCCGGCGAGCGGCAGCGGCGTCCTCGTTGACGGGTCACCGTTGCGGCCGCCGGCCGGGCCGCCGGCGCTCGGACAGGACAACCCTTCGACGACCGCGCTGGTGCGGCGCTGGCGTGCCTCGGAAACCGTCGAACTATGAGTGCCGCCGAGGAGTGGTGGGGCACCGCCGTTTCCCGGGTTTCGCCGGGCGTCATCGATCTGCGCGGTCACCCGATCCAGGATCTCATCGGCCGGGTGAGCTTCGTCGAGATGATCTGGCTGCTTTTGCGCGGCTCTTCGCCGTCCCCTCGCGAGGCCGCGCTGCTGGAGGCGGCCCTCGTGGCAAGCGTCGACCACGGCCCACAGGCACCGTCGATCGCGATCGCACGGATGGCGGCGACGTGCGGAGTCGGGCTCAACAGCGCGATGGCCAGCGGGGTCAACGCTCTTGGCGACGTGCACGGCGGGGCCGGCCAGCAGTGCGTGGAGCTGCTGGCGGAGATCGTCGCCGCCGACGGCGCGGCCGAGGAGGTGCTCGCGGCGTGGCGTTCGCGGGGCGTGCGGTATGTGCCCGGCTTCGGCCACCGGATCCACGATGTTGATCCGCGCCGTTCTCCGCTGCTGTCCCTTGTGGACGATGCCGTTCGGGACGGCGTGGTCGGCGGTTCGTTTCTGCGGGCCGCCCGAGCGATTGAGGCGGTGCTCGCGCCGGTGCCGATGAACATCGACGGGGCGACCGCGGTCATCTACGCCGAGCTCGGCTTCGCGGCTCCGCTGGCCCGGGGCCTGTTCGTGCTGAGCCGGAGCGTGGGGATTCTGGCCCACGCGTACGAGGAGACGCAGCAGGGGCGGCGCAACAAGAGCCCGCTACCCCCGTCGATGCTGCCTCCATACCTCGGCTAAGGGCAGCCACCGCTTGCCGTTTCCGCCGCTATCGCGACGTTTTCGGGCCACAGCACGGTCACTGCGCCGGGCCGGCGGCGAGAGGCGCACCCCCGCTCAGTCGTTGGGCACGGTGCGCCGCCATCCGGATCGGGTCGTTGACCACGCCGTACCCACGATAACCGCCGATCCGCTGCACGACCTCGAAGAAGATCCGCGACCCGAACACCGGCGTGAACAGCTGAATGTACTGGCCGTACGCGTCCTCGTCGTACATGCCGTTGATGGTGCGCAGCATCTGAACGAGCTCGCCGGGCAGGCCGAGGCGCGCGTCCAAGTCGTCGTAGTAGTTGTCCGGGATGGGCAACAACGGCGCCCCGGCTTCAAAGAGCCGACGTGCGGTCAGCTTGATGTCGTCGGTCGCCAGCGTGACGTGCTGCGGATACGCCACGGCCGGCGCCCAGTCGCCGCGGCGCAGCAGCGGAACGCTCAGCGCCAGCCGCGTCCGCCGGGAGGGGTCACGGATGGCCAGCGTCCGGATCAGCCCGAACGGCGCCGCGAACTCGCCGGCCTCGTCGTCGACCATGCCCAGCACCGTGCGGTAGAACAGCCCCGCCTCGTCGAACCGGTCGAACGGCTGGGCCAGCGACAGATGGTCGATGGCCGTGATGCCGGCGCCCGGCAAAGGGGTCTCGCCGGTCGGCAGGAAGTCGTCGAGCCAACCCGATTCGGTACGGCAGAAGAACATCTGCGTGCCGTCCGGCGCGGCCACCGCGGTGAGGTCGGCCTCGGACTGCCGGCGGCGGCGCTGGATCGGTTCGGCCAGCAACTCCAACGCCCGCCGGGCCGACTGCGAAGGTTCGGCACTCTCCAGCGCGAACGCGTTGACCGCCGCACCCGAGGTCGGGACGCCGGCGTTGAGCAGGATCCGCGCCGTACCCTGCTGCCACAGCTGAACCGCCTTGGACCGGTGCTGACCAGTATGGGTGAAGCCAAGCGAGCCCAGCACCCGCTCCAGCGGCGGCCCGGAGTCGGGCCCGACGGCCAGCTCGGCGAAGGCGATCCCGGACAGCAGTGGCGGCGGGGTCAGCGAGCGAAGGCCGGTGCGCTCCTCCAGCGCGATCAGCGAGCGCATCGCGTCGACAGCGGTCCGGTGCGGCTCGGCCTGGCGGAAGACGTCGTTGAACACCTCGAGCGAGAGCGGCCCGCGGTACCCGGCCTCCAGCACGGCGTGCGTGAAGCCGACGAGGTCGAGGCCGCCCTGCAGCGGGAAGAGCCGGTGGTGGCGGCTCCACTGCAACACGTCCATGGCCAGCCGAGGCGCGTCGGCCAGCTGAAGGAAGAAGATGCGCTCGCCCGGCAATGACGCGATGCCGGCGAACTGATCGGTCCGCGACAGGACGTGGAAGCTGTCCAGGCACAATCCCAAAGAAGGATGGTCGGCTCGGCGCACGATCTCCCAGGAGTGCTCCCAGGTCGACACGTGCAGGCCCCAGGCCAAGGCCTCGTAGGCAACGAGAATGCCGTGCTCGGCGGCCAGATCGGCCAGCGCGTGCAGTTGCGAGGCGGCGAGATCGTCGTCGTCGATCGTGTCCGGGGCGACGGACGAGCAGATGAGCAGCATCGGCGCCCCGAGGCGGCGCATCACGTCGAGCTTGGCGCGCAGCCGCCGCTGCGTGGCGGCGAACCGGTCGGCCGGCGCGCCCTCGGCGTCGCGGAACGGTTGGTACAGCTCGATCACGAGCCCGAGGTC
>Ga0070683_100002383_pt1 | contig 14922 bp, 14 predicted proteins | sample KBSC713LmetaG_FD_64662 | JGI IMG/M metagenome (GOLD analysis project Ga0070683, IMG submission 64662) | Corn rhizosphere microbial communities from Kellogg Biological Station, Michigan, USA - KBS C7.1-3L metaG | ecosystem: Host-associated > Plants > Roots > Rhizosphere ...
CGGCGCTATTACTTCTTCGCGCACAACCGCGGCTCTGCGTCGCCCGCCCGGTTCGGCCCGGGCTCGCTCTACCTCCTCCCGCCGGACACCTTCGAGGCCGAGCAGCCGCTGCTGCGCCTCTTCGACACGGCGCATCTCGTCTCCCGCGTGCCGGTGCGTCCGCTCGCACGAATCGACGTCACTCCGGAGGACTTCCCGTTCCGCGACCGGATCGGCTACTACCGCGACGGCGAGCCGGCGTGGATCTCGCTCCTGCGCGGCTGAGGCGCTACCGTCCGCCGCGTGACGCGCACGCTCGCAGCGGCTGCCGCCGCCCTGATGCTCGGAGCGCAGGCGGTCGCGGCGACGGCCGCGCCGGCGCCGGCCGACGCGGCCTCCGCGGGCGTGCTCCGGATCGCGGCCCGGCTCGACGGCTGGGCGGTCGTCAAGAACGCGCACGTGATCGGCAACCGCCGCTGCCGGCTCTTCGACCATGCGGGACAGAGCGCCCGCCGGATCCGCGTCTTCGAGGCGCACCGGGGAGCCGCGGCCGGCCTCTCCCTGATCGCCTCGGCGAGCGTCTACCCGAGTGCCGCGGCGGCCCGCCGGGCGCTGGCCGAGAGCGGGAGCACGACCTGGCAGGCGTGCACACGCGCCTGGTACGCGAAGCTGGTCAAGCCGCAGGGGCTCGTCGTCACCTCCCGCACCGGAATCCCGCAATGGGTGCGTCCGCCGGCCAGGAGCCACGCGGTCGCGCAGCACATCGTCGCCCGGTTGGAGGGCGGCCAGGGGGCGCTCTGGAGCTCGATGTACGAGCTGGAGGACACCCGCGACCCACGCGTCGTCTACGGCTTCTCGGTCGCCGGCGCGCACCAGATCCCGAAGCCGCTCGTCCGCTCCCTGCTCGCGCTCGCGGCGCGGCGCTGACTCCGGCCTAGACTGGGGACATGGCCCAGGCGCCCGCACTTCCGTCCGGTTTCGAGCTGCCGCTCGAGTCGCGTCTGCCGCGCATCGGCTCGATCGACGCGGTCGCGCTGGAGGAGCGCGCGGCGTCGCTCGCGAAGCGCAGCATCAAGCGCGATGCGAAGGTCTGGGCGCTCGAGCTCGCGATCCGCACGACCGACCTGACGACGCTCGAGGGGTCGGACACCCCGGGCAAGGTCGCTGCGCTCTCCAGCAAGGCGATCCGGCCCGACCCGTCGGACCCGACGATCCCCTCGGTCGCCGCGGTCTGCGTCTACCCGAACCTGATCCAGACGGCGAAGCAGCGCCTGCGCGGAACGGGGATCAAGGTCGCCGCCGTCGCGACCGGCTTCCCGAGCGGCCAGTATCCGACGCCGATCAAGGTGGCCGACGTGCGCAGCGCGGTCGAGCTCGGCGCGGACGAGATCGACATGGTGATCGACCGCGGCGCCTTCCTCTCGGGCCGCTACGCGAAGGTCTACGACGAGGTCGTCCAGGTGAAGGAGGCGTGCGGCGACGCGCACCTGAAGGTGATCCTCGAGACCGGCGAGCTGGGGACGTACGACAACGTCCGCCGGGCGACGCTGCTCGCGATCGCCGGCGGCGCCGACTTCGTCAAGACCTCCACCGGGAAGATCAACCCCGCGGCGACCCTGCCGGTCGCGCTCTGCATGCTCGAGGCGGTGCGCGACGTGTACGACCAGACCGGCCGGCGGGTCGGCTTCAAGGCGGCGGGCGGGATCCGGCAGTCGAAGCAGGCGATCCAGCACCTCGTGCTCGTGCACGAGACGCTCGGCCCCGACTGGCTGACGCCCGACCTCTACCGGCTGGGCGCCTCGTCCCTGCTGAACGACATCCTCATGCAGCTGCGCAAGCAGAAGACCGGTGTCTATCAGGGAGCGGACTACTTCACCCTTGACTGACCTCCAGCCCATACCCGACGACTGGACGTACGCGCCCGCCCCGGAGTCGCGCGAGATCGTCACGCTGCAACCGCGCTACGGCCACTTCGTGGGCGGCGAGTGGCTGGAGCCGAGCGAGACGTACGAGACGCTCGCGCCGCGCGACGAGGAGCCGCTCGCCGTCGTCGGGCAGGCGACGGAGGAGGACGTCGACCGCGCCGTCGGCGCCGCGCGCGACGCGTTCGCGAACGGCTGGTCGACGCTGCCGGGCAGCGAGCGCGCGAAGTACCTGTTCCGGATCGCGCGCATCCTGCAGGAGCGTGCGCGCGAGTTCGCGGTGCTGGAGTCGCTGAACGGCGGCAAGCCGATCAAGGAGTCGCGCGACGTCGACCTCCCGCTCGCGGCCGCGCACTTCTTCTACTACGCGGGCTGGGCGGACAAGCTGGAGTACGCGTTCCCGAACCGGCAGCCGCGCGCGGTCGGCGTCGCCGGACAGATCATCCCGTGGAACTTCCCGCTGCTGATGCTCTCGTGGAAGATCGCGCCCGCGCTCGCGTGCGGCAACACGGTCGTGCTGAAGCCGGCCGAGACGACGCCGCTGACGGCGCTGCTCTTCTGCGACGTGCTGCGCCAGGCGGAGCTGCCGCCCGGCGTCGTGAACATCGTCACCGGGGACGGGCGCACCGGCGCCGCGCTCGTCGAGCACGACGGCGTCGACAAGATCGCGTTCACGGGCTCGACCGACGTCGGCAAGGCGATCCAGCGCCGGCTGGCGGGCACCGGGAAGAAGCTGACGCTCGAGCTGGGCGGCAAGGCGGCGAACGTCGTCTTCGACGACTGCGCGCTCGACCAGGCGGTCGAGGGGATCGTCAACGGCATCTACTTCAATCAGGGCCACGTGTGCTGCGCGGGCTCGCGCCTCTTCGTGCAGGAGTCGATCTACGAGCCGCTCGTCGAGAAGCTGAAGCAGCGCCTGACCACGCTGCGCGTGGGCGACCCGCTCGACAAGAACACCGACGTGGGCGCGATCAACTCGCGCATGCAGCTGGAGAAGATCGAGGAGCTCGTCGCGAGCGGCCGCGAGGAAGGCGCGGACATCTACCAGCCGCCGTGTCGGCTGCCCGAGAAGGGCTACTGGTTCGCGCCGACCGTGTTCACGAACGTCGCGCAGAGCTACCGGATCGCGCAGGAGGAGATCTTCGGGCCCGTCCTCAGCGTGCTGACCTTCCGCACGCCGGAGGAGGCGGTCGAGAAGGCGAACAACACGCCCTACGGGTTGAGCGCCGGCGTCTGGACCGAGAAGGGCTCGCGCATCCTCTGGATGGCGCAGCGGTTGCGCGCCGGCGTCGTCTGGGCGAACACGTTCAACCGCTTCGACCCGACGTCGCCGTTCGGCGGCTACAAGGAGTCCGGCTTCGGCCGCGAGGGCGGTCTGCACGGGCTCGAGCCGTATCTGGAGTTCGACGCATGACCGGTCGCCTGCCCGTCAAGAAGACGTACAAGCTGTTCATCGGCGGCGCGTTCCCACGCAGCGAGAGCGGCCGGACGTACGAGGCCGAGGGACAGAACGTCGCGAGCGCGTCGCGCAAGGACGCGCGCGACGCGGTCAAGGCGGCGCGCGCCGCACAGCCCGGCTGGGCGAAGGCGACCGCGTACAACCGCGGTCAGGTGCTCTACCGGCTCGCGGAGATGATCGAGGCGCGCGCAGGTGAGTTCGCGGAGCTGTGCAGCGGCCGCGAGGAGGTAGAGCGCTCGATCGATCGCATCGTCTGGTACGCCGGCTGGACCGACAAGCTCGCACAGGTGATCGGCGGCTCCAACCCCGTCGCGGGCCCGTACTTCAACTTCACCGTTCCCGAGCCGACGGGCGTCGTCGCGGTGCTCGCGCCCGACGAGCCGGCGCTGCTCGGCCTCGTCACGCGGGTCGTCCCGCCGCTCGTCGGCGGCAACGCCGTCGTCGCTGTGGCGTCGGAGCTTAGACCGCTCGCTGCGGTCGAGCTCGCGGAGGCGGTCGCGACGAGCGACGTCCCGGGCGGCGTCGTGAACATCCTCACCGGCCGGCGCGGCGACGTCGCGCCGACGCTTGCGTCGCACATGGACGTGAACGCGATCGACCTGTGCGGCGCGAACGGCGTCTCGACCGAGCTCGAGGAGCTGGCCGCGGACAACGTCAAGCGCGTCGTGCGCGGGCGAGCGGACGTCCAGAGCCCGTGGGAGATCGCGGACTTCCTCGAGCTGAAGACGGTCTGGCACCCGATCGGCCAGTGAACCTGCGGGAGTGGGGGCCGCTGGACGGCCGCCCGCTCGTCTTCTGGCCCGGGCTCGACCCGTTCCGCGGGGAGCGGCTCGGCAAGGTCGGCCCGACGCTCGCCGACGCCGGGGTCCACGTCGTCGAGCTCGACGCGCCGTGGGATCTGGCGGAGCCGGACGACTACCTGCCGTCACGCCTTGCCGACCTCGTGCTCGAGACCGTGCCTTTCGAGCGCTTCGTCTTCATGGGGCACTCCTGGGGTGGATCGATCGGCGTGCAACTCGCGGCGGATCATCCCGAGCGGCTGGAAGGGCTCGTGCTCCTCGACGCGGGCTACCGAAACGTGGAGCTGGACGTCTCGCGCGACCGGCTCGTCGAGGAGTTCGAGGCCGAGCGCGAGCGAGAAGGGCAGGTGCTCGAGCGGTCGGTCGCGCGGGCCGCCGCATGGGCGCTGCACGGCGTCTCGCGCGAGAAGCAGACGGCCACGCACGAGCGGCTGCATCTGCCGATCCTGCTGCTGCTCGCCCGCGACGCCGAGGGGACCGTGCCGAATGCCGAGATCCACCGGCTCGACGGGGGCCACGACCTCCTCGAGGACGCGCCGGCCGAGACGGCACGGCTCGTGCTCGAATGGCTCGCTAGGCTTCCGCGCGAGCGATGACGGGCCGCCGCAGCTTCAGCCACGCGATCGCCGAGGGCGACGGGATCTCCGTGATCGCCTCCGTCGACGACCCGGAGTCGGCGCGAAGTGCCGAGGCGCAGCGGGCGGAGGCGCTCGTCGTACGCACCGACCCGCGGCCGATCCGCGAGGCCTCGACGCTGCCGATCCTCTGGCGCGCGGAGGTGACGCTCGAGGAGGCCGTCGAGTGCGCCGACGCGATCCTGCTGGTGTTCGACGAGGACGGCCGACACGACGACCTCCACCGCCGCGCCGTCTCGCTCGGGCTCGACTGCGCCGTCGAGGTCCGCAACGAGGACGACGTCGAGCTCGCGCTCGACCGGCTCGACCCCGAGATCTTCCTGCTCTCCCCCGCGGAGGGCGAGGACGACGAGACGCCGCTGGAGGCGGTGCTCGACCTGCTCGCCGCCGTGCCGGCCGGAAAGCTGGCCATCGCCGACCTCCCGACGGTGACGCCGCGCGAGACGGAAGAGCTCGAGCAGGCGGGCTGCGACGCCGTGATCGCGCGCACGCGCGACATCGAAGAGCTGGCCGGCGACCTTCCCCCTGCCGTCTAGCCGGGCTACCCTGATTCGCATGAGGGCCCTGCTCGTCGCGGCTGCCGCCGCGCTCGCGCTCTCCGTCGCGGCCGCCTCGGCGGCGACGCCAGCGCGCGGCTGCCCGGCCGCCTGGCTGAAGGGGTGGCAGGCGCTCGCGAACAAGGTCGGCGCCCCGGTCTATTGCCCGAAGCAGATGCCGAACCCGCTCGACGCGAAGATCGGCGGCCGCTACGCGGACATCTACTCGATCGGCAAGGACCGGAGCTACCTCGTCAGCTTCCTCGAGCACGGCGACCTCGGCAGCGGCGACGTGCACGTGAACTTCCGCGGCTACCCGGGACGGAGTGCGATCCCGAGGTGCCCCGGCCCCGTCAAGAAGGGCAGTACGATCCCGTGCTTCAGCGACCCGGTCGGGCACATGCGCGCCAACGGGATCGTCGCCACCGTCTACCAGGTGAACCAGGGCGCCGACCAGTGGCACATCCTGCTCGCCTGGCACTACGAGCGCTCGCTGTACACGGTGAGCGAGCACGTGATCGCGCCCTACCGGTTCTCCACGCAGGTGAAGCGGAACCTCGCGCGCCTTCTGGGGTCGCTCGTGCTCGTCCGGCCGCAGGGCTGATGCGGCTCGACAGGCGTCGGTTCCTGGGCGGCGCGGCTGCCGCCGCGCTCGGAGGGGCGGGGATCTACGAGCTCGTCGACCGGCTGAGCGGCGGCAGCCCTGCGCGGCCGGTCGCCACCGGGCAGCCGCCGGAGCAGCACGTCCTCGACCTGCGGACGGTCCAGAGCGAGGGCGTCGAGGTGATCGTGCCGCCGCTGCACAGCGAGGTGTTCACCGCCACGGTCCAGGACGTCGACCTGCTGAAGGCGCAGAGCCGACTCGAGGACGTGCTCGGGCAGCTCGACGCGAAGTACGAGGCGAGCCCGGCCGGCCTCGGGATCACCGTCGCCTGGGGGCTGCCGTGGTTCGAGCGGGTCCGCACCGCGGCCGACAGGCACCTGCCGTTCGACCGGCGCGCGCAGAAGTCGGTGCTGTTGCCGAATCGCCGCTTCCCGAGCGATCCCGAATCGACCCTGCTCGAGGACAACGACGTCGCGTTCCTGCTCCGCAGCGACCGCTCGGAGAACATCGCCGACGCGCGGGAGGCGCTCTTCGGCCTCGACTTCCTGCACGTCACGAGCGTCCGGCGCGGGTTCGCGGGTGGCGGCTTCGAGGGCAAGCCCAGCCTCCCCAAGCAGCTGGCCATGCGCGCCGGCGTCCCGGGCGCCGACCTGATCCCGGACACGTCCGAGCTCTTCCTCGGCTTCACGTCGACGCAGAAGGCCGGGCTCGGGCCGCGGCTGATCGCAAACCACGAGACGCTCGGCTACGTCGACCTGCGCGGCGGCTACTTCCACGGCGGCACGCACATGCACCTGTCGCACATCAGCGAGGACCTCGAGGCGTGGTACCTCAACTTCGACTTCGGCGAGCGCGTGCTGACGGCGTTCGCGCCCGGGCAGAAGGCGCACCGCAACCAGCAGACCGTGTCCCAGGGGCCCGAGGACGTGCAGGACGCGACCCGGCTGCGCCAGGGCTTCACCCGAACGGGCCGGTTCGGGCACAGCGGGTCGATCCAGCCGACGTCGCGGTTGCAGCAGGACGTGGTCGGACCGGACGGCACCGTCTACCCGAAGGGGACGGCGATCCCGCAGCGCGCGGACTTCAACACGCTCGACAACCCGTTCGCGTTCTCCGCGAACCAGGCGCGGGACCGGTGGAGCAGCGACCCGACGGCGGGCGTGCATTTCGTCGTCTTCAACCCCACGGGCGACGACTTCGAGCGGAACAGGCTCGCGATGGACGGCGTGCTTCCCGACGGCTCGAAGCTCGAGGTCGCCCCGCGCTCGCGCGCGCAGGGCTTCAACTCGGTGTTGACGACGACGCATCGGCAGAACTTCCTCGTGCCGCCGCGGCGGCACCGCTCGTTCCCGCTCGCGGAGCTATAGCCGCGATCTCAGACGGCACCTCCGAGACATCAGCTGGGCCTGCCGAAAGCGCTCTCACCCGGCGAGCCGCTCGAGCACGAGTGCGACACCGTCCTCGTCGTTCGACGCCGTCACCTCGTCGGCGATCGCGATCACGTCCGGGTGCGCGTTGCCCATCGCGACGCCGCGGCCCGCCCATGTGAGCATCGGGATGTCGTTCGGGTAGTCGCCGAAGGCGACGACGTCGCCGGCAGGGATGCCGAGCTCTGCGACCGCCGTCGCCTTGTTCACGCCGGCGGCCGTCACCTCCACCGCCTCGCTGCCGGAGGCGACGACGGTCGCACGCTCACCGACGAGCTCGCGCGCCAGGTCCTGGATCGCGACCGTGTCGTGGCCGGCGTGCCGGAGAATGAGCTTCGTCGCCGGGTCTGCGAGCAGCTCGACGGCGTCGGCGACTCTCGTCTCGGCGGGCGGCGTCCAGTTCCACGCTGAGAAGCCCGGCTCGTGCGCGAAGGCCTCGTGCTCGACGGCGAACAGGATTCCCGGCAGCCGTTCGCGCAGCGCGTGCACGAGCTCGAGCGCAACGTCGCTCTCGAGCAGACGTTGCCGCACGATGCGCTGCGTGGCCAGGTCGACGACGAGCGCTCCGTTGGCGCAGATCGCGGTTCCCTCGATGCCGAGCTCGGCGGCGATGCCGCGCATCGTCAGCGGCCCGCGCGCCGTGACCAGCACGACGTCCAGACCGGAGTCGCGCACCGCCGCACGCGTGCGGGCGGAGATCGTCCCGTCGCTACGGAGCAGCGTCCCGTCGAGGTCGATTGCGGCTAGAGAGAGAATCGGCTCAACCGAAGAATGCCTGTGCCACCGCGTACCACTCGGGCGGGACAGTCTTCAGCTTCGCCGTCGCCTCGTCCAGCGAGACGGCGACGACGTCGTCGCCGCGCAGCGCGGCCATCTGGCCAAACGTGCCGGCGAGCGCGAGATCGGCCGCCTTCAGCCCGTAGCGCGTCGCGAGCACGCGGTCGCGCGCCGTGGGCGTGCCGCCGCGCTGGATGTGGCCGAGGACGGTGACACGCGTCTCGAAACCGGTGCGCTGCTCGATCTCGCGCGCCACGACGTCGCCGACACCGCGCTTCGAGAGCGTGACGTGGCCGAACGCGTCGACCTCGCCCTCGTCCTCGATGCCCGGCAGCTCGGTTCCCTCGCTGACGACCACGATGGAGAAGTTCTTGCCGCGCGCGTGGCGCTTGCGCAGCGACTCGGCGATCTCCTCGTGGTCGACCGGCTGCTCGGGGATGAGGATGACGTCTGCGCCGCCGGCGATGCCGCTGTGCACGGCGATCCAGCCCGCATGGCGCCCCATCACCTCGACGACCATGACGCGGTTGTGCGACTCGGCGGTCGTGTGCAGCCGGTCGATCGCCTCGGTCGCTATGGAGACGGCGGTGTCGAAGCCGAACGTGTAGTCGGTGCCGGAAAGGTCGTTGTCGATCGTCTTCGGCACGCCGACGACGGGCGCCCCGTGCTCCCGGTGGAGCCGCGCCGCCGCGCCGAGCGTGTCCTCGCCGCCGATCGCCACCACGGCGTCGAGGGCGCGGTCACGGATGTTGTCGAGGACGGCCTGCACCCCGTCCTCGGTCTTGAAGGGGTTGGTGCGGCTCGTGCCGAGGATCGTCCCGCCGCGCGGGAGGATCCCCGAGACGTCGCGAAGCGTCAGGTCGACGAACTTGCCCTCGGTCAAGCCCCGCCAGCCCTCGAGGATGCCGACGCAGTCCCAGCCGGCGGAGTCGGCGCGGCGGACGACCGCGCGGATGACCGCGTTCAGGCCCGGGCAGTCGCCCCCGCCGGTGAGGATGCCGATCGTCTTCGCCACGCGGCCCGTTCTACCAAGTCGGCGCGGCGGGCTGCGGCACCCGTGTCCGGGAACAGCGGGTCTTACCGCATTCATACCGCTCTGCCCCTTTGGAGGTACGTGGGGATACGACGATCTGGTCGATGACATACCTATCCATGTCGATCACTCTTGCGGCGAGTGAGCGTCGGCTCGAAGGAGCCACCTCTGAAACGGAGACGCCGGCGTTGCCGGCGTCGGGAGCGTGGTCCTGAGCGCGGCGGCCCCCGATCGCCCGGTTCAGCTCGGCGCGCTGCTCGTGCAGCGCGGCGTTCTCTCGGAGGAGCAGCTCGACGCTGCTCTCGCGGAGCAGCGCGACACCGGGCGTCCGCTCGGGGAGGTGATCGTCCGCCGGGGCTTCGCGCCCGGGCCGATCGTCGCGCAGGCGCTCGCGACCCAGCGCGGCGGGATGGTCAAGACCGAGTACGGCTATGCGACCGGCTGGTCGGACGACGGACGGGTCGCGCAGGCTGCTCCCGTGGCGCCCCCGGCCCACGACCCCCGGGACGAGACGATCCGGCAGTTGCGCGAGTGGGCGGCGAGCGCGCAGGCCGCGATCGCCTCGCGGGACGCGGAGATCGAGCGGCTGCGTGGGCTCGCGGCCCGCGTCGAGGACACGCCCGAGCTCGAGGAGGCACGTGCCGACGTCGCGCGGCTGGAGGCGCAGCTGGCCGAGCAGAGGACGGAGGACTCGCGCGTCGCCGAGCTGACGGCGGAGATTGCCTTCCTGCAGGCGAAGCTCGGCGACGGCGGCGCCGAGGATCCGCGCGTGGCCGAGCTGACTGCGCAGGTGGCGGAGCTGCAGGCGAGGCTTGCGGAGCCGACGGTCGAGGATCCGCGCGTCGCCGCGCTGACGGCTGAGGTTGCTGCGCTGCAGGCGAAGCTTGCGGAGCCGCCGGTCGAGGATCCGCGCGTTGCGGAGCTGACGGCTGAGGTTGCTGCGCTGCAGGCGAAGCTTGCGGAGCCGACGGTCGAGGATCCGCGCGTTGCGGAGCTGACGGCGCGGGTGGCGGAGCTGCAGGGCAGGCTCGTCGAGGCGTCCGCCGAGGATCCGCGGGTTGCGGAGCTGTCGGCTGAGGTTGCTGCGTTGCAGGCGAAGCTTGCAGAGCCCGCGGACGAGGATCCGCGCGTCGGAGAGCTGACGGCGCGCGTGGCGGAGTTGCAGGGCAGGCTCCTCGAGGCGTCCGCCGAGGATCCGCGCGTCGCGGAGCTGTCGGCCGAGGTCGCGGCGCTACAGGCGAAGCTGGCGGAGCCGCAGGACGAGGATCCCCGCGTCGCCGAGCTGGCGGCGACGGTGGCGCAGCTCGCGGCCGCCGCCGGCGCCGCCGACACGGAGCGTTCGCGCGCCGAGGAGCTTGCCGAAACCCTCGCGCAGCTGCAGGCGTCGGTCGCGATGGAGCGAGACTCGCTCGCCGCTGCCGAGCGGAAGCTCGCGAACGCCTCGAGCCGCGCGGGCACGCTCGCTGCGCGCGTGGCGGAGCAGGAGCAGACGATTGCCGACCTGCGCGGGTCGATCGACGCGGCGCCCGCGCCGCGCTGGGCGGACGCCACGGCACACCTCGTCTTCGTGCGGGGAGCCGACGGCTACGAGCTCGTCGAGCGTTCCGGCCCGCCGCCTGCGGTGGGTGCGGTCGTCGAGGGCGGGACCGTCGGTCGGATCGGCGCCGCCCCCTGGCCCGGCGTCGAGCTGCCCTGCGCGTACCTCGTCGACTGATCAGCGCTTCGGCCCGACGATCTCGTCGAGCCGGGCGACGCTGTCGCGGCGGGCGACGCTGATGCTGTTGCGGCGGTTGTTCCGGTACTCAACACCGATCAGTTCGCAGGCGTCGCGGAAGAGTTGCTGGATGTCCTCCGACTCGTTGCCGAAGAAGTAGCGCGGATACGTGTACTTGCGCTGGATCACCTTGTTCATCACGCGGCAGCCGTCGGAGTGGATGAGACCGCGAATGAACATCCCGGGCTCCTGCCAGACGTAGGCCCACTGCCATGCGGAGAGCTCGATCTTGCGCGTGTGCTTGAGCCCGGGGCCGCACTGCGGGATCAGGCAGGGCCACGACTTCGAGGAGCTCGAGATCACCGCGCAGTTCTCCGTGTTGGATTTGAGCATGACGTGTACGCGGTTCTTCGGCATCACCGCGGCCATGGCGCGGGCGATCTCCTCGATGATTCCCGGGTAGCGCACGTCCTGAAAGACGCGTAGCGACCACACGCCCTTTCGCATTCGGAGGATCGTGCCGTCCCCGAGATAGATACCGAGGAGATAGGCGTACTCCGGCGGTGGAAGAAGGTCGAAGCGATGCGGCGGGTGACCGCAGGCCGGGCACAACTCGAGCACCGGCCGGTTCGTCTGGATCCAGCTGCGGACGGTGGTCCGCGAGATGCCCGTCGCGCGTTCGATCTGGGAGTAGTTGAGGCCACCCGCGCGCAGCTCGTGCACGCGGGCGACCTCCTCGGGCAATCGAGTCACATGCGGCCGGTGGGATTCGAACCCACACGCCCCAAAGGACAATGGATTTTGAATCCATCGCGTATCGCCAGTTTCGCCACGGCCGCGGGCACCCTCATGGTACGCGCTCGTCGCCCGCTCCGAAACGGCCGCCAGGGCCACGTCCAACCAGGGCCTCCCTCTCTTGAAAACCGTGCCCGAGCAGGGGATACTCGCCAACACAAGAAGGGTCGTTTCGCAGAAAGTCCCTACCGGGTTGGAGGAGGTAGCGTGAGCAAGAAGGTCTCCCTGCTGGCGTTCGTCGGCGTGGCCGCGATTGTGGCCGCCGTCGTCGCCGGTTATTCGGGCGTGGCACGCAGCGCGACGCAGGTGACAGCCCTGCCGTCGTCCGCGTGCGGTCCGATCGTCTACAAGGGGTCGGGCAAGCCCGACTTCATCATCGCGTCGGACCTGCCGCTGCAGGGCGCGATCCGCAAGCAGACCGTGCAGATCTCGCGCGCGATGATCTGGGCACTGCAGCAGAAGGGCTGGAAGGCCGGCCACTGGAAGATCGGCTACCAGTCCTGCGACGACTCGACCGCGCAGGCCGGCGGCTGGGACTCCGCGAAGTGCGCGACGAACGCCCGCCTGTACGCGAGCAACACCTCGGTGATGGCCGTCGTCGGGACGTTCAACTCCGGTTGTGCGGAGATCGAGGTGCCGATCCTCAACCGTTCCCATCCGGGGCCGGTCGCGATGGTCAGCCCGGCGAACACCTATCCGGGGCTGACGAAGAAGTGGGCGGCAGGCGAGCCGAACAAGTACTACCCGACGGGTCGCCGGAACTACGCCCGCGTCGTCGCATCCGACGACTTCCAGGGCCCCGCTGACGCGATGTACACGAAGAGCCTCGGCGTGACCAAGGTCTACGTGCTCAACGACCGCCAGGTGTACGGCGCCGGTGTCGCCGGGACGTACGCGGCGGCCGCGAAGAAGCTCGGCCTGAAGGTCGTCGGGACGGCCGGCTGGGACGCGAAGCAGTCGAGCTACGAGTCGCTCGCCCAGCACATCAAGTCGTCCGGTGCGCAGGCCGTCTTCCTCGGCGGCATCGCGTGCAACAACGGCGCGAAGCTCATGCAGGACATCAAGTCCGTCAATCCGAAGATCCACCTGCAGATGCCGGACGGGTTCTCCGACCCGAACGCGAACGGCGCGGTGGCGAACGGCGCGTACATCAGCGTCGCGGGCCAGCCGCCTCAGGGTCTGAAGGGCTTCGGGGCGACGTTCGTGAAGAGCTTCGGCAAGTCGATCGGCGCGACGCCGAACCCGTACTCCGCGTACGGCGCGCAGGCGATGCTCGTCGCCCTCCAGGCCGTCGGCCTCCACGGCGGCGACCGGGCTGCGGTGACGCGGTCGATCTTCGGGCTCCGCATCAACAACGGCGTGCTCGGCAGCTTCACCATCAACTCGAGCGGTGACACGTCGCTGACGCCGATCACGATCTACAAGCAGCAGGGCAAGATCCTCAAGCCCGTCAAGACGCTCATCCCGCCGGCCAGCCTGATCGGGTAGCGACGGGACGGAACACCTGAGACCGCACCCGGGGGAGGCATCGCCTCCCCCGGGTGCATGGTCGACCCGAGATGGCCACGAACGCAGCCCCCGTCACCTCGATCGCCGCCCGCCGAACCGTCGGCTCCTACGCGATGCCGGCGATCGCGGCGCTGCTGGTCGCGGCGCTCGTCCTCTGGCTCGTCATCAACTTCACCAAGGGCCCCGCGTATTTCTTCACGATCTCGTTCATCGGGCTGACAAACGGCGCCGTCTACGCGCTCGTCGCCCTCGGCTACACCCTTGTCTACGGGATCCTCGAGCTGATCAACTTCGCCCACGGCGACGTCTTCATGCTCGCAGGCCTCTTCTCCGCGTCGATGATCGACGGCGTCTTCGGTGTCACGACGCACTCGTCGACGGGCTATCTCGTGCTCGCGATCGTCGGCTCGCTCCTCGTCGCCATGGTCGCCTGCGGCCTGATCAACGCGACGATCGAGCGGATCGCGTATCGCCCTTTGCGCAGCGCGCCGCGACTCGCGCCGCTGATCACCGCGATCGGGATGTCGTTCGTCCTCGAGGACATCGCGATCGGCTGGAAGGGCCCGGGTTACACCGCCGTGCCGGACGTCCTGCCGAAGGGCAACGTGTTCTCGGTCTCCGGCGTGACGTACACGTGGGAGAAGTTCATCGTCGTCCTGATCACGCTCCCCGTCCTGCTCGCGCTGATCTGGCTCGTCCAGCGGACGCGGCAGGGGAAGGCGATGCGCGCCACCGCGCAGGACCGTGACGCCGCCGCGATGATGGGCATCAACGTCAACCGGACGATCTCGTTCACGTTCCTGATCGCCGGCGCGCTCGCCGGCGCAGGCGGGCTCGTCTACGCGCTCTACTTCGGACAGATCCGCTACGACACCGGCTTCCAGCTCGGCCTGATCGCGTTCACGGCGGCGGTGCTCGGAGGCATCGGCAATCTGCCCGGTGCGGTGCTCGGCGCGCTCAGCATCGGCTTCATCCAGGCCTACAACGAGGGCCTCAACTGGCACGCGCCCGGGAGCAACTGGACGCAGTCGATCGTCTTCTCGATCCTCATCCTGATCCTCGTCTTCCGCCCCGAGGGCCTGCTCGGCGAGCGGACACCGGAAGGCGGCTGACGTGCACCTGCGCGTCTCCGAGGGTTGGTGGGCGGCGCTCGGCGCCGCGGGGATGTCGCACGAGCGCTGGCGCGCGCTGCCGCGGACCGCGCGCCGCGCCGTCACGACCGGCGTCTGGCTCGCGATCCTGCTCGTCCTGATCGCCTTCTTCGGCGTGTGGAAGACGACCGCGCTCGCCCTCGCGGCGGTGGTCGCGTTGCTCGTCGTCCCGGTGTGGACGCGCCTGCCGTACGGAAAGTTCGTGGTGCCGCTCGCCGCGCTCGGGCTCGCCGTCGCGTACCCCTATTACTTCGGCTCGATGCCGCAGGTCCCGATCTTCGGGCCGTTCCCGCAGGTCTCGACGATGGTCGTGATGATGATCTTCACGATGATGGCCCTCGGCCTGAACTTCGTCGTGGGGTATGCGGGGCTGCTCGACCTGGGCTACGTCGCGTTCTACGCGATGGGCGCGTACATGGCCGGCTGGTTCGCGTCGTCGCAGTTCGCCCACCAGAAGCTCGACTTCGGCGCCGTCGGCCTGTACGAGGGCTGGAGCGGGTTCCACATCTCGCTCTGGCTCGTCCTGCTGATGGCCGGCATCGCGACGGCGATCGTCGGCGTGCTGATCGGCCTGCCGACGC
>Ga0070683_100002387_pt1 | contig 14913 bp, 7 predicted proteins | sample KBSC713LmetaG_FD_64662 | JGI IMG/M metagenome (GOLD analysis project Ga0070683, IMG submission 64662) | Corn rhizosphere microbial communities from Kellogg Biological Station, Michigan, USA - KBS C7.1-3L metaG | ecosystem: Host-associated > Plants > Roots > Rhizosphere ...
CAGATGCTCCGTCAGGTCCGCGGCCTCGGCACCCTCGTGCCCGAGGACATCACGTGGATCGCCGCCCGCACGCAGGCTCGCGTGGACAAGATCATTATTCGTCCCGGCACTCCGGTCAAAGCCGGCACTCTCATCCTTGAAATGACCAATCCCGACCTCGTTTCCAACGTTGCCAACGCCGACTCGCAGCTTAAAGCGGCCGAGGCCGAGCTCGCCAATCTCAAGGTCACGCTCGAGAGCGGCGTGCTCGCCGCGGAGTCAACCGCAGCAACCGCCAAAGCCGAATACGAGCAAGCCAAGCTCCGCGCCGAAGTTAACGACGAGCTGTTCAAAGAAGGCCTTGTTTCCTCGCTCGATATGCGCCTGACCAAAGTCACCGCGGAACAGGCCGCGACCCGCAACGAAATCGAACAAAAGCGTTACGCCTTCACCAAGGATTCCACCGCGCCGCAACTTGCCGTCAAAGCTGCCGAGGTCGATCGGCTGCGCGACCAGGCCAAACTCCGTCACGACGAACTCGATGCCCTGCAGGTCCGATCGAACATGACTGGTGTCCTCTCCGCGCTGGGCACGCCAACCCTTCCGATCGAAGTCGGCGCGCAAGTCCAGCCCGGCACCAATCTCGTCCGCGTGGCCGATCCGACGAAATTGAAGGCCGAAATTCGCATCGCGGAAACTCAGGCCAAGGACATCGCCATCGGCCAGCCGGCGCAGATCGACACCCGCAATGGCGTGGTTGACGGCGTCGTCGCCCGCATCGAGCCGGCCGTGCAAAACGGCACGGTGACCGTTGACATCCACATCACCGGCGACCTCTCGCACACCGGAGCGCGTCCTGATCTTTCGGTGGACGGCACCATCGAACTCGAACGTCTCAACGACGTCGTTTACGTCGGCCGTCCCGCCTTCGGTCAGGAGCGCAGCACGGTCGGAATTTTCAAGCTCGATCCCGCCGGCATCTACGCCACTCGCACTCAGGTTCAACTCGGCCGCAGTTCTGTGAACACGATCGAAATTGTCAGTGGGCTGGTGCCCGGCGATCGCGTCATCCTCTCCGATATGTCCCAGTGGGATTCGAACGACCGCGTAAAACTCAACTGATTTTGTAACTTTATCCGCCCCTGGCGTGTTTCTGCAACACACTCTTGTCTCCCTTGATTCCGCTCCTCGTGATTCTCGTTTCCCTGATCGCCCTTGTGGCAACCGACAACACTCGGCCGCAGTCGTGATTCCACCCAAAAACATCCGAAACCGTATTCCGAATTCGCGCTTGTTCGCATGACTCGCGAGCAAGAATTTCCGCTCTGCAATCCCAAATCAAATCCAACTCCCATGTCCGAATCCCTGATCAAACTCGACGGTGTCACCAAAGTATTCCTCACCGACGAAGTCGAAACCCACGCGTTGTCCGGCATCCATATGGACATCTTGAAAGGCGAATACGTCTCGATCGCCGGCCCGTCCGGCTGCGGAAAATCCACTCTTTTGTCCATCCTCGGCTTGCTCGATTCGCCCACCGACGGTTCCTACATGCTGAATGGCCGTCCCGTCCAGGGACTCTCGCTGCCCGAGCGCGCGCGAATCCGCAATCGTGAGATCGGATTCATTTTCCAATCGTTCAACTTGATCGGCGACCTCACGGTTTACGAAAACGTCGAACTCCCGCTCACCTATCGCGGCATGCCCGCCGCCGAGCGCAAAGCCGCGGCGATGGAAGCCCTCGAAAAAGTCGGCATGGGCCATCGCGCGAAACATCTCCCGTCCCAGCTCTCCGGCGGTCAACAACAGCGCGTCGCCGTCGCCCGCGCGCTCGCCGGCAAGCCCGCCGTTCTCCTCGCGGACGAGCCGACCGGAAACCTCGATTCGAAAAACGGCGACTCCGTCATGGCTCTGCTCGCCGATCTGCACAAAGGCGGCGCCACAATCGTGATGGTGACGCACGACGCGCGTTTCGCCCGCAACGCCGACCGCACGATTCATATTTTCGACGGCCGCGTGGTGCAGGAGCAGGTCGAGTCCGATCCGACCCGGTCTTAGCGGCGGCGCCGCCAGCGCCAGTGGAAACCACGGGTTGAAGTTTCCACTGCTCCGCAATCTGTCGCTTTTCAACCTGAACGTTAAAACGTAAACTAGCATGGTTGCAGATCTGCGCTACGTCCTGCGCACGCTCGGGAAATCACCTGGTTTCACTGCCATCGCCCTTGCGATTGTCGCGATCGGTATCGGCGCGGCCACGGCAATGTTCAGCACGGTCGACACGCTCGTGTTGCGTCCCGTGGCGCTTCCCGAGCCGGATCGTCTCGTCGGCGTCTACGAAACCAACCTCGAGCGCAACCTGCCGTTCTTCTCCGTCTCGGTGCCCAATTACGTCGACTGGAAGAATCGCGCCCAAAGCTGGCAGTCGCTCGCCGCCTTCGGCTGGCGCGCCATGAACCTCACCGGCGAAGGCGAACCAGAACTGGTCCAGGTCAAGACGATCACCGCCAATTTTCTCCCGACGCTGGGGATTCCGGTGATGCTCGGGCGCAACTTCATGGAATCGGAGGACAAGCCCGGCGGCGCGCACGTTGCCATAATTTCCGAGCCATTCTGGCGACGAAGGTTTGGTGGCGCACCGAACATCGTCGGCCACACCCTCGAGTTCGATTCCGTCCCCTACACGATCGTCGGCGTCACCGCGCCCGGCCAGCCGCTGCCCGATGATCTCGAAGTTGCCATTCCCCTGGCAGCCGATCTGGGAAAAGAAAATCGGATGAATCACGAGATGGATGTCTATGGCCGCTTGAAACACGGCGTAACCATCGAGCAGGCGGACGCCGAATTGAAAGCCATCGCCGCGCAGATCTGGACGGAGCATCCTGAAATGGATCGCGGCTGGAGCACGCGACTTGTCCCATTTGCTCACGAAATCGTCGGCGACGGTGTCCGCAAAGCCCTTTACGTTCTCCTCGGCGCCGTCGCCCTGCTGCTCCTCATCGCCTGCGCCAATCTTTCCAATCTTCTCCTCGTGCGCGCGTCGGCCCGCGCTCACGAACTGGCGATCCGTTCAGCCCTCGGCGCCAGCCGAACGCAAATCGTCAAGCAGATCCTGGCAGAGAGCCTTCTCGTCACGCTGACCGGCGGCGGACTTGGCGTGCTCCTTTCGCTGTGGGCGGTCGAGTGGATGCATTCACTGCCGCTGCCGCGCGCACACGAAATCTCCGTCGACCAACGCGTGCTCGGCGTCGCTGTTGTCATGACCCTGATCGCCGGAGTTCTTTCCGGAGTCGGCCCGGCGCTCAAGGCCTCGCTTGCGCGTCCACAGCAAGCGCTGCAAGGCCGCGCTCCACGTTCCGGCCATCGTTCGCAACTTCGCGACGCCATGGTTGTCGCTCAGCTCGCGATTTCTCTCACTCTGCTCATCGGCGCAACGCTGCTCGGCCGCAGTTTCCTGCGTCTCCTCGAGGTCAATCCTGGCTTCACCCTGGACCACGTGCTGACCGTTTCGCTCCGGCCCGCGGGAAATGCCGTGCAGTTTTACGAGCGGCTCATGGAACGCATTGCCACGATTCCCGGCGTAACTCGCGCCGGCCTGATCAGCTCGCTGCCACTCACGACGAACAACACCAGCCTCAACGTTTTCCCCGAAGGCGCATCGATCGTTCCGAGCGGCCATTCCATCCAGGCGAACTGGCGCCTCGTCGATGGCGGCTATTTCGATGCCATGCAGATCCCGCTCCAGCGAGGTCGCACGTTTGCCGGACTAAGTCCGGAGGAGGCGCGCCGATCCGTGGTGATCTCTGCATCGCTTGCCCGCCAGTTGTGGGGCGACGCCGATCCAATCGGGAAACAACTCGATCCCGGTGGCAATCGGCGGCTCCTGAATGTGATCGGCGTGGTCGGCGACGTCCGCAGCCAGAAACTCGCAACGGAGCCCGTCCCGTCATTCTACTGGTCGATGTATCGTTTTATCTACGGGCCGATGCACCTGGTCGTGAGGAGCCAGAGCGACCTCGCCCTGCTGGTGCCTGCGGTGCGCGCCGCGATCAAGGAGACCGATCCGGCCGTGCCCGTTTTCCGGATACGCACCATGGACCAGTTGCGGGCGGAAAGTCTCCAGCAGGAGCGCCTCATTCTGTCGTTGCTCGGCGGTTTCACGGGCGTCGCGCTGCTGCTCGCGGCGCTCGGCACGTACGGCGTCATGGCGTTCACCGTGCAGCAACGCACGCAGGAAATCGGCATCCGCATCGCCATCGGTGCGCAGGCCAGCGATATTTTCCGGCTGGTTCTTGGCCAGGGTTTCCGGCTCGTCGTCCTCGGGACCGTGATCGGCGTGGCCGGCGCGTTTGCCTCCGCGCGATCCCTCACCGCGATGCTCTATGAGACCGGCGCCGCCGATCCCTCGAGCTATCTCATCGCCACCGCGGTGCTCGCGATCGCCGCTCTCGGCGCCGCCTTTCTTCCCGCGCGCCACGCCACCCGCGTCGATCCGATCACCGCACTGCGGTCCGAATAGCGCTCTCCCCGCGGAGCCGAAAGTGGAAGTTTAAGTTTAGCCTTCGAAGCCGCCCGCCGCCATCTCTGAAACTTAAACTTCAACTTAATCTCACATGATCGCCGATCTCCGTTACGCGTTGCGCCAACTCGCAAAGTCGCCCGGCTTCGCCGTCGTCGCCGTCGCCACGCTCGCGCTTGGGATCGGCGTCTGCACCGCGATGTTCAGCCTCGTCAACGCCGTGCTCCTGAAACCGCTGCCGTTTCGCGATCCCGCCCGCCTCGTCTGGATCGAAAACACCGGCGGCAACGGTCTTTCCAGTCGCACGACCCGCGCCGACAATCTACTCGACTGGCGGGCACAGAGCCATTCGTTCGAAGCGCTCGGCGGCTACTTCGCATTTTTCGATTACGGCCGGTTGACGCTGACGGGCAGCGGCGAGCCCGAGCGTCTTCGCGGCGTGGGCATTTCCGACAACTTGCTCAATGTCCTCGGTGTCCCGCTTCAGCTCGGCCGAAACTTCACCGCCGGGGAATGCACTGGCAAAGGGCCGAACGCTGTCATCCTCAGCTATTCATTTTGGCAAAGCCATTTCGCCGGCGACCGCACTGTCATTGGCCGCAAGCTCATCTTGAACAAAACGCCGACCACCATCGTCGGCGTCTTGCCGCGCACCTTCGATTTCGACGCGATTTTTTCCCCGGGCACCGAGATCGAACTCATCACGCCGTTTCCGCTCACGCCCGACACCGCTTCCTGGGGTAACACGCTTTTCGGCATCGGCTGCCTTCGCGCCGGCGTCACGATCCCGCAAGCTCGAGCCGAGCTCGACGTCATCAACGCAAATCTGCGCAAGGCTCATCCCGAACGCTACGACTTCGGCGCACGGCTCAGCTCCATCGATGAGGCTTTGCGCGGAAAATTCCGCCGCTCCTTTCTTGTTCTCGCTGGCGCCGTTGTCTGCGTCCTGACGATTGCTTGCGTGAATCTCTCCAACCTCCTCCTCGCGCGTTTCAACGTCCGCCGACAGGAATTCGCCGTCCGCATCGCCCTAGGCGCGCGTCGTCGTCATCTTGTCCAGCAGGCGCTGACCGAAAGTCTGCTTCTTGCCTTCGCCGGTTCGGTCCTCGGCGTGCCGCTGGCGATGTGGGCGACGGATTTGCTTGCCCGTCTCCAAACCTTCGGCGTTCCGCTCTTGCAGGACGCCGCGGTCGATCCCACTGCGCTCGCCGTCACGATCGCGTTGACCGCATTATCGGGAATCGCGTGCGGCTTCCTGCCCGCGCTTTATCTTTCCAACGCGCAGAAAAACAGCGGCCTTCAGGCCGCCACGCACCAGCGCTCCGCCGGCCGCCCGTCCGCCTTCGCGCGCGACACCCTTGTCGTCGCCGAAGTCGCGCTCGCCTGCATGCTGCTCGTCGGCGCCGGCCTGCTGTTCCGCAGCTTCAATGCCCTGCTCCAGGTCAACCTCGGTTTCCAGCCGCAACACGCGATGGCATGGCGCATCGACCCGCAGCGAAGTTTCGCCAACGGAAGCGACGCCGCCAGCTATCTCGGCGGTCTCGTCGACCGCGTCGCCGCGCTTCCCGGCGTCGAAGCCGTCGGCCTGAGCGACACCCTTCCGCTCGGACGCAACCGCACTTGGGCCATCGGCGGTATCGGGGTCGAGTATCCGCCGGGAAAATACCCTCTCGCCTACCCGCGCATCATCGATCCGCACTATTTGCAAGCGATGAAGATTCCGCTGCTCGCCGGCCATTTCTTCGAGGAACATTTCAACCCGCAAACCCCGAAGGCGGTCATCATCAATGAAAATCTTGCCCGCGCGCTCTTCCCCAATCGCAGTCCTCTCGGACGCAAGGTCAACGTCAACGGCGAGTCCACCGTCATCGGCGTCGTCGCAAACGTCCGGCACAGTTCGCTCGAGGAAACCGCCGGCAACGAAATGTATCTCGACTGCCGACAGTGCGGTGACTGGAGCGCGATGGAGATGGTCGTGCGCAGCACCCGCCCGCCGGAATCGCTTGCTCCGGAGGTACGCGCCGCCCTCAGCGCCTACGACTCCGGCATTCCGAATCGTGAATTTTATGAACTCGAGCGTCTCGTCGACGATGCCGTCGCGCCGCGACGGCTGATCACGCGACTGCTCGGTTTTTTCTCGACGCTCGCGCTCACGCTCGCCGGCCTCGGCCTCTACGGAGTCATTGCGTACTCGGTCGTCCAGCGCACGCAGGAAATCGGCATCCGCATGGCGATTGGCGCACAACGGCGCGATGTGTTGCAACTGATTCTGCGGGGTGGCCTGAAGCTCGTCGCCACCGGAATCGTGGCGGGCCTCGCCGGCGCGTTCGTCCTCAGTCGCGTGTTACAGAGCCTTCTCTTCGGGGTGACCGCACACGACCCGTTCGTCTTCGCTGGCGATGCGGCGCTGCTTCTTGCAGTCGCGACGGTCGCATGTCTGCTTCCCGCGCTCCGCGCCACCAGAGTCGATCCCCTCGTCGCGCTCCGCACCGAATAGCATCAGCGCCATTAACGTTGGAAAAATTGAAGGCCAAACCTCGCGCCTCCCCCCCATCCTGCGCGTCTTCTCGCTCGTGCTCGGTTCTTTGTCTCCGATTTCTCTCAGCTCTCACCTCATAGGGTATGAAATACGCGATACGATCGCTCGCGAAATCCCCCGGCTTCACCGCCGTCGCACTCCTCACGCTCGCCCTCGGCATCGGGGTGAACTCGTCGATGTATTCGTTGATGAATACGCTGCTGTTCGCTTCGGCGCCCTTCCCCCGGCCGGAATCCATCGTCAACGTCAATGGCCGGACCCCACAGGCGGAGTTCATGAATTTCTCGCCGCAGGAAATCGACGAACTCCGCGAGCACCCGGCGAAGGTGTTCACCGTGCTCGCGCCGCGCACCGGCTTGTTGGAGAACGTCACGCTGCCCGACCAGCTCCCTGAACAGGTGCAGGGCACCGCTGCCCACGCCGATCTGTTCAAGGTGCTCGAAACGCCGCCGCTGCTCGGTCGCACTTTTACCGCAGATGAATGTGTCGCCGGTCGCGATGCTGTCGTGCTGTTGACCGAGGATTTCTGGCGGACAAAATTCGCCGCCCAACCCGACGCGATCGGACGGACACTGCGTATCAACGGTCGCGTCTTTACGGTCATCGGCGTCCTGCCGAAGGCCTACTCGGCGATGTTCATTTTCGGGGAGAGTCAGTACTTCCGCCCGCTGGTTTACGCAGATTCCCAGATCACCGATCGCAACCGTCGTGAAATCGCACTCCTCGCACGCCTCGCGCCCGACGTTTCGCTGACGGAAGCTTTGGCCCGGCTCGCGCCGCTCACGGATCGCTGGGCCAAGGACCATCCGCGACTCTATCCGAATTACCAGTTGCGCCTGCAACTCGCCGGCCGCGTCGGCGGTTCCGCCAACGTGACCATCATCGCTCTACAACTCGGCCTGGCCGCAGCGATTCTTGCGATCGCCTGCGCCAACCTCGCCAATCTCCAAATGGCCCGCGCCGCGTCCCGCATCCGCGAACTGGCCATCCGCTCCGCGCTCGGCGCCATTCGCGGCACGCTGCTTCGCCAGCAACTGAGCGAGTCGCTTATTTTGTCCATCGTCGGTGGCGGCTTCGGCCTGCTGGTCGCCCGCTGGTGCAATGATCTTGTCGGGCGCAACATTCGACTGGGCCTCAACAACTCCACCCTTCACCTGCCAATCGACGGTCGTGTCCTCGGTTTCACCGCCGCCGTCTCCATTCTCGCCGGCCTCGGCTTCGGACTCGTGCCGGCGTGGCTCGCGTCTCGCACGGATGTCAATGAGGCGCTCAAGGCGCAATCGCGCGGGACCACCGGCGGCAAGAGCCAGGGCTGGGTCCGGCGCGTTCTTGTGATCGGGCAAGTCGCACTCTCACTCACGCTTCTCTCCGTCGCCGGTTTGATGATACAAGGCCTCGACCGCACGATCAACTCCCGTCCGAACTGGGACAGCGAGTCCATCCTCACCGCCAATGTGCAAATCGAGGAATCCGCCTTCAACGCGGAACAGCGTCGCACGTTTTATGAGCAGTTGCTCGTCCACTTGCAGCGCATTCCGGGGGTCGAGGCCGCTGCGCTCGCCAACCGGCTTCCGACGTCCCCCGGCGGCGCACCAGCAGATATTTTCGCCGAGGGCCAGGATGCGAACGCGCGCAGTCTGCCGAAGGGCTTCATGTATTTGGTCACCCCGGATTATTTTCGGACGCTCGGCATCCGCGTGCTCGAGGGCCGCGCTTTCCCACCCGGCCTTTCGGTCACCGGCCCCGAACAGGTGGTCGTCAACCAGTCGCTCGCCCGTAACTTCTGGCCCAAACAGAGCGCCATCGGGAAACGCCTCGGCACCAAAGGCAGCGACGGCAAGGTTGTTTTCCGCGAGATCATTGGCGTCGTCGCCGACGCCGAGGACGCGATCAAATTCCAGGATCCCGCCACCTCTTTCCAGTTCTACACGCCGCTCGTTTACGAGCCGTGGACTTGGTTCCAGATCGCGATTCGCGGACCCAATCCCGCGCGCTTCGGCACCGATTTGCGCCGTGCAGTCGCCGCTGTCTCGCCCGACGTGGTCGCGCGCTTCGTCTGGACACTCGCGGATATGCGCGAGCTGTTTCTGCACAATCTGATCGTGATCAATGGCGTGCTTCTCGCCTTCGCTCTGCTCGGCCTGGCACTGGCCAGCGTGGGACTTTACGGGATCGTGGCCTACAATGTGAGCCAGCGGATGTCGGAATTCGGCATCCGCCTCGCCCTCGGCGCGACCTCCGGTGACCTTCTTCGCCTTGTCCTCCGGCAGAGCGTGCAACTCATGCTGATCGGCTTGGTGCTCGGCGCGCTGGGTTCGTTCGGTCTCGGCCTCGCATTGCGCCGCGGGCTTGGCCCGATTATCGCGCAGAACTATGTCGTCCTCGCCGGCACCTGCGTGATCATCGCCGCAGTTGCGCTGCTCGCCACTTGGTTCCCGGCCCGCCGCGCCACGACCGCCGACCCGATCGCCGCCCTCCGCGCTGAATAGCAGTTTATCGCCGTCAAAGTTGGAGGTTGAAGTTTAAGCGTCGCACCCCGTTCAGCACACTCCTTCAACCGAGATGTAAAACCTAAACTTGCGCATGAAACCCGCGTTACGCTCACTGCTAAAATATCCCGGATTCAGCGTAACCGCGCTCACGATCCTCGCGATCTGCCTCGGCACAAACCTCGCGATCTTCGCCGTCGTCGATGCCGTTCTCGTCCGTCCGTTACCATTCCCCGAAGCCAACCGGCTCGTCGCCGTCGTCAACAGTTACCCGGCCGCCGGCTATCCTCACGGCGGGGCCTCGGTGGCGAACTATTTCGATCGGCGACACGCGATCCCGGCCTTCGCGTCGGTTTCTCTGATCGCGCAGGGCAACGTCATCATCGGCGATCCCGGTTCTCCGCAACGCGCGCCAGTCGCCAATGTCACGCCCGAGTTCTTTGCCACGCTCAGCGTGCCGCTCGCGCTCGGCCGGAGTTTCAGCGAGGACGAAATGAGCTACGCCGCCGGGCAGGTCGCGATCCTCACCGGCGAATTTTGGCGCGCGCATTTCCGCAGTGATTCCCACGTGCTCGGGAAGACTTTTCTCAACGACGGAATTCCCGTCACGGTGATCGGTGTTCTGCCGTCCGGCTTTCGTTTCCCGGGCTGCAAGGCGGAATTTTTTCGCCCGCTGGCAAGTGACGTGGCCCAACGCTCACCGAAAAATCGCCATGCGAACGGCGGAGAAATGGTTGCCCGCCTCGCGTCCAACGCGACGCTCGCCGAAGCGCAGGCGCAGATCGACGCGTTCAACGCCCGCCAGTTTTCCGACGATCCCATGAGCGGCGCACTCAAAGGCTGGGGTTACCACACGTTCGTGCGTTCGCTCCAGGAGGACCATGTTGCCACCGCCAGGCCGATGCTCGTGCTCCTGCAGGCGGGCGCGTTGGTCGTGCTGCTGATCGGCGTCGTCAATCTCGCCAACCTGCTCCTCATTCGTGCGAGCGGTCGCGCAAAAGAACTCGCCGTTCGCCAGGCGCTCGGCGCCAGCGCGCGCCACCTCGTCGCCGACGCCTTGGGCGAAACTGTCCTGCTCTCGCTTGCCGGTGGCGCACTGGGAATCCTGGTCGGCGCGTTTGGCATCGATCTGCTCGCGCGCTTCGGCGCCAGCCAGCTCCCGGTCGGTGTATTGCCTTTCTTGGATACACGGGTCGCTTTCTGCGGACTGCTCGCGACGCTTGCGACCGGCGGATTGCTTTCCGTTCCGGTTATCTGGTTCAACCTCCGCGCGAAGCTCGCGCCCCGCCTGCACGAGTCGTACGGCGGCAGCGCCAGCCGCTCGGCGCAACGGCTGCGGCAGAGCTTCATCGTCGTGCAGGTGGCGCTGGCGTTTGTTCTGCTCTCCGGTGCGGCATTGCTCGGCCGCAGTCTCGAGCGCGTGCTCGAGACATCTCCGGGCTTCAACTCCGAGCGCGTGCTCACCGGCATGATCACGCTGCCGTGGAAACGCTATCCGAACGAAATCGCCGGCCGCGCGTTCGCCGATCGGCTCGTATCCGCAATTCGAGCACTGCCAGGCGTCACGCACGTCGCGCTCAACAACAGCATGCCGTTCACCGGTCGCGTTTCCGGAGTTCCGCTCTCGATCGCGGGCCGCCCGAACCAGGCGGACAACCCGGTCCGGGCGGAACATCGCTCCGGCGTGACCGCCGATTACTGGGCCGCGCTGGCCATCCCGCTTCGACGCGGCCGGCTGTTCGAAGACGCCGACGGCCAGCGCACGCCGACCGTGTGCGTCATCGATCAGATCATGGCCGATCGCTACTGGCCGGGCCTCGATCCGATCGGCCGACGACTCTCATTCGGCACGAGCTTCGCCGAAAAAGACGCTGCGACGGTCGTCGGGATCGTCGGCAACGTGAAGCAAAACGAACTCGGAGAATCCAGCGGCTTTGGGATGGTTTATTTCCCGTACGCAAAGTTCCAGACTAACTTCTTTTATCTCGTCGTCCGCACCGCGCTGCCTTCGTCGACGATCGCGCTGTCGATCCAGAAAGCCGTTCTCCAACTTGATCCTGAACTGCCCATCGACGACTTGCGCCCGCTGCAATCGCGGATCGACGACAGCCTGACCGCGCGCCGCTCACCCGCGTTGCTCGCGGGCGTTTTCGCTGCCGCGGCGCTCCTGCTCGCCAGTGTCGGTCTCTATGGCGTGATGGCTTACGCCGTCGCACAACGTGCGCGCGAATTCGGCATTCGCCTCGCGCTCGGAGCACAGCGGGGCGCTTTGTTGCGAATGGTCTTTCGTCAGGGCGCACGTCTCGCCATTCTTGGGCTCGTAACGGGACTGGTGATCGCGCTGCCGCTTGGCGGATATTTTTCAACCCTGCTCTTCGGAATAAGCGCGCGCGACCCGCTTATCCTCGGCGCGGTCGCGATCTTGCTCAGCTCCGTCGCCTGCCTTGCCTGTTTCGTCCCCGCGCATCGCGCCACAAAAATCGATCCGCTCGCAGCGCTTCGAGCCGAGTAGCGGCACCGCCGGAGATGAAGTCAGCTCGCCTCGAAACACCATCAGCCGCCTTCGCCTTCAACCGATTTGGTGATCCACCAGAACCGTACGGATTTCAAGCTGGCCCGGCAAAGCGACTGGCGAACATTTAAAACTTCCAGCAAGATCGATTTCCTCACGCATCGCTCGCCTCCAACCTACTTGCGACCCGCTGCTCCCTCCGCGGAATTTTCCATGCGACACGCCCTCCGCTCGCTCCTGAAATCGCCCGGCTACACCGCCGTCGCGCTGCTCACGCTCGCGCTCGGCATCGGCGTCAACACGTCGATGTTCAGTGTCGTCGACGCTCTGCTGTTTCGCAGCGCGCCGTTTCCCGAGCCCGACCGTCTCGCGCAGATCGTCGCTTCGACCCGCAACAGCGAAGCGCAGTCCTTTTCCTACACTGAGCTCGGTGAGATTCGCGGCCAATCCACTTCGTTCGCCTCACTCACCACGGTCGGCTACACCTACTACGCCATCTCGGAACCCGGCCAGCCCGCCGAGCGCATCGGCGGCGTCAACGTCTCCCGCGATTTCTTCGCGACCTTCGGCATCCCGCCGCTCCTCGGCCGCGCTTTCACGCCGGAAGAATTCCTGCCGGGCCGCAACCAGGTCATCCTGCTTAGCTACGCGTTCTGGCAGGAACGCTTCGGCGGCGCGACCGACGCCGTCGGTCGCACGCTTCGGCTCGATGGAGAAAATGTCACCGTTATCGGAGTGATGCCGCCGCTCTTCGATTACCGCATGCTGTGGGGATCGGCCGCATTCTGGCGACCGCTCAACTTCACCAAGGATCAGATCGAGTGGCGCGACTATCGCGCCTTCGACCTCATCGGTCGGCTCGCGCCCGGCGCCACGCCAGCCCGCGCCGCCGCCGAACTCGCGCCCATCGCCGCGATACAGGAGAAGGCACATCCCGAAAGCTATTCGGGCATGCGCTACCGTGCCCTTCCACTCCACGTCGCAGTGATGAACAACCTTGGTCGTCGCATTTCCTGGATGCTCCTCGGCCTCGCCGGCTTCGTCCTTCTCATCGCCTGCGCCAACCTCGCCAATCTGCAACTCGCACGCGCGACCGCCAGCTTGCGTGAGCTCGCCATCCGTGCCGCCCTCGGCGCCTCGCGCCGCCGCCTCGTTTTTCAACACCTCCTCGAGTCCGTCCTCCTCGCGCTCGGTGGCGGCGTGCTTGGTCTTGGCTTCGCGTTCGCCCTCAACCGCATCATCGGCCAAAACTTCACCTTCGGCGGGGAAAGCGGCGGTCTTCACATCGGACTCGATCTCAGAGTTCTCCTCATCACCCTCGGCGTTTCGCTCCTCACCGGCGTGCTCTTTGGCATCGCGCCGGCGTGGCTCGCTTCGCGGACCGACGTCAATACTGCGCTCAAGCAGCAAACCCGCGGCGCCAGCGCCGGTCGCGGACATCATCGCATCCGCCAGGCACTGATTATCGGCGAGGTTGCCCTCGCGCTGATTCTGCTCGGCGGCGCCGCAATCCTTCAGCGCGGCTTTGCCCGCCTGCTTGAACACACGCCGGCTGGGATGCCGATCGCATCATCGCTGGCGCGTTGCCAGTTCCGGAAACGCGCATCGATACCGATGCGAAACGCATCGAGCTTTTCCGCCGCATCGAGCGTCGTCTCGCTGCCCTTCCCGGCGTCGAACACTCCGCGCTCGCGACATCGCTCCCGCTTTTCAGCTACACCGGCGAACGCCAGATCCTTGTCGAAGGCCAGACGCCCGGCGATGCCGCGGTGCTGCCGTCGGCCTTTCACGTGATGGTCTCGTCCGACTATTTCGCGACTCTCGGCATCCCGCTCGTCGCGGGTCGTCTCTTCGCGCCCGAAGTGAAAGCCGGGGATCCGCGCGTGATTGTCATTAACGAATCACTCGCGCGCCACCTCTGGGCCGACGGCCGCGCAATCGGTCGCCGCATCGGCAGCATGGACAGCGGCAAGGCATATTGGGCCGAAGTCGTGGGCATCGTCCGCGACGTCGACTCCGCCGCCGCCACGCGCGACCCGTCGACGCCTTACCAAATCTACAAGCCGCTTGCGGACGAGCCGTGGTCCTACGTCAACATCATCGCGCGCGCGGCTCCGGGCCTCCAGCGTGTCGAAGCGCTCGGCGAAACGCTTCGCCGCGCGATTGCCGAGGTCGATCCCGATCTCGCACTCACGAACATCGGCAGTGTCCGCCAGCTCGCGACCCGCCAGCAGCACAACCTGATCCTCGCCGCACAGACGTTGACCGGATTCGCCGCGCTCGGACTCATGCTCGCTGCCATCGGTCTCTATGGCGTAATTTCGAATGTTGTCGCCCAGCGCACCGGCGAATTCGGCATTCGGCTCGCCCTCGGGGCGCAACCCGGCGAGGTGCTTACGCTCGTCCTCCGCCATGGCCTCGTCCTTTGCGCCGTCGGCGTTTTGTTCGGTCTCGCCGGCGCTTATGGACTCGGACGATTCCTCGCCTCGCTCCTCCCGCGTCTCGCCAATCCTGACCCGCTCACGCTGATCGGGGTCGCCGCTGTGCTTTTCGCGACAGCTCTCCTCGCCTGCTGGTTCCCCGCTCGCCGCGCCACGAAAGTCGACCCGATCATCGCGCTGCGCGCCGAATAGCGCCCACGCGCCGGCGTTCGTTGAAGTTGGAAGTTGAAAGTTCAAATCACCGACACCCGCCACCGTAAAACTCCCGATTAAAGCCTCCCCGATTTTCAGTTTTCACTATTTTTCCACCCTCGCTACGCCGGGCCTCGGGTAGCTCCCTTCCTGTCTCCTGTCTCCTGTCTCCTGTCTCCTGTCTCCTGTCTCCTGTCTCCTGTCTCCTGTCTCCTGTCTCCTGTCTCCTGTCTCCTGTCTCCTGT
>Ga0070683_100002388_pt1 | contig 14906 bp, 9 predicted proteins | sample KBSC713LmetaG_FD_64662 | JGI IMG/M metagenome (GOLD analysis project Ga0070683, IMG submission 64662) | Corn rhizosphere microbial communities from Kellogg Biological Station, Michigan, USA - KBS C7.1-3L metaG | ecosystem: Host-associated > Plants > Roots > Rhizosphere ...
GAACACCCAGACAGCGACCGCCCTGCCACCGCACAGACCGCCGACACAGTGCCCGATCGACCACGATCCACGTGAACACCCAGACAGCGGTCGATCCGCCGACGCGACACGCCGGCGAGAAGTCGGCAGATCGGCCACGCTCTGGCCCGATTGGTGGCAGATCGACCACCGTCAACAGCACGACCGGCCGGGTGGCTACCGAGCCGTCACTCCGGCTCGTAGTCGGCCGGTCTTGTCGCCAGTGCCTGCCTACGGGCCTGGGCTACAGCCAGTGCCTGCCTACGGGCCTGGGCTACAGCCAGTGCCTGCCTACGGGCCCGGGCTACAGCCAGTGCCTGCCTACGGGCCCGGGCTACATCAGGCCGGGCAGGTGGCTGGACTCGTGGTTGGCCCGAGCACTGGTGATCCGGTCGTCGCCGCGCCTCGCGACCACCACCCACACGGCGCGGCAGGGCTGGTCATACGGGTTGCTCAGGCGGTGCGGGACGATCGAGTCGAAGTGGATCGAGTCGCCCGCGCCGAGATGGTAGAGCTCGAAGCCGACCTGGACGTCGATCCGACCCTCGATGACGTGGCCGTACTCCCGGCCCCCGTGGCGCATCATGTCCTCTTCGCCGCAGCTGGCGCTGCCCGGCTCGTAGGTCACGTAGAGGAAGTCGACGAACGGGTCGTCGTCGTGGGTGAGCCGTTCCCAGGTGACGCCGGTCAGCTGGATGATCCGCCGGCCGGTCGCGCGCTGCACCGGCTCGCCGATCCGGGGCCAGTGGGCGGCCTCCGGGTCCCATTGCATCGGCACGTACTCGGGCGTGTCGTCGTCGGCTGAGTCGCCGGTCGAGCTCATCAGCTCGTCCAGGGACAGGCCGAGCTCGGTCACGATCGCATACAGGGTGCCCACCGACGGGCTGGTCTTGCCCAGCTCGATCTGCGAGACGAAGCTCGGCGACACCCCGATCCGCCGGGCCAGCTCCCGCACCGAGATGTCCAGCGAGCTGCGCACGTCCCGCAGACGTTGACCGATCTGGTCCGGCGACGGCGCCGCATTGCTCACGAATTCATCGCCTTGTGGATCGTCGTCACGATCCGGTCGACGGACGGGATCGCCAGGTCCTCAAGGGAGTCGGCCGACGGCAGCGGCACGTGCGGGCTGGTGATCCGCACGATCGGCCCGTCGAGGGTCCAGAAGCCCTCCTCGGCGATGATCGACACGAGCTCCGCGCCCCAGCCGAGCAGCCGCGGGTTCTCCTCGACCGTGAAGATCCGCCCGGTGCGGCCGGTCTCGCGCAGGATGGTCTCCGTGTCGAGGGGGACCAGGCTGCGGATGTCCACCACGGTCGCCTCGATGCCCTGGTCGGACAGCCGGGCGGCGGCCGCCACGGCGCGCGGGACCATTGCGGCCAGCGCGAGGATCGTGCAGTCGTCGCCTTCGCGCAGTACTTTCGCCGTACCCAATGAATCAACGATCTCCCCATCGGGGACGTCGGCCTTGCTGGCGTAGAGGCCCTTGTGCTCGAAGAACAGGACCGGGTCGGGGTCGCGGACGGCCGCGGCGAACAGGCCGATCACGTCGACCGGGTTGGACGGGGCGACGACCTTCAGGCCGGGCACGGCCATCGCCCAGTTCTCGACCGACTGCGAGTGCTGGGCGCCAAAGCGCAGCGTGCCGCCGTTGCCAGACCGGATGACCAGCGGAAACGTGACCTGCCCGTCGGCCATGTAGCGGCTCTTGGCGATCTGGTTGGCGACCATGTCCCAGCACACCGCGAAGAAGTCCGAGAACATGACCTCGGCGATCGGGCGCAGGCCGGTCATCGCCGCGCCCATGGCCGCGCCGAGGATGGCCTGCTCCGAGATCGGGGTGTCGCGGACGCGGTCCGGCCCGAACTGCGCGAACAGGCCTTCGGTCGCCTTGAACACGCCGCCGGCGTCGCCGATGTCCTCGCCGAGGAAGACCACGGACGGGTCGCGGGTCATCTCCTGGGCGATGGCGCGGGCGACCGCCGTGCGGTACGTCAGTTCCGCCATGCCGAGCCTCCGTCCGCCCAGACGTTCGTCATCAGCACGGCCGGGTCGGGCGGCGGCGCCGCCTTGGCCGCCTCGGTCGCCTCGTCGACCTCACGCTGGACCTCGTCGTCGATCGCGTCCAGGTCCTTCTCGTCGACCCCGTCGGCGCGCAACCGGCGCCGGTAGACGTCGATCGGGTCGTAGTCCGCCCACTCCTTGACCTCGGTCTCCGGCTTGTACTTGCCGGGATCGGCCCGGGAGTGCCCGCCCGTCCGGTAGGTATGGGCCTCGATCAGCGCCGGTCCCCCGCCGTCGCGGGCGCGGCCGAGGAACTCCAGCGCGGTCAGGTACACGGCGTCGGCGTCGTTGCCGTCGATCACGATCCGTTCGAGCCCGTAGGCGGCGGCCCGGTCGGCGGCCGGGCGCGGCACCGCGGTCACCGCCCCGATCGCCGTGTACTCCATGTACTGGTTGTTCTCGCACACGAAGACGACCGGCAGCTTCCAGATCACCGCGAAGTTGAGCGCCTCGTGGAAGGTGCCGATGTTGGTCGCCCCGTCGCCGAAGAACGCGACGGCGACCCGCGGCTCCTTCTTGTACTGCGCCGACCAGCCGGCGCCGAGGGCGATCGCGAGGTGCGCGCCGACGATCGCGTAGGAGCCCATCACCCCGTTTTCGACGTCGGTGAGGTGCATGGACCCGCCCTTGCCGCGCATCAGCCCGTTGTCCCGGCCGAGCAGCTCCCCCATGATCTTGGTCATCGAGGTGCCCCGGGCGAGGGTGTGGGCGTGCCCGCGGTAGGTCGCGAAGGTGTAGTCCTCGGGCCGCATGGCCACGCCGAAGCCGGCCGCGACCGCCTCCATCCCGAGCGAGAGGTGGCTGGTGCCCTTGACCAGGTTCTGCATGAACAGGTCGTATGCCCGTTTCTCCAGGCGGCGCATGCGAACCAGCTGCCGGTAGAGCTCCAGTGCGGTATCCCGATCGACCGTCCCCTGTGGACGGTAGAGCAGCTCCGGGTCCATGCCGGGCGGCGACATCGACGCACCTCCTCGCGGCCGGGTGGGCGGCGGCGATTCAGCATGTGCAGGGTGAGCACCCAGTGTCAAGTGTTACTTCACAGGTGCGACCCCGTTGTGACGGGTGGTGCGGCGGGCCTCCCGTCCGTCGCACCACCCGTCCCCGCCGGCTCGGGAGGGGAGGGCAACACCGCGGCGTCGTCCACCACAAACGACGCGGGTCGCGGGGCGCCCCCCAGGCCGGCCACAAAGCCGAATATCGACATATTGGCATGAAGGCGGGCCCCGCGACACCACAGTTCCCGACGAGCGTTCAGGCGATCTTGTACGCGCGGATGACGGTCTGATCGAGTGTGTTGCCCTGGACGTCGGTCGCCCGGGCCCGCAGCGAGACGAAGCCGGCACCCTTCGGGTGGTTGAGCACCACCACGCCGGCGATCACCGGGGCCGCCTTCCACGTCTTGCCGTCGTCGTAGGAGACCTGGACGGACAGAGACCGGTTGCGGTTCGGCGACTGGATGCTCACCGGCACCACGAAGAGCCGACCGGCCGGTGCCGTGTTCTGATCATCCAGCCACGGGCTGAACCGCACCGCGGAGAGCGGGATCGGCGTGCCGGTGGTCTCCGGCGCGTGCCCCGAGGTGAACTCCCAGACGGCGCTGACCTTGGTCGACAGCGTGAACGGCGCCGGCCGCTCGGCGGTGCTCTCCAGCCGGAACCGCCCTGCCGCCGGGTCCAGCCCGGGTACGTCGATGAAGTCCGGCGTACCGGTGCCGACCAGGGTGCCGTTGCGCAACAGGCGGGACTCTCCGGTGGTCGTGCTGTACCCGTACAGATCGGACCCGGCCGCGCTGAACGTCGGCATGTCGGCGAACAGCTCGTCGCCGAAGCGCAACGCGTGGTCCGGCGTCGGGAACGCCGGCCCGATAACCGCCCGGTTCCAGACCCGCTCGTAGCGGTGACCGGCCCGGTAGGCCTGCTCGGTCGTGCTGGTGAACGTGAGCGGGCCGTCCTGCTGATCCGGGTACTGCTCGATCAGCTGGCTGACCCACGTCAGGTCCGTGGCCTGGCTGAAGAACTCATCCCGGGTGAACGGCGCGTGTACGGCGGTGCCGCTGCTGATCGCGAACCCGATCTGCTTGACCGCGCCGAACGCGACCGTCTCGCCGGCCGCGCCGGGCAGCTGGGCCCGGTACGTCGACCGGACCCGGGCCAGATCCCGGTCCTTGACGCTCCTGGTCAGGCCGGCGAACGGCCGCTGGCCCTGCACGAAGGACAGGTTGTACTGGAACGGGCTGTCGTCCCCCGGCTTGGTCCACTGGCCGCCGACCTGCTGGACGTACCCGTCGAGCGAGGCGGTCCCGATCGGACCGATGCGCAGCAGGTCGAACGTGTCCAGGAACAGGCCGCTGCCGAACGCGACCGTGTCCGACGTGTAGCCGGCCAGGACGTAGCCGAGGATCTGGGCGGCCCCGGCGGCCGGCACGGTGACGGTGACCGGCTTGGCCGCCCGCGCGTCGACGGTGACCGTGACCGCCTTGGTGACGTCGAGGACCGGCAGCTGCTGGTCGATCAGCAGGTCGCCGGCGAAGGTGGTGCTGTCCAGGAAGTACCGCCCCTCGGGCAGCCGGACGTGAACCGTGCCGGCCGCGCCGGACGGCGTGAAGAAGGAGCTGGCGTCGATACCGAACAGCACGTCGAAGGCGTCGGCCGTCGGCTGGCCGTCCAGGCCGAGGTGGTTGATCGTGACGTCGTAGCTCTCGACCTCCTTCTCCACCGCGAACGGCGTACGGGTCGTCGACGAGCCGGCGGTGGCGACCAGGTAGCCGCCGAAGAGGCCGTCCGGGCCGGCGACCCGGGTGTCGGCGGTGACCGTGACGCTCGCGTCGCCGCCGGCCGGCACGGTCAGTGTCGACGCGCTCAGCGCGAACATTGCGGAGCCGGGTTCCAGCGCCAGGCTGACGGTCTGGGCGGCCGGGCCGGCGTTGTGGTAGGTGACGGTCCTGGTCACCACGGTGTCGTCGGTGTGCGGCCATTGCTGCCGGCCGAAGCTGACGCTCGCCGGGCTGGTGGTCAGCGTCGCCGCCAACGAGCGCGGCACGTCGACCCGGCCGGCGCCCTGGCCGTAGATCGGGGTGGCCGGGTTCGGCACCGCCGAGGCCATGAGCGTCGCCTTGAGCCCCGAGCCGGACAGGGCCGGGCTGTGCTGCAACAGGATCGCCGCCGCCCCGGCCGCGTGCGGCGTGGCCATCGACGTTCCCGAGTGGTCGAGGTACGCCTGACCGGCCGGCCCGCCCGAGTCCTTGCTCAGCGCGGCGGTGATGTCGACGCCCGGCGCGGTGATGTCCGGCTTGAGGGCCGAGTCGCCACTGCGCGGGCCCCGGCTGGAGAAGTCGGCGAGAGCGTCGTGTGCGTCGACCGCGCCCACGGTCAGCGCGGCGTCGACGTCGCCCGGCGACTCGACGGTCCGGTCGGCGCCGTCGTTGCCGGACGCGACCACGAACAGCGTCCCGTACTGCACGGAAAGGTCGGTGATCGCCTGCTCGAGCGGGTCGACGTCGGGCGTGTCCGGGCCGCCGAGGCTCATGTTCACGATCTTGGCGTGCTGGTCGGCGGCGACCCAGTTCATCGCATCGAGGATGGCCGAGTCCGGGCAGCCGAAGATCGCGCACGCCTTGGCGTCGATCAGCTTGGCGCCCGGGGCCACGCCCTTGTAGGTGCCGTTGGAGGCGACCCCGGTGCCGGCGATGATCGAGGCCACATGGGTGCCGTGGCCGACGTGGTCGAGCTCGTCCTCGAGGTCGCTCACGAAGTTGTGCTCGGCGACGACCTGCCCGGCCAGGTCCGGGTGGGCGGCGTCGATGCCGCTGTCGATCACGGCGACGGTCACCCCGGTGCCGTCGAAGCCGGCCTGCCAGGCGGCCGGGGCGCCGATCTGGCCGACCCCGCTCACGTCGAGCTTGCGGATGCCGTCCAGCCAGACCTTGCTGGTCGCGGCGCGGGCCTTGACGTCCCGCCAGAGGGTGCCGAGGTCGGCCGGCTTCGCCTTGCCGGCGAAGCCGTGGACGGCCGGCAGGTTCCGGTCGACCTTGAGCCCGGCCGGGGCGGCCGGCTTGACCAGCGACCGGCCGGCCGGGGTGACCAGCAGCGGCAGGTCGGCGCGCCGGTCATAGCCGAACGCGACCTGCGCGGTCACGTCGAACAGCCGGGCGTCGACCTGGCCGTTGCGGACCAGGACGAGGGCGTCGGCCGGCACGACGCTCAGGTGGCCGTCGCGCTTGAGGGTGCGAAACTGCATGTGCTCGCGGCCCTTGGCCGGCTGCACGAACAGCCGATCACCGGTGACCGTGACCCGGTCGCCGGTGATCAGTGTGATGGTGGGCCCGAACTTCGGGTTCTGCTTGGCTGGAGCTGCCTGGGCGTTCGGCGGGTTCAACACCAGGCCGGCCACCAGCAAAGCGACCGACAAACCCGCTGTGTACCTTCGTCGCATTCGCGCTGCACGCTCCCCTCGTGTACGGAATGTCTCCGTTAGGCAAGACGCCCAGGAACCGGGGAGGCGTTGGCACGAATGTCAAAGATATAAATTTATGACTAAAGCTGGATCGCCTTCACCTGGGTGAACTCGAGAATTCCGAACGGCCCGAGTTCCCGGCCGTGGCCGGACTGGCCGTAGCCGCCGAAGGGCGCGAGCGGGTTGAACGCGCCGCCGTTGATCTCGACCTGGCCGGTGCGCAGCCGCCGGGCGACCCGGATCGCCCGGTCCCGGTCGCCCGACCAGACGCCGCCGGCCAGCCCGTACTCGGTGTCGTTGGCGATGCGGACGGCGTCGTCCTCATCGTCGTAGGGCAGGATGGCCAGCACCGGCCCGAAGATCTCCTCCCGGGCGATCGTCATGTCGGGGGTGACGTCGCTGAACACCGTCGGCCGCACGAAGTAGCCGCGGGGCTGGTCGTCCGGCGGTTCGGCGCCGCCGCAGACCAGCCGGGCCCCCTCGGCCACGCCGCGGGTGATGTAGCCGCGGACCCGCTCCCGCTGGGCTGCCGAGACGAGCGGGCCGAGGTTGGTATCGGCGGCGAACGCCGGCCCGACCTTGGCCTGGGCGGCGACGGCGGCGGCGATCTGCTCCACCGTGGACAACCGGTCGCGTGGGACGAGCATCCGGGTCAGCGCCGAGCAGGTCTGGCCGGAATTGATGTAGCACTTGGTCATCCCGTCGACGACGGCCCGCTCGATGTCGGCGTCGTCGAGGATGACGTTGGCCGACTTGCCGCCCAGTTCGAGCGCGACCGTCTTGACCGTGGCGGCGGCGAGTTCGCTCACCCGCCGCCCGGCCCGGGTCGAGCCGGTGAAGGAGATCATGTCGACGCCGGGGTGGGCGGCCAGGGCCTCGCCGGCGACCGGCCCGTAGCCGGTGACCAGGTTGAACACGCCGGCCGGCAGGCCGACCTCGGCCATGATCTCGGCCAGGGCGAAGGCGCTGAGCGGGGCGACCTCGCTCGGCTTGACGACGATCGTGCAGCCGGCCACGAGTGCGGCGGCGACCTTGGCGGCGACCTGGTGCAGCGGGTAGTTCCACGGGGTGATCGCGCCGACCACGCCGACCGGCTCGCGGACCACGAGCGAGTTGCCGATGCGCTGCTCCCAGGGCAGGTCCTCGACCAGGTGCTGCATCGACGAGAACGTGACGGTCGGGAGGGCGACCTGCACGCCGACCGCGAAGGCCAGCGGCGAACCCATCTCGCGGGCGATGAGCTGGGCGATCTCCTCGCCGCGGGCCTGCAGCCGGAGGCTGACCGCCGTACACAGCTCGACGCGGTCGGTCAGCGAAGTCGATGCCCAGCCGTTGAACGCGGCCCGGGCGGCGCAAACCGCCCGGTCGACGTCCTCGGCGGTCCCTTCGGGGACGCGGCCGATGATCTCCTCGGTGCTCGCGTCGATCACGTCGATGGTGCCGGACCCGGCGGGCGCCACCCACTCGCCGCCGATGTAGAGCCGATCGGTGCTGATCTGCACGGCGGTCATGCCGAGACCTCCTGCGATTGCGGGACGCCGGCGCCGAGGGTCTCGGCGATGTTCGCCGCGGTCCGCGAGGCCAGCCCCATGATGCTGATCATCGGGTTGGTACCGGACGAGGTCGGGAACGCCGACGCATCGCCGATCCAGACGCCCTTGGTGTCGTGCAGTTCGCCGCGCGGGTCGGCGACGCTGGTCGCCGGGTCGGCGCCCATCCGGCAGGTGCCCATCTGGTGGGCCGAGAAGAGGGTCGCTCCCCCGGCCCGCAGGGGCAGCCGCCGCGCCCGGGCGATGAACGCCTCCAGGTCGTCGCCGTACCGCCAGGTCGGCCGTCCCCGGGCCAGCACCTGGATGGACCGGGCGCCGGCCGCGTGGTGCAGGCGGATCTGCGCCTCGATCGCCCGGCGCGTGTTGCGCACGTCGAGCTCGTCGGTCAGCGCGTACCAGGGCACGGTGTTGCCGTTCGCGTCGAGCGTGACCCGGCCGTGGCCGTGGTCGCGGACCAGCCCGATGAACGAGCCGGCGTTGGGGAAGTCGACCATCGCCTGCTTGTGGGCCAGCCCGGTGGTGAACGGGGTGGCCGAGGCGCCCAGCCCGGTCGTGTACTGGACCGCCTCGATCAGGAACCCGTAGTCGTCCTCGACCCGGGCGAACTCGTTGACCAGCCCGGCCTGCGGCGGCCCCCACCACGCCTGCAGGTCGGTGCCGTAGTCGCCGGTGGTGCAGGTGCAGGGGTGCAGCCGCAGGTACTGGCCGACGGCCGGCCCGCCGATGCCGGAGCGCAGCAGCACCCCGGGCGACTCGAGCGAGCCGGCCGCGACGACCACGACCGGGGCGCGGACGGTGACCGTCGCCTCGGCGGTGCCGTCCTCGGCCGTCCACCGCCCTTCGACCCCTACGGCCCGGCCGTGCTCGACCAGGACCCGGCGTACCGCGCAGCCGTCGACGACCTGCGCGGTGCTGGGTTCCAGGTAGACCTTGAGTGTCGACTGCTTGGCCCCGGACTGGTCGCCGAAGCCGAGGTAGCCGGCGACCGCCGGGTCGTGCCGCGACTCGTCCCAGTTGCGGTTGATCGTCGCGAACGACCAGCCGAGCGCCTCTGCCCCCTGGCGCATCCGCTGCTGGGTACGGTTGAGCTCCGAGCACTTGTCGGTGACCGACAGCTCCCGCCAGACCTGGTCGAGGTGCCGGTCGAAGGCGTCCGTCGCGACGTCGGTAAGGCCGTGCTCGGCCCACTGCCGGCGTACCCAGTCGCGGGTCTTCAGGCAGTTCGTCCAGTTGATCACGGTGCCGCCGCCGAGCCCGGCCCCGGCCTGCAGCGTCACGTTGAGATCGCCGGTCGGGGTCGGGCCGGCGCGCCAGAACGAGTTCTGGTACGCGAGCAGCTCGAGCTGGTGGAAGTCGGACTCGTTGCGGTAGCGCCCGGCCTCGAGGACGACGACGTGGGCCCCGCCGGCCGCCAGCCGGCCGGCGATCAGCCCGCCACCGGCGCCGGAGCCGACGACCACCACGTCGGCGTCGAGCATGAGGTCGCCGTTCGGCCGGATCGGGGCGAGCGCCTTCGGGGTGTCCGGGGCCGGCGTGCGCGGACCGGGGTAGCGCAGCGTCGCCCAGTTCGGGTTGCCCGGTAGCCCGTAGGTGAAGAAGAGGATCAGCCTGACCAGCGCGTTGACCCCGGCAGCCGCGGCGAACGAGGCGAGCGACAGGGTGACCAGGATCTGCTCGCGCGACTCCTGGGAGGCCTGCGGGGTGAAGCCCTGGGCACCGAGCACGTCGAGCAGCGGGACGAGCTCGGGCAGGCCCTCGAGCATCCCGGCGACCGCGTGGTCGACCCCCATGTCGGTGGCCTTGCGGGCCCAGAACCCGTCCGGGTCGTCGGGATGGTCGATCGCCGGCACGACCGTGTCGCACAACGTGCGAAGGACGCCGGTTTGGCCGTCGGTCAGCATGAAACTCCCCCTAGCTCTGCCGGCGCCGGTTGAGCACGGCCGAGATGCCGACCGCGAGGACCAGCGCGACGCCGTTGAACAGGTCGTGGATGTAGTCCTTGACCCCGGCGTAGGTGAGGCCGGTGATCGCGGACGCGAGGAAGAAGATGGCCAGCAGCGTGCCGAGCACGTTGAACCGGCCGGGGTGCACGGCGGTCGCGCCGAGGAACGCGGCGGCCAGCGCGGCCAGGGTCAGCGTGTTGCCGACGCTGGCCTGCGGGTTGCCGGCCCCGGACGAGGCGAGCAGCAGGATCCCGCCGAGCCCGGCCGCCGCCCCGGACACGACGAAGCTGCGCAGGACCAGGCTCGGGATGTTGAGCCCGACCAGGCGGGCCGACTCGAAGTTGCTGCCGACCGAGTACAGGTACCGGCCGAACGGGGTGTGCTCGAGCAGGTACCAGACCAGCAGGGCGACGATGACGAGCAGGTAGACCACCTTGGGCACGCCGAGCCAGTTGCCGGTGCCGAAGTTCGTCAGCGAGGTCGGGATGCCCTGGATGATCGAGGTGCCACCGCTGTACCAGGTGACGATGCCGGACACGATGGACGCGCTGCCGAGGGTCGTGATGAGCGCATTGACCCCGAACCGGGTGACCACCAGGCCGTTGACCAGCCCGACGGCCGCCCCGAGCGCGACCCCGAACAGCACACCGGCCACCATCGGGAAGTGCCAGTTGGCGTACGAGGCGGCGGTGAACACCGAGGACATCAGCGCGACCGAGCCGACCGACAGGTCGAACTGGCCGCAAACCAGCGGCACGATCGAGCCGAGCGCGATGACGGCGAGGATCGTCTGGCTGGACAGGATGTTGCGGTAGCTGTCCGGCTGCGAGTACGCGAGGCTGGTGCGGGGCCAGACGCTGAAGAACACGACGACGGCCACAAGCAGGACCAGGAGGGCGTAGCGCTCGCCGATGTAGACGAGGACGTTGCGGCGGGGTGGCGGATCGACCATCGTCAAAGCCGGCTCGGTTTTCACGTCGGTCATGACGTCCCCGCTTTGCTGAGGTGGGCCAGTTCGGTCATCTTGTGGCTGTCCAGGTCGTCGCCGGTCAGCTCGGCGGTGATCCGCCCGCCGCGCAGGACGAGGACGCGATGGCAGAGGCGGCGCAGCTCGGTGAAGTCGTTGGCGACCAGCAGGACGCCCGCGCCGTCGGCCGCGGCCTGCCGGATGAGCGCGTAGATCTCCTCGCGGGCGGCCACGTCCACGCCCTGGGTGGGCTCGTCGAGCAGGAGGACGCTCGGCTGGCGCCGGATCCAGCGGGCCAGCACGACCTTCTGCTGGTTGCCGCCGGAGAGGGTGGCCATCGGCGCGCGGTCGGACGCGGCCCGGACGAGGAAGCCACGCATCGCGTCCTGCGCCTCGCGCCGCTCCCAGCCGTGCTGCAGGCGCAGCCGCTTGAAGTAGCGGGCGACCCCGCCGGCCGAGATGTTCTGGCGGACCGTCATCGGCGCGAACACCGCCTGGGTGCCGCGGTCCTCGGGGACGTGGGCGATCCCGAGGTCCATCGCGTCGGCCGGACTGCGAAACCGGACCGGCCGGCCGGCGACCTCGATCGCCCCCGATGCGTACGGGCGGGCCCCGAAGATGGTCTGCAGCAACTCGGTGCGTCCCGAGCCGAGCAGGCCGGCGACGCCCACGATCTCGCCGCGCCGGAGCGTCAACCCGACGCCGCGCAGCGGCGGCCCGTGCACGTCGAGTACGCGTAAAACCTCCTCGGCCGCCGAAAGGTCGGGCGGTGCCGTGGCGGCCGTGAGGGCGACCGGGCGCCCGGCGATGTGCTCGACGAGCTTCGCCTCGGTCAGCTCAGCGGCGCCGGCGGTGACCACCCGCTCCCCGTCGCGCAGCACGGTCACCCGGTCGGCCAGCGCGAGGACCTCGTCGAGGCGGTGGCTGATGTAGAGGATCGTCTGGCCGGCGATGGCGCACCGGCGCAGCGCCTCGAGGAGGAGGTCGACCTCGCCGGCCGGCAGCGAGGTCGTCGGCTCGTCGAGCACGAGGACGCACTCGCGATCCTGATCGGCCAGCGCGCGGGCGACGGCCACCATCGTCCGGCTGGCCGGGTTGAGCGCGCGCAGCCGGGTGCGCGGGGTCGCCGGGATGTGGTAGCGCTCGATGAGTGCGCGGGCGTGCGCGTCGAGGGTCTTCCAGCGGATGCGCCCGCCGAGCCCGGTCGGGAAACGGTTGCCCACGGCCAGGTTCTCGGCGACGGTCAGGTCGCCGAACACGGCCGGGTTCTGATGGACGAACCGCAGGCCGTGTTCGAAGGCCTTGCCCGGGCTCCAGTCCCGGGCATCAGCGACGGTGGCGTCGATCTCGATGGTGCCGCCGGGGTCCGGTTGATAGACCCCGGCGAGCACCTTGACGAGCGTGGACTTGCCCGAACCGTTGCCGCCGACGAGCGCGTGGATCTCGCCGTGGCGCACCTCGAGGTCGACGTCGACCAGCGCCCGCGTGCCGGCGAAGGTTTTGCTGAGTCCGGTGACCCGGAGCGTGCTCACCTATTTGCCCCAGGCCTTCTTGTATGCGCTCTTGAAGTCGATCGCCGGCACGAACGGTCCGGACGCGGGCAGGTTGTGGTCCTTGTCGGCGAGCTGCCAGCCCAGGCCGGAGTCGGCCGGCGGCTGGCCGTTGAACAGGCTGTTGAGCGTGTCGACCGCGGCCCAGCCGGTCCAGTCGGACGCGACGATGTTGACCGCGTTGACGCCCTTGCCGGTGCGCAGCAGGTCGAGCTCGGGGGCGAAGCCCTCGCCGCCCATCACGTAGAGCTTGTCCTTGCGGCCGGACGCGACAACGGCCGGCGAGATGCCCAGGAGCGCGGCCGCGGTGTACGGGATCTTGACGGCGTTGGCCTCCGGGTGCTGCAGGAGGATGGACTGGGCCTTCTGCTGCAGGTTCGGACCGAGCTCGGCGGCCTTGAAGTCGACGTCGGCGACGATCTTGCAGCCGCCGCACTTGGCGAGCTCCTCCTTGAAGCCGGCCGCGGTGTACTTGAGGACGGTGAACTCGCTGTCGTTGAACAGGACGACCTGCGCCTTGCCGTCGGTCGCGGCGATGACCGCGTCGGCCTGGTCGGCACCGTAGGACTTGGTGAAGGCGTCGATGTCCGACGCTTTCTTGCCGTAGTTGATGATGCCGCTGAACAGCGACTCGCCGCCCGAGCCGAAGATCGGGTCGCTGCAGTCGAAGGCGTAGATGGGCACCACCTTGACGCCCTTGGTCTTCGCCTCCTGCAGGGCTTGCTTGGCGAACGGGCAGTCGGTCGCATCCAGGACGATGCCGTCGGCCCCGCTGGCCAGGGCCTGGCGGATGAGCGCGGTGGCGTTGGTCGGGTCGAGCTTCTGGTCGTACAGGCTGACGTCCCAGCCGATGGCCTTGGCCGCCTCGACCGCGGCGTCACTGGGCACCGACGAGCTCAGGGCGGACTCGCCGCCGGAGATGACGACCACCTTCTTGCCCGTGGAGGCCGGCCGGGATGTCGTGTCGGGCATCGTGTTCGTGCCCTTGAGGCTCGCGTCCATCCGGGCCTTGGCGGTGGCGAGGTAGTCGCTGCCGCCCCCGTTGCCGGCGGCGCCGGCCGGGGAGGGGGTGGAGCTGGAGTTGCAGGCGGAAAGAACGACGGCGGGGATGAGCAGAACGAGAGCAACGCGGCGGATCATCGGAGTCTCCTCGCGGGTCCAGCGTTTCTGCATTACGGGTGCGTATTCCTGCGGGTGAAGCGCAGTGTAGAACCGGTTCGGGGAAGTTGGACACACTTCGAGTGCAAGATCTTTTCCCGCCCGCCGATGGAATCGATGTTCATCTGTAGACTGAGCCGATGGCTCTGGCGTGCTCGCGGTCGCTCGCCGTGGGAATCGCGGAAACGGTGGTGGCGATCGGCGCCCGAGCCTCCCCTCGCACCGGCCCCACGGTGATACAGACCTTAGAAACCGAAGGTGTCCAGGAGCCGCCCGTCGGTGACATACAGCCGCCCGTCGACGATCACCGGGTGGCCGAACACTCCGGCGATCGGTGACGAGTCGTCGAGGAGGTTGCCGGTGGACGGCTCCACCATCGCCAGGGGCTGCCGCTCGGCCGGGACGTAGAGCACGTTTCCGGCCACGACCGGCCGCCCGACCGCCCCGAAGAGATCCCGGCTCCACGCCTTCCTGCCATTTTTCGTGTACAGCGCGAGCACCTCGTCCTGGTGCGACACGTAGATGCGGGCCGGGTCGACGGCCACCTCGGCGATCCCGCCGTTCATCCCACCGACGCCTTTGACTGCCCACGCCTTCGTGCCCGTTGCCGCGTCGAGCGCGATCAGCTGCCCGTTGGGGTCGGCCGCATAGAACCGCTGCCCGGCCGGGTCGGCCGCGAGCACCCACCACTCGGCCGCGACCGTCCACAGTGTCTGGCCGGTGGCCAGGTCGACACCGAGGGCACCGCGGTGATCGGCGCGGGACAGCAGCAGCCGCCCGCCGGCCGACACCCCGGCCGCGAGGTCCACGCCGGTGCGGTTCCACAGCTGCTTGCCGTCGCTCAGCCGGTAGGCGGTGACCGCGTCGACACTGGCGTCGCCGCCGCCGACCACGACGACGTCGCCGTCGACGACCAGCCGGTCCATGGGCGCGTCGCGGTGCACCGTCCAGCGCTGGGCGCCGGTCAGCGCGTGGTATGCGGTGAGGTCGCCGTCGGGATCGCTCGTCGAACCGCAGGTGTCGGCCGCGGCGAGCAGGGTGGCGCCGGCGACCGCCAGCTTCGGTGTCTGCCGATCGGCCGGCCCGGCCATCGCCTTGCGCCACAGCCGGGCCCCGGTGACCGCGTTGTACGCGGCGAAACCGCCCTGGTCCGTGAGGAAGAGCCGGCCACTCGCGACGACCGGCGGCGACTGGGCCATGCAGCTGC